>OHLH01000212.1_pt1 | contig 41885 bp, 26 predicted proteins | sample 1569061 | NCBI WGS metagenome assembly OHLH01 (sample SAMEA3879603, study PRJEB24766) | human gut metagenome | biome: human-associated habitat; feature: feces | place: USA | collected 1985/1987
GTGAATTATGAAAAAGTATCCCTGCCAAGTCTCATGAAAAAACATGGGAGTCGGCAAGGTTATTTGTTATGAATAATGGTTGTAACTATTTAATAATCAGTTAGTAATGTGAAAAAACTGAGTGCCGGTCTCATGCCAACTTGTTCAGTGCGGGGTGACAGAAGCGCGGCATGAATCTCGCGGAATCTTGGCGGGACGCGGCCACGGGTGTTTTTGTAACTTATTGATAATCAGATACCATAATAACGAGGGTGTGGAAACGTGGCCAAAAAATGGCTACGTTTCCACGCCCTGTTTTATAAATCATTGAAAATCAGCTTCTCCAAAAATGGAGCGTGGCCGCGTCCCGACGGTAAGATTTGCACGCAGGCAAAGACCCTACAGCCCCCAGTCGGAGGCTTTGAAAGTGTTCTTCGGGGCGTTCGGTACGTTTACGAAATACTTGAATCCTGTGAGTTTTTCGAGGTCTGAGATTGACATCAGATCCTTGGCGGTGAGCTTGTAGTTTTTTCCTTTCTGCTTGGCAGCTGTCTCATGGCGGAGCACATAAGCTACGCACATCAGCTCATCTGCCGAACAATCTATTACTGATTTTCCGAGGTTGCCTTTCTTTGTGCGGAGAAGGGCATAGTAGAACATTGTCGGCATACTTACATCCGAACGGCCGCCGAACGAGATTCTCTTTGCCTTCTGTGTCTTACCGTTTACATCAGTGTAATCGTCGAAGTAACAGCCGATTACCATGTACAAACTGTCTTGCGGGACAATTTTGTCTACATAGCCTTCCAGTGTATTCCAAGGTGCTCCGCCGGTATTGAATCCGTCCGAATCCTGCGGGGCGATATTGGAAAAGTAGAATACTTGGCGGTTCGTGGCGGTCGAGGAAGTTCTCTCATTCGACCCGAGCATGTGCCCTTTGTTGCATCCTCCTCCGGTAGCTTTAGAATTGTACTGAATGCTGGAAGGAATATCAGGGTCCTGTCTGTATGAATTGGTCCTGTCTACCTTCCCTATCGGATGCAGACTATTGTGCCTGATCGCTGCAACCCATACCGGACAATGATGGCTTTCGCTGAAACATACAGTATAGTTTCTCGCTCTCTTTCCATTGTGGGCATATTTTTCTGGGCCGTCGCAGAGGTGATAAGCATAGTATAAGTCGCTGTTTTCCTTGTCAACCAGATATCTGGTTCCCTTTCTCATGGAATTGATGGCTGGAAGCTCGAACCATTTTGCACCCGTCGTAACTGACGGCTCAGATGGCTCCGGTTTAGGCTCCGGACTAGGTTCAGGATCCGGGTTCTCCGGTTTATCTGGTGTATCGATTTCTGTTTTGTTGTCATCCGGCGAACATGCCACGAAAGCCGGTGTCATTAACAGTGCAAATGCTAGCGCTGCTGAAAGTGTTCTTTTCAGATTCATTTCTAATATTATCGTATTAATTATTCTCTGGTGATTTTTGCCCCTAAAGCATTGAGCCTCTGCTCGATATTCTCGTAACCGCGGTCTATCTGGCCGACATTGCTGATGGTGCTCGTGCCCTTCGCCGACATTGCCGCAAGCAATAGGGCGATACCCGCGCGGATATCAGGCGAAAGCAGATTGCCGGCCTTCAGGCGGAAACGGTGGTCGTGACCTATCACCACGGCCCTGTGAGGATCGCACAATATGATCTGCGCCCCCATCTCGATAAGCTTGTCTACGAAGAAGAGACGGCTCTCGAACATCTTCTGGTGAATCAGCACGCTGCCCTTGCATTGCGTCGCCACCACCAGCATGACACTCAGGAGGTCAGGAGTCAAGCCGGGCCAAGGCGCATCCGCGATGGTCATGATGGACCCGTCCATGAACGAATCGATGGTATAACTCTCCTGTGCAGGAATGAAAATGTCATCCCCGCGCTGCTCCAGATGCACTCCAAGCCTCCGGAAACTCTCGGGTATGATACCCAGATTCTGCCACGACACATCCTTGATTGTGAGCGAACTTCTTGTCAATGCTGCCATGCCGATGAAACTGCCGACCTCGATCATATCCGGAAGAATCTTGTGCGTAGCGCCATGCAATGCCTCCACGCCCGTAATTGTGAGCAGATTCGAACCGATACCTTCAATGCTTGCACCCATGGCCTTGAGCAATCTGCAAAGCTGCTGGACATACGGCTCGCAGGCCGCATTGTAAATCACGGTCTTGCCCTCCGCCAGCGCTGCCGCCATGAGAATATTCGCGGTACCTGTCACGGAAGCCTCATCCAGAAGCATATACGTGCCCTGCAGATGGCCGGACTCCGGCGCATGCAGATGGAAAGCCTTGCGTTTTTCATCATATCTGTGTGAAGCACCTAGATTTATCATTCCCTGGATATGCGTATCCACGCGACGCCTGCCGATACGGTCACCGCCCGGCTTCGGGAACCAAGCCTCGCCGAACCTCGCGAGCAGCGGGCCTACCACCAGGACCGAACCGCGCAAAGATGCGCATTTCTTCACGAAATCTTCGCTTTCAATATATTCAGTATCAATGTCATCCGCCTTGAAGCTATATATTCCCCGCCCGATGCGCTTTACCTTTACACCCATGCCTTGCAGCAGGTTTATCAAGTTCTTGACATCCAGAATTTCAGGAACATTGCTTATGATAACTTCCTCTTTGGTCAGAAGCACTGCACTGATCACTTCGAGGGCCTCGTTCTTCGCTCCCTGCGGCATGATTTCGCCATGGAGCTCATGGCCGCCTTCTACTATGAATGTACTGTTGTCCATCTTGTTGTGTTATTATATGATTTCAGTCTCAGGATGCAGCTCGATGCCGAACCTCTCTCTGACTGAATCGGTTATGTGATTTTTCAAGTCAATGATTTCCTGTGGGGAAGCCTTCCCGGTGGCATTGATGAGCACAAGAGGCTGCTTGCCGTAGACACCGGCATTGCCGACCGTGCGCCCCTTCCATCCGCATTGCTCTATCAGCCAGGCGGCAGGGATTTTTATGCCCTTGTCCGTCACGTAGTGAGGAACTTCAGCACCGTCAGCCGCAGCCTTGACATTGAGGAAAACTTCCTCCGGCACGACGGGATTCTTGAAAAAGCTTCCTGCGCTGCCGATTTCCGAAACCTCAGGCAATTTCCCCTTGCGTATGCCGATTACGGTCTCTCTTACCAATTCCGGCGTAAGTGCTTCACAGTCATATACTTTGTCGCCCGGAACGCCCAATGCCTCGCCAAGCGCCGTGCGGATATGCCCGTATTCCAGCCTCGGACGTCGCTCGCGGGACAATGCTATTATCACATTGGTGACGATATACCTGTCCCTGGCCTCCGGCGACTTGAACATGGAGTCCCTGTAGCCGTATTTGCATTCATCTACATTGAAATGAACGAACTCTTCCTCGACGGTGTCGTAGCAGTAGACCTGACGTATTATATCCCCGATTTCCGCGCCGTATGCCCCGATGTTCTGGACTGCTGCGGCACCGGTTTCACCTGGGATATAGGACAGATTTTCCGCGCCCCAGAATCCGTTTTCAGCTGCCCATTTGCAGAAATTATCGAAGACCACGCCGGCCCCTACCGATACAAGCACTTCATTCTCAGAAGAATACATCGGATCGTCTTCCGGGAGGATGTATATGAATTTTATGGCGGAATGAAGAATCGTTCCACCGAAATTTCCGCTGAAAAGCAGGTTGCTTCCGCCGCCGATGTGCTTTACAGGCTTCGGAAGTGTATCGAAATCTATGTCAATGAGATCCGCGACAGAATCATATTCGATGAAAGTATGACATTTTACCCTCATCCTGAATGTATTGTATGCCGTGAGATCCTGGTTTGCCGTCTTCTTGATCATCAGTAGTTTGCAAAATATTTACAAACTTAATCAAAAACAGCGTCTTAGACAAACGGAATTCAGGAAGAAAACACGACATTGATGCTCACCGATACCTGTCGTCCGGCATTGTCCACGGCTGTGATGCTGTGTCTGCCGGCCTCTGGACGGATACGCACCTGGTGGATGAATCTTGTCGTCCCGATAAACTCCTGGTCAATGTGCCAGTAGACCGTGGCGTCCTTGTCGTGATGCGCCAGGTTCAGCACGATGCCTTCAATGGACCCGTCCAGCTGGCGCGGAATCGTTATGCGGCTTCCGTTTTCCGGATAAATGAACTCCATGACCGGCGCCGAATCACTGCTTTTCGATGTCGCCGCGTCATATTCCGGGTGCTTCAGCCTGTAGAACCACTCCATCGCAGGAGTCAGGCGGAAGACATTGCGTCCGTCTTCCATGGAGTGATAAGGGCAGGTCGCGCTCCGTACGGCCGTCTTCGGAAGTAGCAGAGTGTCAATGCTTTCGCAATATGGACCGGCAATATAGCCCGACTTCCGGCACACTTCCAGCCTGATGCCCTCCGTGATGTCCGGCTCGGAAAACCAAGACGGCTGACCGGCAGGAAGAAGATTGAAAATCTCGAACATCACAGGCCCGGCGGTCCTGGCACCCAAAAGTCCCGGAGCCCCTGCACCAGAGGCATTTCCGGCCCAGACTCCGACGGCGTAAGCAGGTGTCACGCCCACTGCCCAGGCATCCCTGTAACCATAGCTGGTCCCCGTTTTCCATGCGACTTTCCGGACGGAACGTATCATGTGCCAGTCGATTTCATCCGGCCGGTTCACATCCTTCAGCGCATCGAAAGTATAATACAATGCTACTTTGTCATCCCTGCCGGCCTTCTCCGACAGATACTCCTTCGCCATCTCCGCGTACGCCGCCGTGACCTCGTCCAGCCTGCATTCCCCACCGCCCAGAATCAGCGAAAGTCCATAGTCTGAGGCGCTTCGGGTCAATGTCGTAAGCCCTCTAGCCTTCAGGTTTTCCATGAATTTCTCTACCCCGTAAGACTTCAGCAGATGCACGCACGGAACATTCAGCGAACGGCTCAATGCCTCTGCCGCCGGAACAGCACCCTCGTATGTCATATTATAGTTCTGCGGAGTGAAACCATTGATATTCACCGGAGTATCGGCAATGAGCGAGTAGGGGAGCAGCGCTCCGTCACCCAATGCGTCGCAATACAGGAATGGCTTCAATATGCTGCCCGAACTGCGCGGAGCCCTGGCTACATCGACATTGACACCGGGCCGTTTTCTCTCGGGTGTCGCATTGCCGCAGTACGCAATCACCTTACCCTCAGATACTTCCATCACGATGGCCGCCAGGTCTCCGATGCCCTCCGCCGCCAGCTCCGCATTTTTCCGCGCAAGAATATCCTCAATCCGACGCTGCAGATTCAGGTCAATGTCTGTCCGTATGTATTCTCCTTTGTTTTCCGCCGCCAGCTTGTCCACGAGGTGCGTTGCATGAGAAGGCAGCGGAACAGGGGCGGACGGAAGAGGCTCCGAACAAGCCAGGCTGCATTCGTCAGGGGATAATTTCCCTGCCGCCATCAACTTGTGCAGCAGCCGGTTGCGCTTGTCCAGGAGCTTTTCCCTGTTCTTTTCCAATCTGATGCTGGACGGCGAATTCGGGAGGACTGCCAATGTCGCTGCCTCTCCCCACGAAAGTTCGGTCGAAGGCCTTCCGTAATAGCGCCATGATGCGGCATCCAGACCTACGACATTGCCCCCGAACGGAGCGTGTGCGGCATAGAGGTCCAGAATTTCATCTTTGGAACAACGGAGCTCCAGCCTTGTCGCCAGAATCGCCTCGATAATCTTCTGTCCTACAGTCCTTTGCTTGCCTCTGGACATTCGTATCACCTGCATTGTCAATGTACTTCCGCCCCTCACTACATGTCCTGCTTTCATATTGGAAATGAATGCTTTGCATATCGAGACCGGATTCACGCCGGGATGCCATCTGAACCACCTGTCCTCGAACTCCGTCAGGGCTGTGAAATATTTTTCCTTTCCTGATGATGAAACATCGGACCTTTCCGCACTGTAAGCTTCAGGCGGAAAGGTCCATTGTCCATCTTTAGAAATCCGTGCACCGAGCAATTCCCCGTGTCTGTCCACGACTACCGTCGAATAATCCGTTCCACTGAACAAATCTTCCGGCAGGCACAATGCGTACCATATCAGGAGTCCAGCACCTGCCGCGATCAGACCGTAACGGAGTATTGCTCTGAAATTCATGACGTTACCTTGTGACTTCGGCTACTCCGGATGCAGTGCAGGCGAAGACACGTGAATCGTACATTGCCTCGCAAGTCACTGAAGGCAATATGAATTTGCCCTCGTATGCGGCGCGCAATCTCACGCGGAATTCCTTGTAAGAGCCTGCGGCAATGCTGAAATAGAACACGTTGCGGTCGTCCCTGATGTCCAGATAATCATATTTTCCGGCAGACGGTATGTCCTCTCCGGTCATCCTCTCATTGATGATTTCCCATCCTGAAGGAATCATTTCAGTGAGCGCCATGTTGTGGATTCCTTCCGAAATGTTCGGATTCGAAACCCTGATGACAGCCGTGAATTCCGTGCCCTGCCTTATGGCTGTAGGGGAAATCGCCGAGCCGTCCGCGCCTATATATCTGACATTAAGGGCTATACCTGTAGCTCTGGCCGGTATTGATGCGCTTGGCTCCGCCTGCGAAACCACCGTCATTCTTATGTAAGCCGGGCCGTCCGAGGTGTTCTGTACGGTCACGCTGCCGAACTCTGAATTCAGGACGGCATTGACGATACCGTTGCCTGATGGCTTCGTGTCAAGCGTCTTTTCACCCTCATTGACATTGACGGAAACATTGCCGCCGGTCACGTTCTTTGCGAGCTGGTTCATCGCGCCGGAAATGAAGGCTGATTCCTGCGTGGACATTGACCAAGGTTCGAGCCCCGATGCGCCGCGGTTGATGTCGGTCGCGTACGTCATGGCCTCCAGGATGTTGCCGGTGCGGACCATCGCCTCCAGCACTATCGCCTTGTTCCTCAATGGAGTACCGTATGTAGGAACATTGAATCCGTCCTCTTCTTGTGTGTTGAAGATGCTGTTCAGCAGCTCCGTTCCCACGGTTTTCTTTCCGCAGACCGCGTAAGTCGAAGCGAGCATCGCCGTTGCCTGCCATGAGAGGTTTCCGCCCTCCTTCATCCTGTTCATCGCCGCCTCTTCCGCGTTTCCTGCCAATGCCATGGTGAACAGCCTGTAGGCCTGGGTGAGGTCGCTCAATGCGTAGACTTTCGCTGTCCTGTAGTTCTGGATGCAGCGTTTCTGGAACTTCGCCCAGGAGTCGAGGACACCCTTGTTCACTTCATATCCGGCATTGCGTGCCAATGTCATGAATTGTCCTGCCATGGATGTCACCCACTCGTCGGCATGTGTGTCGCCGCGCCAGTAAGCGAATCCGCCGTCAGGAAGCTGGCGTACGTACAGTTCCGTGAGCATTTCCGGAACCATGGCCTTGACCTTGGCGGCATTGTCCTCGGAAAGCATTGACATTGAATTGATCATGCTGATTCCTCTCGCGGAAATCTGCTCCGTGCAGGAGTGCCGGTAGCTGTACATGTAGCTGAACAGGGAGTTCCAGCCGATGGACGGGTAGCCGCTGGCCTCTATCCATGCAGAGCGGCCGCCTTCTGTCTTGAACGGATTGTAGTCGAATGTCTTGCTTTCGCCCTTTCCGAGCATTGTCTCGCTTATGGATGTGATGAGAGGGGAAGGGTTGCGGACTTCGATGTTGATGGTCTCCGTCATCTTGTGGCCCTTTCCGTCCGCCGTGACAGTCACTTTCGCGAAACTGCCGCCGTCCGGGACGTATGAAGCCGCTGTCAATGCGAACCTTGTCATCTTGTCACCCTTGCCGTTGAATGTCACTGTGGATGTGGACTGTCCCTCGATGGAAAGCGGACCTTCGCAGTTCACTGATACATTGACCTTGTCGATGCCGTCCTCCATTACGAAGACATTGACCGGAAGCGTGATGCATTCTCCGCAGGCTGCGAAACGCGGCAGGGTTGGGAGAATCATGACAGGCGAGGTGACAGGGACGGTCTTTTCTGCATTGCCGTAGGCCCCGTCATTGCCGGCCACTACCATTGCCCTCACGCTGCCGACGTACATCGGAAGTGTGATCTTGTGCGTTTTTGAGCCGGATTTCAGGGTGAACGGTCCCAGAACTTTCACGATAGGGTTGAACCTGTTTTCCTTGCGCGCTCCCTTGACCAGGCCTTCGTCGCCTCCGATGCTGAACATTGCTGACAATGCTCCTCCGGCGGCACCGAATACATCATCGTACATGTCCCATGTCTTCACTCCGAGAGCTTCGCGCCTGAACATGAAGTTCCACGGGTCCGGTGTGCGGAAAGCTGTCAGGTCCAGCAGGCCTTCATCCACGATTGCCACCGTGTAAGTCATTGGCTTGCCGTTCTTTTCGCTGATCTTTATGCTGAACGGCTCTTCCGGATGGAGTTTGTCTGGCATTGTGATCTGCGGCTCCAGACGTGACGCAGGGTTCTCCACCATGACCGGCTGGACTCCGTACATCCTGAGCGGCAGGTCGTTGGCGGAATTCATGTAAGGCTGGACCAGCGTGATATGCACGTAGAAGTTCGGTGCCATGTCGCCGGTAATCTTGATCTTATATGGAGTTTCTCCGCTGCCGGAGGTCTTCACCCATTCTCCAGAAAGCACATTGCATCCTTTCTCTATGGATACCAATGCCATACCGTTTTCTGCGGCAGGGATGAACACCGTGGCTGTCTCTCCCGCCTGATATTTCTTCTTGTCGGTGGAGAAACTGAGCATTGCCGGTGCGTCAGGGTCGTTCTTGTCCGACCTGCCCCTGTATGCCGGCCAGTCCGCGTAGACGATGCCGCCCGTGGCATGTCCGCTCTCCAGATCCTTCACGTAGATGAGATATCTTCCCCAATCCTTGTCGTCCGCACTGAACGATATGCTCGTTTCCCCGTTTCCGGAAACGACGGTGCCGGAACTGTAAGCACTTGCAGCTGATGCGTTTATATATGAGTCCAATGCCTCGCTGCGGGACTCCCACCACCAGCTCCATTTGAGCTTGAATATGCGCCATTCCAGTCTGTGCCCGCTGACTTTCCTGCCGTCAGCATCCACAGTCACTACTGGAATCTGGTGCGTCTTTCCGGTTTCCAGATAGCTGCCGTCCGCCGGAAGTTTGATGCCCGCGTATGCGCTGAACGGCGAGAACGGCATTGTCATGACCGTGTAGCTCTCGTCGCCGCCTTCCTCCAATACGCTTCCGAGAATGTTCGCCGTCAGCATTCCGGGTGCTTGTGCAGCCTTCGGCAATGTTATTGAGGCAGAAGCTTTTCCGTCAGCGTTCAGTCTAGTGCTGACAATCTCCGTCGTGTATGATTCGAATTGGCTCGCCGGGTCGCAGAATGTGAATCCGTCGTAGCCCTTGAAGGTCTGGCGCCCCGCTTTCGCCTGAAGGCCTGACGCCGCAGGGCCGGTCAGCCAGTTGGAAGATATGCTTGCATTGGTTCTGGCACCTCCCCGGAGAATGCCTTGGCCCATATTGACATTGACCTTCAGTCTGTTAGGCTTTATTGACTCGATTCTCAACGGCTTGTGGAATGCCGCGCCGCCGACTTTTATGTATGCGTTCCACAGTCCTGTAGGGCTGTCCTGGCCGGTAGGAATTTCGAATGTGTAGAAACCGTTTTCCGACTTGCGGCACACTTTCCTGGTGAAGAACTGCCCTTGCGGCGTGTAGACGTCGATTGTGGCAGGGTGAGTGTCAGGAATCTTGTTTTCGCCGTGCAGGATCATTGTCAGATGCAGAGTGTCTCCCGGACGCCAGACTCCTCGTTCCCCGTAGACGAAGCCCTTCATTCCTTTCTGCAATGTCTCGCCTCCGGTGTCGAAACGGCTCAACGACTTCTCGCTGCCGTCCGTCACTTTTAGGTAAGTGATTGAATCTCCTTTCTTTACGGTGACGATGAACGGCTTGCCGCTGAGGTCTATGGATGCCGTACCGTTGCCGTTGCTCTTGCCTTTTCCGATATTCTGAAGCTGGAAATCGTACACCTTGATTTCCGCTCCGGCCATCTGCTCGGCTGAAATTATGTCGCTTGCCGCTATCCAGATCTGCTTCCCGCCGCTGTATTTGGCGATTGCACCGATGCTTGAAGCCATGAGATTGCGTGCCGGATAAGAATAATTCATGTAATATGAAGGCGTGAGCGGATTGTTCCTGTCGCGCCAGCTGTACACGTTCCAGTCATAATCGCCACCCTCGTAATAATATGTGTCAGGAACGTCCCAGACAGCGCTCTCTTCTTCGGTCAATGAGCCTGCGGAGATGCTTGTCAGGCTGCCGGAACTGCTGCTTCTGTCACCTTTATAATATATATAGTACTCCGGCTTGAAAGACAGTCGCATCCTGTAGATTGCTCCCGGCTCCTTCTTGAACAGATTGTCCAGGCCGACGGTGAATATGTTCTGCTGTGTCAGGTCCTTTGACGGGTCGCTGTCCAGCCTCATTGTGGTTTTGTAAACCAGTCTTCCGGCACGCCTGAGCCCTTGATTTCCTCTCAAGTCATTCTCCTGGAGGAACATGAGGATGTTGTTCGGATATATCTTTACTATGCTGATATCCACCGCGTTGAGGTATGCCGCCTTGAACGGGATCGTAAGCTGTCCCGTGTTCGGGAGGATGTTGCCGTCCACAGGGAAGGACACCTCAGGCTTCGGATTGGAAGCATTGAAAACCTTCGTCCATCTGTCGTCGAGGGTGTTCCCGTGCATGTCTCTCAATGCTCCGTCGACGGTCAGTTCTATCGTGGTCGCGTCGCACGGCTCGTAATAAAGCCGCAGGACATTGTCATTGACCTTGGAAGTGAAGTTCAGACGGTATCTGTCTGTCGAACCGTATTCCGTGCGGGTGTAGCTCAATTCTACCAGTCCGACGAGGTTCTGCGCCTTGCTGAGCGGCTCGGTGAACGTGATGTCGATGCTCTGGCGGTTGTCGCCGGAAAGCTCCGCGCCCATTACCGAGAAAATGCCGGCAGCAGGGATGTCGATGTAGAGATTGTCGCAGGCCGGGAATCCTGTGCTGCCCGGTTTGAACTTGACTGTCAATACTTTAGCCTGCGCATTCCTCTCCAGGCCTGAGGCCGTGAACGTGTATTTCTGCCTGCCGGTCTCCTTGACTTCGAACGTCGCGTTTCCGCTCCAGCCGAATTCCAGCAGTTCCTCCGGATTCTCGATGTCAATGCTTTCGCTCAGGGTCAATGTTCCCGTGGCTGTCGCTTTTCCGGGGTCTTCACCGCTGATTTCCAATGAGTTCCTTTCCAGAATGGCTTCCTTGCGGGCAGTCGTGAAACTGAACGTGAATTCTTCATGTGCGCTGTCGGTGGACATGACTTTGCCCAACTTGAATGTGCATTTGTATGTCTTTCCCGCCTTCAATGCGCCGTATTCAGGGATGAATTCCACCCTTTGGGCGCTGTTCCATCTGGCTGTTCCCTTGATGGAAGGCGAAAATTTGAACAGGTCTGCCGCAGCCTTGTTGATTTCAGCCTCGTTTCCCAGCAGTCCGTCTGCCGGCGCTGCAAGTTCAATGACAATGCTGTTGTCGCTGGAGACAATGCCTCCCGTGTAGGCTTCGATGTATTCCGCAAAACTGTTGTCAGGAGTTGTCGCGACGTTTCCGCATCCGTATAGGAAAACAGCCGATGCAGCTGTCGCAATGATACTTTTCAAGATGTGGTTAAGGGTCTTCATGGTGTAATGTGTTTTTTCCAATTCGTAAATATAGTAATAATATCTGCACTGACAAATTGTCATTGTCGATTTGATGGCACGGCAGTTGATTCATTGTGTCCGGTCTCCGATGGAGACGGTTATTGACAAAAACATTAAAAATTTATAATTATGATCAGACCATTAGCGGATAGAGTAGTTCTTGAGCCTAAAGAGGCCGAGACGAAGACAGCTGCAGGACTTTATATTCCTGATACAGCCAAGGAGAAACCCCAGCAGGGTAAAGTAGTCGCTTGCGGACCTGGCAAGAAGGATGAACCTATGGAGGTCAAAGTAGGTGACGAGGTTCTTTATGGCAAATATGCCGGAACTGAGGTGACTGTAGAGGATAAGAAATATCTTATCGTACGTCAGTCAGACATTATGGCAATATTATAATTTATAGGAGATTGGAATTATGGCTAAAGATATCAAATTCGACGTTGAGGTCCGCGCAAAAATGAAACAGGGCGTAGACTCTCTTGCAGATGCTGTTAAGGTTACACTCGGACCTAAGGGTCGTAACGTTGTTATTGACAAGAAGTTCGGTGCTCCTCAGGTTACAAAGGACGGTGTTACTGTCGCCAAGGAGGTAGAACTTAAGGACAGATTTGCCAATATGGGTGCACAGATGGTTAAGGAAGTCGCTGCCAAGACTAATGAGCAGGCAGGTGACGGTACTACCACCGCAACCGTTCTCGCACAGGCCATCATCAATGTCGGTCTCAAAAACGTTACTGCAGGCGCAAGCCCTATTGATCTGAAGAGAGGTATTGACAAGGCAGTTGCCGCTGTTGTTGCCGAACTTAAAGCTCACAGCCAGGAAGTTGGTGATGACTACTCCAAGGTCGAGCAGGTAGGTACGGTTTCAGCCAACAATGATGCTGCAATCGGCAAGCTTATCGCTGACGCAATGTCCAAGGTAAAGAAAGATGGCGTCATCACCGTTGAGGAAGCCAAGGGTACCGAGACTGAAGTCAAGGTCGTAGAAGGTATGCAGTTCGACAGAGGTTACATCTCTCCATATTTCATGACCAACTCCGATAAGATGGAGGCTAGTCTTGACAGTCCTTACGTCCTCATCACTGACAAGAAGATTTCTTCAATGAAGGATCTGCTTCCTATCCTCGAACCTATCGCAAGGGATGGCAAGTCACTTCTCATCATTGCAGAAGATGTAGACGGTGAGGCTCTTACTACATTGGTAGTGAACAAGATCCGTGGTACTATCAAAGTTGCTGCAGTAAAGGCTCCTGGATTCGGCGACCGTCGTAAGGAGATGCTTCAGGATATCGCAACTCTTACAGGTGCGACACTCGTTTCAGAGGAAAGAGGCTTCACTCTTGAGAACACCACTCCAGAGATGCTCGGTAAGGCTGAGAAGGTTACCATCACCAAGGAGAACACCACTATCGTAGGCGGTGCAGGCAACAAGGATGATATCGCAGAGCGTGTGGAACTTATCAGAAAGCAGATTGCTGCGTCTACCTCTGATTATGACAAGGAGAAACTTCAGGAGCGTCTCGGCAAGCTCGCCGGCGGTGTCGCTGTCCTCTATGTAGGTGCTACTACCGAGGTAGAGATGAAGGAGAAGAAAGACCGTGTCGAGGATGCATTGAATGCAACCCGTGCTGCAGTCGAGGAAGGTTATCTTCCAGGTGGTGGTGTAGCTTACATCCGTGCTGCTGAGGTACTTAAGAATCTCAAGGGAGAGAATGAGGACGAGACTACAGGTATTCATATCGTAGCCCGTGCTATCGAGGAGCCGCTCCGTCAGATTGCCAGAAACGCAGGTGTTGACGGTAGCGTGATTATCCAGAAGATTCGTGAGGGTAAGGGCGATTTCGGTTACAATGCCCGTACTGATGAGTATGTGAACATGTTCGAGGCCGGTGTAATCGACCCTACCAAGGTAAGCCGTGTGGCTCTCGAGAACGCCGCATCAGTAGCCGGCATGTTCCTCACCACCGAGTGCGGTATCGCCGATATTCCTGAACCAGCTCCGGCAGGTCCTGCAATGCCTGAAGGCGGTATGATGTAATATCTTGCTGATAAATATCTTAAACCCCGGAATCGTAATTGCTGCGGTTCCGGGGCTTTTTGCGTTGTGGAAGGTCGATATTTTTAGTAAATTTACCGGCTGAACATTAATATCCGACATTGTTATGTGGAGAACGGTACTTGTCATATTTTCATTGCTGTATGCAGTCTGCGCGGGGGCTGAAACACTCGGCACGGACAAGATTACATTGTCAGACCTGGACGATGTGATCCGGAATGCGAAGAACTATGACAGGGTGAGGGAGGACCGCCTGGACTCATGCAGGACGGCTATGACGCGGAGCAAGTCATTGGAACAGAGGTATCTGATCTATTTCGACATGCGTCATACATTCGACAGGTACAGGACGGATTCGGCTACCTTTTATGCATTGAAATCTCTCGAAGCGGCGAAAGCGCTAGGTCGTACGGACTATGTCGGGGCGTCATCCATAGCACTCGCCAAGCAGTATCAGACTTCGGGAATGAGCTATGATGCCCTGGCTACTCTGAACAGGGTGGATAGGAATGCATTGCCGGCAAAGGAAATGGAAGAGATGTATCTCTTATATATGAGCACGTATGAGTCTCTTGAAGTGCTCAGCATGGATAAGAGTCTCAAACATTATTACAGTTCGAAGGCTCGTGAGTATAAGGACTCGATTGTCAGCCGATTTCCCGATAATGTGACCATCAAAAGCGAGAGCCTTGTGGTGGAAGGAGATTACAAGAGCGCGCTGGAGATGCTGCTGAAAAAGTATGAATCCCTTTCCCCTGAAGCTATCGAAACCGGTCCTGTCGCCATCGCCATCGCGGATATTTACCTTACGATAGGGTGGAGGGATGCCGCCAAGGATTACATGATAGCCTCCGCCTATTCGGATCTTGTCAATGCCAAGAAGGAATATGTCGCATTGAGGATGCTAGCCACCATGCTCTATGAGGACGGTGACATAAAAAGGGCATACTCTTATCTGAACAAGGCTCTGGAGGATGCCAACTTCTGCAAGGCAAGGCTTAAGGTGGATGCTTTGGCACCGCTCATTTCCATTGTCAATGAGTCATATCTCGAGGCCAAGAAGAAGGACATGAGGATATTGTTGGCAGCTTTCGGTGTGTTGTGTTTCCTCATATTGCTCATGACGGTCCTGCTGTTCGTGAACAAGAGCCAGCGCAAGCGTCTCGAAGTCATGAAAGATGAGCTTACCGCATCGCAACAGCTTCAGGAAGAGGCGAATAAGATTGTCAAGGAGTCGAGCAACATCAAGAATACATATATCACCCAGCTGATGCTCGAATGTATCTCCAGGATCGAGCGTCTGGACAAGTACAGGAAGAATCTGAACAAGAAGGCCATTGCAGGTGACATCCAGACGTTGAAGAAGGACCTCAAGTCGAATACCGTGGTGGAAGAGGAGTGGACATCGTTCTACAGCGTCTTCGACAAGACCTTCCTGTCGTTGTTCCCGACCTTTATAGCGGATTTCAATAATTTCCTCCAGCCGGAATTCCGGATCTCGATAAAAGACCCGTATGTCCTGTCTCCTGAGCTGCGGATTTATGCTCTGATCCGTCTGGGAATCGACAGTACGGACAGGATTTCCCTCCTCCTCAGATACTCCCGTTCCACCATCTATGCGTACCGTTCGAGGACACGTCTGAAGGCCGTTTCTCCACAGAGTTTCGAGGACCAGATAAAAGGAATTTCGTCTATTTAGTTCGAAAAATGGTTTATTTTCCATTTATATTTTTTATTTAGTATATTTTAATCAAAACGTTGATAATCAAGTATCAAGCTATTAAATTCATTTATATTTTCATTATTACATATTGTTATTGATTTTCAGGTTGCATACCTTTCCGATAAATTAATAACACTATCATATAATGAAAAGATTCCTGACATCTCTCTTATTTGTAACGTTTGGCATCGCCTCGCTTTCTGCGGGAGAAGTGGAAACTGCATTTTCTCCGGACGGGAAAATCAGACTTTCATTTTCATTGTCAGAAGACGGACGTCCGCAGTATTCTGTGGATTGCGGTGAATTGCCTGCGGTATTGATGAGCGGTATGGGATTCGAACTGATGGGAAATTCCGACGACTTGAAGTACCGTCTCGACAGGGAATTTGAAATTGCCGGAACCTCACGTGGTGAGTCCGATGAGACGTGGAATCCTGTATGGGGAGAAGAAACTTCCATCAGAAATCATTACAATGAATTGCTGGTCAACTTGAAGCAGCGTCAGACCGGCAGGGAGATGGATATCAGGTTCAGGGTGTATGACGACGGAGTAGGCTTCCGCTACGAATTTCCGCAGCAGAAGTCATTGGTCTATTTTGTCGTAAAGGAGGAACGCACACAGTTCGCCATGCCTGGAGATGTCACTGCCTGGTGGATTCCGGCAGACCATTATACACAGGAATATGACTATACGTGCTGCCGTCTTTCCGAGATCAGGGAAGTGAACAGCAAGCGCATGAACAAGAATATGTTCTCGCCGACCGGCGTGCAGACCTCGCTTCAGCTCAAGACCGACCAGGGACTCTATATGAACATTCATGAGGCTGCCCTTGTGGACTATGCCTGCATGCATCTGAATCTGGATGACAAGAATTTCGTTTTCGAATCCTTCCTCAATCCTGATGCGACCGGTGCGAAAGGCTATCTTCAGGCACCTATGCACACGCCTTGGCGCACAATCATTGTCAGTGACGACGCGCGCGACATTCTCGCTTCCCGTATGACGCTGAATCTCAATGAGCCTTGCAAGATCGAGGACACTTCCTGGATAAGACCTATAAAATATGTAGGAGTATGGTGGGAGATGATTACCGGCAAGTCGCAGTGGTCCTATACTTGGGACCTGCCTTCCGTTCAGCTCGGAGTGACTGATTATACGAAGGTCAAGCCTCACGGTCATCACGGCGCCACCACTGAAAACGTGAAGAAATACATTGACTTCGCCTCTGAAAACGGCTTCGACGCCGTGCTTGTCGAAGGCTGGAACGAGGGCTGGGAAGACTGGTTCGGTCACCTGAAGGACTATGTCTTCGATTTCGTGACGCCATATCCGGATTTCAATCTTGAAGAAATCCGTGACTACGCCAAGTCCAAAGGCGTGGAAATGATCATGCATCACGAGACCTCCGCTTCTGTCAGAAACTATGAAAGACATCTCGACACGGCATATACATTTATGAAAAACAACGGCTACAATGCCGTGAAATCAGGTTATGTCGGAAATATGCTCCCGCGCGGCGAGATGCATTACAGCCAGTGGATGGTCAACCATTACCTTTATGCCGTCACCCAGGCCGCCAAATACAAGATAATGGTCAATGCCCATGAGGCGGTGCGTCCTACAGGACTGTGCAGGACCTGGCCTAACCTCATTGCCAATGAATCTGCGCGTGGCACCGAGTATCAGGCGTTCGGCGGTTCCAAGCCGGGACATGTCTGCATATTGCCTTTCACCAGGCTGTTGGGCGGTCCGATGGACTATACTCCCGGTATCTTCGAGATGAATATCAGCAAGTTCAGTCCGGGCAACAAGTCACATGTCAATGCCACGATTGCGAACCAGTTGGCCCTCTACGTGACGATGTATTCACCATTGCAGATGGCTGCCGACCTTCCGGAGAACTACGAAAGGTTCCCGGATGCGTTCCAGTTCATAAAGAATGTGGCCATGGAGTGGAGCGAGTCGCGGTATCTTGAAGCCGAGCCTTTCGAATATGTCACTACGGCGCGCAGGGTCAAGGATTCCGGAGACTGGTTTGTCGGGTCTACGGCAGGCGCAGCGGAACACGTTTCCAAGATATCCTTCGACTTTCTGGAACCGGGCAAGAAATATGAGGCCACGCTCTATGCCGATGCGCCCGATGCGGACTACAAGACAAATCCACAGGCATACACCATCCGCAAGATGAAGATCGGCCATAATTCGAAACTTGTCCAGAAATGCGCTGCCGGTGGCGGATATGCGATGGAAATCAGGGAAATCAAGAAATAACACTTTAAGTATATGATAATCAACAAATTGAAATTTATCTGCGCTATCGGAGCCGTATTTTTATGCGTCTCCGCTTCGGCGTCTCAGAAAGAAGACTTCAAGGCAGCTGAAAAAGCGGCGTCAGGAGTGATTGCCAGGACACTCGGAAAGAAACCTTCCAATGTGAAACTTGTAGTTACCGGCCCGATGGAGGGCAGCGAATACTTTTCCACAGAAGTGAAGAAAGGCAAACTTACCGTGAAGGGAAGCTCTGCCGTGGTTTCTATGACTATGTCACATCGAATCACTATGGCATCTCCACCTGGACAATCAACAATATCGTCCTTCCGGAAAAGCTTGCTGACCAGCCGCTTAAACTTGTCACCACTCCTTTCGTGCTGAGACAATACATGAATGTCTGCACTCTCGGCTACACCATGCCTTACTGGAAATGGGAAGACTGGGAGAAGGAACTCGACAGGATGGCCCTGCATGGAGTGAACATGCCGCTCTCTCCTATCGGAAGCGAAGCGATTTTCGCCCGTGTATGGAAGAAACTCGGCCTGACTGATGAGGAAATCGGCAAGTTCGTGACCGGCCCGGCTTACCTGCCATGGTTCAGGATGGGCAATATGTCAGAGCTTGACGGCAATCTCACCCAGAGCTGGTATGACAAGACCATTGCCCTGGAATACAAGATGATAGACAGGATGAACGACCTCGGAATGACGCCTATTTTCAATGCTTTCGCAGGTTTTGTCCCTGAAGCGATCAAGCGTGTCTATCCTGACGCGAATCTCATCCACACAGGCTGAGATGACGGCCCGTACTATGTGTCCAATTTCATTTCTCCTGAAACGGACCTGTTCCAGCTGATCTCGAAGACATATATCCAGGAATGGGAAAAGGAATTCGGAAAAGGCAAATACTACCTCGCCGACAGTTTCAATGAAATGAAGGTCCCGTTCGCCGAGCGTGGCACAAAGGAACGCCATGAACAGATTGCCAGCTATGGAAAGTCTCTGTATCAGTCCATTGCCGCTGCCAATCCGGATGCGATATGGGTGCTTCAGGGCTGGATGTTCGGATATCAGAGACATATCTGGGATCCGGAGAGCATCGAAGCATTGTTCTCCAAGGTACCTGATGACAAGATGCTCCTCCTGGACCTGAGCGTGGACTTCAACTACGGAATCTGGGAGAATGAATATACATGGAACTATGCCAAGGGAATTTACGGAAAACCATGGATTTACAGTACCGTGCCGAACTTCGGCGGACGTACCGCCCCTGTAGGAGCATTGGACTTCTATCTCAACGGCCATCTGAATGCCCTCAGTTCTGCCAATATGGGAAATCTTGTCGGTGTCGGCACCGCTCCGGAAGGCGTGGAGAACAACGAAGTGATTTACGAAATCCTTTCCGATGCATGGTGGAGCACATCCCACAAGGATATCCACGAGTGGCTGAAGAATTATACACTTAACAGATATGGCAAATGCCCTGAGCCGATGATTACATTCTGGAACAAGATGCTCGAAAGCTCTTACGGAATGTGCTCAAGCCGTGCCCAGTATGTAGTCCAGAGACAGCCGTTCTACGGTCTCGGAGGTCGTTACGTGGTTTCCAAAGCGCATTTTGAAGCATTGGAAGCATATATCGCAGCGGCCTCGGAGCTGGGTGACAATGAAGCTTATCTTACCGACCTCGCCATGTGGGCAGGTTTCTATGCGTTCGGCAAGGCTGACCTGCTCGTAAAGCAGATCAATGAGGCTTATCTTGCCGGGGACAATGACAAGGCTGCCGCCATGGAAGTCCGTTTCAAGGACCTGATGCTGCGCGCCGACAGGCTTCTGGACAAGAATCCTGTAACCCGCATCCAGAGATGGATCGACTATGCCCGCAGTTGGGGTGACAGTCAGCAGGAAAGCGACAAGTATGAAGAAAACAGCCGCAGAATCGTGACCACGTGGGGTGTCAGCTATCCTGATGCCGGTCTCAATGACTATGCATGCAAGATCTGGTCAGGCCTTATCCGCGACTACTATATCCCAAGATGGCAGCATTTCTTCGATGCCAAGAAAGCAGGCAAACCATTTGACTTCGCCGCTTGGGAGGGTAATTTCACCGAGGAGAAGAAACTCTCCGATTTCGTTCCGGTAAAGGACCTCGTGAAGGAATCACAGGACCTCGTGAACGTCGCCAAAGACATTGAACCTCTTGAAGGCCAGGGCCTTTCAGGCTGGACATCATTCGAGATGCGCGACAGCAGCACACTGATCATCCGCATGATGGAACCGGAAGACTACATCCCGGTCAAGGCCCTGAGATTCAGATGGAAGAGGGGCGAGGACAATGTCATCCTCAAGCGTGTGCAGGTCAATGCTGCCGGCTGGGTGCGTTCCGTCAAGAAGGACATCAATATAGAAATCGGCAAGGACAATCCTGTCGTCGAGATACCTCTGGAATACAAGCGCGACCAGACTTACCAGTTCATCTATGTCCATATCGAATTGGCAGGAACCAAGCTGAACGGTGACTCACAGGTCGCAATCGAATATGTAAAATAATAATTCAATATGATGAAAAAACTTATATCAATCATCGCTCTGGCAGCCGTGCTTTTCTGCGGTCTGTCATGCAGCAAAGACAATTCAGTTCCTGAGATTGAATTGAAGAGCGTTTCCGCTACGTCGTTCGACGCCGCAGGAGGATTCGGAACGGCAGTCGTAGAGACAGGCGGCCTCAAATTGACGGCCGGGTCATCTGCGCCGGATTGGCTTCGCGTAAGTGTCGCCGGTTCGTCAGTCCTCTTCAATGTGTTCTCTTATACCGGTGATACAGAGCGCACTGCGGATGTTACCATCAATGCTGAAGGCAGCAATTCCGTCAGCTTCTCAGTGAAACAGTCACCGTTCAAAGGAATCATCATAAGTGAATCAAGCCTGGAGTTCTCTGATTCAGATCAGAAATTGCAGACACTTGTAAAGTGCACATCTGATTTCAGCGTGGAAATCCCTGAGAATCCGGATGGCGTCTTCTCATTCGAGAAGTCTACAAGCGGTGTGACATTCATCGTAAGCAAGGCACAGAGCCGCAGAGCCTTCTCCGGACGCGCAATCATCACCCCTTCAGACAAGAGCATTGAACCGGTATATGTAACATTGACACTCCCTAAGAAACCGGACTGGTATTATCTCTTGGGCACTTGGAAAGTGGCAAAGAACGCCGATGAGTGCGGAGACAAGAGCGATTTCGTGTTCGCGACAGAAAAGATGTACGAGTCATTCTCGGTTACGGTTCAGAAAGGCGAGCTCGTGAATTATCCTTTCTCAGCCCAGCTGGTGGACGGTAAAGTAAGAATCGGCATCCAGGGCTTCGGTAAAGATGAGGCTGCAAACAAGTACTACTCAGTGCATTTCAACGGGCCGACTTCGTCCAATCCGTCAGGAGTCTACATCTTCTTTACAGAGGGGCGTGCCGCTTGGGATGCCGAACCTGTATTCGATGATGTGAACCACACAGTCACTCTTTCATTCGAGAATGCCAAACTGAACAGCAACGATATCCCTCAGCAGTTGAACATCTGGTGGAGTCGTGACAGATTCTTTGCATTCACTACACGTATTGTAGCATATCAGCAGCTTGTGCTTACCAAGGAATACACAGAATAGTAACAGCTTATGAAAAGATTGATTATAGCATTGCTGCTGTCGTTTGCCTGCGCGCTCTCAGTTTTTGCGCAGCAGACATTGACAGTCAGCGGTACGGTCAAGGACGATGCCGGTGAGCCTCTCATAGGTGTCGTCGTGGCAGTGGCGGGCACGGGCAATGCCGCCGTCACGGACCTTGACGGAAATTATACATTGACGAAAGTCCCCGCAGGAGCCAAGCTTGAGGCTTCCTGCCTGGGTTATACCAATGTCACCAAACCGGCTGCTGAAAAAGTCGATTTCGTGCTCTCTACCAGCACGGAAATGCTTTCCGAAGCAGTGGTTACCGGTATGACTACCACTGACAAGCGACTCTTTACCGGAGCGACCGACCAGCTTTCCGCCGTGGATGTGAATATCAGCGGTGTGGGTGAAGTCAGCCGTTCACTCGAAGGAAAATCAGCCGGCGTTTCAGTGCAGAACGTGTCAGGAACATTCGGTACCGCACCTAAGATCAGAGTCAGGGGAGCTACCTCAATTTTCGGTGACTCCAAGCCTCTGTGGGTCGTAGACGGCGTCATAATGGAGGATGTGGTCAATGTGGATGCCAATTCCTTGTCATCCGGAGACGCCACGACATTGATCAGCTCCGCCATTGCGGGCCTGAACTCTGACGACATCGAATCATTCCAGATCCTCAAGGACGGTTCCGCTACCTCCATCTACGGCGCAAGGGCAATGGCCGGCGTCATTGTCGTGACCACCAAGAAAGGAACACCTGGCGTGACCCGCGTGAACTACAACGGCGAATATACCATGCGTCTTGTCCCTTCATATTCCGAGTTCAATATCATGAACTCCCAGGAGCAGATGTCCGTTTATGAGGAAATGTACCAGAAGGGCTGGCTCAACTTCACCAGCAACGTATACAGCTCGCAGGGAGGTGTGTACAGCAAGATGTACCAGTTGATGAACACATACGATACGGCGACCGGAAAATATCTTGTGGAGAACACCGAAGCCGGCAGGAAAGCATATCTGCGCAAGGCCGAGATGCGCAACACGGACTGGTTCCAGGAACTTTTCCGTCCGACCGTGCAGCACAGCCACTCCGTCAGCATCACTTCCGGATCAGAGAAAGGCAGCTACTATGCTTCTCTCGGTGCGCTCGTCGATCCGGGCTGGTCGATCCAGAGCAAGGTGAACAGATATACTGCGCTGTTCAACACTTCCCAGAAGATATTCAAGGATTACATCACCCTGAACATCATCGGAAACGCTTCATACAGGCAGCAGAGGGCTCCGGGCTCACTCGCATCTACCACAAACGTTGTGGAAGGTTCCGTGAAACGTGATTTCGACATCAACCCGTATTCTTATGCCCTGCGTACTTCCAGGACACTCGACCCGGACGAATTCTACACCAGGAATTATGCTCCGTTCAATATCAAGCACGAATTGGCGAACAACTACATCGACCTCTCCGTGCTCGACACCAAATTCCAGGCTGAAATCAAGGCCAAGCCGATAAAGGGACTCGAACTGGCAGCCCTCGGTTCAGTAAGATACCAGCTTTCAATGACCGAGCACAATATCAAGGACAATTCGAACCAGGCAGAGGCTTACCGTGCCGCAGCCACGAAGATCATCCAGAGCCTTAACCCTTATCTGTACAAGGACCCGGACAAGCCGACCGGAGACAAGTACACTGTCCTGCCGCAGGGAGGTATCTTGAAGAAGAATGACTACTCTGCCCTCAGCATGGACTTCAGAGCGTCAGGTACTTACAACACCGCCATCGCCGACAAGCACATCATCAATGCCTTCGCCGCGATGGAAGTCAATTCACTGGACAGGCATGCAAGTTCTTTCGACGGCTGGGGACTCCAGTACGAGGCAGGTGAGACACCGTTCTACATCGTGGACCTGTTCAAGAAACAGATTGAGCAGAACTCATATTATTATAGTTTGAGCAATACGCACGAGCGCAATGTCGCTTTCGCCGCTACCGCTTCATACTCATATAATTACAGATACACCATCAACGGAACGTTCCGATATGAGGGCTCCAACAGGCTCGGAAGGGCCAGAAGCGCCCGTTGGCTGCCTACATGGAACGTCGCCGGCAAATGGTCGGCAGACCAGGAAGAATGGTTCGACGCGCTGAAACCGGCATTGTCAAGCATGAACTTCCGTGTGTCATATTCATTGACAGCGGACAGAGGTCCGGCGTGGGTGAACAACTCTACGGCATTGTTCTACCCGAGCACGCCTTGGCGTCCTGCTACAAACATCAAGGAACCGTCATTGTACCAGTCCTCCATCGAGAACTCCGAACTCACATACGAAAAGAAGCATGAGTTCAATGTGGGAGCAGACCTCGGTTTCATCGACGACCGCATCCTCCTGTCTTTCGATACCTATAAGAGAAACAACTTCGACCTTATCGGAAGCGTTGTGACCCAGGGACTTGGCGGTGTATCCAACAAATACGGAAACGTGGCTTCCATGAAGTCTTCCGGTGTGGAACTTTCGCTGTCCACCAGAAATATCGTCAAGAAGGACTTTACCTGGACCACAAACTTCATATTCTCGCACATGAAGAATACCGTGACCAAGCTCAAGACTTACCAGACCATGATAAGCTACCTGACAGGTTCAGGCTATTCCATGGAAGGAATGCCGCGCGGCGCCGTGTTCTCACTGCGTTTCATGGGGCTCGACGGGATGGGTATCCCTACCTTCCTGAACAAGGACGGAGAAATCACTTCCACGAACATCCAGTTCCAGGAAATGAACAATTTCAGCAACCTCAAGTATGAGGGGCCGATTGACCCGACCATCACCGGAAGTTTCGGCAACATGTTCAAGTTCAAGGGCTTCACGATGAATGTCTTCATGACATACTCCTTCGGGAATGTGGTAAGGCTCGACCCTATTTTCTCCAACAGCTATTCCGACCTTACGGCCATGCCGAGAGAATTCATGGACAGGTACATCAATCCGGGCGACGAGAAGCTCACCAATGTTCCTGTAATTGCCAGCAAGCGTCAGAACAACAGCATCAGCAATCTCGGCATTGCCTACAATGCCTACAACTATTCTGACCAGAGGATTGCAAAAGGCGATTTCATAAGGCTCAAGGAAGTTTCATTGGGTTATGACCTTCCTAAGACGGCTGTTGAAAAGCTCAGGCTGAAAAGCCTTTCATTCAAGATCCAGGGAACGAATCTCTGCCTTCTCTATGCCGACAAGAAACTGGAAGGACAGGACCCTGAGTTCCTGAATGCCGGCGGTGTCGCCGTGCCGATGCCGAAGCAGTTCACATTGACCTGCAAGATAGGATTTTAAATCAATGCGGATATGAAGAAATTTATAACATATTCAATTGCAGTTCTTTCTCTGCTCGGAGGCCTGACCTCCTGCGACAAGTTCCTGGACACGCTTCCGGACAACAGGACTGAACTGAATTCGACTGAAAAGATACAGAAACTGCTTGTTTCCGCGTATGCATCAAGAACTTATGTGAGGTTCTTCGAGTATGCGTCAGACAACTGCGAACTCTACAGCGAAGGAAACAAGAATACGTCCAGACTCATTGAACAGAATTATAACTGGGAGCCGATCGAGGAAGCGGACAATGAGAGCAACGTGAACACCTGGCAGGCATATTACAATATGATTGCCACAGCGAATGCCGCTCTCCAGGCCATTGAGAAGCAGGGCACTCCGGAAGAAATGCTTCCATACAAGGGAGAGGCGCTTCTCTGCCGCGCTTACGCTCACCTCTGTCTGACAATGATTTATTGCCTTCCTTATCATCCGCAGTATGCGTCACAGTATCTGGGAGTTACCTATATGGACAAGCCTGAGACCACTCTGAATCCTAAATATAGCCGTGGAACTCTTGCCATGGACTACGAGAAGATCCAGAAGGATATCGAGGAAGGACTTCCTCTTCTTAACGACGAGGCATGGTCAGTTCCGAAATACCATTTCAACAAGAAGGCCGGCTATGCGCTTGCGACCAGGTTCTACGTCTACAGCAACCAGTGGGAGAAGGCTGTCGAGGCTGCGAATGTAGTGCTCGGAACTAATCCTTCCGAAATGCTCCGTGACTGGGCTGCGACCAGCAAGATGGCCTGGGATTATGGTACGAGGGCATTGAACTACATCAATCCTACGAACAAGGTGAACCTGCTGATAATTCCGCTCTATTCTGCGAACGGAGGCTTGTTCCATGCGTGGGACGCTACCGGCGGTAGATATGCGCACACCAACAGGATCGCCAAGATGGAGACTGTCCGTGCGAAGCGTCCTATGGGCGGTGCTTATGATACCGGCAAGCAGGACAATACGCAGTATATCTACCAGATGGTTCCTTTCTATTGGGCCGACCTCATAACCAACAAGGTGTACTGGCCGAAATGGCCTTCACAGTGGGAAGTGGTCGATCCTGTGGCAGGTACAGGTTACGGACGCAGCACCATGGTGGCTCTCAATGCCAACGAAGTGCTTCTGAACAGGGCCGAGGCCTATATCCAGCTGAAGGAATATGACAAGGCGGCAGCGGACTTGGATGCATGGAACTGCTCGATGTACAAGGTCGGAAGCAACGGAATCCGTCATCTGACACGCGAACTGATCGACGAGGTTTACGGCGACCCTTCTTCATCATTGTACATCAAGGAATACACAAGGGAAGAACCTACATCAAGAAAGCCGATTCATCCGCATGGATTCACTGTAGAGCCTGGTACTCAGGAAAATATGACCCAGTGCCTGCTGTTCTGCAAGAGAATCGATTCCCTGGAGGAAGGTCTCCGCTGGATGGATCTCAAGAGATATGGAATCACCATCGACAGATTCGATGACTCCGATTACGACGATGCTACGACATCAGGATTCGAGGCTACGGTAACATTGCCTTACAATGACCTGCGCCGCGCATTCCAGATTCCTTCAGAATCCATCAAAACCGGTCTGGAACCTAATCCGCGCAACAATGCGGAATGTCCTGACCATCCTTTCGTCAAATCTTTTTAAGGAGGAATGAAGATGAAAAAATATATATCATTGATATTGGCAGCCTGCACGATGCTCCTGACGCTTTCCTGCACCAAGGATGAGATCAGCTCCGAGAGCATTTTCAAGGACGAGGAGCAAAACAATACCGAGTTCGACTCATGGCTGCAGAGAAATTATGTGGAGCCTTACAATATCCGTTTCGAATACCGTATGCCGGACAGGGAAACCAGTTTCAATTACTGGGTGTCACCTCCTAACATCAAGGAGTCGATAATGATTGCCAAGCTTATCAAGTTCACGACACTTGAGGCCATGGTGGAGATGATGTCTTCCGGAGACGAGACGGAAGATCCGGCGTTGTTCGTGAAATCATATTTCCCGAAAGTGCTCTTCCTCGTGGGAAGTTTCGAAATAAGCAGCAGCGGTTCCACCGCCCTTGCATCTGCGGAGAACGGCCTTCAGATCAATATCCTCGGCGTGAACTTCTTCGAGTACCACAAGGATGCGAAAAGAATCGCGGGAACAATGCTTCACGAGTTCACCCATATCCTCGACGGTATCCACGGCTCTCCTGCAGAGTTCAAGGACATCACCCTCAGCGATTATGTGGGCGACCGTTACACTTCACTTACCGAAGACCCGTACAAGAAGGGATTCGTCAGCAACTATGCCCGTTCACACTACAGCGAGGACGTGGCTGAAACCGGCGGACGACTGATTTCCCTCACGGAGGCGGAAAGAGAGGCAATGATCGCCAAGGCAGGTCCTGTAGGCGGCCCTCTCATTAGAAAGAAATATGATATGCTGAAGAAATGGCTCAAGGATTCCTACGGAGTCGATACTGACAGATGGTGCGAAATCTATCATCGCCGTATCGCCCAGCTGGACAATCTGGATTGGGAATCACTTGACAAATAAACCTGGAAATCAACATGAAAAGATTCATTACATATTTGATGTCCGCGATGATGCTGTTCTCTTTGGCATCCTGCTACAAGAGCGACAGAATCTTCGAAGAGACGGCTGCGCAACGCACGCAAGAACGTGTTGAACTCTGCCGCAATGCGCTGGTAGCCCGCGAGACCTGGGTTATGGAGTATTTCCCGGACGAGGACCTCCGTTACGGCGGATGGATTTATGTCCTGCAGTTCTCGCCGGACTATACCGTGAAAGTATGGTTCGAGGGCGCCGGCTTCATACCTCAGACAGACCCTGTTACGGAGTCTGAATACAAGGTGGAGCTGAGCACGGGCCCGATGCTGAAATTCAGCACCAACAATGACTATATCCACTTCTTCTCCTTCCCGGGAGGCCCGAACGGCGGCGGATATCGCGGCTGGGGCGGTGACCATGAGTTCACCATCATGTCCGTTTCTGACAATTATGACGAGATTATCCTGAAAGGCTTGAAGTCCTTCAACAGAATACGTCTCACTCCGCTTTCCGGCGATGAAACACCTGAAAGCTATATCGCCAAGGTGCACGCCAGTGAAAAGGCCGTGACCAAAAAGTCATTCGACCTTTGTGTGAACGGCAAGGTGATCGGAACTGCCACTAGGGAATCCCTTCCTGATTTCAACAATTACGAGAGATACTACAAGAGCAAGATCTGGACATTGTCCTACGAGATGCCTGTCCAGGCCATTGACGAGAACGGCAACCCGATGACGGACGAGAGCGGCGCTCCGGTCTACAAATCCGAGAAAGTCGTGGATAATGTCTGCGCCATCAATCTTCCTGACGGCGTGATGAAACTCTACAAGCCTTACACTTTCAAGGGCAACTGCATAGACGGACTGGACGGCCAGACTGTCAGCGAATTCAAATGGACGCATGGTGTGTTCTCTTCCAAGGACTACTATTCCGGAACAGATTCGTTCTATCAGATAACTCTTCAATAATTAGCAGATGAAAAACAGAATATTATATATGACGCTTCTTTCCGCATTGGCCATGAGCGCCTGCGGAAAAGAAGAGACGAAGGAGCCGGAGAAAAATGCGCCGATGACTTCTTCGGAGTACATTTCATTCAAGGTGTCGGCCTCCTCGCCTTCTGAGTCGGCTGTCATCACCTGGGAAGCGGTTTCCGACCGTATCGGAGTGTTCGTGTCCGAAGCAGGTACCGGTTCGGCGTTGAATGCCAATGCCTATTATGACGCATATACATCCACTGCATCATCCCGTTTCTTCCCGCTCCGTGACGCTGACAAGCTCAAATGGGAAGACGGCAAGAAATATGACGTGGCCCTGTATTATCCGTTCACTACCAAGATGACGGATGCTACCTCGATTCCGGTTTCGGTAGCCGCGGAGCAGACGGTCCCGGTTCCTCTTACCACGGTGCAGCTGAAGGAGAAACAAATGTTCGTCTCTTCCGTCAAATCAGTGGAGCGTCCGGAAAACGGCATCCTCGAAATGTCCCTTTCACCTGTGGTCTCTTTCGTGAAGATCAATGTCTCTTCCAATCTGCCTGTAGCCTGCAATTCCATCAAGCTCACAGGCGAAGACGGAACGGCACTTGCATTCAAGCACGGGAAATATGACCTGTTCACCTCCCGTCTTTCGGAAATCGACACGGTAAGCTCAGTGATCGACATCAAGCCGGCCTCTCCGGTTTACCTCAGGCGCAAGGCCTCTGAATTTATCGTCAATGTGAATCCGCAGTATTCCGGCAAGACATTGACCATAGACTGCGACCTCGAAGGTGCTGATTTCGAGGAGGTTGTCGTGGATGTTCCGGAAGGCGGATTCAAGCCGGGAACCTGTGTTTCCTACAATGTCGGAATGACCGCGGACCCTGTCCTTCTGAGCGCAAACGGTACTGCCAATACCTATATCGTGAACAAGGCCGACTGCCTCTATGCTTTCAATGCGAGGGTAAAGGGCAACGGCAGTACGAAGAGCATCAGCTGGAGCTACGACGGGGAACCGCACAGCACCGCATTCGATGCCGCTTTGGCCCCTTCTTCAGCAGAACTTCTGTGGTACAGCATCCCTGAAGGCGAGGGAGGATTTGTCAATGCAAGTCCTGTATCTGCCGGCAGCGTGATGTATGACGACGTCGACGGCCTCATCTATTTCAAGACACCGAAGACGTTTGTGAACGGCAATGCTGTGATCGCTGCGCTGAATGAGTCCGGCGAAATCGTCTGGAGCTGGACCATCTGGGCCGTGGAAGGCTGGGATGCCGATGCGACTTCTAAGAAAGCCGGCCGCTACACCGTCATGGACCGCAACCTCGGAGCCGTGCTCGGACTTTCCGCAAAGGATATCTCCGACAATGTGAAGGCAGCCGGAGCCATCGGCAACTACTACCAATGGGGCCGTAAGGATCCGTTCCCTGCAGCATCTGAATATAAATCGGCTACGAACGTACAGGAAGACTGGGGCAACCCTGCTTACACCACTTTAGATGAATATAAAGTCGACGGGGACAAGATCTTCTCTACCGACAGGACCAAGAACGGCAGGATGCTCAAGGCGGAACTCGGTTCCGGCTATTCGCTCCAGCAGGCCGTGGACGAGTCCGTAAAATATCCTCACAAGTGGATGTTCGGCGGCAACAACGATGCTGTCTATCCTCAATACAGTTGGTTCTCCGGAGAAGGCGACTTCCAGGCAAAATCCATTCTGGACAATGAGCAATGGCGCTATCTCTGGGGCAGTACGGACAACATCAGCAATGATAAGACCATCTATGACCCGTGTCCGGCAGGTTGGAAAGTGCCGACAGCAGATGCCTATGCGACATTCTTCGCTTCTTCCGGTTCCGCAGCGGGCGGTCACGGACTCTATGTTTCCGAATATGACCTCTATTTCCCATTTGCGGGACAGAGAAAAGCCGGTTTCGGTGGCTCAGTCATTTCGGCTTCCGGTGAAATTTTGATGGCTTCAGCAAGTGTCGCCAACTCTCTTTTCCCTCTTCGCGCATCGGTCAGCTCGAATGGCGGCGGTGAGAGAATCACTCAGAGCAACAGCTACTCCGGTGCCGGACTGCAACTTCGCTGCGTGAAGGAATCGGTGGACGGAAATGCTCCCGGATATGGCAAGCAGACCGGTCACAGAGCCGCCCTTATGGGAGACTCCATCACAAATAGTTGGCTATACCGCGGACGTTTGTCCTTCTTTACCGAGAACAACTACCTTAACCGAGGAATCGACGGCCAGACTTCAAGCAATATGATTGACCGTTTCTGGTCGAACATCGTAGCAGACAATCCTCAATCTGTGGTGATTACCTGCGGTACAAACGATCTTGCTGAGAATATGTCCAATGATGAATATCACTATCGGGTTCACGTGAGTCTGGAGAATCTTCTTGCCAACATCGCCCTGATGTCCAGGATTGCCGAAGATATGGAAGTTCCCGTCATTCTCGGATCAATTTGCCCGACAAGGGGTATGTGGTGGAAACCGGATGCTTGGAAAGCGGAGTTTGACGGAGACTACATCGCATCAATGGTAGTCGAGGCGAACAAGTTAATCAAGGCTTACGCCCAGTCCCACGGCTACGGATATGCCGACTATCACAGTGCTCTGAAAAATGAGCAGAATGGTCTTGCGGACGAGTATTGTTTTGTCTTCGGGAAAAAACCAGACGGAAGCCTTAACCTCGACTCTGTCCATCCGAATGCAGCAGCCTTCCTTATTATGGAGGATATACTCAAACCTCTCATCGATGCCGCACTTTTCGACCCGTCGGAGGCTAACCCTGGAGGCGGAAAGATAGACGATATGGATAAATGGAAATGGTAAACTATTAATGCGTAAAATTATGAATATTAAATACATATCAATGATTGCCCTGGCGGCTGCCCTGGTCGGCTGTTCCAAGAACGGACAGATGGATGAGGACATCCTGCCTGACGGACCGGTCTTTTCTGCAGATTTCCAGAAACCGTCCGTCCAGAGCAAGGTGACTCATACCGATGACGGCAATGCATTGAAACTCGCTTGGGTGAAATCCGACAAAATCGGAATCTGGACAGAGGCTGAAGGCAAGCCCCTCCAGTCCAACAGCGCATATCTCGCCGATCAGGAAGGTGCCGGAACGACGTTTTCATATCAGTCCCGTGCTCAGAGAATACGCTGGGCAGGGGACAATACCCCGCAGTCGTTCTATGCCTGCTATCCTTACAATGCAGACAGAGGCACGGACCCGCATAAGGCAAAGGTGGGGATTTCTGCATCCCAGTCCCAGTACTCAAGCGGCTCTACAGCGCATCTTGCTGAAAATGATTTCATTTGGGCTGCCGTGGAGAATGTCACCAAATCCGATGATGCGGTGAATCTTACGTTCCACCATCCTTTCTCCATATTGGACTTGGAACTGACAACCGACACCAGAATGAAACTGGATGCATTGATTTTCCGCTGCACTTCCAACAAGGATGCTGCCGTGGCATTTGAGAACGCCAGCATTGACCTGAGTACCGGCGAACTGGACCTTACGGGGGCGACGACCTCGCCTGAGGTGCGTCTGGACTGCGATTTTGCGACTTCCTGGCCGGCGGCTTCGCATATTTACATGGTCTTCAACCCGGCGCTGGCAGGGGAGACCATGCAACTGGTTGCGGTCATCGGCGGCAAGGAGAAGCTGATCATGGAGAAGCAGGTTCCGGAAGGAGGCTTCCCGGCAGGCAAGGTGATCAATGTAGTGGCTGATTATGAGGTGCCAGGTGATGTGGCCATCAAGATCAAGGATCTGGGTGAACTTTCCACATCCAACTGCTACCTCGTTTCCGAGGCCAACCAGTTCTACAAGTTCAAGGCTACAGTGAAGGGCAACGGCTATATCCCTGCAGCGCTTTCAGCAGTGACTGGCTCTGCGGACATTGCTCCGAAATCCGTCCTCGTCCTCTGGTACAACACCGTCCAGAAGGACAACAAGTGGGTGGACGCTTGCCCGATTCTGCTTTCATCGCTTGTGTTCTACCGTGACTATGTGTTCTTCGACACACCGAAGGAGTTTGTTCCGGGCAATGTCGTGATTGCGGCTTTTGCCGAGGAGGGCGTTACCTATGACAATATCAAGGTAGATGAGAATAAGAACATCACCAATGCGACGCTTCTCTGGAGCTGGAACATATGGGCCGCAGATGGTTATGACCCGGATGCGACGGCTGTCATTTCCGGAGGTAAGACATTCATGGACAGGAATATAGGAGCGGCGATTTCCGGTGTCGGCTCAAAAGGTGAATATGAGCCTGCCTATGCAGTGGGCAACTATTATCAATGGGGCAGAAAGGATCCGTTCCCGTCCATTGCGGACTATTGCAACTATTGGCCTTGCCAATACGCAAACCAGCTCATCGGAACTCCTACTTACACACCGATCGTGGCTCTGAGGGTCAATGGTCAAAGTGCTGCGAAGAATGTGGACAACCAGGTCTGGGGCTACAGGACAAAAGACGACGGCTCGTTCAACCATGATTCGTCTTGGCATACGATAGAAAGGAACAGCATCGCGGCTCCGTCTTCATCCAATCGCGTCTTTGCCGGTTACGCCGTGGAGCATCCTTATGTTTATATCCTGAATTCGAAATATCCTGACGGCGGCTATTATCCTTGGATAACGACCAATGACCAGAGTTACAGGGAGTTCTGGGGAGGCTCTGAATCGAAGAAAACTCTCTTCGACCCGTGTCCTGCCGGTTGGCGTGTCTGCAACAAGGCTGAGGCTCAGTCGTTTATTCAGACTGTTTTCAGCAGCGCCACACTGGCTGCCAATCTTGTGGGATATGATTTCGACGGGCATTATCTTCCGATGACCGACTCGCGAAGCAACAAACATTTCAGAACAGAGACAGTGAAATCCTGCGGATATGAAACCAAATCATATATGTGGACATCGGAATCAGTTACGGCCCACAATTACGGATATGCCTATGCAGCGGCGATGGTTGCTCCGCCAAATTATGCGGACAAGAACCAACCGAAGACTCTCAAGGAAGTGAGAGTTGAAGACAGCAAGTACTTGGCGTCAAGTTGCCCAGTCCGCTGCGTGAAAGAATAAAAGTTTAACTAATTAATAACACTATTATGATGAATAAGAAATTTGACGGAGCTGTTGCTCCAAAACATTATGAATCACCCGCTTTGGCGGTTCTCGATGTGAATCTCGAAATGGGGTTTGCGCAGAGTGGTGGGAATCGAGTGAAAGATATGCCTAACTGGGCTGAATGGGAAGATGTTGAAACACTCTAATTAATTATGTATATGAAAAAGTCATTGATATATATTCTGGCGCTTTCGGCTATAGTCGGATGCCAGAAATCTGAAGTGTCAGATCAGATTCCTGCTGAAGGTGAGTCATCTGCTGTTATCGTAGGTTCTCTGCCTGAAACCAAGACTTCTTTTATAGATGAAGGCAATGTAATGAAGACCGAGTGGGTGAAGGGTGATGCGCTGGGATTTTATTGGTATAAGGGCGGCTCGATTGAAGGAGTTGGCTCCAGTGAGGTGGATAAAGCCTTGAATGATAAACTTGTAGCAGAATCGTCAGGCGGTAGTACTACGTTTAAGACGAGTTGGTATTACATGTATCAGGCTGGGAAAGATTATTTGACTTACTTGTATTATCCGTATAATGTAAATGCAGGGAAGAACCCACTATCTGTTCCATTTACAGTACCTTCGTCGCAAAATCAAGCAGGTTCTGATGATATTGCTCATCTAGCTGCGATTGACTTTCTTTATGCTACCACAATGGCTAGCAGACCGAATGGCGAAGCAGAACAAACTGTGATGGTGACATTCTCTCATGCTCTTTCCGTTTTGAACATTGCCCTTACTTCCGCACAAAGCAATTACAGCATTTCCGATATTCGGGTGCGATTTGAGGACGAGAACGAAATCTTCTCTGTTACAGAGGGAAGCGTAAATCTTTCAGATGGTTCACTGACTCTTACTTCCGGAACTCCTGAAATTTCCCTGCATTTCAATGAGGCGGCAAAACTTTCTGCAACTCCTGTAAATGCCTATATGACAATCACTCCTGGACACGCTGGAAAAACCTTCTCTGTATATGCCACAGTAAACGAAATCGAGACAAAACTCGGTTCGAAGAAAGTTCCTGCGTCAGGACTTCCTGCTGGAGTGAAAGCAGCACTTTCATTTGAGGTCGGAGACAATACGATTGGACATGAATATACTGATTTGAGCGCAAACGGTACTGCAAACTGCTACCTTGTTACCTCTCCGGGATTCTATAAGTTCAAGGCGGATGTGAAAGGAAATGGTGTCGTCCCAAGTCAGCTTGAATCAGTGGCAGGAGAGACGGCGATAGCTCCGAAATCTGCTTTGGTACTTTGGTACAACACTCTTCAGAAAAGCAATAATTGGGTGGATGAGAGCCCTGTATATCTTAGTTCTGTTTTCATTGATTCAGATGGCTATATAAGATTTTATACACCTGATGCTTTTGTCCCGGGCAATGTAGTTATAGCAGCATTTGCTGAGGAAGGTGTAACCTACGAAAACATCACAGTCGATGAGAACAAGTGCATCAACAATGCGACACTTCTTTGGAGCTGGAACATCTGGGCTGCTGATGGTTATGATCCGGCGGCTACAGCAGTCAATGCGGATGGCAATGTGTTCATGGACCGTAATCTCGGCGCTGTGATTTCCGGTGTTGGTTCGACAGGCGAATATGAACCTGCCTATGCTGTTGGCAACTACTATCAGTGGGGCCGCAAAGACCCGTTCCCATCCATTTCGGACTATTGCAACTATTGGCCTTGCCAATACGCCAACACCCTCATCGGAACTCCGACATATACCCCGATTGTGGCTCTGAGGGTCAACGGCCAGAGTGCTGCGAAGAATGTGGACAACCAGGTCTGGGGTTACCGGACAAAAGACGACGGCTCGTTCAACATTGATTCGTCTTGGCATACTATAGAGAGGAACAGCATCGCGGCTCCGTCTTCGTCCAACAGCGTCTTTGCAGGTTATGCCGTGGAACATCCTTACGTCTATATTCTGAATCCGACATTTCCAGATGGCGGCTATTACCCATGGGTGACGACCAATGACCAGAGTTACAGGGCATTCTGGGGAGGTTCTGAATCGAAGAAAACACTCTTCGATCCATGTCCGACCGGTTGGCGTGTCTGCAACAAGTCTGAAGCAGAGTCATTCATGCAGACAGTATCTTCAACTGCGGCTTTGGCTTCCAATCTTGTTGGTTATGATTTTGACGGACATTATCTGCCGATGACCGGAACGCGCGGTAATAAAGATATGAGAACAACTAATGTGAGGTCTTGTGGGTATGAAACTAAATCGTATATGTGGACATCCGAAATAGTGGCTAACCATAATTTTGGTTATGCTTATACGGCGGCGATGATTGCTCCTGCAAATTATGCCGATGCAGGCAAGCCGAATGCACTCAAGATGACAACTGAAGGACAGGACAGGTATTTGACACAAGCTTGCCCGGTCCGCTGCGTAAAAGAATAAAACCCCATATCACCATAACTTTTTATCCTGCTCCGTCCCCACGGAGCGGGATTTTTTTGACTTTTACAATGATTCACCCAATTCAGTATTGTCAGCCCTCCTTTCCTGTTGTCGTTCGACTTCTTCCTTTTATTGTGTAAAATCCCTGTACTCCATAAATGTTTTGCTGATGACAATGCGATGTGATGCAGGATTGTCTGCTAATTTTAATAACTTTGCAAAAAAGCCACAATATGTTTGATAGTATCTTTTATACAAAGTTGCTAGACTCTTTTATTCAACACTATAAAGTAGAAAACAGATTCATTGAGTTCAAAAGCAACTATTTAGATGCGAAAGTTCTTGGCGAATATATTTCAGCATTGTCTAATGGTGCCTGCCTGGATCACATTGATTTTGGCTATTTGTTCTTTGGCGTAGACAATGATACTTTAGTTGTCAATGGAACGACTTTTGATCCTGAACATACAAATCTGAAGACGGGGCAATCTATGGAATTGTTCCTCAGATTGGGAGTGTCTCCTAAAATTCGTTTTGAGATAGGGGAGTTCAAGTATCGTGATAAGATTCGCGTTGTTGTTGTAAAGATTCCTGCTGCGGAAGGAGAACCGACAATGTTCCACAATGAACCTTTTGTCCGGATTAACGAATCAAAGACCTCGCTGCGTCCATATACGGATTGGATACGTGAAATCTATAATTCAAAGACAGATTGGAGCAAGGTGATTGTGGAAGGAGCAACTATTGAAGATTTGGACTCTGAAGCAATTACGGTAGCACGAAAAGGTTTCATTGAACGCTATCCAAAGTTTGCTTTGGAGATAAACAGTTGGGAAGACGCTACATTTCTTGACAAAGCAAAACTTACGATAGGAGGTGGAGTGACGCGGGCAGCCTTGCTTCTGTTAGGGAAAGAAGAATCGGCTCATCTCTTAGGACATATCGCGCAGATTGATTGGAAACTTCAAACCGCGACAGAGTCCGCTGCTGAAGTGTTCTCGGTGCCGTTTTTGCTATCTACAAGTAAAGTCTTGGCAAAAATCCGCAACTATAGATTTAAGATTTATCCGAACAATACATTGATTCCCACCGAAGTGTGGAAATATGATGAGAAGATCATTTTAGAGGCTCTGCATAACTGTATTGCCCATCAGCGGTATCAGTCGAATTGCCGTATTATCGTAACAGAGAAAGAGGATTGTCTGGAGTTTTGGAATTCAGGGGACTTCTTTGAAGGTAAATATGAAGACTACATTGAGGGAATTAAAACACCTAAGACGTATAGGAATCCATTTTTGGTGCAAGCAATGGTCAATATCAAGATGATTGACTCTCAGGGTTACGGAATTCATACAATGTTTGTTCGGCAAAAAGACAGATGCCTTCCTATGCCTGATTATGATCTGACAGAAGATAGTGGAGTGAAACTTACTGTGCCAGGAAATGTGATAGATATTGAATACAGTGTTCGGCTTATCCAAGATGCCAGCATTGACCTTTCCACGGCAGTGCTTCTTGATCGTGTGCAGAAGCACAAACCTCTTTCAGATACGGCAATTAAGGCTTTGAGAAAGGCGAATCTTATCGAAGGCAGAAAGCCTAATCTGTTTATTTCCAAATCGTTGGCGCAATCAACCGGCAAGGAAATAGAATATTCGAAACGAAAGGGTTTTAGTGATGAATTCTGTTGCGACTTGATACTTAAAGCTTTGAATGAACACAAATCCTTGTCTCGTAGTAAGATAAACGAACTTGTCCTCGATTATCTTCCGGCCGACCGTGACTTGCAGAACAAAATCTACAAGATTGGGAATCTTATTGCAAAACTGAAAAGAAGACAGCAGATTTACCTTAATTGCAACAAAGAGTGGTCTCTTAAAAAGTAAGTTAAATTTACTCGTCATTTTGGCGGTTTACTTACTCGATTCTATTGCTGATAATCCTCTAGAGACTCTCTAATGCAGTTTTTACTTGTTAGAATTACTCGAAACTTACTCGTCGTTACTCGTGATTTTACTCCGTATTGACGTTGTTGACATTTCGGTTTGAAATCCGAAACCAGTTTTATAAATTTGTATTTCTGTGGAAACTAATAAACTAATAACAAATAACATATTGACATGAACAGAATTTATCACATGCTGATGGCCGTCGCCCTTTTCTTGTGCGTGGCATGCAGCCAAAGCCGGGACACGGTCGCTGTCCGGGATTCAGGAACAACATTCGCGCAGGAAGCGCTTCAGCAATACGTCGACAGCGGTCGGCTTCCGGGGGCAATCAGCGTACTATATAATAACGGTGTCCAGGAAACCTGCTGCATCGGCTATGCCGACCCGAGGACGAAACGCCCCATCACCATGGACGACGCGTTCATGCAATGCTCCCAGACCAAGGGCTTCTGCGGCGTGACCATTGCGAAACTCGTTGAGGAAGGCAAGATTTCCCTTGACGACCCCGTTTCCAAATATCTTCCGGAATTCAGCACCCTCTGGGTCCTTGATGGGAAGACTGACAGTACAATGACATTGCACAAGGCGAAAAACGTGCTGACCGTCAGGATGTGCCTGAACCATACGGGCGGATTCCCGTTCGAGTGCAGTGCCAAGCGCAAGGACGTCCGTGGAGGCGGCTGGTCTGGCGGAGCTCCTATCCGTCAGGTGGCATCCATTGCCGCAGAATCACCTATCATGTTCGAACCGGGCACCAAGGCGCTCTATTCCAACACCGGCATTGACATCGGTGCTGCTGTCGTGGAAACGGTTACCGGCATGAAATGGGAAAAATACCTGAAAGAGACCGTCCTGGACCCTCTCGGCATGAAAGACACTTGGTTCTGGCCTACGGACAAGCAGATTGAAAACAAGATAGAATTGTTCAACATCAAGGAAGGCCAGCCTTCTGAATGGCTGGAGGAGAACCCTTGGGAACAGCGTCCGTACAATGATTCCCATGTCTTCGCTTCCGCCGGCGCGGGCCTCTGGTCTACTGCCAATGACCAGCTCAAGTTCTACAAGATGCTCATGAACCTCGGAGTCGGTGACAATGGCGTCCGCATCCTTAAAGAAGAAACCGTCAAGTCCATCCTTGCAGTCAGCACCCGCCCTGCAGGTCTCGGTGATTATTCACTCGGCCTCACTGCCCCTGTTGTAGACAGCGAAGATGCCTGGTTCGGCCACGGCGGCGCATGGGGAACGAACTGCGTGGTGAACTGGCACAAGAAACAGCTTAAACTCTGGGTAGTCCAGGCCTCATCCGGCAAGAGATTCTGGGGAGAAGCTATGGCTGCAGCGGCAGAAAAGTTCTTCAACAGCGAAATTGACAATTCCTCCGACGCCTACGTAGGCCGCACGGAATAAATAAGACAATATCCGATGACATTCGACTATTGCTGCTCACAGGACGGGCATGGACTGGAAATCCCCGGTTTTTCCGCGGTGTTCATACAGACTTTCAGCATCAAGCAGGAAAGGCAGTTTTTTCTTCCGGAAGAATATGACAAGCATCTTCCGGGCGATGACGATTATGTTTTCCATAAAGAGAAGTTCGTCTATGAAGAAAAAGCCGATGCATTGGCCCTCCCGATCGTGCCGATGGGCCGGAGCATCGAGAAACAGATATTTGTCCTGCGCAACGAAGGCCAGTCTCCTGACGAGAAAAATGTCAGGAGGTTTTCGCTGCGCGGATTTGACTTCGAGATGCCGATCGAGCCTGAGGAAGATGAAATCGAGCCCCGTCTGCTCAAATGTCATGTCAATGTGGAGATGTCATTGTTCTTCGGCAATACCGTTTCATTCACTTACCGTTTCCTTTTCAACGGACATTCGGGAACATTGTCCGCGCCTGTCGGCATTGACCATATAATAGCATTGCTCTCGACCTGGCTGGGGGCGGAATATTGGAGCCGCGACGAATCGGAGTCTTGCGGAGACGGCGAGTCGCGTACGAACATCAATCTCGTGGGCGATTTCAGGGTGGACAATATCTTTTTCGGCGAATCGGGCGAACCGCTGGAAGTCGGCGAGACTCTGCCGATGAGCAGTTCCGAACGCGGCTTCGGGAAAGTGGCGGTCAGATACAAGCGTTTCATTTACCGATGCTGCACCAAGTTCTGCAGAACGTTGAGCGGCGAGGAGAAGGCCAAATTCCGCAAACGCATGAAAATCATGCCGATAACTATGGTCAATGATTCCCGTTATGCGATGGTGGACTTGTGGGAGGACATACGTCATCCGCTTCCCGACGGTACGGATTTGTTCAGCAACGACAGGCCGGACAGGTTGACCGAAGCGCAGATTGTCAGCCATATCCGTGACTGGCACAAGCCTGAACTCATCGGTCTTATGACATTGTACCCCGGCGAATGGCCGTACAGGGACGCGGCAGCCTATGACGAGGTCTGTGGCGAAAACATTGCCATAGATACGGATGACCTTGTGCTGGTAAACAGCAGCATGAGCATTGTCCTGGGAACTTACGGGCGTCGCGGCGACGGGCTGGATACGGCGGGAACGGTGGAGAAGAAGGGCGTGAACTGGGCGGAACATCTGAAGGAACGCGCGCGTTATCATGTGTCGTGGCCGGAGTATCTGCTTATCCTTCAGATGGTTCTGGCGAAGAAATACGTTATCGGACGTGCCAATGACGTGCTTATCGATGCGACATTGTCCGCCTCCAGCACCTCTTCGCTGGACTTGATCGGTCAGAATGCCAAGCTCAGCATGAGGCTCTCCCGGATGGTGCTGCAGCTGGACGTGGTGAAGTATTCCAAGTTCGCGTCGTACAAGGTGATGTTCGACCGCACTACCAGGCGTCTGAATCTTGACAATGACCTCGACCGCCTGAATGAGATGATGTCAATGGTGGACAGCAGTTTGCATAACCTGAGCGATTTCAAGTCAATGAAGTCGGACTTCGTGCTGAATTTCATTCTGGCGATAATTTCCGTCGCTTCCACGTTCGAACTTTTCTTCCAGCAGTCGGAGATGCCGTTCCTGACATATTTCGGCATACAGTCCAGTCATCTGGCTGCCGTGGTGGTGATGGTAGTCGCGTGCGTCACGATTTTCGGTATGCTTCTGGTCGTTTCGAAGACCATCCGCACCATTGTCGGCAAAATCAAGGAAATAATAGCATAATATATATGGAGAATATTGTCATTGCACCTGCAACTATTCAAGACAAGGACGCGCTTGCGGATTTGTTTTATGCGCATTTGTCTGAGAATGTCGAATATATTTCCCATGGCGAGATGCAGATGGGGATCGGACACCTTGTTTTCAATGGCGAGGAATATGTCCCGCAACTCGATGCGGACAGCCGTCATCTGTGGCTTATATATATAGAGGAACACATGACGGCGGAAGGGACGGCGGTGTTCAAGGCGGAGGATGCCGCGGGAAAGCTGCTCGGCTTCTGCGTCCTCGAAACCGATTCCGACGGCGGCGCGCCTTTCGGCGTGCTTTGCGATATTCTTGTCAATGCTGATGCACGTGGCCGGGGAGTCGGTGGCCGTTTGTTTGCCGCAGCCGAAGATTGGTTCCGTCAGAGGGACCTGAAAGACGTTTATCTCGAATCCGGCAAGAATAATCACAATGCCCATGAATTTTTTATGCGCCGTGGATTCATGAAAGTGTCTGAAGTTTACTATAAAGGTGGCAAATAGTGCGCATCTTCTTGTAGGATAATCTGTTATATGTCGTTTTTTCTTCATGGTGCGTGCCATGGAGAGGTGGAATTTGCTGGTTTTTGCGCCATTTTGGCTTGTGGAATATGTTGAAAATCAATGCCATTAAACGTCTTACCACTCATTTCAGGACCCTCAGGGCAATATTTCCGCCTCCGGAAAAAATATTTTTTTCGACCCTCAAGTCGTGCGTCCTCAATGACTTAAAATGATGCAATATGAGGTGGAAATGAAAAAAAGATGAAAAAAAGTTCGAGAAAAGTTTGCAGGTTCAGAAAAAGTCCCTACCTTTGCAATCCCGTTACGAAACAA
>OHLH01000224.1_pt1 | contig 41288 bp, 40 predicted proteins | sample 1569061 | NCBI WGS metagenome assembly OHLH01 (sample SAMEA3879603, study PRJEB24766) | human gut metagenome | biome: human-associated habitat; feature: feces | place: USA | collected 1985/1987
CGGATACTTATGACATTGTCATCAGTTCGCTAACCTTCCATTATCTCGAATCTTTTACGGATATATGCCGGAAAATCAATAACTGCCTGACTCCGGGAGGCGCCTTCGTCTTCTCCGTAGAACATCCGGTATTTACAGCCTATGGCAATCAGGAATGGCATTACGACCAGGACGGGAAGCCTATCCATTGGCCGGTAGATCGCTATTTTACGGAAGGCAGGCGCACAGCAATCTTTCTGGGCGAAGAGGTTGTCAAATACCACAAAACGCTGACTACATATATAAACGGACTCCTTCAAACCGGATTTGAGATATGCGAACTTATAGAGCCACAACCGGACGAAAGATTGCTGGATACCATCCCGGGAATGAAAGATGAATTACGCCGTCCGATGATGCTTTTGATCTCTGCCAAGAAAAAAAGTAAAGACGCAAAGCTATGAGATTCAAGGCATTGAAAAATAATAGATAAAAAACATTCGTTTAGCTATTGTTAATTAAAAAATACTCCCTATCTTTGCACCGCTTTTCTGTTTTTTCACTCCTATGATGCAATATGTTAAGGATTTGACTCACGGTTCCATTCGCGGACAACTGGTAAGACTGGCTCTTCCCGTCATGGGGTCGTCATTTGTCCAAATGGCCTATAGCTTTACCGATATGGCTTGGGTAGGAAGCTTGGGCAGCAAATCGGTCGCGGCGATTGGGGCTGTCGGGGTGCTGACGTGGACGAGTAATTCCCTGGCTCTTATCAATAAAGTCGGTGCGGAGGTAAATGTGAGCCAGTGTATCGGTGCGCAGCGTATGGATAAAGCGCAGGCTTATGCGTCACATAATCTGACGTTGGCTTTGTTGATTTCCGTTGTATGGACGACATTAATCTGGACGTGTGCCGTTCCGTTGATAGGGATATTCGGGATGGAAAGCGATGTAACGCAGTTGTCAGTGGAATATTTGCGGGTGGTATCTACGGCTTTCCCTTTTATTTTTATGTCTGCCGCTTTCACCGGAATCTATAATGCTTCGGGGCATACGCAGGTTCCTTTTTATGTAAATGGGATAGGATTGGCACTCAATATGCTGCTTGACCCGCTTTTCATTTTAGGTTTCGGCATGGGGACTTTAGGAGCTGCCTGGGCCACTTGGATATCTCAGGCTACGGTTTGCCTGATGTTTTTTTACGTATTGATGAGGAGACGCCGCTTGTTCGAACGTTTCCGGATATTGGTTCCGCTGCGTTTGCCTTACGTCCCTTTAATCTTCAAAGTCGGGTTGCCGGTGGCTTTGTTGAATATCTTTTTCTCGTTGATTAGCCTGTTCATGGGGCGTACGGCATCGGCAGAGGGAGGATATCTGGGGGTAATGACTTTGACGGCAGGCGGGCAGTTGGAGGCTATAGCTTGGTACACTTCTCAAGGATTCAGTACGGCGCTGAGTACCTTTGTGGCACAAAACTATGCGGCCGGATGTACGGAACGTATTCGCAAAGCTTTTAAAATGACGTTGGGGATTACGGCTGCCATAGGTGCCGGATGCACGGCCTTGTTTTATGGAGGCGGCGAATGGATTTTTTCCCTTATCACATCGGAACCGGATGCTTACCGTGCCGGAGGGCTTTTCCTGAAAATAGATAGTTACTCCATGATTTTTATGATGCTTGAGATCACGACGCAAGGTGTCTTTTACGGGACCGGGCGTACGGTGCCCCCGGCTTTGGTCAGCATCACCGGCAACGTGTTGCGCATCCCTCTGGCTTTGCTTTTAGGACATTGGGGATGGGGGATAGCCGGCGTGTGGTGGGCCGTCAGTATGTCCAGTATCTTGAAAGGCTGTGTCTTGTTCGGTTGGTTGGTTTTGCGTCGTCACGTGCTCTTGACCGGCAGTACGTTGAGACCCCGTTCCGGCCTGCTATCCTAACCAAGTGTGCATCCTTTCGCGGATGGCGTTCGATTCGCTGAGCAGATGGATGAATTTAAGGGCCGAGTGCTTCCGGTAGGCATGTTTCAAAGTATGGATACATCCCTCCATTTCATACTCATTGACATCTAAGGGGATGGCTTTCACTCCCGATTCATCGTGTATGGTAGCTTCGGAAAGGATGGTCACCAGATTGCTTTTCTTTATCAGTTTCAGCAGGATATTGACTTCGTTCAGTTCCACGCGGACTTTGAATTTGTAGTCACGTTCGGAAAACACTTGGTCGAATGTGTTTCGGGCTTGCAGGCCTTTGCTGGGCAGGGCGAACTCATATTTTTCCAGTTCGCTGAGTGTCACTTTCTGTTTCTGGGCCAAAGCATGGTCGGAACGCACGATGACCGACAGATGGTTGTCGAAGAGGATGTGCGATTCGATCTGTTCGTAACGGCGTGTGGGTTTGAAGGCCAGTACGAAATCCACTTCTCGCTTGACAAGCATTTGCATCAGTTCCGTCATGGTCTTATAGAAAATGTTCAGTTTCACTTCGGGGTACAGTTTCATGAAAGCCAACACCGTTTCCGTCAGAATCGGGCTGAACGAATAGGTCACGCCGATGTTCAGTGTGCCGGTGAGCAGTTGTTGCAGGTCGCGTATATGTTCTTTGCACGTGTCGGCGGCATACAGGGTTTCTTTGGCGTATGGCAAGAGTTCCGCTCCGGCTTCGGTCAGCGTTACTTCATGGCTGTTGCGTTGGAAGAGTTGTACGTCCAACTCGGTTTCCAGTTGTCGGATTTGCTGGGATAATGTACTTTGTGTGATGTACAGCCCTTTGGCGGCTTCGGAAAAGTTGAGTGTTTCGGCAGCTTTGACGAAATACCGGAGTTGTCGTAATTCCATATAGTCGATGATTAGCGTGTAGCTTTAAATGAAGTGTTCTTGAACAAGAAGATGGGTAGCGTGGCTCCTACGACCATTCCCAATATGATAAATGTACAGGTCAAACCGTTGTAGGACAACAGATAGAAATAGTGGTTGAAAGCATGTTCTTCCTGGTTGGTCAGGCAGAGCAAAAGAGCTTCGATTGTGCGGTAGGCGTACATTCCCGGAATCATGGGGAGCAGCGCGGGGAAGGAGAAAGTCTCCGCCGGGCATTTGGCACGTGGGGCCAGAAACACCGTCAGTACGCCGATGACCAGCGACGCGATGAAGCTGGCACCGATGAGGTGCATCTCGCCGTAAGCGTTATGGGTGAGGACATACCGTGTGGCGTGACCTAAAGCCGCAATGAGGGCACAATACTTGTAAGCTTGGCGCGGAGGATTACTGATGCTGGCAAAGCCGATGGCAGCAATCGCCGCAAAGAATCCGTCCTGAAGAATATTGAAGAGATAAGTCATCATCGTTAGAGCCATTTGATATTCATGAGTAATAAACCGCCGCACAAGCCGGCCGACAAACAAGCGGTCAGTACCATGGCATTCATGAAACGGCTGAATGAACTGATATAGTGTCCGTCCAGAAGGTCGCTCACGGAATTGATGTAAGGAATGCCCGGTATCAGATACAGGACACTGGTGCCGAGGGCGATTTCCGGTGTATCGCTTAGGTCGAATACGTAACCCGCCGCACCGATTACGGAAGAGAAGAACGCGCAGCAGAAGAATACGAAACGTACGTCTTGTCCGTCCTCCAACATCACTTGTTTCAGTTTGTAACCTGCCAATGTTCCTATCAGTACGATAGCCATGGCTATGAAATCTCCTCCGAACAGACGGCAAAATGCCATGTTGGCTAAGGATGCCAGTATCCACACCATCCAAGGATTGGCCGGTCGGGTCTGCACGATGGCTTCAAAATTCCGGAGGGCTTCTGTGAAACCTATTTTCCGGTCGGCTATCGCCCAACTTAATTTGCTCAGTTGGGTATTGATGTCGAAACTGATACCCGTATGATGCAGTCTTACGATATTGCTGTACGAGTGGCTGCGGTCGTCGTTCCACACCGTCATGTGTATATGCGAGGGCAAGATGGTCATTTCCGATGTCATGTTCCATCTGTCGGCCATCCGTTTTACATTCTTTTCTATGCGGATACATGTGGCACCGCATCCTAAGAGCCATGCGGCGTAGTCGGAAAGAAAGATGCACGCATCTTTCGGCGTTGCAGGAATATCCGTTTCCGCAACGAGTGCCTCTTTATGATTCGTCGTCTTCGAGTTCGTCATAGATATTGTTCTCGTTTCCTATTTCAAGAATCTTGCTGTCTCCCGTTTCCCTGCGCATCTTTTGGATGCTTCTGAAAATAAAAATCAAAAATAAGCATCCTACGGTTAAAATCCAAATGGTCATCTGATTATTCATATCTTTTTTCTTTTTGATGCCGCAAAAGTAGGCGGTTTATCGTTCTCCGGAAAGTTTTCGTTCGCGAAAGTTTCGATAGTGGCTATCGTATTTACCGAGTCTCTGCCATCGGTGTTTATTATGGCAAAAATGTCCCGCCGGTATTGGGCGAAGCGGGAAAAAAGCGTATTTTTGCGGGACAAACAGGAATATTTATGCATAGCAGAGAAGAAAAATTAGAGGCTTTCGGGCGTTTCCTCGATGTGTTGGATACGTTGCGCGAAAAGTGTCCGTGGGACAAGAAACAGACGAACGAGAGCCTGCGGCCGAACACGATAGAGGAAACCTTTGAGTTGTGCGACGCCCTGATGAAAGACGACAAGAAAAACATTTGCAAGGAACTGGGCGACGTGCTGCTGCACGTGTGTTTTTATGCCAAGATTGCCAGCGAGACGGGGGATTTTGATATAGCAGACGTGTGCGACAAGTTGACGGACAAACTGATTTTCCGCCACCCGCATGTGTACGGCGAGGCACAGGCCGACACGGCAGGGCAGGTAAGCCAGAATTGGGAACAAATCAAATTGAAGGAGAAAGACGGTAACAAGAGCGTGTTGGGCGGCGTGCCGGAAGCTTTGCCTTCGCTCATCAAGGCTTACCGTATTCAGGACAAGGCGCGTAATGTCGGCTTCGATTGGGAAAAGAAAGAGGACGTATGGGACAAGGTGAGGGAAGAACTCGGCGAATTGCAGGCAGAACTGGCCCGGGAGGACAAGGAGAAATCCACCGATGAGTTCGGCGATTTCCTTTTCAGTGTCATCAATGCCGGAAGGCTTTATCATATCAATCCTGACAACGCCTTGGAGCGTACGAACCGCAAGTTCATCCGGCGCTTCAATTATGTGGAGCAACATTCCATCCGTCAAGGACGGTCTTTGAAGGACATGACCTTGGGAGAAATGGATGCACTTTGGAACGAGGCGAAAGAAATGGAGAAACGGGGCGGCTTGTAACGCCCCGTTTCTTATAATACTTGTACGACTATCCGTTTATATGCCGTCAGTGCCGGCTTGCCCCGGTCGGTCAGGGAGAGAATGACGTGCAGGGACTTTCCGGATGCCTCTGCGGGGATGTGTATGCGGCATTTCGGGGAATCCCCGTTTTCCATGTTTACCTTACCCTTATACGTACTGGGTTCGGCATAGATTTCCCAACGGAAATCCAGCGGATTCCCATCGGGGTCGTAAGATGCGGAAGCGTCGAATTCCATATCGCGGCCTGCCTTCACCTTTTTATATATGCAGTTCATGTCGTCGTGCCCATCTACGATGGCTACAGGATGGTGGTTGACGGCGGAATACTCGTCTGTGGCTGTCCAGGCCATACGTGCCGCAAAATCGTTCCATATCTCCCGTTCCCATCTCTTTATCGAGTTTCCGCCTTCGGCTGCACAGGCGTACATGCGGTATGGGTCGTACCGGCTCTCGTCCTTTCCGCTTTGGGCAATGAATTTTATGCCGCGTACGTTCTCGGCGGGGGTATCCGAGAAACGGCCGCCCCATCCTCCGAAAGTGATTTCTTCGGGTACGTTCAGCCCGTTGGCATATACGTAGAGGAAAGACGGGGAGTCGCCCTCTGTGGCCCATTTCCTGTCGGGATAATAGTCGCCTAAAGGTTTATGGCTTTGTATGTTGTCCCTGAGCCATTCGTCCGAAGGTGCCCATCCGTAAACCGCTTTGTTACGGAGGTATAAGATGCCGGGATAGTTCTGGGCAATCCAAGCACCGGCATCGTCTTGTCCCAACACGTCATAGATGCGGATTTTACGTACGAACCTTTCGATGTCTTTGGGGGAGCGCGTGTGCGTCACGGTCCAAAGTGCCTGAGCCACAGTGTTCATGCCGCCCCAAGCGGCAATCCATACCGGTCGCGGGTCGTCCTTTTTGTCCACGGCTTCGATGATGAGTTCGGAGCCGGGAGATGCTTTGCCGTTTCCCACGCCCGCCATATTGGATGTCTTTTGGCCTTGCCGGATGACGGAGCGGAGGTAGCCCGGTTCAGGATAGCCTTCCGCATGTTTTTTCAAGCGTGGCAGGACTTTTTCAAATTGCCCGACAACTTCATGAATTCGGTCCACCTTGTCCGGCATGTCCGACCAGACCTGCGAGCTGACCAACCCTTCGATGTCTATCGCATTGGAACATACCAAAAGATGAATCATCGACTGGGTATCGTCCGGGTCCGTGCCTCCGAGGTCCGTGGTGACGATAAGTCTTTGCTTGTCCGGATGCGTCCGTGCGTTACGGCAATGGCATGCAGAGGCGGAGGCGGCCAATAGTAATGCGAACAGCGTTTTCAGGCATATTCCGGGTTGAAGTTTTAACGTAGATACATACATGGCATTCAAATGGTGTTTTTTATTTATATTGTTTTTCCTGTCCTTTTGGTACGTTGCAAAGGTAAGCGGTATGGGATTATCTTGTTTTCGGCTGTGTTGCATGTTTTTTGTTTAAGGTAACTTTTTGTGCTTTATTGAGAGGTAAAAATCATCTGCCTTACAACGTGAAATCGTTCTGCGCTAAACAAAAAATCAATCGCAGGAGATTGAAAAATTGTTTGGCGCAGAATGAAAATCCAATATCTGAAGACGGTTCGGAGTGTGTCCGAACCCTATCTTTAGCTTAAGATTATCTGCTACTCCGAAGGTGAAGTCAGAAGGGGAAAAGCAAGGGCAGTACGAATATCATGACGATACCCATAATGATTTGCAACGGCAAACCGACTTTGACGTAATCCATGAAAGTGTATTGGCCGGCCGGCATGACCAACGCGTTGGGAGGCGTAGAAAACGGGGACGCGAAGCACATGCTGGCACCGAGGGTGACGGCAAACAGGAAGGGGACTGGGCTTACACCAATCTGTAGCGCACTTTGCAAGGCTATGGGAGCCAGCAATACGGCCGTCGCCGTATTGCTGATGAACATGGTCATCAGGGAGGTCGTGAAATAGATTCCGGCCATGAGTGCCAACGGGCCGTAACTGCCCAAGCCGTTGACAAGGCTGTTGGATATGAACTCGGCTCCTCCCGTTTTTTCCAGGGCTAACGACATGGGAAGCATGGCGGCAATCAGCACGATGCTTTCCCAATTGATGGTTTTATAGGCGGCTTCCACATTGCGGAAACATCCGGTCAGTACCATCAGTATGCCGGCTATCATGACCGCCGTGACGGGGGCTACGGGGATGAAGTCGAATACCATCATGGCGACCATCAGTATCATGATGGCCGCTGCCAGCGGGGCTTTGTAGTCCAGGGTCACCTTGGCCGCTTCGTCGAGCGGCTCTCCCAATACGACCCAGTCTTCATCTTCTTTGCTCAGCCGCGAGATATCGCTCCACGTTCCTTGTATGAGTAGTACGTCACCGGAGTGAATGCGAAGGTCGCCCAAATCCTGCAACAGGTATTCTTTCTTACGGCGGATACCCAATACGTTAACATTGAATTTGTCTCTGAAGCCTATTTCTTTAATCGTGTGGTTGACGATTCTTGAGGCCGGCATTAAGACGATCTCAGCAATGCCTATGTCATAGAAATCCAGCGAACGGTCTCTGCGTATGTCTTCCGAGGCCCGGCCGTCGAGAATTTCCAGTCGGTGTGCTGCGGCCCAAGCGTTTACTTGTTCGAAATCTCCTTTGACATATAGAATATCTTCTGCTTGCAGGATGGTGTTCGGTTCAGCCAATTTTTGCGTGATGGTCTTCAGGAAACGGTGTTGCGATGCCTCTCCTCTCCGTACTTCCAGAATGTTCAGCCCGTACCTGCGGCGTATGTCCAAGTCTACGATGGTTTTGCCTTTCAGCACGGACTTTGCAGGGATTCTCAACCGGAAAAGGTTGTCGGAGAGTCCGTATTCATGCACTAACTCTTTGAGCGACTTTCCGGAATGCTTGCCTGTGCGGCTTTCTGCGCCTCGCTTGGATAAGAAGATTTTGCTGAGCGGCAGCAGGACAATGGTGCCTACGACTACGCAGATAAGTCCTACGGGAAGAAATGAAAAGAAAGAAAGGCTGGGATAGCCGGCGTCTGTCAACGTGTTTTGTATGACGAGGTTGGGAGGCGTACCGATTAGGGTCATCATGCCGCCCATACTGCTGGCAAAGGCCAGCGGCATGAGTAGCCGGCTGGCGTTCATGTGGGGATTGGATGCTGCCAAACTGACGACGATCGGGAGCATCAGGGCCACGGTGCCGGTGTTGCTGACGAAAGCGCCGATGGCCGAGGTGACGGCCATGATGAGGATAAACAGGCGTAGTTCGCTGTTTCCGGCCAGTTTGAGAATGCGCGAACTGAGCATTTTGGCCAGTCCGGTCTGGAAGATGGCCCCTCCGACGACAAACAGGCCGACCATCATAATGACTACGGAGTTGGAGAACCCCGACAAGGCTTCTTCCGGAGTGAGAATATGGAATATCAGCAGGGCTACCAAGGCGCACAATGCCACGATGTCGGAACGTATTTTTCCGCTGACAAAAAATATGGCGGAAAGAATCAAGATGCAGAGGGTGGTCAGCATGGATGAAAACATGTTAGGGTTTATATCATAATCTTCTTCAAAGTTACGAAGATTAATCTGTTGTCGGGAGAGGGAGGGGGCTTTTTTATGTATTCTTTAGAAATGAACTTGAAACAAAAAAGCACAGCATGGCGAGCTGTGCTTACTTTTGCTTGGACCTGTCCGGCCGGTTGCTGAACTTGCGTAGCATACGACGGTGGAAGCGGTCTTCGGCCTGCATGGCTTCATGCACTTTCCGGGCGGGAACCGCTTTACACATTTTTTTGTAGTAAACATCTTCCAATTCGGCCGACTCAATCTTTAATTTGTTGATCTCTTTGATGAGATTATAATAATCTTTGTCCGTCGAGTGAGCCGGCAGACTTCTTTTTTTAAGTTCCCTGATTTGCCAGTTGATACCTCGTTGTTTGTCATGCAGTTCATGGAAAATCGGGAAAAAGGCCGTGGCTTCGGCCGGAGTCAGGCAGGCTTCACGTACGATGAAACTCTCCAAATGCTTCACAAAATCTTGAGGAGAGAACTGTCCTTTGGGCAGTTGGGCCATGAACTGTATGTGACCGAGTACCCAAAACAGGACGAACAGGGGCAGTATTTTTTTTTTCATTTGGTTTTATGTCTATGAATTAATACACATCTGTCAAGTATAGGGCGATTTCGTGGTTGCTGACCATGGCGTAATCGAGTACGTCGTCCATATAAATGTCTTCGGTTTCTATGGTCTCTCCATATTGTGCCACAGGGCTTTCACCGTGGGGGTGAATTACGGATTGGAGATAATATGTTCCGAGAAACATGGCACCGCACAGAGCGGCGGCCACAGCGTACCATACCGTGCGCATGCGTGTTCGTTGGCGGGAGGGCATAGAGAGAACAGGCTTCATTTCCTTCTCCGGCAATTTACTCATCAACTCGGACGTAAACTGCTCGAAATACCCCTCCGGAACCTTGAACGGATTGCCGGAACCGTATTTTTTTCGGATGAAATCTTCTTCTTTCATAACTGGCATTCCTTTCTTTGTATATTTGATATTTCCGGATTCAAAAGGTTTAATCTTGTGATTTAAAAAAATCGCATATTTTTTTCACGGCATGATGGTAGGAGGCTTTTAAGGCGCCTACGCTGGTGTTTAATATGCTGCTCATTTCTTCGTATTTCATTTCTTCATAATACTTTAAATGGAATACGGCACGTTGCTTGTTCGGCAAACTGGCGATGGCTTTTTGCAACTGAAGCTCCGTTTCGTTTCCATCGAAATATTCATCGGCCGTCAGTTGGTTGACGATGGCCGTCGGGGCATCGTCCAGTCCGGTCATGTCTTTTTTCCGTTGTAGGAAGTTCAGGGTTTCATTGGTGGCAATACGATAAAGCCACGTACTCAGACGGGCATCACCGCGGAAGGTGTCTAAATTGACCCAGGCTTTGATAAACGTATTTTGCAAGATGTCATTGGTGTCGTCATGACTGTATACCATACGGCGGATTTGCCGATACAGTTGCGGGCTGTAAAGGTTCACCAATTGTTCGAATGCTTGGCGTTGATATTCCGGCTGGTTCAACCGGTGGATGAGTGACGTTTCCTCCGTAGAATTCATACTGGTATAAGTCGTTGTTTAGATAGGACACCCGGAAGGGAAGATAGTTTAAAACGCTTCCAGTTTTTTGAGCAAAATTTCATCGTAGCCGTAGGGGTCGGGACTTTCTTCCCATCCGCCGTCCGGCTTCGGATAGAGGGTGTAATAGTCTATGACGACTGGTATGGAAGGGTCGAACCGTTGTATGCCTACTTTCAACTGTTCGCCTTCTTTCTTTTCTATGGGGACGGATGAATTCAACGGAGGTAGTCCGATCGCTTCCCGGAGCTTGTTTACTGTTTTTTCTTCGGGTGAATCCAATAAAAAGACGGCCAGTTCGAGTGGTTTTTCTATTCGGATACATCCGTGGCTGATGGCTCTGTTTGTGCGTTTGAAAGCCTGTCTGTTGTTGGTGTCGTGCAAGTAGATGGAGAAATTGTTGGGAAACCTGAATATCAGTCTTCCCAACGAATTACCTTCTCCGTTGTCTTGACGTACTCTGTAACGACCACTGGTAAGCATGCCGGAAGTGACCGCAGCAGGTGGTAGTTCTTCCCCGGTCTCCTTATTGAAGATGCGGTAACGGTTGCGTGAGAAATAAGCCTCATCTCCTGCATGTCGCGGGGCTATCTCCTTTTTTACAATGCTGTACGGGATGTTCCAATATGGATTCATATCCACTCGTTCGATGCGGCTTTGCAACATGGGAGTTTTGTTTTTTGGACTGCCGATATATATTTTCATGTCCAGATATTCCGGCTTGTTTTCGTCTACGGCATAAAGCGTCGCAGCAGCCAAATTGACCCAGACGTACTTGTCGTGTGCGGCGAGAGGGGTTCGCCAACGGCTCCGTTCGATATTGACGATGGCTTTGCGGCGTGTTTCCGGATTTTGCGTTTGCAGGTAATGGTCTGTCAACTGACGGTATAATGGATTATCAGGTTGTATGTCCCGAAAGAAATCGGTAAAGTTCCCGTCTTTCAGCAAAGAGAGGGCTTTATGGACAAATTCTTGATTCGCGCTTTCCGTTTCAATGTCATACAATCGGCGGAAAGGAGCTTTTTGCGTCGTGTCTGTTTGTTCTAACCGATTGAATATCTGGTTCGGTTGGACGTATCCGAAGCGTTGTCCGCATACGTATCTGAGATAAGCTTTCGTAAGTAGAAACTCAGTGCGTCCGAAAACGGCATTGATGTTGTTTTCGGGGTCGAAATCCAGTTGACGGATTCGTCGCAGGTTTGTTTGAAGCTCGGATATATAAAAATTACTTTCCCGTAGACCGGCCGAAGAAGCCTTTTGGAGATAAGCCAGTAAAGTATCTGCTTTTTCATCTATCCCCGAGCGGGTAATCCAAAGGAAAGGAGCGCTGGAGGCGTAGTATTTACGGGTATACTCGTCGGCATACATTCTGAGAGGAAGCAACCGTAAACTGTCGATTTCATGTCGTATTTTCCGACTGGACAAGCTATATTCCCGTATATTCCAATCCGCAAGATCATCCAATTGGACGTTGATGTTTGCATTTTTTTTCTCTTCATGGCATGAAACAATAATCAAACAGAAGAGAAAGAGACTGAAAAAACGAGAAAATCCCATTACATGAATTAGTGGATGGAAATCTTGCGCACTACTTTATTTACCTTTAATATATAACAGCCTTTCTTCAGAGATAAGTCTACCGTTTTTTCGTTGCTGTCGATTCTTATCGTTGCCACCTTAGTGCCCGTCAGGGAGAAAATCTCCAATATGTTTCCGTTGGCATTATAGACCGATAAAGTAGAACCTTTTACGACTATGGATGTGGCCGAAAGTTCTGTCTCCGGCTCGTTCTTCTCTTCTTGCGCCCAACAAACTCCTGCGGTATTCAGGAGGAAGGTCGTCAATATTAAAAGAAGTGTCTTTTTCATCATAGTCTTATTCTTCATTTATTCTAATGGCACAAATGTAGGTATTCCTAACGAAAGAAACAAATTTTATTGTGTAAAAAACGCTTTTTTTCCTCATTAAATTTTTATGAGAAGATTCTCTTTTGCGAGGATTGTAGGTTCAAATATACTTTGGGCTTCTTTCAGGAGCAGGCTTTCGTCTTCATACCGTGCAGAGAAGTGACCGATACAGAGCTTTTTGACTTGGCTGTCCCGTGCGAGTGTGGCTGCCTGCCGGGCTGTGGTATGGAATGTTTCTTGTGCTCGTGCCAGGTCTTCGTGCAAGAATGTGGCTTCGTGAAATAACAAATCTGCTTTCCGGATGTACTGGGTAAGTTCAGGCAGATAACATGTGTCCGAGCAATAGGCAAAAGAACGTGGAGGGGCCGATGGTTCGGTAAGCCGATGGTTCGGGACGAGTGTACCGTCTTCCGTAGTCCAGTCCATTCCGTTTTTAATATTATTGATTTCACAGATTGGGATACGGTAAAAATCGATCATGTCGCGTCGGATGTGTGGCAAGGTAGCTTTCTCCTGAAACAGAAAACCGCAGCATTCGATACGGTGGCGCAGGGGAATGGAGTAAATGGAAACGGAGCGGTCTTCGTGAATCAAAGCATGGCGCGAGGTATCTACGGGGTAAAACTCAACACGGAAATCCAGTCCCTTACAAAAAAAGTCCAGCAGGCTTTGCAATATGGGACCGAATGCCGCCGGGGCATGTACATATAGAGGGGCCGTACGTCCTAATAAGCCAAAAGTAGAGATGAGACCTATTAAACCGAAACAGTGGTCGCCGTGCAGGTGGGAGATGAATACATGGTTCAGTCGAGAGAATTTAAGCCGTGAGCGCCTCATTTGGAGTTGGGCGCCTTCGCCGCAATCAATCATATATAACTTTTCGCGGATGTTAATGACCTGTGAAGTGGCGAAGTGCCGTGTGGTAGGTAGTGCAGACCCGCATCCCAATATTGTCAGTTCAAACTTTTCCATGCCTTTCGGATATGAGTTACGTTGTACAAAAATACATAAAAAAAGGGCGATGAGAAATAATCATCGCCCTTTCTTTCGTATTTTTTCCTGTTTAGGAATATGGTTTATTCGCCTTTTTCCATTTGGGCTTTCAATGCAGCCAATGCGTCGATGTCACCCAAGGTGGTAGCAGCTGCTTGGTTTTGAATCACCGGAGTTTCTTCTTTTTTCGTACCTTTCTTGGCGCTGTTAGTTGTTTTTTTGGCTTCTTTAGCTTCAGCGCGCTGTGCATCTTCGTAGATACGGCTGTGAGACAAGATGATACGTTTGCTTTCCTTGTTAAACTCAATTACCTTGAACTGCAATTTTTCGTTCAGTTGAGCCTGGCTGCCGTCTTCCTTCACCAAATGTTTCGGAGTAGCAAAGCCTTCTACACCATATTCCAATTGGATTACAGCGCCTTTGTCCAACATCTCGACGATAGTACCTTCGTGAATAGAGTTCACCGTGAATACGGTTTCAAACACATCCCAAGGATTCTCTTCAAGTTGCTTGTGACCCAAACTCAAACGGCGGTTTTCTTTGTCGATTTCCAATACCTGAACCTCGATTTCTGCGCCAATCTGCGTAAATTCAGACGGATGCTTGATTTTCTTTGTCCAAGAAAGGTCGGAGATATGAATCAAACCGTCTACGCCTTCTTCTATCTCGACAAATACGCCGAAGTTCGTAAAGTTGCGTACTTTGGCCGTATGTTTGGAACCTACGGGGTATTTCTCTTCAATGTTTTCCCAAGGGTCGGCTTTCAGCTGTTTGATGCCCAAAGACATCTTACGTTCTTCACGATCCAAAGTCAGAATGACAGCTTCTACTTCGTCGCCCACTTTCATGAAGTCCTGAGCAGAACGCAGGTGCTGTGACCAAGACATTTCTGATACGTGAATCAAACCTTCAACGCCCGGAGCGATTTCGATGAATGCACCGTAGTCAGCCATAACGACTACTTTACCTTTCACGTGGTCGCCTACCTTCAAGTTAGGATCCAGTGCATCCCATGGGTGCGGAGTCAGCTGCTTCAAGCCAAGAGCGATACGTTTCTTTTCGTCGTCGAAGTCCAAGATAACTACGTTCAGTTTCTGATCCAGCTGAACCACTTCGCGAGGATCGCTTACACGGCCCCAAGACAAGTCGGTGATGTGAATCAAACCGTCTACGCCGCCCAAGTCGATGAATACACCGTAAGATGTGATATTCTTGACAGTACCTTCCAGTACCTGACCTTTTTCCAGTTTGCTGATGATTTCTTTCTTCTGCTGTTCCAGTTCGGCTTCGATAAGAGCCTTGTGAGAAACAACCACGTTCTTGAATTCCTGGTTGATTTTAACCACCTTGAATTCCATAGTCTTGCCTACGAATACATCGTAGTCACGGATAGGTTTCACATCAATCTGAGAACCCGGCAAGAATGCTTCAATGCCGAATACGTCTACAATCATACCACCCTTCGTGCGGCACTTGATGTAACCCTTGATAATTTCTTCGTTTTCAAGCGCAGCGTTTACGCGGTCCCAAGAACGAGTAGCGCGAGCTTTCTTGTGAGACAAGATCAACTGACCTTTTTTGTCTTCCTGGTTTTCGATGTACACTTCTACAGTGTCACCTACTTTCAAATCCGGATTGTAACGGAATTCGCTCAACGGAATGATACCGTCTGATTTGTAACCGATGTTTACAACCACTTCGCGTTTGTTCATTGCGATGACAGTACCGTCTACAACCTCACGGTCGTTTACTTTGTTCAGGGTGCTGTCGTAAGCTTTTTCAAGTTCTTCCTTGCTTACGTTGGTTGTTGCATCACCGTTTTCATACGCATCCCAGTTGAAATCTTCAATAGGAGCAATGTTCTTTAAGTTTTCCATTAAATAAAAAAATTGTTTTTAAATAACTAATTGTGTTAGACTTTATATTGTTTATATAAATCGGCTGCAAAGGTATAATAAAATACTGAATATTAAAATACTTCGTTCTTTTTTTTCGGGAGAAAGGAAAACAGAAAATCCGGAGAACGGCTCTGTGGAGGCTTCGTTCTCCGGATTTTGGATTTTTTTAGTTTTCAAGAGAGTAGTCGATGGTCGTGACTACACGTATTTTCTTGATGTACGGTGTATTAGGGTCGCGGTCGGTGATGCTGAACTGTCCCTGGTTGGCCTGCCGGATTTTTCCAAGACTGCTGCCGGAGTCTTTGGCAAATTTTTCAGCAGCCTCACGGGCGTTTTTGGTAGCTTCTTCAATCATCTGCGGCTTTACTTTGTTCAGGTCGGTGTATTCATACTGCACCCTGTACTGGTATTCGCCGGAAGTGATGGCGATACCCCGTTTCAGCAATTCTCCTTGTTCACTGATGAGTCCACGGATGAGGTCGACCTTGTCGGAAGTGACCGTGATGACGGTTGTCACATTGTAGCGGTTGGCCGGGTTCTGGTTGTTGCCGTAGCGTTCGGCAGCCAGGTCGATGATTTCGGGAGCATTCACGCTGATTTCCTTTTCTGTCAGTCCTTTCTCTTTCAGAAAGCTGATAATGGTCTGGTTGGAACGCTTGATATCGTCGTATAGCTGCCCCAGGTTATTTCCGAGGCTTTTGTAAACCAGCGGCCAGGTGACTTTATTGGCCGGAACTTCGATTTCCGCCAGCCCTTTTACGGTGACGCAACGGTCTTTCTCTGCAAATTTGTTGAATCCCTTTTCAATAAAGACTCCTAACAACAAGAGTCCGACAGCCAGGATAAGGGCCTCGATTCTGAAATTTTTCATGATGATTTAATTATAGTTAGATGTTAGGAATAATAACGCAAGGTATTGAAAATTATTGAATTTCCCAAGGGTTTTAAAACGTCTTTACGTTTGCTTGAAAACGTACTTGTGTTTTGATCAAAACGTCCTTGCGTTTGAAGTAAAACGCAAGTGCGTTTAAGGGAAAACGTCAAAGCGTTTTTTCAGGCAGGTGAAAATGCCTCAGTTCCAGTATGGGAGACTGTATGAAAACGCCTGTGTGGAGGTGGAGCTGCTGTGCGGCTTCTTCTATTTCCTGACGGAAAAACCAGGCTACGGAGCCGGTAAAAGAAATGGGCAGTTGCCGGTATCCTTCGTAGGAAACCACGTTGCGTTGGAAGAAGTCGGTGAAACAGGTCGTCAGAAAATGATGTACTTCCGGTTGTGGTTTGTACTTATATATATAAGGTGTAAGACTGGCCAGGAAACGGTTGGCCAGAGGTTGTCTGTAGACCCTTTCCAGAATGTCCGGCAGGGTCAGCTGGTATTCTTTCAGCAGCCCCTCCAGCAGTCCGGCCGGAAGCTGCTGCTTGATGCAGTCGCCCAGAAAACGTTTACCCAAATAGGCGCCACTTCCTTCATCTCCCAGAATGTATCCCAACGGAGGAGTGTTTTGTATGATTTTCTCTCCGTCGTACAGGCAGGAGTTGGCTCCGGTGCCCAGAATACAGGCTATTCCCGGCTTGTGCTGGCATAAAGCACGTGCGGCTCCCACCAAATCGCTGTGTACTTCGATGGTGGCGTGGGGAAATGTCTGCCCCAAGAGGAAAGCCAGCTTTTCTATTTTGTCGGGGGTGCATCCGGCACCATAGAAGAATACGTCCTGTATGTCGGAAGAAGGACAAGGAAGTTGGGGTAATAGTCCGTTGCGGAGTATCTCATTTATTTTGTCCGCTGCCTGATGAAAAGGGTTGATGCCTTCTGTCTGGACAATCTGGCTATGGTGAAGAGTGGTTCCGAAACACCAGTCGGTTTTGGTGGCTCCACTGTCGGCAATAAGAATCATAGGGAAATAAGATTAAAACGGGTGGAAAATAAAAAGAAGACGGCGTGTCCCGTCTTCTTCGTATGGTAGTTATGGATTTCTCAGAATTAGTGGCAATGTCCGCAACCTCCGCCGCAGCATCCGTCGTCTTCATGCTCGTGGTCGCCGCATCCGCCTCCGCAACCTTCGCATCCGCCTCCACAGCCTTCACCGCTCATCAGTTTGATGATGCTTTCCATTTCTTTGTTGGTGGCGTCGCGCATTTCCATGACGGTTCCTTCAAAATAAAGGTCTTTTCCAGCGTGAGGATGATTCAGGTCGAGCACCACTTTGTCGTCTGTAATTTCACCCACGTTGGCATAGAACTGGTGTCCTTCGGAGTCGTTCAGCATGATGATGTTTCCTTCGAAAATATTGTCGCTGTCGAATTTTCCGTCCGGTCCGCAGAACATTGATTTAGGTACCTGGCGTACGTTGTCTTCGTTTCTTTCTCCGTATGCTTCTGCACAAGGAATGGTGAAACTGAAGTTGTCTCCTTTTTGAAGGGCCAGAATTTCTTTTTCAAAGCGGTCCAGTGTATATCCTATTCCGGAAATGAACTGAAACGGGTGGGCAGCCGGAGCTTCTTCACGCAATTCTTTTTTTCCGTCTTCCACTGCATACAGTTTATATGCTACCGTAATGTATTTATTTTCCATGTTTCAAAATTAAATTTGCATTAATAATCGGTGGCAAAGATAGGAAATATCGCGAGAATAAGCGAATAAAAAAGAAAGAATGAAACGGAAGACCGTTTTTTGTCGGAATGCTTTCCTATCTTTGCAAGGAGTTAGGACCTGAAAATTGTGTGATGAAACAGGATAAAATCATTGAATTGTATCGTGGAGAGTTGTGGGAATGTCAGTTGCTGGAAACGGTATTGAAAGATGAAGGCATCGACTGTTTTCTGACCAATAGTGTCCGTAGTGGTTATGGCCCCATCATTGCATTTGCCCAACAAATACAGGTGATGATAAAGGAAAGTGATGCGGAAAAGGGACTGGCTGTGCTCGATGCATTTAAGAAGGGAAAGCAGTAATATCATAATAAAAAATAGACAAGGAATATATGAAAGGGAAATTGGTTTTTATTACAGGTGCCACAAGTGGTATCGGTGAGGGTTGCGCACGGAAATTTGCAGCCATGGGAAGCAACCTGATATTGAACGGAAGAAACGTGGAAAAACTGGAAAGCCTGAAAAAAGAACTTACGGCACAGAGCGTGGAAGTGCTGACGCTGCCGTTTGATGTGCGCGACCGGCAGGCCATGCGTCAGGCGGTAGATTCCTTACAGGATAAATGGCGGCACATTGACGTGCTGATTAACAATGCCGGACTGGTAATCGGAATGGATAAAGAATATGAAGGTTCGCTGGAAGAATGGGATGTGGTGATTGATACCAATATCAAGGCATTGTTGGCCATGACGCGGATGATTGTGCCGGGGATGGTGGAACGTGGATGCGGGCATATCATCAATATCGGTTCTGTGGCCGGAGATGCGGCTTATGCGGGCGGCAGTGTGTATTGTGCGACGAAGGCAGCCGTGAAAGCATTGTCCGACGGACTGCGTATCGACCTGGTGGATACTCCGCTGCGGGTGACGAACATCAAGCCAGGGCTGGTAGAGACAAACTTCTCTGTCGTCCGTTTCCGGGGCGACAAGGGAAAAGCCGATGCCGTGTACGAAGGCATCCGTCCACTGACGGGGGATGACATTGCCGAGGTGGTGTATTATGCTGCTTCCGCTCCTGCACACATTCAGATAGCAGAGGTATTGGTAATGCCGACTTTCCAGGCAACAGGGACGGTTTGTTATCGGAAAAAATAGTGCTTTCAGTTTAAGGTGTCATGGTCCGGAAATTCTGATGGGAGAAGGAAAGGGCCGGGCACCGGTAGCATGGTGAAAAGGTCCGGAAGGAATTTATTCTTTTTGTGTTTTGTGAAAAAAACAGAAAAAAGCCGTGTTTCTGTATGAGATTCTGAACAAAACTCTTGTTTGATTGTAAATGTTGATGACACAGAAACGAACCTGTATTGATGATGCAAATGAACCGATTGTTTGTTGCTCTTTTGGGCAGCATGTTATTCTTGATGTCGTGCGACCGCACGGAGGATATTTCTATATCGAAGAAGGAGGACTTTACGTTGGAGTGTGCCAAATCTGCTTGGTCGCAGGACAGTCGTGCGGTAGTGGATGACGAAGGTATCGGCTGTTTTGAGGAAGGCGACCGCATTGATGTGTGGACGAAAGTCGGAGAAGGAACTTCCAACGTCTGGTTGCAGTATGAAGGTGGAAGGTGGACTCCTTCTTTGAAACGGGTGAATAACGGACAAGGAACGTGGACTTTGTCGGCCTTGTTTCCGGTTTTGTCACAGCCAGTAGGGGATGCGACCCGTCGGATTCTTAATTTGCCGCTGAATCAGAGCATTGCAGTAAATAAGCAGGAGGCAGATATTCTTTTTGCCCAAACAACTGTAGGGTCGGAAGAGAGTTCCGCCAAGCTGTTGTTCAAGCATGCCTTGCATCAGATTAATATTCATCTGAAAGGAACTGTTCCGGAGAATTTGGAACTGAAGATACGGAGTTGTACGAATGGTGAGATTTCTCTGGTGGATGGAAGTGTGAACTTATCATCCAAGAAAAGTTATTATTGGATTACACCTCTGAAGACAGCAGAGCATACGTATTCAGCCATTATTCTTCCGCAAGATGCCTCGGATTATCAGAAGGGAGACGGATTGCTTCGTTTGACTTATGGCGAGAAAGAAATTTCTTATTCGCTTGATTCAGAAGTGCAATCGTTCAAACCAGGAATGCAGACTACGTTGAACTTGACCCTGAAGTCTGGAGATACAGGTGTAGATGATGAGGTAGTAGATACAGAATTTGCCAATCAGACCCGGTGGGTGTATGGTATAAATTCTCCGGCTTGTCCAGGGATAGATGAACTTCAAACTTACCCAGACTGGATGTCAAGTTTTCCGGATGGGGTATGGTTCCGGTATGAGTATAATGGTTTACCTGATAATGTGACTTATCTTACTTGGAAAGAAAATTGCGGCTGGTATGATTGCAACAAGACTATCGACTATAAAGGAGGAGATAACAATATGTGTTGGGCTGCTACTGCATCCAATTTGCTTCATTGGTGGTTGGAGCATAATAGTAAATACGTGGAAGCATACGAGGCTGTACATCCGGAGAGTTCTTGTCCTAAGGAATATCGTCGGATGACAGAAAATGACCAGAACCATAGTGATATATTCGCATTCTTCAAGAATTCTTTTCCGAATTTAGGAAGTTGGGAAACAGGAGGTGTCAATTGGTTCATTAATGGTGACGGCCAAAAATTGAATGCAAATTACAATACGGATTTTAAAGGCTTTTTTAGTGAGGTGTTTTCGAAAGATAATGTAGTGGCTACGGACACTTACAATATGTCAAAAAAGAACTTTAACAATTGGATGAAGGATGCTTTTCGAAACCATAAAGCAATCGGTTTTTCTGTATATGGCTTTGCTAATGCAAATGAAGGACTTCATGCTATGACCATTTGGGGGGCTGAATTTGATGCAGAGGGTAATGTGGCTTATTTGTATTTTTGTGATAACAATTCGGCAGATCAGGATCCCAATTATGGTGCAGTCAAACGGTTTAAGGTCGTGTACCAACTGGCTGGAGCATCTGGAGATAAGACAAGAGAGACTTTTTTGGCTCCATTGGACAAACTTGATGGAACACCTACGAAGAGAACATCAACGATATGTTCGTTGACTTTAGTAGACTTACGGCAGGATATATGGCGGAAAGCTTTTCCTGGAGTATAATAATGATAAATAATTGAAATAGAATAATAAAATGAAAAAGAATTGTTTTTATGTACTTGTAGCTGCCGCATGGATAGCAGTATCTTGTACAACCAATGAAATCCCAACCCAGTCATCTTCTAATCAGGCTATTACGATTGTGGCAGATGTTTCTCCCCAATCACGTGTGCCACAGTTGAATTCGGATGGTAGTGGCAGTTTTAGCAAAGGGGATGTAATGACATTATGTGTTACAAAAGCAGATGCCAATAAAACTTCTCTGGATTACGCATATCAGAAGGATGAAATAACATGGGGCGGATTGAATTTACCGGAAAGTACCAGTCAGGTGCAGATGGCGGCTTGTTATCCGAAGCAGACCGTCACAGAAAGTGGTACTTTTGAATTTGATGTGCTGAAGGCTACTGACAAAGACTTGCTTCTTGCTCCTGTCCAAACGGTGAATGTGGGTACTTCGGAGGCAGTAAACTTGAATTTTGTGCATGCGTTGCATCGCTTGGATGTGACCTTTACTCCGGGAGATGGTTATTCGGCAGATGCTTTGAAGAATTTATCGCTTTTGGTGAATGCTCATACGCAGTGTACAGTAGATGCTTTTCAAGGAAAAATAAAAGAAGTGAAGTCTGATAAAGGTCAATACACTTCTACCGGTGCATCTGCTTCATTTTATGTGATTCCTCAAGCTACTACAGAAATTACTTTGGATGTAACGGTGGGTGGACAGCATAAGTCTTTTACACTGAGTGAATTGTTTACCCAGCTGGGTAAGCCCCAAACAGACTTGAAAGGTGGTGCCAAATGTACCATTACCTTGAAAGTGGGCCGTGAAGGCATCGTGGTAGAAAGCGGTTCTATCGGTGCGTGGGAAAATCAGGTGACTGTAGACGGTGAATTGACGATAGGTTAAACAGAGAATTTATTTATCTTATAGAAAACTCCCCTTATTCAGCTTGTGATTGAGAAGGCTGAATAAGGGGAGTTTTTCTTGGGGTGGTTCCATCTCCTATTTTAGGAGGAAGCATTTCTTTCTATTTCCATGGTTTGCATCTGCTGTTTGGAGGTGCCGAACCGTTTTCCGTAGCGAGTCCAGTAAATCTCGGCTGCCATGCGGAACAGAGTCTTGGACAAAGGCATTGTGCCGGTCAGGGTGCGGTAGCGACCTGAAGCGATGGACTGGGCCAGTTGGCAGATTTTGCGGGTGGCAATGTACTTGAAAGGTGTGTCCAGAATGGCTTCTCCACTTCCCAGCATGAGAATAGACCCCATGGAGTATCCGTTTCGTCGGCAGAACAGCTGCATCATGCGGATGGCCACTTCGTTCTGTTCATGTTCCAGAAAGCCACAGTTTATCAGGATAGAGATAAAGGGTTTGCGTGCTGGCGGATAAGCTTCCAAAGTCTTGAGAAATTGGAGAAAACCGCTTGGAAGGGCATCTGCATACAGCGGGAAGACGAACAATACCTGTGTATAGTCGTTTATCTCCTTACAAAGGCTGAGGTAATTTCTGGGAGTAACAGAGCGGTAAACCGCTTCGTGCGGATAATGCTTCATAAAAATCTCCGCATAACGCTTTGAATTTGATTTAGGAGCTCTTGGGCTGCCGTTCAGTATCAGTATTTTTTCCATTTTTCCAGTGTCTTTTTTACCGTGTCGTTTACCATGGCTTCGGTGGTAAATATAATCTCGTGCTGGGCAAAACTCATGTTGCAGGCATTGCGGGCCACTAATTGCCGGAAAATGTCACGTTCTTCTTTGTCCGTATCGCCGTAAGCAATAATGGTGGCTTGTTTGAGTTTCACGTCGCGTTGCACATGGTGTGTTTCGCCTTGATGGATGCGTATGAAGGCCTGTTGCACAGGGATGGCTCGTTCGAGCATGGTTTTCATGGGAGTGTCGTAGCCTCCATAGGCCAGACGGCTCACATACAGTACGGCATCACTTTGGGCAATGCAGGGATAAATTTGAGTGGCTTCGTCGCGGATGACACATTGTCCCGGAGTTTTCGTCCAACATCCGAAACATCCCATGCAATTCGCAATTTTCAAAGAAGACAAATCGAAATAGCGGATGTTTTCCTTGGGCTGGAGAGTAATGTCCAGCGGTCTGTCGCTCATTATCAGTTTCATGTAATCATTTCATTTTTAGGAACAGAACATTTCCCGTACAGGAAATGTTTGATGAAATTTCTTACTTTTGCAGTGTATAAGAAAAATTGGGAATTATACGGAAAAATAGAAAAATTAAAAGAATATACGTTTTATGAATCGGGTGATAGTAGTGACAGGCGGTGCCGGGGGCATCGGCCGTTGTATTGTGGAATATTTTGCTTCTCAAGGCGATAAAGTGTATTTTGTGGATTGTGACCGGGAAGCGATGCTGGTTGAAGTGGAAAAAATGCGTAGGCAAGGGAAAAATGTGGCGGGATTTTCCGGTGACATTTCCGAGAAGGAAGTGCTGGAGGAATTTGCGGATTGGGTGCTTCGGGAACAGCCGGAAGGTATCCACTGTTTGATTAACAATGCGTGTCTGATGCATGGAGGAATTCTGGAAGGATGCGATTATGAGGATTTTCTATATGTGCAGCGTGTGGGAGTTGCCGCTCCTTTTATGCTGTCCAAATTGTTTAAGGAGCATTTCCAAGGACTTGGTTCCATTGTGAACCTTTCCTCTACCCGTGCTTTCCAGTCGCAGCCGAATACCGAGAGTTATACGGCAGCCAAAGGAGGCATTACGGCGTTGACACATGCCTTGGCTGTAAGTCTGTCGGGAGTGGCACGCGTCAATTCGATTGCTCCCGGATGGATTGACACGGGGGCTTACCATAAAGAAGAGGCGTATCAACCGGTGTATAGTCAAGGGGACTTGAAGCAACATCCTTCGGGTAGAGTGGGAGAGCCTATGGACATTGTGCGGGTGGTGGCTTTCCTTTGTGACGAACGTAACTCTTTCATCAACGGAGAGAATATCACGGTGGATGGAGGGATGAGCCGGCTGATGATATACCACAATGATTGTGGCTGGAGTTACAATCCTTGAGATGCTTGAACTCCGCTTTTGTCTTCTTTGCCTTTTCTTTCTTTCCGCATCCGGAATTTCAGCGGGGAGAGTCCGGTTTTCCGGATGAAGAATTTGCCGAATACCGACTGGTCGGAGAATCCCAGGTAGTCGGCTATTTCCTTGATATCCATGTCGGTACATTCCAGTAGTTTCCGGGCATCTGCACACAGGAGTTCCGACACATGGAAGCAGACGGTATGCCCTGTCAGCTCTTTGACGATACGGGAAAGATAGGTGGTTGAGATATGGAGTTGGTCGGCATAGAACTGGATGGTGTGTGCCTCCCGGTAATGGTGTACCAGCAGTTTCTTGAAATTGCGGAAAATCTCGTTGGAACGTTTTACGCAGACTGGAGTATTCCGGTTTTCCTGGCAGAGGGCATCCGTGATTTGCAGGAGAAGAAAACTGCACAGATGGCGGATGATTCCGTCCTGATACAGCTGCATGGCTTTCAGCTGTTCCGAAAAGAGTGACATCGTTTTTTGCATGTATTTAGCAGATGCATCTTGAAGGCGGAAAATGGGCAGCTGGTAGTTGCCCAGGTAGCGGGCCACCTGATTGTACACGGGTTGTCCGTCGGGCAGGCTGTCAAAATAATCGGGATTGATGTACAGGGCCGACATGGAGAAATCGGGGCTGGCATTGGACAGCACACTCTCGGTACTGGGGGTAAGTACCAGCAGCTGGTTGGCGGAAAGCGTATAGCGATGGAAGGCATCGGTGATGGCCGTTGTTCCGTTTGTGACGAGCAGGAAGAAGAATCCTTGTTTTATGACGATGGAGTTTGTCTGAAAATGGGGATGCTTTATTGGGGCAAACAAGGTGTTTCCAGCCTTTTGGCCCGATTCTTTCATGATATCAGTCAGTAGCCTGTTCATCTTACGTATTTTTTCTACAAATGTAAGTCTTGTTTCGTTTTCGACCAAAATTAGTTGCTCTTTTATGATTGAGAAGCGGAAAAATAGACAGAAATTTGCGGCGTTTATAAAAGCAGATGATATATGAATGTATTTCTTTTTAGACGCTACCTGTTGTTTTGCGTTTCTTTGTTTGTAAACGCACTTGGAATCGCTTTCATTACCAAGGCTTTGCTGGGTACGTCTCCGATTACGAGTGTGACGTATGTATTGAGTATGTTTACTCCTTTGACCATCGGACAGTGGACCATCCTGTTGAATCTTCTGTTTGTGGTGTTGGAACCGTTTCTGATGTCACGCCAGGAATTGAAAGCTGATTTGCGGATGTACCTTCTGCAGATTCCCATTTCTTTCTGTTTCGGTACGTTTATCGATATTTGTATGCACTATGTGTTGTTCTGGCTGCACCCGGAAACCTATGTATATATGATTATTGCCCTGTTGATAGGTTGTGTGATTTTGGCCGTAGGTATCGCACTCGAGGTAAAGGCAAATGCAGCCATGATGGCTGGGGAATATTTTGTGAACGTCATCACAAAAAGGTTCCGTGGAGAGTTCGGCTATGTGAAGCTGGGATTTGATGTGACGCTGGTTGTCTTTGCCTGCTTGTTGTCCTTGATATTCATGTCGGGAATCTATGGGGTACGTGAAGGAACCGTGATTTCGGCATTGGTGGTAGGTCCGATTGTACATTTTGTAAGTCCGTACTATCATTTTCTGGATAAATGGATTACAGATCCTTCTGTGCGGGAAAAAGCCGCTATGGCCCAAGGACAGCATATTGTAATTACCATTGCGCGTGAGTATGGAAGTGGGGGGCATCTGCTGGGTGAGATGCTCTCGAAGGAACTCGGTCTTAAGTTGTATGACAAGGAATTTATCCAGCTGGCTGCCCAGCGTAGTGGAATGGATGAGCAGTACATTGTGAAGAATGAACAGTCTATTCCTTCTTTTTGGTTGAAATGTATTCTTTCAAAGAATAGTGAACGGCCGCTGGAGTCCAGCCTTTCATCGGATGATGTGTTGTTCGTGTCCGAGAGTAAGATTATTCAGGAACTGGCCGCCAAAGAATCCTGTATCATCGTGGGTCGTTGTGCGGATTTCGTATTGAAGGATTATCCAAAAGTGTTGAAAGTGTTCTGTTATTCCGATGTGGAAAGCGCGGTGAACCGTTGTGTGGAAGAATATGGCATTGTCCGGGAAAATGCGGAAGCTGAAATCAGGCGGATAAACCGTAACCGGGTTCATCACTATGAGTATTATACGGGCATGAAATGGGGTGAACCGCATCATTACAATCTGATGCTGAATACCGGAACGATTGATTTGAAAACGGCCTGTCAGTTGGTGAAAGGAGTTTATCAGGGCTTGGAGAAAGCTTGATAAACTAATTGTATAAGACCAAATAAAGAGGCTTTCTCAAAATGAGACGGCCTCTTTATGGATTAATTTTACTAAGTGATTGATCAGAAATAAAATACGTAATTTCTTAGATAATTGATAATGGCCCATAATGCCATGAAAAAAGCAATGGCAAGCAATAGACAGAGGCCCAGTGCCCATGCAATCCAGTGCTGGGAATGGTCATCACTATATTCTTTATGACCATCTGAATATGTAGTGATGGTACGTATGGTTTGTGCTCCAGCTATCATGCCAAAGATACCAGCAATCATGCCATTGTGTATGTTGCCACCTCCTCGTTTGCTCCGTTTTTCTATAAGAAATATAGGAGTGCGGCTTGCTAATATATAACATCCTGTAGAAATAAGTGTCAGTGCGGCTATTCCGGGTCCCATGATAAACCCGAATATGACTCCTACAATGACTCCAAGCCAGACTAATGCTTTTGAGCCATCAAAATATCGTTTTTCATTTGAATTGATTACGTTTGTCAATTCATTGATTCTGTCAATGATGTCTTGTTCCGTGGGTTGCAGGGCTATAGCTTGGTCTATTAGGGCAGCGGATGCTTTTATTTGTTTCATTTTTGTCGGTTTTCTGATTTCATCCCCATCTTCTGTTTCTCCGTCTAAACTCCAAGCATTAAAAGCTGATTCTAAAAGATTGACACATTGATCATATTCATCTTCAGACATTGAAGAGGGTTTCCCTTGTTCTGTTCTGAGCGACGTCATTTCTGTAGTTGTGAATTGCTTTTTGTATCTGTCTCCCTTGAAAAAGACATATACCATGTGAGCAATGATTCCAACATAGATTAAAATGAGCAATATGGATTGAATGTAAGTTGATATGTCAGTGGTCTTTTCTATCTGGGTCGTTTGGGAGGAAAATGTGACTGTATCGAAAAGAATTTCATCCCCATTATTTTGTATGACCTTAAATTGTAGTTTTCCATTGTTGATAGTGGCTTCACATGTTCCATCGGCAGCATCAACTCCTTCTCTTCCCCCGTTATATCTGAATGTCAGTATATTATTATGATTGTTTTCCAAATGAAGTTCATAGGTTGATAGAACAGATTGGCTTTTGTTGGGTTCAGTGATATAGATGGTTACAAATCCATTGCATAACGAATTGGTGTTATATGGATTGAAATTCTTTTGCTCGTCTATATTTAAAACCAGATTAATATTCATATCACCTTCCGGATTGCTTCCATTCCATTCACCGTTCCATGGAATATTTGATTTTTGTCCGTATATATTGCCTATGCACGTGATTAAGAACAATGCTATAATAGTAAATTTGTTTATGGTAGTATTCATAATTTCTAGATTTAATGATAACTATAATTAAGTTTGGTATGTTGCTTGTGAAACATGAATTCTTTACTTATTCATCCATCAATCTGTCTGTTCCGAACATTTGAATTTTCCACTCTCCTGTATCATCTTTTGTCAGATAGAAATCAGAAGTGTTTTCTGTACCATCAGCGTTGGTGAGCTTGTAGGTGATGCGAACCCATTTTCCTGTCTTACTCTGTTCTTCGTTTAGGATTTCGTAGCTTTTAACTTTTTCATCTTCGTCCTCCGAGTTGCGTTTTACTATTTCGATTAAATCCTGAATATCTTTTTCAACCTTTTCCGGATCTGATTTGTCTTCCACATAGAGGCTTCTTACATACGTTTCATAATCACCGTCAATGAGTGCATCGAAGGCCTTTTTTACCGTTTTTGTGGGGGTGTTTGATGAGCAGGCAATGAGCAGCATGCTGCATGCTGTCATTAGCATTACAGTTAGTTTTTTCATACTTAAATAGATATTATATTAAACAATAAAGATTATTCTGATAAGATTTGTTTTAGTTTTTTGTGTCTGATTTCAAGATATGAACGTTCGGCTTTTATTTTATGAACCCCTCCCCATTTCCCCGTGATAGCATATTGTGTAACTAATTCTCTTGGAAGGATTTCTAATAAAGTTCTTCGTATCACAGAGCAGATTTCATAAATTCGGTTGCTTCCAGGTGAAACGAGGTTTTCTAAACTTCTTTTGATTTTTCTGGCTTCTATATTCTTCTCTTCGGAAACGATTTGGTAAATCTGATATAATTCTTTTAAATAGTGGTCTAGATTCTTGAACTCTACACCCGTATGATGAAGCAAGAAGAAAATATAGACCGTTTTAGGTAAATAGGACATTTTCACTTCCTTGTCGCTGTACATTGGAAAGAACAGACGACATTCTGTATCTATAATGATTGGAGTATTCATGGATGAGTTTCTGTCTTCTTCATTTTTTTGTAACGCCATATCTTTCAGCATCACTTTTATTTCTTCATCTTCCAGCAATTTATTATTCGCAAGTAATTCCATCAACATCTCTTTTGCTGTGTAATATGAAATATTCAATTTCCGGTTCATGGCTTTAATATTTAATATTGCAAATTAAATTAAAAAAATCTCTACTTTAATTCAAAACAAGATTCTTGCTGAATGATAAAAACCTTGTTTGCAGAAAAAGATGTTTTGAGTAGGGATATTCAAAACATCTTTTTTATCTTTATCCGTCAAAGAACTAAAAGGTAAATGGATAGTTGAATATTTTTTTAGTGCGTATATGTTTTTTTTCCGTTGTTTTTGTGTGTTATTTTTATTTGCAGTTCTGAGCGGGAGTCATGCAGACGCTCGTACGGGAAGGGCGTTGGTGGTGGCTATTGGTAAATATCCGGTGGATAGTGGATGGGAAAATATTCATGGTGATAACGATGGCATATTAGTCTCTGAATTGCTGGATAGAAATCATTATCAACAGATTATCTTGTTGGAAAATGAAAAGGCCACCAAGGGAGCAATTAATCTGGCGTTGCAAAAGTTGTATGAGGATGTGAAGGCTGGCGACTATTTGTTTTTGCATTTTTCTTGCCATGGGCAGCAGATGATGGATTTGAATGGGGATGAAGAGGACGGGTTGGATGAAGCCTTGGTCCCTTATGATGCATTGTTCTGGTATCTTCCTGGTATTTATGAGGGAGAAAAGCATTTCAGTGATGATGAATTGGGGGAATGGATTGACAGGTTTCGGCGCAAATTGGGGAAATCCGGACAGATTTTCGTACTTTTGGATGCATGCCATAGTGGAACAGCCAATCGCTATGTGAGTGGTGTTTATATCCGTGGTGTCACTAAAATTTTTGCTCCGGATAATTATACTCCTCGACGAGGAAAGCATTTGGAGTGTAGTATGAAATTGAAGTCTTTGGCTAATCTGGCTCCTACTATGGTATTGAGTGCATGTAAGCCGGAGGAGACAAATTATGAATATTATAGTCGGAAGAGCAAGTGTCATTATGGAAAACTGACTTATAGTTTCGTACAGGTGGCAGAAAAACAAATTGCTGGATTTACGGCTGAAGGTTGGTGCAAGGTTGTAAATGAGACCATGCGACAGTTACCTTCCAGTCCGTTGTTGAAATTACAACATCCATATATGGAGTGTAGTGATAAGGAGAAGCTGTTTATATTGTCTGTGATTCATTAAAGTGAAAGTTATGCATTTTGTGTTTGACTGGAAAAGACGGGGAGAAAATCAGGATGTTCGAGGAGATATCCTTTCCAAGGACGGAATAGAGGAGCTTTATAGGTTATACCGGGCACGATTTATGGGATATATGCAGAAAAGATATCAATTGGGAGAAGAGGAAATATCAGATATTTATCATGATAGTTTCTTGTTGATGATTGATAATATTCGTACTGGAAAATACCAGCAGCAGGATGCTTCTCTTTTCACTTATCTTTTGGGGATTGGGAAGAACCGGGTTTTAAAGAAGTTTCAGAAAGAAACCGAACGTCCTCTTGTGGCTGGATGGATAAGTGAATTATTACCGGATACCGACTGGAAGAATGCATTGGAAGAGGCGTCTCGTCTGGTGAATGAAGGAGAGTCTGTGTGTAATCAGATATTGCAGCTGTTCTATTGGGAACGCTTGAGTATGAGTGAGATTGCTGAGCGGATGGGCTATCAATCGGCGAGTGTGGCTAAAAGTAAGAAGAATTCGTGTATGCGCCGTTTTTCTTTTGAGCTGAAACGCAGGCTGGAGGGAATGGGCATTTATTATAAACTGAAGAAATAAGTTATGGATAGAAACAGGGAAAATAGAATACAGGATGAAATAGACCGCTTTCTGAATTATGAGATGACTCCGGAAGAAGAATCGGATTTCATCGCTCGAATGGAAAAGGATGAGGCTCTCAGGGAACAAGTTCTTCTCAGGCAACTGGTTGTAGAGGCCGAGAGAAAAAAGGCAGAAGCAAGAATCCTGTACCAGAAAAAGCCGGAAAGGAAGAAATTGTCAGTAAAGGCTCAGGTCCGTTGGGTAGCAGCTTGTTTATGCGTGCTGATGGTACTTGGTTACTTTTACGGGAGAATGTATCGTTTCAGTACCCAGGACGTTTTGCATGAAGTTTATAATCCGCCTGTGTGGGAAACTTTACGCTCAGAAGGTTTTTCCACTCCTGAGACAGCTAGAATAAACCGGCATATCGAGGAATGGTATTCAGAGGGAAAAAGTGATAGTCTGGTTCTTTATTATCAGCAGCTGTCGGAGGGAAATAAGCTGGTTTGCATTACGGAAAAGAGCAAAATGTATCTGGGGATAGCTTTTTTACGTCAGGATAATATCGGGCAGGCGTATTTATTGGCTGAGGAACTTCAGAAAAGTGTGAATAAAGAAGTGGGAGACTGGTTAATGTTGGGATGCTTGCTACACGATGGGAAGAGAGAGGAAGCGGTTGATTGGGCTTTATATATCAGCCAACAGAAGAACTCTTATAGTGAAGAAGCCCTGCAAATTTATGATGCATTAAATCAACGGCGATGGTTTTAAGGTACTTACTCTTTGTTGTGGTATGGCTGGGATGTATGTTGAAGGTAACGGCTTTATATGCGTATCATTCTTCAAACCGACAGCTGGAAACATATTGGGAACCGCTCATCGGAGATAGTCTGGAATATGCCTGGGAACTTTATCAGCAAAGTCTGGATTGCCTGGAAAAGAAATGTCCTTCATTCTTTGAGGAATTGTCGGAAGAAGCAGAGAAGATATTTGGTCGGGAACTGGATAAAGACGTTTTTTCGTGGAAGTATCTGGAACTTGTGCGGAGAAATTTGGAAATCAACTTTAGCAGGAACAAAACACTCATTGATAAAGATGAGGACAGCAGTCTAGGAATAGCCTATATGTTTGATTTGTTAAAAGTGAGTACGAATTTGGTGCGTGCCAGAACGATTTTGGAACAGTGTGATGAACAACCGGACAGTATTTATTCCTTTTATGAAGCCTGGTTTCAAAAATGTAAGGCACGCTATCTGGCAGATTGCAGTCTGTATAAAATCAAGCAAGGAAAGCTGCAGGAAGCTTTGACCAGTTGTGAAGAGGCATTGACTTTGAGTCTGCAATATGAGCCTGTTTCTTTTCACAGACTTTCCAGACAAAAGGATGCCATTCAGTATCTCATGCAGTTACATCCTGATGAAGCTGGGAAAATGATGGAAGGATTGAAACAAATAGCTTCTCCAGTCTTTACGAAGGAAGAAATCTTTCAAAATGGCACTTTGCCATTATTCTATTTATATACCATCCAAATGGCCTGTATATGCGAACGACAAGGACATCTGGAGCAGGCTGCTGGAGTCTATCGTTGTCTGCTGGCTGAAATCCGAAAATATTTGAGTATGGATTTATTTTATTTTCTGCCAGAGGAACGAGACGAACTCGGTAATCTCTTGCGATATTATCTGGACATGATACAGCGTTTTTCTCTCCGCCATATCCGGCATGAATCTGTGGCTGAGCTACTTCTGGAGCACAGCCTGTTGAAAGAAAATTTATTGGCTGTCAGTCCTTCGCCCGTCACTCGAATTAAGGAAGATTCCCGTCCTATAGCCCTCGATTTGCAGAAGTCGATAGATTCACTTTATTATACTCCTGATTATTATCTGTTGCCCGGAAATCCTCGCTATTTCAGTAAGTTTGACATGTGGGTCAAGCTGATTGGATTGAAGCGGAAACAAGTTTCTTTGGTAGGAGGATTTTCGCCTTCAGAGTGTGATTCGGCGCAGTTAAAGGATTGGAGAAGTTTGAAAAGGTGGCTTGCTCCCGATGAAACGCTTATCAAAATAATCGATTTACCGATTAATTTCTATGACCGGCAATATGTAGCCTTGGTTATGAGGGCAGATTTGCCATGTCCAAGGGTTGTGGTGTTACCGAAGAAAAGGGAGCTTTTTCGCCTCCGTGTGGAAAATCGGGAGGCTGACGAGATATGGAAGCCTATCAGCCGGTTTATTGGTTCCTCAACCAAGTTGTATCTTTGTCTGGAAGGGGATATGATGGAGGTGTATTGGGGGAATATGCTGTATCAGAAGAAAAGATTGCTTGAAACATACGACTTGCATTATTTATTGAGCGTTGAAGATTTTCTTCGACTGAAAATGGGTAGAAAGGACGATAAAGAGGCTGAATATACATTGTATGGATTTGGTGGGGCCTATTTTTCGCAGCTCCCTTCACTGAAAGGAGTGCGGGGGCAGGGAGTCCAGTATTTACCGGGGAGCAGGGAGGAATTATGTCGTATTGATACGCTGCTTCCGAAGGGATGGAAATCTCATTTGTTTTTAGGCCGTAAGGCGAATAAGGCCAATTTTCTGGGTTTGTCTTTTCAGGTTGTCCCACATAGTATCATTCATGTGGCGACTCATGGCTTTTCCTTGTTGTACGATAAAAACGTTCCGGATGGGAGGATTGTGTCTTTTGAAGAAAATCCGTTGGTGGGTTGCAGTGCGTATAAGAATCCGATGCTGCGGAATGGATTCTTGCTTACGGGAGCCAACCGTTATTGGAATAAACCGATACCTTATGATGCCATGGATTCCGGCATAGTGACGGCATGCGATGTTTCTCAAATGAACTTGAATGGAACAGACCTGGTGGTTTTATCGGCCTGCCGTTCTGCTTCCGGCGAGATGAAGGATGGAGAAGGATTGTTTGGTTTGATAAGGGCTTTTAAAGTGGCAGGTGCCAAGGCTGTATTAGCCAACTTGAATAATATATCGGACACAAAGACGGTGCTTTTCATTACGGCTTTTTATCGTTATTGGGTCAATGGATGTAGCATGTTCGAAGCGTTTGCCAGGACACAGCGTGAACTGATAAGCAGTCAGCCGGAAGATGTGTATTTGTGGGGTGGATTCGTTTTGTTTGAATAGCCGATGTGGCATTGTCTCTATTTTTGTGTACAAGATTTTTATGGACTGAAATAACCTTGTATCTAAAAGTCTCTATTTATTTTTTAGTTTATTTCGCTTGAAAATAAAATTTGGTAAAGTGATTACAAAGAATTCTAATGACGTTGAATTTTTAATAAGAGCGTTTGTCGGATAATTTGTATGTAGCGGAATGAAAGATTGATTTGATAAATGGAAATGAACTAAAAAAGAGTAGCTATGAAAAAGATTTTATTGGCCATCATGTTTGGAATTATGGCATTGTGTACCTATGCACAAAGTAATACGGAAGGTAAGGAAAAAGTTTATATTGATTATTTTTCACATTCTAGAGATATATCGAATACAATGGCAGAGGCCCTCCGTAGTAAAGTGATTGAAGGCATTCACGAAATGAATCGTGTGGTATTAATAGATGTGGCTTCAGATGAGGCTTTGAAGAAAGAAGCAATACGTCGACAAAAAGAATCCGCCATGGGAGATGTGACTGCAAGAAGTGAAGAAATGAAGACATTGGGGGCAAGATATCTGATTCAAGGTCAAATCTCATCAATGACAGCTACGAGAAAAAAAGATGATGATGGAAAGATTTATTATAAAGGAAGTGTTTCTTACACGTTAAAAGTCGTTGATCCTTCGGACGGCACATTAAAGGGTACGCAGACTTTTACACATGAAGGATTGACTGGAGGACGAGGGGATACTTCTGAGGAAGCGATTCTCAAAACGTTGGATTATGTGAAGCTTAGTATGGATGATTTTGTAGATGAGTATTTTAAGATAGAAGGTACTATCGTACAAATAGAGGAAGTGAAGAATAAAAAGGCTAAAACAGTGTACATTGATTTAGGAAAAACGAAAGGTGTTTTAGAAAGTCAGAAATTCTTAGTCTATGCTGAAGTGGATATTGCAGGAGAGATTTCCAGAAAAGAAATCGGTCAATTGAATGTAAAGGAAGTGTTGAGTGCAGGGCGTTCTTTGTGCAAAGTGACAAAAGGTGGTGAGGAAATATTTCGGTTGAATCAGGAGGGAACAAAGTTGATAGTTGTATCCAGAAAACAGACTTTTATGGGGGGGATCTTTTAATTGTGCCCTATAGCGTTGAAAATGATAAAAAGAAGTTAAATGAATCATATAAAATATGTTTTAGCTTTTTGCATGATATTGTTTGGCGGATTTAGTTTGTCTGCACAAGAAATGTATTCCAATGATGTTTCTTGTATAGATTATGATGGGAATGTAGCCAAAATTCATGCTTCAGGATTGGCTGAAAAGAAAAAGGAAGTGTATGAAAATGCTTTAAAATCGATTTTCAATGCACTTTTTGTAAACGGCGTGAATGGGATAAATGAGGGTAAACCTTTCTTGGATAAAGAAAACAAGTATTATGTAAATCAGTTTTTTAATTCCCGGTTTAACCTTTTTGTTAGGAATTATGAGGAGCAGGATAAACCTGAGAAATTGTCATCAGGCTTGTACAAAGGCTCTGTGCGTGCGGAAATATTAGTTGGAGCTCTGATTAAGGATATGGTACGGAACAAAGTGATGGCTAAGCCTTTGGAGAATATGTCAATGGCTGAGACACAGGAGGAAATACCATTACCTTCTATTATGGTCGTTCCTTATAAAAGAAATACCAAATTGTCATACGCCTCGATATTGAGTACGGATTTTGATTTGCGTATGGCTGTGAGTGCCGTCGACAATGGGTTTAAACAACTTCATGTTAATACAATCAGCGTAGAATCACGGGCGGACATGGCTCAGCGGTCAATGGATTGGGAAGCCAACAATGCGGATTCAAATGACCGACAGTTACTGTTGAATTCAGGAGCAGATGTCTATGTGATTGTGGATTTAAAGAAGGATATTTCACCTTCTGGAAGTCGGGTTTCATTGATTATGTCTGCTAGGGAGACCTCAACGGGGCGTACTTTAGCTTCCCGCTCTGGTTGGACTAACCGTTTTAAGACATCAGAGCTTGATCGTTTGTGTGCCTATGCTACACAAGATGTGTTGAAAGGATTCTTAAAAGATATATCTGTTGAATTTGCCAAGAAGCTGACGAAGGGAAATACCATCGCTTTACGTATCGGTTTGTCTGATGCGTCTGTCAATACGTTGAATGACCGTGTGGAGGGCAGTAATGTAAGCATTGCTTCCTTGATTCGTAATTGGGTTCGTAAAAATGCCCAAGGTGGCCGATATCATATTCAGGGTTCTGTAGCTGAAAGCTTAATTTTTGATACAGTTCAGATTCCCACACATGATGCGGATGGAATCTTATTGGATGCTTCCACTTTTGCCGATAATCTGGCATTTTATTTGGATGAGCAAGGTATTTCTTGTGAAGTTCGAATTGATGGAAATACGATTTATGTGACAATCAATTAAATACAAGAATATGAAGTTCAGATGGTTGTTATTTGCTTTTTGGTTGATTACCGTATTGGCTGATGCCCAGAACGTACCTGTTTGGGTAAGGCAACATCCGGTGAACGAGTTTGGTTATGCCGGAGTTGGAATGGCCAAAACGAGTGAAGAAGGATATTTGAACAAAGCGAAAGAAAGAGCTTTGGCCGATTTGGCTTCAGAAATCAATATACAGATATCTTCTTCATCTTTGTTGCACACGATTGAGGATGATGGAGTTGTAAAGGAGCTTTATGCCGAATCAATACGTTCTGCCGTTCAGGCGAATATGGAGAAATACCGTTTGGTAGATTCTTGGCAAAATGGGAATGAATATTGGGTATATTATGAACTGAACCGCTCGGATTACGAAGAGTATATGGAGATACGTCGTCAGAAAGCGATAAAAGATGGATTCGATTTCTGGTATCGTGGAAATTCGATGTTGGAACAGGGTGATATGATGTCTGGAATCGATTTACTGATAAAGGCGTGGGAAGTAGTACAGCCTGTTATTCATTTGGACCTGAGATGTTCATATAATGGAAAGACTGTCAATCTAGGTACGGAGGTGTATGCTTCTTTAGTGGGATGTTTCAATGGAGTCAGTTTGTCTGTCTCTCCAGAGGTGATAAACGGACAGGCTTTTCAAGGGGTGGAAGCTCCGGTGAAAGTTTGTGTATTGCGTAATAATAGACCTTTAAAGAACATGACGCTTCAGGCAAGTTTCTTGTCTGGTGAGGGTGACTTGTCATCACTTGCTCCTACTGATGCGCAGGGTGAATCCAGTTTTTATATTCGGAATATTACTTCCAAGCAATCTCAACAAGAAGTACGTGTCTCTTTGGTGTTGAATGCGTTTAAAGTCTTATCCGAAGGGAAATATGCAACATTATTCAAGAAGGCTTTAGCGATGATTCCGGAGGCTGCACTGGTCATTAATTTAGAGACAAAACAGCTTACGGCATACATCTTGAATCAGCATAATGAGTTGCGTACTTTAGCCACAAGTATTCGAAGTATGCTGACTAATCAATATTTTAATGTAGTAGACGTTCCGGAGCAGGCTGATGTGGTGATAACCTTGGAGAATAATTTAAAGAAAGGGGCACTGATTCCAGGTGAATTGTATAACATGGTTGAATATTTCTCTACTCTCTCTGTACGGATTCGGAATAACCGTACGAATGCAGTCATATTGAATTATTCTTTAAACAATGTGCGGACACTGGTTCCTGAGAATAAATCCCAGTCTCAGGCTGAGTCTATGGCTGCTAGAGAACTTCTTAAACGGTTAAAGAGAGAATTTCCATCCAAGTTGAAATCGTTGACAGTGGATACAGATGGTGAAATTCCGGTAAGAAGTGATGTTCCGAAGCCTTCGGAACCAACATTTATCCCTGAGAGTGGGGCGATTCCAGAGGTGGCTCCTTACGTTCCAGTGCAGACTGTTCCTTCTACGCCGGTTGTCCCTGATTCTCAACCTGTAGTGGGGATAACTTCTACCAAACCGCTTCGTGTCGAGTGGTTCGATGGGGTATTTGTGGAGTTTTCACATTTGTCCGTGATGGGTAATAAGTCTAGAATACATTGCAGGATTATTAATACAAATCGTGACGATGTATCGTTGCGGCTATACATTTCGTCACAATGTGTGGTAAATGAAAAGGGAGAAAAAGTAAAGATTGAACGAATGAAACTGGGTTCAGATAGTGGCAGCTACATGGTGGAAGCGTTGATTGTCCCCGATATTCCTACTGAGTGTATGTTTGAAGTACCGAAGTTAGAACAAGTGGCTTTGCTGGAACTGACGAAGGTGACAGGAGAAAGTATAAAGATTCGGAATCTTAAATAATAAATTTCAGATAAATATGGTTATGAAAAAGATTAGTATGATGGCAATGACTGCTCTAGGAGTAGTTTGCCTGGTAGGATGTGGTAGTCCAAAAACAGCTGTTCAAGCTCAGCAGGATATAGAAGTGGTTGTTCCATGTTCAGGTCCTGAATTTATGACAGACAATGAATATTTCAGAGCCAGTGCAATGGGACTTTCTACCGATATGAATATTGCGAAAAAGAAAGCGATGACCGAAGCTCGCACTGGATTGGCAGAAGCAATCAATGTGAAAGTGCAGGCTGTGACTGATAATTATTCGTCTTCTTATCAACAAGGAGAGAACGAAGAGGCCAAAGGACGATATCAGTCATTGGCACGTCAGGTAGTAAGTCAGGAACTTTCTGGAGTACGTGTGATTTGTGAAAAAACGATGAAAACCCCAGATGGGAAATATAAGGTGTATGTATCTGTAGAATTGGCGGGCAATGAGATAATGGAAGCCATGGCAAATCGGATTAAAAATGATGATAAGTTAAGAATCGATTTTGAATATGAAAAATTCAAGAAGGTTTTTGAAGAAGAGATGAGCAAGGTACAACAATAAATCGGATGTTTTTTCGGATAGGTTGACAGCCATGTTTGTGTGTTGTCAACCTATTTGTTTTTTATGAATTTATGTGGTTGAGGCAGTTCTTTAGTTTTTTATTTATATTTTCTGTGTTGGCATCCGATTTGTTTTCGCAGGATAAACAGGCGGATTGGGTTACAGGTCAACGTGAGGTTTTGCCGCATTGGATTTGTTCTTTGCCGGAGGATGGGACAGTGATTGCTTTTTCCAATCCTTGTATGTCTTTGGAAGATGGACATAAACAGGCTATATGCCGTGCCTTTTGGTTGTTTACGCTTCAGAATAAAGTGCGGGTGCAGATGCTTTCGGATGTGTTTTCAGCTACAGGAACGTCTACAAATGAGGTGGAGAAACATTCTGATAAGATATTGTCTCTTATTATGATAAATCAGGTGGAAAGTGATTACGCATACGAAGTGATAAATGAATATCAGACATCGTTTGGAGAAGTTGCGCTGCAGGTCCGTTTCTTTTCGGTCGATGATTGGGAATCCGGTGATCTTGAAACGTTGTCATTGTCTTCTAAGAGTGAATGGATGGTTCTTTACACAGATGATAAATATGCTAAGAAGGAATACATGATTAAGATATGTATGGAGTCTGATGAGGGAGTGACCGATGATTTTGAAATAAAAGGAAGTTTGTCACATCCTGTTGTCAGTTCTTTTTTTGGCGGTAAGCCTGTAACACCTCCTCGGAAGGGATGTTGGTATAAAGATACGTTTGTAGGTTCAGATAAGATAGCTGAAGGAAATGATTTGAAATATGCTTTCTGGGTTGCTTATGTGGAGGGGTTGGCTGATCGGTTATTTTCTTATTCTTTTTCCCAATCAAATATTCAGTCGGTACAGGATAATTATCAGAATAATATTATGTATGATTTGTCTCGGGAAAAAGCGGTAGAGGATATTTCTGTTACAGCACACATACAAGGTATAAGACAAAATAAATTGTTTGTGGACTGGGAAGTTTCCTCGGTCTTGAATGATGGTAAAAAATGAATTATAAATACAGATGATTATGATGATAAGGAAGATTTTATGTTTTTGTAGCCTTGGATTGTTGTTTCCACAGGCCTTTCAGGCCCAGGATATTGCCACAGAGATGAGAGAATTTGATGAGTTTGTGAAGCAGCAACAAAAAGAATTTTCTGATTTCGTCAGTGAACAGAATCGCGAGTTTATTCAATTTTTGAAAGAAAATTGGAAATCCTATAATAGTGAGCAGACAGAAAACCGGCCTAAACGTCCTGAACCTGTAAATCCTGTGAAGGTGGATGGAAAAGGCCCTTCTGGAAAGCCTGTTCAGATTAATGTGGATGTGGTGCAGAAAGTTCCTGTGGTTACTCCCAGTGTGACGTTTTCTGAATTAGGAGAAAAGAAGCCTGTGAAGGAGGAAGATGACATTCCACCTATTTTAACGGAAAAAGAAAGTCTGTCTTTTGATTTTTATGGGATGCCATGTCGCATAGGAAGTTCTATGAGGGAGAGTGTACATTTGATTGGCATTTCAGAAAAGGAAGTTGCAGCTGGTTGGGAGAGTTTGAGTAAGAAAGACTATCAATCTTTGGTTGATGCATGCGAGAGCATTAAGAATGTTTATCGGTTAAATGATTATGCCTATTTGTCTTTAGCACAAAAGGTAGCAGAGGAACTGTTGAATCAAAAGAATACTAACAACGTTGTGTTGTTACAGGCTTTTATTTTATGTCAGTCTGGGTATAAGGTAAAGCTGGCAAGGATTGGAGATGAACTGGGATTATTGTATGCTTCAAAGGACTTGATTTATGCGACTACCTATTTAACGGTGGATGGGGAGAACTATTACAAGTGGGGGAAAAGGCTCGCAACAGGAACTTCTATTTATACTTATAGAAAAGATTTTGCAGGTTCAAAATATCGAGTGTCTATGGGATTTTCTGAAAGACCTGGTTTTATGGGACGTATGATAACAAAAAGTCTGCGATCTAAGAAATATCCTAATGTGAGAGTGACTTCTCAGGTATATGAAGGACTGATAGATTTTTATAAGGATTATCCTCAATGTGATTTGTCTGTATATGTGAGTGCACCAGTCAGTGAAATTGTGTGGGAGAGTGTAACAAATGCATTGGATGGGATGGTAAAAGGAAAATCAAAGATTGTGACGGCCAATATGTTAATTGATTTTGTGCAGACCGCATTTCCTTATCGGACTGATACGGAACAGTTTGGATATGAAAAACCGTTTTTTGTGGATGAGATATTCTATTATCCGTATTGTGATTGTGAAGACCGGGCTATTTTTTATGCTTATTTGGTACGCTCGATTTTGGGCTTAGATGTTGTTCTGCTGGATTATCCTAATCATATTGCTACAGCTGTTTGCTTTGGTGAGCAGGTGGAAGGAGATTACGTCATGGTAAATGGGAAGAAATATATTATTTGTGATCCTACGTATATAGGTGCCTCTGTTGGAATGGCTATGCCTCAATTTAAGTCGGTATCAGCAAAAGTTCTAATGTTTTGACCCGTATTTTTCTTCCTGATAAGAGGGAAACAAAAAAAGACTCTCCCACATTGCGGGAAAGTCTTTTTTCAAATTTCCTTTTCAGTAGATTATGCTTCAGCGCAAGGAATTACAGAAACATAGCTTCTGTCTTCGCGACCTTTCTTGAAACATACAGTACCGTCTACCAATGCGTAAAGAGTGTGGTCACTACCCATACCTACGTTTTCACCCGGGTTGTGAACTGTTCCTCTTTGACGAACAATGATGTTACCAG
>OHLH01000274.1_pt1 | contig 37195 bp, 29 predicted proteins | sample 1569061 | NCBI WGS metagenome assembly OHLH01 (sample SAMEA3879603, study PRJEB24766) | human gut metagenome | biome: human-associated habitat; feature: feces | place: USA | collected 1985/1987
GTAAAGTTAATGATGGAAGTTGGAGACAAAAATACGTGGTTTACCGAATGCTTACAAAACAATTACGCATTCCAGTTTAAAGACTTGCTGGAAAAGAATATCCGTACGAAGCAGCGGGTACAAGAATATGCAGATATGTTTCGCGTGAGTCGTATTACATTAAACAGTTCCGTGATGAGTCAATTCGGCGTATCTGCCAATCATCTGCTCAAGCAGCGTCTGTTGGAAGAATTGAAGAATGAGTTACTGTTTGCCAACCAAAACGTGAACCAGCTGGCCGAAGAATTTCATTTCTCTGACCCTAGTCATCTGATGCGTTTCTTCAAACGTGAAACAGGAAAGACTTTGACGCAATATTTGCGCGACTACCGGAATGGGATATACGAATGAATGAGATATCTGGGAATCATTTATGAGACAAGAACTCCATATCAGTCCTTTTATCTGTTCCATCGCTATTATTCGTCGAACAAAAAACAACTTCTCGATACAGATGGAATCCTGATTTTCCGTAAGCATCCGATAAAATACACATTGTAAAGCCTTCCACTCTTCCGTTACTTTGCCAATAAAAAAGCCATGAAACGAATAATGAGTAAAGAAGAGTTCCTGTCCGTTTATGAAAGACAACAGGCCAGTGGCCTGACTATAAAAGATTTCTGTGAGAATGAGGCGTATTCATCCTCCTGTTTCCATTATTGGAAGAAGAAATTCGGCCTGGGCCGTACTTACACCAGCCATCCGGACAAGCTTCCCGATGATACGTTCATTCCATTGGATCTGCGTCGCAGGGACAATCTCCCGTCAGGGTCGGGTGGCGACGTAACAATAGAGCTTCCTTCCGGAATCAGGATCCACCTTGACAGCCATGGAAACCCTGAACTGACATTTGGATTGATACACAAATTATGCGGCCATGTTCTGTCTGAATGATACCATGCGCTATTTCCTGTGTCCCGGAAAGACGGACATGCGCAAGGGGATCAATTCTCTGTGCGGAGTGGTTCACGACCGGATGGGACATGACGTCCGTCTGGGCGATGTCTTCATCTTCATAAACAGAAACAGGACCACCATGAAGCTCCTCCATGCTGAAGACGGCGGCATGGTATTGTATGTGAAACGTCTGGAAGAGGGCACGTTCCGGCTGCCGGCCTACGATAGCCGAAGCAGGTCTTATCCGATGGAATGGCGCGACCTGGTCATGATGGTGGAAGGAATCAGTGACAATCCGAACGAGAGGCTGAAAAGGTTGAAAGCCAGTAGAAAGGATGGCTTCTATTGAAAGTTTTTTCATGTATCCGGTTGCGTATCTTCCGAAAAATCAGTATCTTTACATTATATAAAGAGATAGAAACGGATGATTCAGCAGGATACAATGGAACAGATAATCAGGAGTCAGCAGGAGCAGATAGCCGGTCTCCTGGAGGCCAACCGTTCCCTTGTCGAATCCAACGGGAAACTGCTGGAACAGACGGATGCGCTGCAACGGAAGATACAGGAACTGCTCTCACAGATAGCATGGCTGAACCGTCAGCTTTTCGGGCGGAGAAGTGAGAAGCTGGCAGCCCTGGATCCCAACCAGCTTTCCCTGTTCGATCCCGTTCCTGTAACCGGACAGAGTGAAGACATCCGGGAAGAGGACAGCAGCGCAGCGGTTCCTTCAAAAGTAAAGCCCGATGGAAAGAAGAAGGAATCCCGGCGTAACCGCGAACTCCTGGAGGGACTGCCGGTAGTTGAAGTGGTGATTGAACCCGATCGGGTGGATTTGGACCGTTACAGACGGATCGGCGAGGAACGTACCCGTACGCTGGAATTTGAACCGGGCAGGCTGTATGTAAAGGAGACTGTCCGTCCCAAATATGGACTGAAAGACAACCTGAGTCTTCCCAAGGAAGGTGAAAGCGGCGTAATCATTGCTCCGCTTCCACCTTCTCCTGTTTACAAATGTCTGGCCGGTTCCACCATGCTGGCCGAAATGCTCCTGCAGAAATACGAATATCACGTTCCATTCTACAGGCAGGTCAAGGAGTTCCGCCATCTGGGTGTCCGTCTTTCCGAAAGCACATTGAGCGGCTGGTTCAAGCCTGTGTGTGAACTGCTGAGACCACTTTATGACGAGCTGGTCCGGCTGGTTGTCGGCTGCGGATATGTTCAGGCGGACGAGACCACTGTAAGGGTGATCAGCAAGGGAAAGGGGAAGGCCGACAAGGAGTATCTGTGGATGGTCAGGGCGGTCATGGAAAAGCTGGTCATCTTCCATTACGATGACGGCTCCCGTTCGGGACAGACGATAAGGAAACTGCTGAAGGACTTCAAGGGATATCTGCAGAGTGACGGTTACAGTGCCTACAATGTATTTGAAGGTACTGAAGGAGTGTGCCTCATAGCCTGCCTGGCCCATATCAGACGTCATTTTGAGATGGCTCTGGAGGAAAACAGAGGTCTGGCGGAGCATGCCTTGAAAATAATACAGGAGATTTATCGGACAGAGCACTTTGCCGACTCCCGGAAATATACGCCGGAAGAACGGCGTGAACTGCGGAACCGTCAGTCCGCCCCCCTGCTGGATTCCTTTGAAAAGTGGATGGAAAGCACATATATCAAGGTTCCGCCCAAAAGCCGGATGGGACAGGCCATCTCCTATGCGTATCCGTTATGGCCCAGAATGAAGGCCTGTCTCAAAGACGGCAATATAAAGATAGACAATAATCTGGCCGAAAATGCGATACGTCCTCTGACGCTCTCAAGAAAGAACTTCCTCTTTTGTGGGAATCATGGGGCTGCGGAAAATACAGCGGTCATCTGTTCATTGCTTGCCACCTGCAAGTCACAGGAAGTCAATCCAAGAGAATGGCTGAATGATGTCATTGCCAGGCTTCCATATTATCAGAAAAAAGACTCCGGCAAAGATATCCGGGAACTGCTTCCGGATGTCTGGAAGTTGAAGAAGTCCAACGAAAATCCAATTGAAGTCTAATAGAGATACAATATAGAATAGCAAACTCTTCCTGTCAACTTTATATTCGTTGATAAGAAGAGTTTGTTGTTTTATGAATCTACAATGTGTATTTTATCGGATGCTTACGTTTTTTTATGCTTTCGCCACCTTTTTCCGTATCGTCATCCAGTAGGCCGTCAGCACCAGCAGACCAGTGACCACCCATGATACCGGATACACTATCATCAGCACATCGTATCCCCTCCATATCGGCGACACCACGTAAACCCACACCATTCGGAGCAGACAGGTACCGAAAACCGTCAGCAAGGCCGGAGTGAGCGACTTGCCCATACCCCGCAACGAAGAACCTGCAATCTCATAGCTGCTGGCAATGAACTGCAAAGCCAGCACCAGGTGCATGCGAAGAGTCCCGAAGTGATGCACCATCGGCACACTGGAAAAGAATCCCAGGAAGAAATCACTCTGCCAGGCAAAAAGCCAATTGAACGCCGCACAAAAAGCTACGCTCGACCCCATGCAAATCCAAAACACCCGGTGTACACGGTCCATTCTTCCGGCACCATAGTTCTGCGCAATGAAACTGATAGCGGCTCCGTTGAATCCCTGGATGATAAAATAACAATAGTATTCAAAATTGACGGCTGCCGCCGAACCGGCAATCGCATCGGCCCCGTAACTGTTGATGGACGACTGCACCACCACATTCGAAATGGAGAAAATCATCCCCTGTAAGCCCGCCGGCACACCGATACGCAGCATACGGTTCAGCTCCGTGGAATAAATCTTCATCTTGCTGAAATGCAGACGGAAAGGCTCTTTTTCCTTGCACAGCAGCCGGATAATCAACGCCGCACTCACTGCATTGGAGATTCCCGTCGCGACGGCCACACCTGCCACTCCCATGTGGAAGCAAAGCACGAACAACAGGTTGAGCAACGTATTGACCACCCCGGCAATGACCAGAATATACAGCGGACGACGGGTATCGCCCATGCTTCGCAGAATCGCTGCCCCGAAGTTGAATGCCATGATGAAAGGCATCCCCAAGAAATAGATACGCAGATAGGTCACGGCCTGGTCCAGCACATTCGGAGGGGTTCCCATCCACGTCAGAATCGGCTTGGCTGCCACCTGTCCCAACAACAGCAGAAATATTCCGCTCAACAGAGCCACCAGCTCCACCGTATTGATGGCGTGGCGTATGCTCCGGTCGTCCCGCTGACCGATATGGTTGGAGATAATGGCACAGGCTCCCATAGAGATACCCATGAACAAGTTGATAAGCAACCCGATGACAGGCGCATTACTTCCCACAGCCGCCAAGGCCTCACTTCCCACGAAGTGCCCCACCACGGCCACATCGACCGAATTAAAAAGTTCCTGTAACAAACTGCTGGCTGCCAACGGAAGGGCAAACACCAGAATTTTCTTGAACAACGGCCCGTTGAGCATATCAATCTCGTTGCTCCGGCTCCGTTTCTTATCCACACTGTTATCCATCTTTTTTACCTTCTTCAAAAATGCGCGGCAAAGTTACTGCAAATTTGGAAAAGATGGATGAAATCTCTCTATTCGTTTTCTTTCTGTTTCAATTCCTCCGTAAATTCCTGATAAAGGGCTACGGGACCATAGTACCACAACTTGGTAGTTTCGTCAGATAACCGTTTGTAAGTATCCGAACAATAAAAACGACGTAAAGCCTCAACCAATGTTACATGGTGTTCATGAGCATACATTTGTGCCACACGACTGACTTTGCCGGGCAACAACAGATACAAATTTTTATCATTTATATCCAGATTCATAGACTTACCTCCTTTGCTTCTGCTTTGAGCACATCATTATTTCCTCATTTTTTCAATTATCCTATTCTATAATTTGCCAATAACCTTGCTTTCTACCTCCCACACGTTTCAATAATCCAAGTTCCCGAAGGCGAGAAAGATTATACTTAACGCCATCCTCTGTAATATCAGGAAGTATCTCACTTATTTCTTTTCGGGTCGCTTCGGGATGTTCCTTTAGAAATAACAATATTGCTTGCTGCTGTTCCGTCAGGTTTCGGGTAGTCTTTTGGGTAGCCTTTTGGGCAGTCTTTTGGGTAGTTTCTCTTTCCGGATACTCGAATTTAAATATCGTCCAAACACCCGAGGCATCACAACGAAACTCCGGTGTAGAAAAGCCCTCATTCTTACAAGCCGTTATGATACGCTCAATACCACGTCCCCATGCTTCAATCTCTCCAGAACGGAAAAATGTATTAGCTATATCCGGATTGTATGGGAAACTACGATGCGAAGACAACAACGTTTCCACAGTCCAACCTTCCGGTAACATACCTCCATTCACTATTTCCATTTTATTCTCATATACACGGATTTGGATGGGAGACGGTTCCGCATAGTCTTTATTGATACAAGCATTCAACAGCGCCTCACGTAATGCCTCCCTCGGTACAGGCAAGGTTTCTATACGCTGAATACCTTCGTAGGTAATGATGGCTTTCATGTATTTAGTACACAGCAAATCCATCAGCTTTATAATTTGTTGGAACAGATTACCGTGAACTTCATCCTGGTACACCAAGTCCATACCTTCACGAAAGAAACCAATCTTCGCAAACGCTCCAGTTACATATATTTCCGGATCAGGATGAAACAATAAGGCAGCAGCACGTTTCAAATAACGCCCCTCATAAAGTCGTAATTTTTCTAATAAGCCATGATTGTCATCCATCAAGTCTGCCTCTTCCATACGTCCACTTCGTTTGGCATATTTACGAAACAAGTCAAACGTTGTATTGTCCAAATCTTCTTCTTTCAAATATGGAACAGGTACGCCATCCCATGCCTTTCCCTGCTTACGAAGCATAAAGCGATCGAGTGCTGCCCCTTTCAATTCCTGATTGGTAGCACCACTTCGTTGATAATACTTGCCACGGAAGCTGATTGGATAAGGGTATGCTTCTGTTTCAATCTCCAGATATAATTTTTCGTTCTTCTCTTTCAAATTGACACCGACCAAGATTCCGAGCATATCACGCACCTTATTAGGTATGTCCTCCATTAATTTCTTGGCATCATGCACACCACAGACTTCACCATTGTCTTTTATTCCGATGAAGAGCATGCCACCCTGTGCATTGGCAAAGCCACATATCCATTTCAGATAGTCGTCTCGCCAGCATTCTTTAAATTCTACATTTTGAGATTCCGTATTCATAAAACCCAACATCATTTCAAACGAACAACTTTACAAAAAACTTTCTGTCATTTTTGTACTAAATGCATATTGATCAACTAATCCTTGAACAATAATTCTTTGCGGTTCTGTATTACCTTTCTCAATATCATCCACTTTATCTAAACAATTAAATCGAATAGTCTAACTCTTTAAAATAAGTACCAAAGTATATAATGATAATATTCTCATTTTCATTTCAACGACCTAATACACCAAATGATACGTCACAAAAATGAAGTATGTTTCTCACTACTATAATTCAATACCATAACTATACTTTCCTATATTTCATGGTATATTCTTGCGATTGAACATCTACATACATTTGATATTCTTTGATTCCCTTTTCTTTTGCAATTTTACTTAAGATATTCTTATTAATCGAGGATATATCATTGCCATAATAAATAGCAACGGGCTTTATTTGCATATCTAAACAGGATGCTTTTGTAGAATTATTATTATTTAAAAACAATCTCCATTCTTTTTCATATTTCCATTGAGGTGACTTATAAAGGGCAGTTTTTGTAAAATACATTTTATCATTCATCATTGGATGAAACCCTAAAGATAAACCTAAATAATATTCTACAAAAGAAGTAGCGTCATATCTTTTATTATCGTATATAATGGGGAAAAGATTAAAAATTAATTTATCATGGCAAAAGTCTCTTTTAACGCACGTATCACACTTATAATTCAAATTCTGAAAATTATATTCTAAAACAAATCCTTTATGAGAATTAGCATAATGAGACCACATCGTTATAGATTTCACTGTCTCACTAAAGCATGCGATAAATGTATTACGTCTAAGATAATCTTCTGCTTGTTTCAAAACTATCTCTACATACTTGAAAAGTTCTTTCTTATTTAACTCAAAAGTTGACTTCTTTTTATTCAACTCCTCATCCGTAATATTACAGATTACATCCTTTAAGAGCTTTGTTAGTTCCTCACCGTATAAAGATGCTAAAAATTCAGGAAACGGTTCTCCTTTTCTCAACCTATCTCTCAACTGTTTAATTAATTCTTTTGATGCCCCTGCCTCTATAGTGCTATACAAATATTTCTTATCGTACTTTATAAGACAATCATAAGGATCATTAAACATTTTTGCATTAACTGCATACACTTTATCATTATAAAAAGCATCAAACTGCCTTTCTGAGCACTCTCTATATCTAAATAATCGTGACGGCATTATTTTATGCACATAATCTATTATTGGCTTCAATAAAGCGTATTCTTTTTCTTCCGATATTCCTTCTGGAATTAAAACTCTTTCCAAAATTTCTTTGAATATGCGTTTCTTGGTTTCCATGATAAAGAACTATTTTGTACATTTACTTTACATAATCAAGGTCACCCAACATACGATTAATCAGATTACGTAAATGATATCTAAATTCTTCATTCTGATATTCCCTATATAAAGACATATCCTCTTTTCGTTTTTGTCGGATAACGCGATCTATAATTGCTCCCATAGCTTCATCTACCGCTTGTTTATCCGGATTTCCGACGACAAGCGTCTGATAATCTTCATCTTCTGCTACAGCCTTTGTAATACTTATCAGTTTTGTCTTTTGATCCTCAGGAATGGCATCCCATCCTTTAAACCATCGTTCATTAAAATCTTTAAGAATCACATCCAATGGATCTTTAGGCTCATCATCTCCCCCAGCGCCTGCCATCATCGGTTTGTTAGGGTCAACCACAGTTTCATTTGCATCAAGCGTAATTGTTTCATTCAGTGCTGTACGGCGCAACCCGTATGTATTTAAATCAACATAATCAAGCAAATCCTTAATTTCTTTATCTCCATTAGGTTCAATATAAAGTTCAGGAATAAGGAAACGCAAGAACCAAAATAATTTTTCCCAATCCTTTACCTCATAATTAATAATAGCTGCAACCTTGGAATAAACTTTGACAAACTGCTTACATTTCATCTTAAAATCTGCTTTACCATTATCTGCCCATTCAATTTCTGAGTTGAAACGTTGCGCTGCTGTATCAATTATAGGCGCCCATTTGTCCGCACCTTCTCCATGAATATACAAATCAATAAACTCATTGACTTCATCCATGTCGAAAACTCCTAAACAGAGTAATGTCGTTTTAAGTTCATGAAGTACATTTACATCTGTAGCCTCAGACAAGGTTATATTAGTATAGAACGGGGAAAAAGCCTCTTTTATATCTTCTTTTTTATTATAAAAATCAAGAATAAACAAGTCCTCACTACGTTTTCCAAGTTCTGGAGCAGCACGATTTAATCGTGATAATGTCTGTACGGCCAACACTCCATCCAGAGGTTTGTCAATATACATGGCACACAACTTAGGTTGATCAAAACCTGTCAAATATTTATTGGCAACTACCAAAATACGATAATCGTCTGACTCAAAATACTCAGCGGTTTTTGTATCCGGGAATCCATTAATCCCAGTCTCGGTATAACGATGTGCATAAAAATAACCGCCATAAGAATTCGCTGCTTTTAGCATCGCATCCTCATGCATTACTTCATCATTTTCAACACATCTTTCCCGAATCTGTTTTTCTCCAGAAAAAGCAATCAATATCTTGTATGGTAGTTTCCGGGCCTCTATCAATTTCTGAAGTGCCTTATAATAGAAGATAGCACACTCAATATCTTTAGTCACAACCATCGCTTTGGCTTGTCCTTTCAGCTTGTGATTGCGGAATATCTTGGCATCAAAATGGGTCAGCATAATATCTGCCTTTGCTTCTATTGTTCTTGGATCCCGTTCCACAGTTTTGCGAAGCAGTTTTTGAGCCTTTTCATTATTAAACACAGGATTTTCTTCTATGCTTTTTGTAAGTTCATAGTAACTTTTATACGTCGTATAATTAGATAAGACATTAAGAATAAACCCTTCTTCAATAGCCTGCTTCATACTGTAAAGATGAAAAGAATGAAATTTTCCATCTTCGCCCTTAGTCCCAAATCTTTCGAGTGTTTCTTTTTTCGGAGTCGCAGTAAAAGCAAAGTAAGAGCAATTGGTACTCATCTTGCGTTCTTTCATCAGTTTCTCCAATAACTCGTCCGTCCCAAGGCTTTCACAATCCATATCCTTTTGAGTGGTTTTATTCACGCTGTCAGCTGCAATACCAGATTGCGAGCTATGAGCCTCATCAATGATAATAGCAAAATTATGATTACTTACGTCAGATATTGAATTACATATATAAGGAAACTTTTGGATGGTTGTGATAATAATACGTTTACCATCTTCAATAGCCTTTTTCAGATTACCAGACGTATCGGCATGTGCCATAATTCTGTCACTCTTACCAAATGCCCGGATATTGTCTGTTATCTGTTTGTCCAGCAACCGACGGTCTGTTACAACAATCACAGAGTCGTATAATTTCGAATCCAATGCCTTGGCACGAACAGCCTTCATTGTCGCAGGACAGACATCAATCAGTTTATAGGCTAACCAAGTAATCGAATTGGATTTCCCAGAACCTGCCGAATGTTCAATCAAATAAGTCTTGCCTACACCAAACGCTTCCACATCTACCACTAACTTACTAACAACATCAAGCTGATGAAAACGTGGGAAAATGAGTTTTTTAGCATTCGACATAATATGAGGAACTTTCTTCTTTTTCTTTGTATCTCCATAATCTAACAACACATAGTTCATGATAATATCTGCTACAGTATCTTTCTGCAACACTTTTTCCCACATATAAGCTGTCTTATATCCTCCATCTGCATTAACGGGATTTCCTGCTCCCTGTCCATCCGGAAGGCCTTGATTAAAAGGCATAAAAAACGTTTTGCTCAAATTCAATTTTGTAGTAAAATACACTTCATTTTTATCCATCGTGAAATGAGCAAGACATCGACCAAATTTCAACAGCGTTTCTTTCGGATTCCTCTCTTCCTTGTATTGCTTTTGTCCATCATACTTTGCGGTCTGGTGCGTCCAAGGATTCTTAAACTCAAAAGTGAACAAAGGCAAACCGTTTACATACAACACCATATCCAGTTCTAACCCCGGATTACTTACCGAAAAGGTCTGCTGACGGGTTATAGAAAATTGATTCTGATTATATTTTTCTTTAGATAACAGACTGTCAGCAGGCGACGGCTTTGGATAAAACATAGTTATGTGGATATTATCTATATCCAAACCCTTTCTAAGTATATCAATAATCCCAAACGTATCAATTGCTTTTGAGAGTTGCTTAGGAAGTTCTGTCTCAATATTCTTACCTTTATATTCATCAAGCACTTCCTGCTGCGTCGTTCTCAAGAACGACCAAAGACGACGCATATCAAAAGCATATTTCTTTTCAGACATATCCTTTGGTTGCCCCCAATAATATTTATCGACGGCTGGAGACTGTACGTCCACATCTGTATCCCCAGACTGTTGACGCTCTTCCAATGTCGTACCAATAAGTGCTTTTTCTATTAAAGCTTCAAAAGCTTGTTCGTTTGTATTTGAGTTATTCATGATACTTTTACTTTTCCGGTTACTACATCATTAATAATGATTTGTTTGCGCTCTTGAAGAAAAACGATTTGCTCATTTGCCACTTTTATAGCATTATTTATAGGAACAAGCTTCTCCTTTATTTTATTAGCAATTATAATCTGCTCACAAACTGGAGGAACTGTAACTTTCAATTTTTCCAATGTTCTCATTCCAATATTTTGTTGTGTTCCATAACTCCACCCTAACTGAACTTGAAGTTGATAAAATTTAGACTGCAACACAAAAAACAAATAATTAGGATTCATTATGTGTTGATTACATCTGAAAACAGCTAGCGGAGACCAAATTGTAAATTTAACATCAGTTTCTACTATTGCAACTTTTCCAGTTGTTGCTCCAGATTTTATCATATATATATCATATTTTTGAGGTATATATTTTTTGCAACACTCATCATAGAATGCTTTTGATATATATCCTCTAATATGATTAAAATTTATTCTACCATTACCCATAGAAACCGCCTCAGCTGACACGAAAGGAATGCCATCTTCATATAGCAACGGAGTTTCATGAGGACCGTCTGTTATTGGCATGGAAAGTGTAAACAAGGTCTTCATGACATCCCAATGTGCAGGAATCTCTCCAATCCACTCTACTCTACTATCCTTCATTGGAACATCAGGGTTAAGCCCTTTTGTCACAGCTTTATTAATAATAATCTGTTTACGTTCATTCAATAGTTCTATTATCTTTTGCTGTTGGGCAATAGCTCTATCAACATTTAAAGTAACTTTATTTAAATATGTAACAATAGCTTTTTGCTCATTTAATGAAGGAACAGGTATTTTTATAGTTTTCATCTCATCATAACGTGTAGTCCAAAGATCTGCGACTATACCACGTCCATTCCTATAATATTCTTCGATAAATGAATAACATTTAAGCAGATAATTACAAAAGTCAGGATAAATATTTTTTCGTGGTCTCAGGACTATATTAATAAGTGAGACAGATCCATCTTGTTTAGCAACTCCACTCGATCCTTTTCTGTCAGAACGACTATTTATGACAAAATCACCGGATAAAACAAGTTTACGATTATCCCCATCATTGGTCTTTGCTACATTATCCAATTGAGTATATACTCCATTCTTTGTTACTGAAAGCGGAGCATACTCCTTATCAGAGACTTTAATCTTTCGTTCTATAAAGTAATTTGCCAAACGTTTAACTTCCCAATGGCTTGGAACCTCTCCAATCCATTGTACACCACTATCCTTATATTCACTATACCTTTCCATATTTATATCAATTCAAAGAGTGACCTGATAAAGCCCTGACTCTGTTCATCCAAAGCAAGGATATCCCGCTCATTCTCTTCGAGCGAACGCAATGGGGTCGGCTTATAAAAATACTTATTAAAAGAGATTTCACAGCCTATCTTTGTCTGTGGCAGGTTAATCCAGGCATCTTCTACGTATGGCTGAACTTCACGTTGGAAATAATCATATATATCCTCCTTTACCGATATTTTTTCATTATCACGAAGCTCACTATCGGATTCATACTCCACGTACACACCTTTCCGTACAGGTGCATAACCATAATCTGTAAGCCTGTCCTTTGAAATGCCATACACTTCCAAAAGAATCTCAATATCTTTACTGTTTACTTTATGTTCTTTCTTCACCACAGGCTGAGCCTCTGGATCTGTTACAGACATTGCCCTAGATATAGTTTTCAATTCAGCAGCGCTTACATCCAATTTCAAATCCTTTGCAACACCATTCACTTTTGCCAAAAATAAATTATAATCCATATACACATCTGTACCTATCATCTTCATCAAAGCCTTGGCAGCATTCACTAACCTTTGACGGTCTTTCCATGCTTTGGCGGATATAAGTTTATTAATTTTCTTATCTGTAATCTTTATCTCCTGATCATTCAGATACTCTTTGATAGCCGAAACCTCTGCGTCCAAACCTAAGAAAACTCTCTCCTTATAAGTCTGATACAGCCATTTACTTAATCCAAAATCATTGCTATCGTAGAGCATCTCGTCAATCTTCAACAGATTAAACTGACTGCGAAGACGCAATGGTCTTTCAATGGTCACATTGTAATAGCGAAAATCATCACCATCAAAAATCTTGGAACTCGCTTTCAGCTCATCGCAGGCTTCCTGCTCTATAAAATCTACATAAACCTTCAAAATTTCATTCCGAAAAGACTCTGAAATGGTGCAATTTCTTGAACCCTGATTTTTTCTTAACTTTTCAAATGCCTGTGAAGCATCAATAAGCTGTACTTTTCCTTTCCTCTTATCAAATTTCTTATTAGTCAGCATCCAAACATAAGTAGAAATACCTGTGTTATAGAAAATATTATTAGGTAACTGTATAATAGCATCCACCAAATCATTCTCTATAAGATAACGTCGTATATTACTTTCTCCGCTACCAGCATCTCCTGTAAACAAAGAGGAACCATTATGAATAGATGCCACACGACTACCTTGTGGCTGAAATTCAAGAGGCTTCATTTTGTTTACTTCTTCCAAAAGAAACAATAACTGACCATCAGATGTACGAGGAGTAGAATCTACTACTTCCTCATCACCTACAAAGTTAGTCAAAGTCAACTCAAAACGATGGTCAAGAAGCATCTTTTCATGATAAATTTTCTTTTTATCTTCTTTCCACGATTTACCATAAGGTGGATTAGTTATCATGTAACCAAATGATTTATCTCCAAAGCTGTTATCAGTAATTGTATTGCCTAAATGTATGCCACTCGGATCTACCCCTTTTATAATAAGGTCAGATTTACAAATAGCATAAGTTTCAGGGTTTATCTCTGTACCTGACAATTGAATAGCAGCACTTCGCACCCCTAAATCAAGCAAATATTCACGGCTTTCAGTAAGCATACCTCCTGAACCACACGCTGGATCATAAAGTGTAATTATCTTAGGAAGATTTTCTTTTACAGGCTCAAATACCAAATGTGCCAAAAGAGCAATCGCATCTCTTGGTGTAAAGTGTTCTCCCGCTTCCTCATTGTTTTCTTCATTGAATCTACGAAGCAGTTCTTCAAAAACAGTACCCATCCCCACATTGGTAAGAGCAGGTAATGGCAACCCATCAGGGTCGGTTATATTTTTATCTGTCAAGTTAATGCTAGGGTCAGTAATACGTTCAATAATAGCTAACAATCTGTCATTGTCCGCTAATTTTCGTGCTTTAGTATAATACTCAAAATTACGAAGCACATCCTGCACATTCTCACTGTAACCATTCAAATATTCTACAAAATTATCATACAGAATATCGTTATTGTCAGAAGCTTGGGACTTTAATCTATTAAGTGTCCATTTACTTGTATTGAAATAACTGAGCCCTGTAATGTCTTTAAGAACACCTTCATCAACATTATCAATCCCGCTTTCCTTTATTTCTTCCTCCACTTCTTCCTTCGTCGGTTCCAACAGTGCATCAAGACGACGCAAAACAACCATAGGCAATATCACATCACGATACTGCCCTCTAAGAAATACATCTCTCAATACATCATCTGCTATATTCCAGATTAATGCTACTATTTGACTATGCGAACTATCCATAATTATTCTTTACTGCTTTATTAAATCTTAGGATTAACATCTAATAAATCTGTAATCCTATTTAAGAGTCGGAAGGACGGTTTAATTATATTTAAAGAAATACATAATTCTTGTACTGAGTCTAGAACTAAATCCAACCAATATCTCCACGTTAAACAAATTCAATTATACGGTAAAGTTATAAGTTTTTTACCGAGATATAAAATCTATCTGTTGGAAATATACATTTAAAATACTCAACTTAGCGATCTATATAATCTAAAAAATCTCACCAACAAACTGGATAGAATGAATTTAGACCTTACATATCCCCACCTTATCCCCAAACCCTCAAAGCCTTCATCCGAAAACCTCCTGTCGATTTTTACGTTTCCGCAGGCAGAAACCTACATTTCCCTTACGGAAAACATACATCTCCGCACCGGGAAACGTACGGTTCCCGATAGGGAAACATAGAAAACATAAAGACATATTCCACATAATAGACCAGCGCTTGAACAAAAAAGGCTGGAAGCCTCCCGACTCCCAGCCTTCAACATATCGTCATCAATACAAACCTAATCCGCCTGCATCTCAAATCGCCATTCCCCGGCAGAGAGCCTCAACTGCCGTCCGCTTTCTGGCTCGCCGTTCACACGCCAGCTACGAAATTCGGCAGGAAGCTCCACTTCGGCAGACGTACCTTCCGGCACCCGAAGATACATGGTTCCGCCGTGAGCCGACTTGTCCATTTCCAGCACGATGCGGCGGCCACCCGACAAGGGGACCTGCGTACGGATGAAATTCAGGTGTGCCGGATGAGGAGCCACCCGAAAAGTCCGAAAGGCTGGTTCCACGGTTTCTATGCCGGCAATGTACTGCGAAAGGATGGTCAGCGGACCACCGCTCCAAGCATGGTTGTAAGTACCGCCTCCGAAACCTTCACTGCCGATGCCCCAGCCTTCCCACAAGGTGGTCAGCGGACTTTCAATCATGGCGTGGTAACGCAGCTTCATACGGTTCAGAGCGTCCCGATAATAGCCCATCGTGCAGAGAGCTTCCAGCACGTATTTCTCCATGTACGGACTGGCGTGATACCACTCGGAGAAGAAAGGACGGATGACCGGATACAGTTCTTCGGGCAAGACACCCGACACAACGGCCAGCGCCTGTGCACGGTCGTCGGGCTTTCCCTGATAGCCCGGAGAAACATAATACTTGCCGTTCCAGAACGTGCGGTGGAATACTTCCCGCAAGCGGTCGGCAGTGGCATGTGCCCAGGCGGCTTCTTCCGGCTCGCCAGCCAACTGGTTCATCTCTTCGTATCCCTTCAGGGCAATCACGTACCAGAGATTGAACAGCAGCGTCATGTCCTTGTTCTCTCCCCAGTCGCCCCAGGTCCATCCGCCGGAACGAGGTACGACCAAGCCCAGGGAATCCGTTTTCCACACATGAATGTATTTCTTTACCCGCGGAAGTACGTCGAGAATGGTCTGACGGTCGCCCGTGCCCATGTAGTAGGTCCAGAAACCGTAATGGCTCACACTGGCCAGCATCTGCATGGGAAGTTCGTCCTTGTAGTTTCCGGCCGGTACAGGGGCAAAGATGGTGCTGTCGGCCCGCTGCCATCCCATCAGCTCATGAATCCCCTTGCGGGTGAGCAGATGGGCTTTCTCGTCGAGGGCATAGAAAGCCTCGCCCAGTTCGTTCACCACGTCGCCCCACCACTGGGCACGCTCACGGTCGGGACAGTCCATGTACGTGTCGCGCATGGTAATATAAAGTGTGCGTTGGGCCTTGTCCCACAGGCGGGTCAGCATCGGGTCGTCGCAAGCGAAACTGCCGGCAAAGGAGGTGTCGTACCCTGTTTCCCGGTACTTTACGTCAAGTACCTCCACTCCTTCGGGAAGTTCATACTGCACATAGTGACCGTTCATCCAGCCCTTGCATTCAAACTCCTGCTCACCTTCCCGTGTGCGATATTCAGCAAACACATTGGGAGCCGAACCGCCCCGGTAATTGTCCGTACGGATACGGATGCATTTGCCGGCCGGAGCTTTCAAACGGAGGTAAGGAGTAACCTGTGCATTGTAAGGCAGATAGGCCCGCAACAAGCTATCGCCCTGCATCTCAGTGCGTGCATAAGGTTTCAGGCCATAGTCCTTCCAGAACGGTATCGGACGGTCGACCAAGCAGTTCCAGCCCGCTTTTTCCAACGAGATTTCGGTGGCTTTCTTCCATTTCTTATCGTCATAATCGGGCGACTGGAAAGGAATGTCTTTTGCTGCATCGAACCCGATGTTCGATTCCGGCAGACGATAGTTGGGCTGTTCACCTTGCGGCACATAATAAGCCGGATGCATCCTCACCCGCCATTTTGCATCGGGTTCCACCTGCTTGCCGTCACAGGTAAGGGAGAAGCTGATGCCTGCCGTAAGAGAATTGCGATGGCTGAAACCGTCTTTCCCAAAGTACCACACCAATACGGCCACAGTATTCTTTCCGGCTTTCAGGGCAGGAAGCGAGGTGATGACATCACAGTAGGTATCCGAAGGGTTCGGACCGCGTTTCAATCCTCCTTCCGCCACTTGCAGTTCACCGTTCACCCAAAGCCAGTATTTTGTATCGGCGCCCAGGCGCAGTTCCAGCGAACGGGGCGTTTCGTCGAGTGTCACCGCATTGCGGAAGCACCACCAACTGCCGGGGGCTGCCGCCTCTTTTCCTTTCATAGTCCACACCTGAGCCTGTACATACACCGACAGACAGCAGGCAATAAGTCCTAAAACAAGCTGTTTCGTGTTTTTCATCGTTTTATCTATTCATGTAAAAATTCCAGAAACAAAAGTAGAAAGAACAAACCAATACCTACAGAAAAAAATGATATTTATGTAGTCATTTTCGATTTTACCCGAAAACAAGATGTAAAAACTTTCCACTTCGGTGGCCCGGACCTCCAGATGCCTGTTTCCTTTCAAATGTTAAAAAACTATTTTCCCAATAAACCCTGAGAAAGTCTGATTGTCTTAGAATCGTAAGTGCACTAAAAATAAAATGTTCAACTTAAAAAAAATGACAACAATGAAAACAACTCGTTTATTCTCTACATTGATTCTCGCCGTATGTCTGGGGTGTGGCAGCATGATGGCGCAAAACGCTCCACAGAAAGATTGCCCGGCAAAAGCTGGAAAAGGGAATTGTGCTAAAATGACACCGGAACAGCGGATGGACATGCAGGCTACCCGAATGGGAAAACAACTGATGCTGGACGACAGCAAACTGGCTCAGTTCACCACCCTCTACAAGGAATATCTGACCGCACTGAAGGATTGCCGCCAGGCTCCGGAAGGTGAAAAGGTGAAACCCTGCGAACGTACCGACGCTCAGATTCAGCAGGAAATTGAAAAGGGCTTCGAGATGCGTCAGAAGGTGCTCGACACACAAAAGAAGTATTACAATTCCTTCAAGAAAATCCTGAATGCCCGCCAGCTGGAGAAAGTGTTCCGCATGGACCGTCCGGGAAAGATGCACAAGCGCATGGGACAGAAGCCCTGCCAGATGATGCACGGAAAGATGGGTCAGCCAGGACAGATGCCGGCTCCAGGATGTCCGAACCAATGTCCGGCAGCTCCTCAAGGTAAATAATCCCAAATTCTATACTTATCATTTAATACGCCGAAGCGCGGAACCCAGGGTATCGGGAGATACCTCAAGTTCCGCGCTTCTTTTATTTCATACCACCTGAAAGGGCAGTCTCAGTTTTTCAGACGTACCATGTAGCGGGCATAGCACCACACCACCACATAACCGACAAAGGGTACCACAAAGGCCCAGTGCATGTCGGCATAGTCGCCTACCAGCCCCATGAGTACGGGACCTACGGCACCGCCCACCGGCGACATCATCAGAAAGGAAGAGGCGCGCTTCGTATGGCTGCCCAGTCCTTTCAGGGAGAGGGCGAAAATGGTGGGGAACATGATGGCTTCGAAGGCATAGCCGCAGAGCAGGGCCACGAACGACACGGAACCCAGGTCGAGAATCACCAGCAGCGTGGTGACGACCGTTCCCGTGGCACACCAGAAGAGCATCTTCTCGGCCCGTACACGGCGCATGATCCAGCTTCCCACGAAACGTCCCACCATGAACAGTCCCAGTCCGCCGAACGACAGAATCAGGGAGGCATCGCGGGCGTTCATCCATCCCACCTCGGTCACGTAGTTGATGAAGAAACTGTTGATGGAAATCTCGGCCACCTCGTAGGCAAACAAGGCAATCAGACCGAAGACAAACAGCTTATGTGCCCAGAGGCCGACACGGTTTCCTTCGCTGTCCACCTCCTCTTCGTGAGGAATCTCGGGCAGGCGTACCCGCACAAAAGCCAGAGCGGCCAACAGCACAATCACGCCCATCACGGCGTACGGAAGGGCCACATTGCCGCTGGCTCCTTTGTCCTCGTCGGCAAACAGAAGGATGCCCGTCAGAATGGGAGCAAAGATGCATCCCAGTCCGTTGAACGACTGGGCGAAATTCAAGCGGCTGGCAGCGGTCTCCTTCGCCCCCAGTTCCGTGACATACGGATTGGCGGCCGTTTCCAGGAAGGTCAGTCCGCATCCGATGACGAACAAGGAGAACAGAAAGAAATTGAACGACATCCAGTGCTGTCCGGGAATGAACAGCAGGGAGCCGATGCCATACAGCAGCAGCCCCAGCACCACACCCCGGCGGTATCCGTAACGGTTGATGAACAGTCCGGCAGGGATGGCCATGATGAAATAACCCATGTACATCGTGGCCTGAATCATGGCCGAGTGGGTACGGGTGATGGTGAGCAGTTCCTGAAAATGCTTGTTCAGCACATCCAGAATGGCATGGGCAAATCCCCACAGGAAAAAGAGTGAGGTAATCAGTACAAAGGGGAACAGGTATTGGCGTTCCACCAAGGCAACTCCGTGTTTCTTCATCCGTGCCCCTCCTTTATACATACGACAGCAATTCCGGCAAATCGGTAATGATGAGGTCCGGAAGGGTTTCGTCTATCTCTTCATTTCCCCAGCCTTCGCCTTTCAGCCAGGCCACCTTGCAGCCCACTTTCTTCGCGGGCACCATGTCCTTCGAGAAGGAATCGCCTACCACCAGCACATTCCCGGCGGGCAGGCCCATGGCTTCCACGCCCAGGCGGTAGATGGCCGGGTCGGGTTTGCGTACGCCCACCACCGACGACTCGATGATGTCGGCAAAGAAATCGAACAGGCCGAAGTCTTTCAGGATGGTCTGGATGTTTCCGTAGAAATTGGACACCAGCACCAGCTTATAGCGTTCGGAAAGGGTCTTCACCACGGGACGGGTACGCTCCAGCACGTCCAGCACGTAGCGGTAGCAGCTGTCGGCCACCTTTTCGGCATAACGCTCACGGCTGGCAGTCGCTTCGTCCAGCTTGCCCTGCTCCACCAGGTATTTCACCTGAATGTCGGTCTTGATACGCAACACATCGTGGAAGTCATGCTCCGGTTTCACCAGCGGCACCCGGGCCAGCGTGCGCTCGCCGTATACGTATGCCTCACGGAAGCTGGCTTTGTCCACCGGCACCTGAAATTCTTCATACTTGCTCCACAGCACTTCCGCCCAGTGGCGGCTGTTCGTATCAATCGTACCTCCGTAATCAAAGATTACGCCTTTCACATCTGTCAGTTTATTCATCTTTTGTAGTATTTTGGGTTCCGTTGCCGACTTTCATCAGCAACACTCCGATTACAATCCAAATCAATTCGCGCACACGGGTAATCAGTCCGGTATAGATGCCGAACGCACTCGGGATGGCCAGTCCGCCCACGGCCAGCGCGAATCCTCCCTCACGCGCACCCAGCTGCATGGGCGAGAAGAAGAACAGGTTGGCAAACAGGGAGGTGAAGGCCATAATCAGGATACACGACAGGAAACTCACGTGGTCGGTCAGGATGTTCAGGATGAAGAACACCTCGGCACAGCCCACGATGCGGGCCGTGAACTCCAGTCCCAACGACACGTAGAACGTGCTCTTCCGCTGCTTGTGGAGTTCGGCAATCTGTGCGTCCACCCGCTCCAGCGATTCTTTCCTCTCGGTCAGGAAACGGTGAGCCCAGCGTTTCACGTAAGGCACATGACCCAACAGCTTGAACGTGCGCACGGCCATTCCGTTGCGGTAGCCTTTCATGAAGAAATAGATGGCCAGCAGGCAGAAAAAGACCACCACCGACAGCACAACACCCATTCCCCAGTTCATCGGTTCAAAGATGACATACAGCACCGCTGCCGACAACCAGAAGCAGAAATGGGAGAAAATGTGCATCATCACGTAGAGGATGACCGACGAAGTGGCTTTGCTGGCTCCCACGTAAGGGGTCAGCTCCATGATACGGTAGGGCTCCCCTCCCATCAGTCCCACGGGAGTGGCATAGTTCAGGGCAAAGCCGGAAACGGTCAGCTTGTACACCTTCCAGAAAGGTACCTTGGCATGTTTCCCGTCGCGGATAATGACATACCACGACCAGGTGTTCAGGTAGTAGATGAATACCCACAGCAGGATGACTGCCGGAAACCAGATACCGGCTTTCCGCAGGTTCTGCCAGAGTTCCTGGTAGTCCATGTCGAACGTGCAGAGCATGACCACGATGGCAAAGATGCCGAAGAACCAGAATATGTTACGAAATTTCTCTTTCATTATTTGGCGTATTTATGGTAAAGATATGCACACAAGGCCTCGTGACGACGACGCATATAGACGAACAAGGAAGTCATCACCACAATCTCGAAGATAAAATACAACCAAGGCTCGCCAATCAGCAGACTGATGTAAAGGGCTATCGCACGGGTGTTGAAAGTCAGGATGTTGGTGTACTTCATCAACGGGAGGCTCAGGGCGCGGAACTCGTCACGCAGCGACTGAGGAATATTGTCGCCATAACGTTCCTGCACAAAGGCATAGAAACGCTGGAAATTAGGTGTCATCTGCTCCTGCTTGCGGGTATAATTACCGTAGAAATACAGGAAAGCCTTCCACCAGAAATTGCCTTTCCAAGGCAGACTGTGGAAAATCTCACGCTGTTGCTTGAAATTGTCCAATTCACTGCCAGCCTTTCCTTTTAGGAAAAACAAGTGGATGTTGCGGTAATAGTCGGCCAGCGTACACTGCTTACTGTGGCACACCGTACCGGAGAACAAGGCAATCAGCCAGATATAAATGCTCCAGGTCTGTCCGGAAGCCTCCCCGATATGGAAAGGAAGCGGTTGGTTAGTCAGACGCAGACTGATGGCCACATAAATGGTAAAGAACCAGAGGTCGCCGGCAAATCCGTCGAGCATACGTCCCCAGCGGGTTTTCTTGCCGGTCATGCGTGCCAGCTGTCCGTCGCAACTGTCATAATGGTTGGCCCACATCAGCAGGAAGATACCAATCAGCGTATGGGTCATGTCAGGATAATAGAACATCACCCCTGCTGCCATCCCAAGAATGATGGACAGGATAGTCACCACATTAGGATGTACCCCGAAACGCTGGAAAAACAAGGCCCACACATAACCGATGGGGCGATTGAAATGGATGTCCAGAAACTCTTCTGTATCCATGGACTTGAAAGAAGCCTCTACTCCTTTTTTCTCCGTACTCATTCTTTTTCTAATTTGTGCATGATGCGGTTATAAATACATTTGGCTATTTCCGGTCCGGCTTCCACGCGGCAGCGGGCAAAGCTGGGCCAGTCGTTGAAATCGATGATACGGATTTCGCCCGTGGACGATACCACGCAGTCGCCTCCGTAAATAGGAACGTTCAGCACTTCGGCGGCCTTGTTGGCGTAAGCCTGTAACTGCTTCACGTCGAAGGGGAATCCACGGGTCTCGCCATTGATGGCTTCCAGTCCGAACTTGCTGTGCGATTGTTCCGTGGGATAGAAACTGTAGAAGAAATCGGTTCCCTGCACCCCGTAGAACTTCACCAAATCACCGACCAAATGCTCGTTGACCACGGCCACCGGGATGTTCCGTTTCCGGAAATCGGCCATCACCACCTCCGCCTCTTCCCGGCACTCCACATACACCACGTCTTCTTTCACCATGGCATGCGAGTTGCCCCGCTTGATCCAGCAAGGGAAAATGGAAGGGGTAAACTTCCCGTCGGTGGGAATAATGAAACTCTGTGGATGGGGTACCCCGTTTGCCATAAGCAATTCCGTCATCTGCTGACGGACACAATTATCGATGCCGTACGCTGAATTCACCACCAGCGCTCCCCCGGCTTCCAGTTCTTTCAAGCGTTCAATAGTGGCTCTGTCGCGCGCCATGTCAAAGATAAACGCGGCCTCTATCTTTTGGGCCACAAACTCCTTTTCCGGATACACAGTGACCTCACACCCCATTTTCTCCAATGCTTCTGCCGCCAGCCGGAGGATGGCAGCGTCATTGTCTACATGATTCGGGGAATACTCATTACCGCGGCTCACACCGACTACCCGAATCTTCTCTCCTTGTTTATACATTCTGTCTTTTTATTCTAGATTTTTCGCAAAAAATCAGGTTTTATTCTTTTATCTCGTTTGGTATATTTAATCTTGTCCGTTCAAAAAAGCCTCTGCTTTCACAATGTCGCCCGCATGGTCTACATCCAGAATCTTTGAAAAGGGATAAGCCTTGAGCTGCAAACCGTCGGCCACCAGCTGGCGCTGGAAGTTACGCATGCGCGACATGCCCTGCGCCATGCATTTCTCCAACGTCACAATCGACTTGGGCGACAAGCAATAGATTCCGCCGGAAATGTAGCGGGTGTCGGACTGCAGACTGTCATAGAACCCGGTGATGCGATTGGACGCATCCGTCCCGATGTACAAAGGTTTCTCGTCGTCAATATAATCTGTCACGGCCATCATGCCATCACCGTCGAAAGCCTTGAAGGCCTCGATGAAACGTGCGAACTCTTCTTCCCGGAAAATGGTGTCGACGGTGGTCAGACAGAAACGGTCGTCTTTCAGGTAACGGCTCAGCTCATAAAAGCTGTGCATGGAACTGGGGGTGGTCTTGACTACTACCCGCAAAGGCACTTCGGATGTCTTTTCCAGTTCATGCAGATGTGCCTTCGTAAGGGGCACCTCGTTGTTGATGATGACAACCACTTCTTCCGCCCCGTTCTGTGCGAAGATATGTATCAGGCGGTCGATCATGGCCACTCCGTTCAGTTGCACCAAAGGCTTGGGCAACTGAACTCCTTCCTGTGACAACCGGGACCCCTCCCCGGCTGATATGATTGCAAACTTCATGTTATTCTTCTTCTATGCTATCTAATTTCAGTTTATCACTATCGTCACGTTTCTCATAATACTGCTTGCGCAACGGGCGTGCACTGATTTCTTTCTCCCATGCACGGTTGCGGAACACGTCCATGGCCACATACACGGCCTGCCGGAACGAATCTTCCGAAGCCACGCCTTTTCCGGCAATGTCGTAGGCCGTGCCATGAGCCGGCGAGGTACGTACGATAGGCAGTCCGGCGGTGAAGTTCACGCCTTCATCCATGGCCAGTGCCTTGAACGGAGCCAGTCCCTGGTCGTGATACATGGCCAGGATACCGTCGAAGTGGGTATAGTTACCGGAACCCATGAAACCGTCGGCCGGATAAGGTCCGAAGCACTGCACGCCCTTGGCAATCATTTCCTTCATGGCCGGAATGATAATCTCCTCCTCCTCCGTTCCCAGCAGACCGTGGTCACCGGCATGTGGATTCAAGGAGAAAACGGCGATACGCGGATTGTCGATACCGAAATCCTTCTTCAGCGACTGGTGGAAGATTTCCATCTTTTCCATAATCAGTTCCTTGGTCAGCATGCCGGGGATGTCACGTACCGGCACATGTCCCGTGACCAACGCCACGCGGAAGTCACCTTTCAGCAGAATCATGAGAGCCTTCTGCCCGTCGCCCACCCGTTCCTCGATGTATTCCGTATGGCCGGGGAAGTGGAACGTATCCGACTGGATGGTATGCTTGTTGATGGGAGCCGTGACCAGCACATCAAACAAACCGTCCCGATAATCGGCCAGTGCTTTTTCCAGTGCTATCAAAGCCGCTTTACCTGCTTCGAGAGTCGGTTTGGAAAGTTCTACCTTCAGTTCTTCCTCGATGCAGTTCACCACATTCACCCTTCCGTCCTGTGCATCTTCCGCCGTATTCACGATACTGAAGTTAGTCGGTATCTCCATGGCCTTGCGATGATAAGCCGCCACCTTGGGCGAACCATAGATGACCGGTGTACACAGTTCCAGCATGGTCGGGTCGGAGAAGGTTTTCAGGATGACCTCATAGCCTACTCCGTTTATATCTCCATGAGTGATTCCCACTCTAATTTTACGATTTTCCATATTTATTGCTTATTCTGTTCAGCTTCTTTGTTCACTTTTTCTTCCGAAATGGCATTGTCTACCGGAATCTCCGAAACTTCCTTTTCCGACGGAAGCTGCAAGGTGTAAAGCGCCGCATTCAGTTTACGAATCTGGTCACGTTTCAGCTTGCCCGGGTTATAGACAAACCCTTCCACCACGATGACGCGAGCATGCTCACGGTCTACACGTACATGCGATACGAACGGACCACCCATGGCATCGTTCTTCATGTCCCACAAACCACGGGCCTCAAACGCATAATCTCCTTTCACAGTAATATTGCGGGTAGTAAGGAAAATGGAATCGGATGTTTCCATATACATGCCTTCCCGCTCACCCGGCAGGTTGACCTTCATCACCGAGTCGCGCTTGTGGATGAAATATTCCTTGGTAAAGGTATCCTTATCGCGGAACGGATAGGAATACATCACGAAATTCAGGTCGTTCAGGTTACTGGAAGCCCAAAGGAAATCCTTTCCTACCTTATACGATTCCAGTTCCACCGGCATCCAGATGTCGCAGTCGAACAGACTCTTCACCTTCGTAGAAATCAGTTCGCTGTGCTTCTTTTCCAACAGTTTGACCTGACGGTTCATCTCAGCACGGGTGAAGAAATCGATAATCACCTGTCCGTTCTTCGACACATAATCGGCAAATTCCTGCTGGTTAGGTGCCTGGATGGTCATAATCATCTGCGGAGAAGAATAGGCATCACGGGTATATTTGAATTTGGGCTGCGTGTAAATGTCCTGAATGTCCACGATAATGATGTTGCGGAACAGACGGACCGACCGGTTAAACGCATCCGGCCGCACACGTGAAATACGGAACGAGCGTTCCGGCTGAGGCAAACCCGGCACATCGGTGTCCAACACGTGGAAGAGCGCACTGTCCGGACTCATCCAACATTTGTCGTCGGCTACTACCATCACTTCGTAGGGGCGTCCGCTGGACACCGGCGTAATGATACTCTTTCCACCGTTACGGCAGGAAGCCAATGACAGTATCGCCAAGGCTATCCCAAGATAAAATGTTACTCGCTTCATAATATTCTGGTATTAAATGGTTTCACTTTCTTTTTCTTTCTTCTCAGCCTGTTGCTGGGCGGTAGAAAGCATGCCGCAAGCGGCAAAAATATCTTCTCCGCGGGAGGCACGGATGGTGGCAAACAAGCCATGCTGAGTCAGATAATCACGGAACGCAATCATCGACTCCATATCGGCCCCTTCCAAATCCACATTCGGGATGGCATGGAAACGAATCAGGTTCATCCGGCAATCCAGTCCCCGCAACAGCTTGACCAGTTCCTTGGCGTAAATCAGGCTGTCGTTCACTCCCTTGAACACGATATATTCAAAAGACAGGCGGCGCTGCTTGCTGAAATCATATTTACGGAGGATATCCACGATTTCCGTGATGGAGAATGCCTTCTCGGCCGGCATCAGTTCCCGGCGCTGGGCGGGAAACGGTGAGTGCAGACTGATGGCCAGGTGGCAGTCACTCTCTTCCAGGAAGCGCTCCAACCCTTTCCGCAGACCTACGGACGACACCGTGATACGCTTCGGACTCCATTTGTAGCCATAATCGGCCGTCAAGATTTCCAAGGCACGCAACACCTCATCGAGGTTGTCGAACGGCTCTCCCATTCCCATGAACACCACATTGGTCAGGGTGTCCCGCTCGGGCACCGAATAAATCTGGTTCAGAATCTGGGCAGCCGTCAGGCTGGTAGTGTAACCCTGCTTTCCGGTCATACAGAACTTGCAGTTCATCTTACATCCCACTTGCGAAGACACGCAGAGTGTGGCCCGGTCTTCGTCGGGAATATATACGGATTCGATGTAATCACCTTCGGGCGTGCAAAACAAGTACTTCACTGTTCCGTCTACCGAACGCATCGCATGTACCGGTGCACTGGCCCCCACTTCGTAATTCTCCATCAACCGCTCACGGTTCTTCAACGAAAGGTTGGTCATCTCTTCAATCGAACCCACCTTCTTGTCGTACAACCACGAAGCAATCTGTCCGGCCGTAAACTTGGGCATCCCCAAATCCTGCACAATCGCTTTCAATTCGTTCAGTGTTTTCCCCAATAAAGGAGCTTTTGTCATCATAATTCTCTTATATTCTACACATTTAGCGTACAAAGTTAGGGAAAAAATAAGATATATTCCCTATCTTTGTCCGTATAAATGTATTAAATATGAATAATCTAGTGACTTGTTTCCTTCCTTACGAAGGTGATAACCAACAGAATAAGACCATCGAGGGACTGAGCGCCAGTTCCCGGACAGACCAGATATTCCTACTAACCGACCACCCGGAAAACGCAGGTGCCCCTACCGGCAAATGCCGCGTGCTCCCGTTTTTCTCTTTCCAGCAGACCGACGGCATCCGGCAGATGCTCGCTCTGACGCATACGCCCTACCTGCTCATCTACACCAAAACGCAGGCACTTGACATGGGATACATAGCGCTGGAGCGCATGTGCGACTACCTGAGCGCCTCGGAGACCGGCATGGTCTATGCCGACCACTACCAGGTGGCCGATGGGGTGCGACAGCCTCATCCGGTCATCGACTACCAGCCGGGAAGCGTGCGCGATGATTTCGACTTCGGCTCGGTGCTGCTTTTCAAGACAGCGGCCTTGCAGGAAGCCTTTGAATGTATCACCCACCAGCCGGAATACCGCTACTCGGCCCTCTATGCCGTGCGGTTAGCCCTCTCCCAACAGCACGAACTGACCCACATCCGCGAGTTCCTCTACACGGAGATTGAAGAAGATACCCGTAAGTCGGGCGAGAAACAGTTTGACTACGTGGACCCACGCAACCGGAGTGTACAACTGGAACGGGAAACGGCCTTTACTTATTATTTAAAGCATATCGGGGCTTTCCTGCCTCCGGTACAACGGGACATCGACCTTACGGAAGGAGAATTTGCCTACGAGGCCTCAGTCATCATCCCCGTACGCAACCGCATCCGCACCATTGCCGATGCCATTGATTCCGTCTTGACCCAAGAAACCGATTTTCCTTTCAACGTGATTGTCATCGACAACCATTCGACCGACGGCACTACGGAGTGCATCGACCGCTATGCCGGCAACGAGAAGGTAATCCACCTCATTCCGGAACGGGACGACCTGGGTATCGGCGGATGCTGGAACCTGGGCGTGCATCATCCGCTCTGCGGACGCTTCTCCGTGCAACTGGACAGTGACGACTTGTACAGCGGTCCGTCTACCCTCCAGACGATTGTCGACAAATTCCGTCGGGAACGCTGCGCCATGGTCATCGGTTCGTACCGCATGACCAATTTCCAGCTGGAGACTTTGCCGCCGGGCGTCATCGACCACAAGGAATGGACCGACACCAACGGTCATAACAATGCCCTCCGCATCAACGGACTGGGCGCACCCCGCGCTTTCTTCACTCCGCTGCTACGGAAGATACGTGTGCCGAACACCAGCTACGGCGAAGACTATGCCTTGGGACTGGCTTTCTCCCGCGAATACCGCATCGGCCGTATCTATGATGTACTTTATCTGTGCCGCCGATGGGAAGGCAACTCCGACGCAGCCCTGAGCATCGAAAAACAGAATCAGAACAACAGCTATAAGGACAGCCTGCGTACGTTGGAAATACGCAAACGGCAGGCCATGCTCCGCCGTCCGCTTTCCTGGGAAGAAGCCTCTCCGGAGATTTCGGCGGAAGCGTTCATCCACCACCAGCTGGACACCTGGCCGCTGGCCCGCAAGAACCATGAGGCCTTGGCCGACGTGCAGACCCGCACCCTCCCGCTGGACGGCAACGACATCACCGTGCAATTCAACCCGGCCCGTGCCGTTTCCACCTGTGCTAAAGTAGACAAGGCTTCCATTGCGGCCCGCCCCTGCTTCCTCTGCCTGAGCCACAAGCCGGAAGAACAACAGAGTCTCCGCATCCTGCTGGACGAAGCCTTCAGCCTGCGGCTGAACCCTTATCCTATCCTTCCGGGACATCTCACGATTTCCACGGAACGGCACCAGTGGCAGACTTTGGCCGACAAGACCGCCCGCCGGTTGCCCGAACGGCTGGTCGACTGGCTGGAAAAACATTTTGCCGAAGGCTACACCGTATTCTATAACGGAGCCAAATGTGGCGCCTCCGCTCCCGACCATTTCCATTTTCAGGCCGTACGCCAGAAAGATGTCCCCCTCATCCGGCAATGGGACAAACTGATGAGCACCGCCGTAGAAAAAGGGTTCGAACCGCTTGCCGACGGAAAATCCTGTATCGCCTACGACATTGAAGGATACATCTGCCCCCTGCGCGCCTTCATCACCCAGGGAGGAATGGGTACCGGCACCCGGCTGATTGACAGCTACCTGCGCAACCTGCCCTTGCCCGAAGGAGAGATGGAGCCCCGCTACAACCTGTTTGCCTGGGACGACCCCCGCTACGGGTTCGTCACGGTCTACATCCCGCGTACCGCCCACCGTCCGCAATGCTACACCACCGAGGGGGATGCCCAGCTGCTCGTCAGTCCCGGTGCCCTCGACATGGCCGGCATTCTGGTGACGGCCCGCGAAGAAGATTTCCAGAAACTGAACGCCGACACCCTGCGGCAAATCTATCACGAAGTAACCCATTAAGCCCCATGAAAGAACCCGAAATAAACGTGGGCATCGTCAATGCCCTTGAAATACATTTCATCCTCAATGCCAAGTTTCTGGCCAAAGGGGAAACCGTCTCCGGCAAACAGCACGTATCCTTCGACGAAGGAGGCATTTTCTGGAACGGCAACGTGTACCGCGAACTGACTTTCACCCCACTGGAGGACGATGCTTCCTTCTCGCTCGAAGATGTGACCATCGGTATCAACTTCCACTGGGAGCGACAGGAGACACAGACATTCCTGGGCACCCTGCGACTGGTGGTGGACGAGGGAAAGATTACGGCCATCAACCAGCTTCCGGCCGAGGACTACCTGACCAGTGTCATTTCGTCGGAGATGAATGCCACCTCTTCCTTGGAGTTCCTGAAAGCCCATGCCGTGATTTCCCGGAGCTGGCTGCTGGCCCAGATTGAGAAACGGAAAGCCCTCAGCAAACAAGGCAGCGGCTTCTTCCCCTTCTTCAAGACCGACACGGAATACATCCGCTGGTACGACCGCGAAGACCATACCATCTTTGACGTCTGCGCCGACGACCATTGCCAGCGCTACCAAGGCATCACCCGCGCATCGAACCAGAGCGTGGTGGAAGCGGTCAAGGAAACCCGCGGCCAGGTGCTCATGTACAAGCACGCCATCTGCGACGCCCGTTTCTCCAAGTGCTGCGGCGGGGTGACCGAAGAATTCAACTACTGCTGGGAGGACAAGAAATATCCCTACCTCAGTGCCGTGCGCGACCTGGACACCGAATCCCCGCTGCCCGACCTGACAAAGGAGGAGGAAGCCGAACGCTGGATCCGCCAACGGCCGGAATCGTTCTGCCACACCACCGACCCGAAAATCCTCTCTCAGATTCTCAATAACTACGACCAAGAGACACAGGATTTCTACCGCTGGAAGGTGAGGTATACGCAGGAGGAACTGGCCGGACTGATTGCCACCCACACCAAAAATGACTACGGCGAGATTCTCGACCTCATTCCCGTGGAACGTGGAAAGTCGGGCCGCATCAGCCGCCTGAAGATTGTAGGTACTTTGAAGACGATGATTATCGGAAAGGAACTAGAGATACGACGGACCCTCTCACCCACCCACCTGTTCAGCTCGGCCTTCGTGGTCGACAAGGGACCGGAAGTGAACGGTGTACCGGAATGGTTCGAACTGACCGGCGCCGGATGGGGACACGGCGTGGGACTCTGCCAGATTGGCGCCGCCGTGATGGGCGAGAAAGGCTATGCCTACGACCAGATTCTGCTGCACTACTACCAGGGAGCTGAAATCCGCAAGTTATACTAAATTCTGACGGCCATGCACACACGTTCTCCTTGGTATTGGGTGCCTTCGCTCTACTTTGCCGAAGGCCTTCCCTACGTAGCGGTCATGATTCTCTCGCTGGTGATGTACAAGCGGATGGGCATCTCGAACACGGAGGTAGCCCTCTACACCAGCTGGCTGAACCTGCCTTGGGTCATCAAGCCCCTGTGGAGCCCGTTTGTCGACCTGCTCCGCACCAAACGGTGGTGGATTGTCATCACCCAGCTGCTGCTGGGAGCGGGACTGGCCGGCATTGCCTTCACCATCCCTACGAGCCATTTCTTCCAGACCACCCTGGCCGTGTTCTGGCTGGTGGCCTTCAGCTCCGCCACCCACGACATCGCCGCCGACGGGTTCTATATGCTGGGACTTACGCCCCACCAGCAAGCCTTCTTCGTGGGCATCCGCAGCACCTTCTACCGCTTTGCCACCATTGCCGGACAAGGGCTGCTCATCATGCTGGCCGGACGGCTGGAAGAAGTGACCGGCCGTACCTCTTATGCCTGGAGCATCACCTTCTTCACGCTGGCAGGCTGTCTGCTGGCCTTATGGCTCTACCATTCTTTCATCTTGCCACGGCCCGACCAGGACCGTCCTTCGGCCACGCACCCGAAAAGCGCCAAAGGTATCCTGACCGACTTCCTACTGACCTTCCGTTCCTTCTTCCAGAAAGAGCAGGCCCTCACTGCCATTCTGTTCATGCTGCTCTACCGCCTGCCGGAAGCCCAGCTGGCCAAGATGGGCATCCCGTTCCTGCTCGACCCCGTGGAACAAGGAGGACTCGGCATGACTACCGCCCAAATCGGATTTGCACAAGGCACGCTCGGCATCGTCGGACTGACCCTGGGCGGCATCTTGGGAGGTATTGCGGTGGCACGCCACGGACTACGCCGCTGGCTCTGGCCCATGGTGTGGGCCATCTCCCTGCCCGACCTGGTCTATGTGTACCTGAGCTACGTCCAGCCCGACAGCCTCGTTCTCATCAACAGCTGCATCTTCGTGGAACAGTTCGGTTACGGATTCGGCTTCACGGCCTATATGCTCTACCTGATTTATTTTGCCAACGGCACGCACAAGACCTCACACTATGCCATCTGCACGGCCTTCATGGCCCTGGGCATGATGCTGCCGGGCATGATTGCCGGATGGATGCAGGAAACCCTGGGCTACCAGCTGTTCTTCATCTGGATTATGGTCTGCACCCTGGCCACCTTCGGCGTGACCGCCCTGCTGAAAATCGATCCGGAATTCGGGAAGAAATAAAAAGAAGCGCCCCGTCCGGCCTTTACTTCCCCGCGAGGAAATGCCGGACAAAGCGCATGAAATGCAATACGGTATCGGCCTCCTGTCCCTGGGCCGATACAAAACAGAAATGCCGCTTGAACTGCAAGCCTTCAATGTCAATCACCTGAAAGTCGCCTTCCTTCAGCTCCCGCCCCAAGGCGCAAACCGACACAATGCCCATGCAATCGCTGCACCGCAGGAATGACTTGATGCCCTCCGTACTGCCCAGATGCATCCGCACGTTCAGTGACGAAAGTTTCAACCCCTGCTCGGCCAACACCATCTCAATGGCATCCAGCGTGCCCGAGCCCCGTTCACGGAGCACCAGCGGCACGCGGGTAAACTCGTCCAATGTCAGTTCCTCCTTCCCGGCCCAGCGTCCGCGCGGACACACCACCGGCACCAGCTCGTCGCACAGGAAAGGTTCATAGCGCAGGTTGGGCAGGCGGAACACGCCTTCCACCATCCCCACATCGATAGTATGCTCCTGCAACGCCTTCTCCACGTTGCGCGAGTTGGTATCCATGAGCGATACACTCATCTGAGGATAACGTTCCGTATAAGCAGCCAGTACAGGCGGCAGCACATACTGCGAGATGGTCGTACTCGCTCCCAGCCGCAGTTCCCCCGCATACTCGTTGTTCAGCTGATGCATGTCGTACTCCAGCTTGCGGTAGTCGGCCAGGATACGTTCGCAATGCTCCATGAGCAGCTTCCCCGCCTCCGTGAGCGAGATGGAGTTCCCCTTGCGGTCGAACAGACGCACCCCGTAGAGACTTTCCAGCTCGCGCACATGCTTGGTCACGGCCGGCTGGCTCACGAACAATTCCTGCGAAGCCTTGGTAAAGCTGAGGTTGCGGGCCACACTGTAGAATGCTTTCAAACGGAAATCAGACATAGGCTACTCCACGGATTAAAGTTCCTCTGCCCGGATGCCCAGCGACTGAAGCACAGCGAACCCGAGCATCTCAAAACGGTAACTGCACTCGTGTGCCGGAGGGTTCATGCCGAACACCGTCACACTCTCCTTGTCTTTCATCTTCTCTGCCAGTTCTGCTACAACTGAACCGTATTCTCCCTCATCGGGCACCAGCATCACCCGGCGCACGTCTTTCGACTCCGTGAGCAACTGCAACGATTCACCGAACAAGTCTTCCCGCCGGGCCATTCCGGAAGTCTGGAAGGCATACAGCGAGAACTCGCCCAGCCGGCTCTGGAAAGCCATGCCGTGAATCTCCTTCTCCAAGTCGAAAGGTGCACAGAAACGCATCCGGTCATGTGCCGCATCGTACACAAAAATCACCTGTATCTCGTGCTGCCCCGGTTCCAGTCCGGCATCCAGCGCCAGACATTCCAGCAACACCGCCAAATCGGCTTTAGGCAGTTCCCGCCCCACCAAGGGCGCAAAATGAGCCGCCATATCCCCGCCCACGCGGTCCAAGAAAGCAGCATCTATCAAAATTACATCAGAAGCAAAAGGTATTTTCTTTTCCATAAATTAGTTAATGTGTTTCCGTTTATAGTTGTTTCCAGTCGCCGATAGTGCCCGTCTCGGAAGAGAACACGGCCCCTATCCTGTACAGTTTGCGGCTGTCCGCCTCATATTCGCGGGCATAGCCTTTTTCCTCTATCTGACGCAAGGCCTCATCGGCCGTCCCGTCCAGCTTGAACTCGAAGATATAGACATACTGCGGCGTCTCCACCACACAATCCACACGGCCCTGACTCTGTACCTTCTCCGTGTAGACCGTATAGACGCTTATCAACCGCATAATCAGGTAGAACGTATAATGGAAATAACGCTCCCGCTCCCGTTCGTTCTCCTTGCGGCGCATCGTATAAGGTATGCTTGCCAGGAAAGATGTCAGCCCCGTGCGGAAGTAGTCCAATTCCCCTTTCCGCAGGAAGATGGTCGCCTCCCGCACCCAAGGATAAATCTTATCCCCGTTATCGAAGTATTTGGAAGCCACCATCGACAGAAAACCTTCCTTCACCTCCTTGTTGGGATAATCCAACAGGAACAAGTCAAAATCCCGGTCAAAGTTCTTGATGGTGAGATAACCGCTCTGGTAAATCATCGGAAGCGGCTGTTCCACGTCTGCCTTGTAGTCGATAAACTCCTTCGGCGCATAATATCGGCCCGTAATTTCGTCCATGTTTTCGTTCGTGTGCGAAAGCAGGCGAATCAGGTAAGTAGGCGTACCACTCTTGAACCAGTAGTCGGAAATACGCTGGGTAGAAAAGGCATTCAGCAAACTGAACGGATTATAAATATCGGTCATCCGGTCACTGAAATGATAGCCGTCGTACTGCGCTTTCAGCCGGTTACGCATTTCCTCATACGTACATCCGTACACCTGTGCCATTTGCTCCATCGGCTCCCGGAAAGTGTTCTCCAGTTCCTCCTGCGTGATGCCGCAAAGCGTCTCATACTTGCCGTGCATGCTGATGTCGAAAGGCTGGTTGAAACCGCTGAACACGCTCACCTGTGAGAATTTCGTCACGCCCGTCAGGAACACGAACTGAAGATGCTCGTCGGCTCCCTTGAACACGGAATAAAACGCTTTCAGGATGTTGCGGTGCTCTTCTTCCAGATTCTTATCCACATCCAGCACGTCCAATATCGGCTTGTCGTATTCATCCACCAGCACTACCGCACGACGCCCCGTCTGTTCGTGGGCCTCACGGAGCACCTTGATAAAACGGAATCCCACATCCAGCCTGTCACTTTCAGAGGGCAGTCCGTAGCAAGCCTCCCACTCGGACACATAACTATTCAAACGTTCTTCCAGCACTCCCTTCTGCATGAAGTTGGAGCCATTGAAATCCAAATGGAATACCGGATACACCTTCCAGTCCTTCTCCAGACGGTCTATCTTCAAGCCCTTGAACAGTTCCTTCCGCCCCAAAAAATAGTTCTTCAACGTGGAAACCAGCAGGCTCTTTCCGAAACGCCGCGGACGGCTCAGAAAGTAAATCGAACCTTCCCGGGCAAGCGAATAAACCATATCCGTCTTATCTACGTACACATAACCGTCTTCTATGATGCGGTCAAAACTCTGTATTCCAATTGGGTATTTCATACATGCACAATTAAAAGCCTTTAGACAAAGGTACGAAAAATATCCGAGAGGCCACATTCCTCTCCCATTATTTAAAATTCACAGGCACCGTTTGCCTCAGAGATGTTTTTTCCGCCACCGGGCCGGCGAACAATCCTCCCGTTCCTTGAACAGGCGTATGAAATGACTGGCCGACTGGAAGCCCGACTTTTCTGCAATACCCGCCACCGTCAACTCCGGATGCTGAATCAACATGCGCTTGGCGTATTCCATCCGCAACCCGGCAATCCACTCGCGGAACGACACGCGGTAAGTTGTCTTGATGTAAGCCGACAGATAAGTACGGTTGGTTTTCAGCAAGTCCGACAACTCCTTGAGCGTCAGTCCCGGCGTGAGATAACCCTCCTCTTTGATCCACACAGACAACTTTCCCTCGATGCCCGCGTAACAGGCCGGAAGTTCCACTCCCCCTTCCACGATGGCTTCCGGAGTTTCCTCCTCCGAAGGCATTTCCTGCTCGAAAGCCTGCTCCACCTGCTCGTAGAACAGCAGATAGTTCATGTAGGCACAATAAAGATAGATATAAAAAGGAACAGACGAGAGAATCCAAAGATAAATATACTCATCCGGGAGGAAGGTCAACAACCCACACCCCACTCCGAAGATTACGGCCCAATAGGTAAACACCGACAACCACCGGATATAAGCGCCGATGTCGTCCGAATGGGTATCATCGAACAGACGTACCGCCCGCCGGTAGGCCAGAATGAGACGCCGTGCCAACACGAATCCATACGCCACCAGCCACACCCCCATGAGCAGCAATCCCACCTTCTGCACCCGTCCCTCCGGCAAGGCCAGCAGCACCACGCCCGACAAGGCCGTGAACAGCAGCCACTGGCACACGTGCACCCTGAAACGGCGGCGCGTGATATAGAAGCGGTCAAGCAGCGTGGTCAGTGCGGAACTGAAAAGCCAATAGCACAGGAAATAGGTGGACAAGTTCATCAAGATGGCCGCATGGACATTCCGGAAGCGGATTTCAAAAAAGAAATGCACGGCATAGTTGGCAGCCAGCAGCAACAGGGCCCCTCCCATGATCCGCCGCGAACGGAGGTAGTTGACAAATATGGCCTTCTCCGGCGTAGAAGCAAACAGAAAATAAAATCCAAAAAACAGCATCAGCGGCAAGGCGATGCAAAGCGAATAACTGTATATAGGGTGCGTCATCATTTTTCAATACATTTCCTCACGTTGCATCCGCATCAGCAACGAAGCACTTATACCCAATGCCGCTTCAAACAGCATTGCAGTCTGTGCGGTCAACGGACGGCGGCAGTTGAGAATGTCGTTCAACACCTTATATGAGATTCCCATCCCTTCTGCCAGTTTACGCTGCGAAAGTTTGCGCTCTTCCACCTCTTCCTTCAGCAGTTCGCCCGGATGTATGGGGCGTTGACAGATGTATTTTTCCATAATTACTTTTATTTATAATGAATCGACAATTCCAGTATATTGCAGACAGTCACCACCGTTTCCGATGCGACCTGTTCCACCGTGAACTCTATACGAGAAACAAAGATAATTAATTATCCACAAAAATCCACTATAAAAGTGGAAAGTTTGTTCCTATACGCAAGAAGCCCTCGGCAGAGTAAAATCCGTCGATACAACTTAAAAAGTCCATTTTAAAAACTACCACCCCATGTTTTTTCTAATTTCGGCACATACCGTATCAAATCTGTCAATAAGCTGCAACCATCCTGGTACATCCCTGTTCATCCATCCCATTACTACTATCATTTCACGGTGAATCTCCTCCACCCGATTCAGATTCCAGCAGATAGATTCATTATGGAAAACCCTGTTACGGAATGTCCGAAATGTATTCAGCGGAGCAGACACATTCTTTCGTTGCCGGTCTTTCTTGGGCATGAACGGAAATGCCCTGCGCAAATCTTTCCACAGCAAACGTTCATACTCGCTATTCAACAAGGATACCCAAAATCCAAGCGTAAGTTCAGCAATTACTTTCGAGGGAGTAATTGGTTCATGTCTACCGGCTATCTGTTTATTAGCTTGTGTAACATAATGGTTTAGTCTTGACAATCCTGGAGTGTTTGCGAAGACGGCATACCAGTCTTCTCGCCCCGTCATTGTTTCCAATTCACGGCTTAAGGCA
>OHLH01000299.1_pt1 | contig 35464 bp, 27 predicted proteins | sample 1569061 | NCBI WGS metagenome assembly OHLH01 (sample SAMEA3879603, study PRJEB24766) | human gut metagenome | biome: human-associated habitat; feature: feces | place: USA | collected 1985/1987
GCTGTTCCCGAGAAAGTTCCTCCTACGCAGGAATCATTCGTAACATAATCGGGAATACATACAATACCATCTGTCTCATATTCTCCCTTTACCTGCATTGTGTTAAATCTGCTTGCTCCCCGAAACAGATATTCTCCGAGTTCCAAAGCATCATTTTCAATATTGGCCGGTAAAACCAGTTTTTTTACACTATCGCTGCTATACTGACTTGTACGGATCGGTGTTCTATTCAGATCCCTGTAAGCCAGCGCATGACTTCCAAGTCGTTTCAATTTTGTATAAGCAGAAAGATCAGGAACAGCAAGCAGGCTGTCGTCTGCTTCGCCTATGGAATCTACAGTGAAGTAAACTGCACTTGATTCGTCAGCACCCTCTGGGAGCAGAACTACCTGCTTAAGGTCATATGTAGCGCCGTCAAAGCCGTAAACTATCTGACCCTCACCGCCTGAAACACTGCTGTCGAGGTTATAATACTCGTGAACAACGTTTGTTGTTGTGTCAATATATGCGTGGTCAAAATCGAGGGTCGCGCCGAAAAGTATGTCGGCTGACTTCCACTGATTTCCGTCGTCGTCCTCAATGCTGTAGGTGGTCGTGCCTTCTGAAACGTTGTAAAGCTTTCCGTCGCCAGGGCAAACTGTGTATGACTTCATGCCCTGAACTGTGAGTGCCTGATAAGCCTTGCCGTCCTTTATGCAGATAGTATACTTTGTGCCGTTGTTTGACATCTGACCTGTAAGGTTCGCAAGATAGTTGCCCTCATACTTGTCTTTCATCTGCTCGAAAGCTCTGAAATCACCGTCAACGTCATAATCCGTTGTGCCTACGTTTGCGGAAGTGCTGTCAGCAGTGCTTTCAGCAGGAGCGGCAGACTCTGCGGCAGCCGTTGTTGTTGTAGTTGTTTCAGCCTTTGAAGAGCTTGCAGTATCGTTCCCAGTGCAGCCTGCCATTGCTGTACACATTGCCAAAGCTGCAATAATAGTTACCATTTTCTTGTTCATAATATTTTGCCTCCGAAAAATGACAAGAATTACTCGGCTGACTCAGCGCCTGACTCAACATCGAGTTCAGCGTCATAAGGGATATCTTCAGTGTCCTTATCGAAAGACTGCTCTGTCCAACTGTCAAAATCGTCAGGGAGCTTGACCTCAACGTTTTCAGTTGTGAATGAGTTTACTGTAACAGTAGTCGTTGAGCCGTCAGAGATAGTTTCTATCTTAACAAGATCCTTTGTGTCAGCATTGAAGTAATACTTGAATGTTGTTGTGAAAGAATAATCGTCAGAATCGCTTGTGTCGAGAGTTACGCCTGATTCAAGCTCGATGCCAGGATCTTCTGTGTTTTCAAAAGTTTCGCAGATAAGACCGTCGTCAGTTGTTTCAGAGCTTATGAACTTGTAGCTGTCGTTAATGCCGTAGCCTATTTCGCTCTTGAAGTCGTCGATAGATTCTTCCATATCAACAGTGTAATACGTTTTTGACTCGCTGTCAAGTGTGTACATAACTCCGTCGATATTATAGATATCCATATCCACGCCCATAAAGTTCATTTTCATGTGCATATTTCCGCCTGCTATCTCAACAACAGCTGATGAATTGTCATATTCGCTTGCCACTGTCATGTCGATAGCAAGGCTCTCGCCCTGTATCTTCTTTGTATACTGCGCTGTGAGAGTATCCTCGAGATCTGTGGCTGTGCCTGCTTCTGAAGCAGTTGACTCGTCAGCGGCTGCGCTTGTTTCTGCCTTTGATGTGCTGTCTGCTTTTGATGAGCTTGAAGAACTGCTGTCAGAACAGCCTGCCATTACTGCGCATGACATTATAAGTGAAACGAGAAGTGCAGTTATTTTTTTCATAAAAATACCTCTTTCTGAAATTTTAATAAATTATTATTGTTATATAACCTATACTCAAAACTATAACATATTTCACAAATAGCGTCAATAGATTTTGTGAAATATTTTTCCCTTTTCGTATCGAACCACAAATCAGCAAAGCTAAGAATGCATGATTTAGGTATTTATAATCAAACATATTTGTGGTATAATGTGAATAGTAAGAATAAAAGGAGCGAATTATGAGATACGATAATATACATAAAGGCAAATTTCTATCAAGACCGAATAGGTTTATCGCCAACGTTGAGATAGACGGTAAAGCCGAGGTCTGTCATGTGAAAAATACGGGCAGATGCAAAGAACTTTTGGTGGAGGGGTGTACTGTTTGGCTTGAACATTCAGACAGCGAATCGAGAAAGACCGCTTTTGACCTTGTTGCAGTGGAAAAAGGTGACAGGCTCATAAACATGGACAGCCAAGCCCCGAATAAGGCGGTAGGGGAGTGGCTGAGAGAAAAAATGCCTTTTGGCGAGGGCTTCTCTGTCTATCCCGAAAAGAAATACGGCAATTCACGCTTTGATTTTTACTTAGAGTCGCAGGATAGGAAGATCTTCATGGAGGTAAAGGGCTGTACGCTGGAGAAAGACGGCGTTGTGCTTTTCCCTGACGCTCCTACCCTCCGTGGGGTGAAGCATATAGAGGAGCTTTCTCACTGCCTTGATGAGGGGTATGAGTCTTATATAATGATACTCGTTCAGATGAGCGATGTGAAATATTTCACTCCAAATTATGACACTCACCCTGAGTTCGGAGAGGCTTTGGAGAAAGCTTCCCGAAAGGGCGTGAAGATACTATGCTATGACTGCAACGTGACCCATGACTCTATGACAGTGGGCAAGCCTGTTAAGGTGAAGCTGGGCAGGTAATATGACGGCTCGTCCTGCATATACATTATAATACTAAGATGTATATGGGAGTGACAGCATTGGATATAAAGAAAGTCTGCCTGCGTTGTGTTGCAGTTATAATTGTGGCGTTCGTTATGCCCACGGGGATATGGCTTTATGCAAAATCTGCAAGCAGGTTCGGCAGGGTGGCGGCTGTGGCGGCAGGGGTGACTATGGGAGAATACAAGCCTTATTTTTCCACTGATGATGATAGCAAAGCAACTGCGCAGACCGCATATCCAAGTAAACTTGAAGCGGCGGTGGTGTCAAAGCACAGTATATGGGATATGGATATGGCGCCACAGGAGAAGCAAACGCCCTCTGTAAGCGCAGAAGTGCCAAGTCCTTTGCCTGCTCAGGACGTGACGGACAAGATACCATATCCTGCAAGCATGGAGGGAAATGACGGTGTTATAGAAAAATACACCTACGGCAGATATGACGGCGAGCAGTATTTCGACCTTGACGGCGGCGGTCAGGTGAGGAACTGCACTGACCTTTCAAATGATGAGCTTTATGAGGAAAGCTCAAAGCCATATGATTTTCAAATAGACGGAAATTCCTCTGAGCCGCAGATACTTATTTATCACACCCACGCCACGGAAAGCTTTGAGCCCACAGACAAAGACCACTATGACAGCTCCTTTTCCTGTAAGACCACCGACCCTGAAATGAATATGCTGTCGGTAGGGGACAAGATATGCGAACAGCTTGACAAAGCAGGCGTTGCGTATATCCACGATACACTTGTGCATGATTATCCCAGCTATGACGGCTCTTACGATTCAAGCCGAATGGCGGTAAAGCAGATATTGGAGGAGTACCCCTCTATAAAGGTATGTCTTGACGTTCACCGTGACGGCATAGAGCGTGAGGACGGCACAAGGCTTGCACCTGTGGCGGAGATAGAGGGCAGGGAAGCGGCTCAGCTTATGATAATATCAGGGTGTGATGACGGCACTATGGGTATGCCTGACTATATGAAGAATTTTCACTTTGCCTGTGCCTTGCAGTCGGCTTTGGAGAGCGATTGGCAGGGGCTTACACGTCCTATTCTGTTTGACTATCGCCACTATAATCAGGACTTGACCACCGGCTCGCTTCTTATAGAGGTGGGAAGCCACGGCAATTCTATCGCTCAGGCACAGTATACAGGCGAGCTTATAGGAAAGACCTTGGGTGAGATGTTCGGAGGAGAATAGGTGCAATAACGCACAAAATATGTGCGGCGAATTGTCTTAAAATGCCGAAAATACGGCTTTTAGCGGTTGGTTTCTTGACAAGAACGGGGTTTTGCGTTATAATAAAAGGGACTACATAAACGTTACAGCGTGAGAAATATATAATACGCTTATATTTTGGAGAACTGATATTATGAAAAAAATTTACCCCATGAAAAGAATAGCCGCAGGCTGTATGGCTCTGTGCATAGCTTTTGCCGCCTTTGGTTTTTCTGACGGAAGCGTAAGTGATATCGCTTTGGCGGATAACGATACATACAGCAGTCAGCTTGAAGAGCTAAAAAAGCAACAGCAGGAGCTTGATAAGCAGATAGCTGACGCTGACAAAAAGCTTGCCGACGAGCAGGACAACCTTGAGGCTATAAAGAAAAAATATAAGTCCATACAGAAAAAGATAGCAAATTCAGAGAAATATTCCTCTGAGCTTGAAGATCAAATGGCAGAGCTTGACGGCAAACAGCTTGACACTCAGCACAGCCTTGACTTGCAGGAAACTGCAATAAACGAGGGCAAGGACGATTTTATGGAGCGTATTCGTGCAATGTATGTTGCAGGAGGAGCAGATTCGTACACGAACGTGCTGATAAATTCATCTGATTTTTATGACATTCTTATGAGGATAGAGCTTGTGACGAGAGTTGCAAAGCACGATAATGACGAGCTTAACGAGCTTTTGGATCAGTATAAAAAGCTTGAAAAGACCAAGGCGGAGCTTGATGAGCAGATAAAACAGCTCAAAGCAAAGGCTGAGGAATATGCCAAGGAGCAGAAAACTTTGGAGGGCGAGCAGGCAGAGCTTCTGAAAATGGAGCAGGAGTCGGGCAAGCTTATCGAGCAGATAAAGAACGATAAGAGCGACCTTGAAGATAAGTCACAGCAGGTGGATAATAAGTATGCGGAGGTGTCCTCAAAGGCGAATACCACCACGACTACGACCACCACCAAGAAAAAGACTACCACCACCAAAAAGAGTGGTAACAGCGGTGAAAAGACCACTACCACGAAAAAGCCGGCTCAGACGGAAAAGCCTGACGAAACTACGGTTCAGACCACCACAACTCCGCAGGAAACAGCTAAGCCAAAGCCTGAAACAAGCAAAAAGACCACTACCACAACAACAGCAGCGCCTGCACCTAAGCCTGATAATTCAAGCGGTTCTAAAATAGACACTGTTGTTTCATATGCCAAAAGCATGGTGGGCGGAGCGTATGTATGGGGCGGTTCACAGTTTGGTGCAACGGATTGTTCGGGTCTTGTGATGCTCTCGTTCGCACAGGTGGGAATAAATCTTCCGCACTATGCGGCTTCGCAGGCTTTATACGGCACTACAGTTTCATATAACAACATGAAGAAGGGCGACGTTATCTTCTTTGGCGGAGCGTCGATCTCGAGCATTTACCACGTTGCTATCTATATCGGTGACGGCAAAATGGTACACGCCCAGAACACTGACACTGGTATCGTTATTTCAAATGTTGAGTATTTTTCAAGATACAACAACATCACTATAATAAAAAGACTTATATAACGTAAAAACGCAGTCTGAAAGGGCTGCGTTTTTTTATATCTATAATTATTCAACATAAAACGCCACGAAAATTCATATAAAATTACTTAAATGTGAACATTCATTTTCAAACCTATTGACAAAGCTAAGTATTTGTGATATAATTAAATCAAATAAAGATTGTAGGCTTTGATAACAATTGCTGTACAAAACAGCAGTAAGGCAGGGGGAAGAATAATGGATAGTCTGAAAACGTGTTTTTTTGGCGGCTATGATAAGCTTGATACATTAAAATATATCGACACCATAACCAGCGAGATCTATATGCTGGAGTCGGCTATCGAAAAGAAAAAGAACGGTGATAACTTTGTTATCCCCGGAGAAACAGGTCAGCGAAAGCTTAAAGGCTCAGCGCTTGGTGGATTTGCAAAGCCTGATGTGGACAGCTACATCTGTGCGCTTCTTGGAAAGGCGGCTGAGCTTCGTGAAAAGCTTTGCAGCTAACGGCTAATAAAGGCAAAAAATATCCGCAGAGGTCATTTTATATGGCTTCTGCGGTTTTTTTGTCGTATCTAAAAGAGCAATAAAAAAATTAATACCCACTTCCATCGGCTGAAATGAGCATTAATTTTTTATAGAATTATGAAAGGGATTCTTTGGTATTTGGTAAAACCTAAAGACGAGGAAATGTATCAGCGACTTGGGGAATCGCAGAGGGAAAGAAGACAAAAACCTGACTTTAAGTTTTACCAATTACCAAAGCTTTTTTTGTATCTTCTGCTGTGATTATATAATACCAGTTCTGTGTGAACCGAATATGAATTTTCAGGGGATTTCGGAGAGTTTTTTGAAAAAAATAAATGTTAATCACCAGTTCACAATTATAAGCTATAATGTCATTATTGGGGAATTTTTTTACGAGGGAGGATATTTTATGTTTCAGATACTTGTGGTGGAGGACGACGCAAGCCTTAGAAAGCTCATGTCTGCCGCACTTAAACAGCATGGCTATGTGACTTTTCTTGCAAATGACGGTCTGGAGGCTTTGGACGTTCTTGAAAAAACGAATATAGACCTTATAATTTCGGATATAATGATGCCGAATATGGACGGCTACGAGCTTACAAGACAGCTCAGAAAGGCTGATTTCAACCTGCCTATACTTATGGTCACCGCAAAGGAGACCTTCGAGGACAAGCAGGAGGGCTTTTCTGCCGGCACAGACGATTATATGGTAAAGCCTATTGATATAAATGAGATGATACTCCGTGTGGGTGCGCTTTTAAGGCGTTCAAAAATGGCGTCGGAACATTCTCTTACTGTGGGAAACTGCGTGCTTGATTATGACGCTATGAGCGTGGCGGTTGACGGCGGAGCGGCGGAAACTATACCGCAAATGGAGTTCAAACTGCTTTTTAAACTGCTCAGCTACCCTGACAAGATATTCACACGCCGTCAGCTCCTTGACGAGCTTTGGGGCATGGATAAGGACGTTGACGAGCGTACTGTTGACGTTCACGTTAAAAGGCTGAGAGAGCGTTACGGAAGCTGTGAGTCATTCGATATTGTCACGGTTCGTGGACTTGGCTATAAGGCTGTGAAAAAGCAGTGACGGATAAGCTTGAGGGGTGAGGGGTTTGGATAAGAAAAAGACCAAAAATAAAACAAGTTTGCAGTTCAAGCTGACTCTTATGTTTTTCTTTGTGATGCTGGTGTCGGCTTCTATATCGGTGTCAGTGCTTGTAATGGTGTGCAGTCCTGTAATGAAAAGCAATGCCGAACAGCAGTTGGTGGAGCTTTCCATGGCAATGGATCAGCTTGAAGAAAAGGGCGGCTTCACTGTGGACGAGATAGTTTCCATTGTGAACAATTCAGCCTATAGTCTGTCAGTGGTGGATAAAAACGATTCAAGAGTACACGACCATTTTGCAGATATCGTGCATAAGGGATATTATGTGTCCTCAGAGGGTGTTGTGCCTAACGCAACTATAATCTCCCAGGTCTATGATAAGTTCGTTATCATAGACAGCTTTTCAAGCGACAGCGTTTACTGGGTAGTAAACCTTGTTGTCATCATAGCTTTTATGGTCTGTATCGTTATTGGTACTATTATAACAGCGTTCATGAGCCGAAGCATTATACAGCCTATACGAGATCTTAGTGCGGCGGCGGCTGAGATAGCAAAGGGCAATTTTAAGGTAAGAGTAAGAGAGCCGTCTGATCCTGAATACAGCATACTTGCGCAGAACTTTAACAAAATGGCTGAGGAGCTTGCAGGTACGGAAACGCTGAGAGGTGACTTTATCTCAAACGTTTCCCACGAGTTCAAAACGCCTCTGGCTTCCATACAGGGCTTTGCAAAGCTTCTGCAATCTGACGATATAACCGAGCAGGAGCGTGAGGAATACACGCAGATAATAATCGACGAAACATCACGGCTTTCAAAGCTTTCGTCAAATATTTTGAGGCTCACAAAGCTTGAAAATCAGAAAACAGTGGGCAAAAAGACAAGATTTTCTCTTGACGAGCAGATAAGAAAAATACTTCTTGTGCTTGAACCTGAGTGGTCGAAGAAAAAAATCGACCTTGATATCGACCTTGAGGATATCATGTATGTGGGCAGTGAGGAGCTTATGGCGCAGATATGGCAGAATATCATCAACAACGCTATCAAGTTCACCCCGGAGGGCGGAAAGATAAGCGTGAAGCTTTTCCGCAACGAGAAGAATATTTCGGCGGAGATATGGGACAACGGTCCGTCTATAGCCCCTGACGTAAAGGCGAAGATATTTGATAAGTTCTATCAGGGCGACCGCTCCCGTGCAACAGAGGGCAACGGTCTTGGACTTGCACTTGTAAAAAGGATAATCGAGCTTTCTGAGGGCAGCATAGAGGTAGAAAACGATATGAAAAAAGGCGGCGTTTGCTTCCGCATAAGCCTGCCTTATCTTATTGAGGATATGATGTAGTGTAGGGGCAACCTTGGGTCGCCCGCCTATCACAGACCATTATACATACGAAGAATTTTTGCAAACAAAAAGGAGCAGTTCATTGCGAATTGCTCCTTTTATCTGTCTATCATATTTTAGAACAGACTTGCTACAAAGCCTGCTGCCACACCGAAAACATAAAGTATTCCCATTATGGCGAAATTCTCTTTCATGTTGTGCTTGTTGGTCTTGAAAAGCACCAGAAGTCCCACTCCTGCCCCTGTGCAAAGTCCTGCGATAAGCGAGCCGAAGCTTACAACGCCCTCAATATAAAGCTGAGTGAGAACAACAGAAGCCGCACAGTTCGGGATAAAGCCTATTATTCCTGCTATGAACGGCTGAACTATGCTGTCAGACATAAGCAGGGTCTTTACTGTGTCCTCTCCTGCAAACTCCATTACCGCACCGAGAATAAGGTTTACCGCAAATATAAAAAGTATTATGCTTACAGTGTGGTGAAGTGCCGAGTGCAAAATACTGTGGTGTTCGCAGTCGCAATCCTCGCATATCTCCTTGAAAGGCTCTTCGTCCTGCTTTTTGCCCATAAGCTTTAAGATAAGGTCAACAAGCACACCTGCTATTATAGCCACAGCTACCTTTATAAGAATAAGCTGCCAAAGCTTGCCGGCAAATGCAGGGTTTGCTATCATCATTGGTATAGCCTCGTCGCTTGTGGCAAGGTATACCGAAATGAGAGTTCCCATTGTGATGAGCCTGCCTGAGTAAAGGTTGGAAGCCACAACGGAAAATCCGCACTGCGGCACTGCTCCAAGTATGCTTCCTCCTATCGCACCAAAAGGTCCCATTTTTCTAAGAGCCTTTCCAAGCTTGTCGGCAGAACGATGCTCTATATACTCTATAAGCAGATAAACACCGAACAGAAAAGGCAGGATCTTAAGGCTGTCTATTAATGCGTCAAGAAAAACGTCAACTAAAGTTTCAAACATATATCTATCTCCTGTAAAATATCCATTAAAACGATCTCTGTATCAACTCGACTATTATACAATATTTATTCACCCTTGTCAATCTTATGTTTATATGATAATCTGTTCATTTGTTTACCCTTTTCAGCAACAAAAAACGAGCGAAATTTCTCCGCCCGTTTGATGTTTTTATTCTGTTTTATACAGAACGCTTTGTAAAGCCGTCCCATGCGGTGAGCAGGAACACCACCATGTGTGCTATAAGAACGCCTACGGCAAAGGTCACGCTGTGCTGAGCAAATATTGAGTAGCCCTTTGAGATAGAAGCAAGGTCTGTGTTTGCGAACACAAGGAATCTTGCCCAATCCTGTCCAAGCTGACCCAAAAGCTGTGTGACCGTTGAGCCTATGCACATTGTGAATACGCTGACGCCGATAGCAAGGGCTGTGCTTCTTACAAGTGACGAGATAGCAAACGCCAGTGTTGACATTACCACCATTTCAACGCTTTTCATCAGATATTGCTCTGCCGCATAAAGCAGTGTAGGCATTTCCTTTACCTCGCCGCCGCTTACATAGATATAAGGCGTTGAGAAGCCGTCAAAACCGAGCATAAGCCCTGTAATAGGTATCATCACCACGAAAAGTATGCAAAGCATTATGTAACCCACTGTGATGACAGTGAAGTATTTTGACATCAGTATCTTCCAGCGTTTAACAGGGTTTATAAGCAGAAACTTGACAGTTCCCTGTGAAAATTCAGAGGATACAATGCCGCCTGCGATAACGATAGCAAGCAGTGCGACTACCGTTACAAGGGAAGTGCTTGTGAGGAACACTGTCCAGAATGTTATCTGCTCAGGCTCGCTTGTTTCAAACAGCGTCATTTGGTTTGCTGTGTTGTCGAGCTTATCATTGTCAAGCTGATAGAGTGCAAGTTTTATATTATCCTCCAGCTTTGCTCTGCTGTTCTGTCCGTCAGACTTTGCGTCGCCCATGGTCGCAATGGTGTTTTTTGCGTTTGCAACTGTCATGATAAGATCGTTTTTCTTCTCGTTTGACTTATCAAAGGAAATATCCTTGTCCAACCTGTATTGATATTCCCACTTTTCGCCCTCTGTGAGTATGTCATTATCCAGCCTGTATTGACAGAAGCCACGCCAATCGTTGTCGTCAAGATACTTCTTTATTCCTGACATATCACCAGTGCCGTTTGCGAACACGGCTGACAGTACATCATATCTCCAATCATCGCTGTCGATATCGTTGTCCATAAGATACTGCCACATTGCGATCTCGTTAGGGTCGCCGTTTGTGTTTTTGAGCCAATCTATGGTTTCCTGATAATCACCAGTTGCGTCATAGCTTGAATAGTTATTGCTCTCCATATTGTGCTTTGCAAAAAGTGCAATGCCTGAAAGTCCAAGCGCACATATTATTATAAGCACGATCATTATTTTTGTGGATAGCTTTTTGAAAACCTTTATGTACTCGTTTTTCACAAGTCTGAAAAATCTAGCCAATCTGTACGCCCCCTTCCTTTCCTCCTGTAAGCTCGATGAATACGTCCTCAAGCTTCTTGTTCTCTCTGCGGTGAACAGTGTAAAGTGAAACTCCGCCCTCGATAAGCGTCTTGTTCACCGAGGCTATCTTTTTCTTCTCTATTTCCACAGGGATAGAAAGGACAACTGCACCTGTTTCCTTGTCGATACGCTTGCCCTCGTCTGCGAGCATTATAAGACTCATAGCCTTTTGCGGGTCGTCAACTTCAAGTACATATTCAGCAATTGAGCTGTCAGACTGTGAGATAAGCTCCTCCATTGTGTATGAGCCTATCATTTTTCCGTTTGCGATAATGCCCACTCTGTCGCACATCATTTCCATTTCGCTCATGAGATGTGACGATACCACAACGCAAGTACCTTCCTTGTGAGCAAGCTCTTTGAGTATATCACGAAGCTCCTTTATGCCCTGCGGGTCAAGACCGTTTGTAGGCTCGTCAAGTATAAGAAGCTTTGGTCTGTGAAGGATAGCCTGCGCAACGCCAAGACGCTGACGCATACCCAGAGAGTATTTCGACACCTTGTCATTAATGCGGTTTGAAAGCCTTACAAGCTCCACCACCTCTTTGATACGCTCCTCGGTTACTCCCGCTCTCATTCTTGCATACTGACGGAGATTTTCCATTCCAGAAAGATACTTGTACATCTCAGGGTTTTCAACAATGCCTCCAACGTTCGCCATTGCGCCCTCGAAGTCTTTTCTGATATCCTTTCCGTTAATGGATATCTCCCCCTCGTCAAGCTGTAAAAGTCCCACTGCTATCTTTATAGTTGTGGTCTTTCCTGCACCGTTAGGACCGAGAAAGCCGTAGACCTCGCCACTGTAACACTCCATATCTATGCTGTGAAGTATCTGCTTTTTGCCAAGGGTCTTGTTAAGCCCCTTTATCTTTAGAATAGTATCACTCAACGCTGTCTGCCCCCTCGCTGTCGGTATTTTCTGCACTGCTGTCCGGAACTATCTCAGACTCAGCTTTGCTTTCATCAGCCACGCTGTCACTGTTGTTATCATCAAAGTTGTAATCCTCGCCATATCCGTAGTCGCTGGACGTTGCTATCTTCCAGCCGTCAGAGGTACGCAAAAGATAAAATTCAGCATTTTCATAACTGAAAATCGCCTTGTATGAAGATTTGCTAGGCTCATAGTTGTCGGAATTTGTGTAGTTACCGCTTGTCATGGTGCTTATGCCGTTGGTCGTTAGAAAAGTTGGGTCGCCCTTTGATACGTCATAGCACACATTGTATATCATAGTGACCTTTGCTCCGTCAGCTCCACTCTTGTTTATTGACATCTCTTTTATGTCATACTCAGCCGAGGTGATATCTCCCCCCTGCGTTGCAACTTCAGCCTGGTTTATTTCGTCCAGAAGTCCTGACTTTGACGAAGCGTACTCATTGTCAGAAGTGGTGTAGTCAGTATAATGCTTATCCACAAAATCTGTCAGTTGACTTTTTAACTTATCACTGCTTCCAACGTTTGCACTTGTCAAGTCTGCGATATAATCCTTCATGGTCTGTTCTATCTCAGGCTTGGAAGTCTTGAACTGGTTGTTATCATACGCTGTGTAGCATACAACGCCCAGCGCAAGCACACCGCCAAGAACCAGACCTCTGTTTATGTTTCTTAGTTTCAAAGTTTCTCCTCCTTGTGTTTTGTCTTTTTCAGACGTATTTTTTAGTGGCATATATAAGTTTATCATAGCCCTTTCCAACTGTCAACCGCTTTAAGAAACGCTTAAGATTTTCATAAGACAACCATACAGACCATAAGATAAAATACGTTCTTTGTTTAAAAATCTGTAGTGGTGGACAGTTCGCTCTCTTTATTAGCGTATTTGCAAGCAAAGCAAAAAGGCGGTGGAACACGCACGATAACGTATCCCATCGCCTATATGGAATGAGGAAAATTACCCGTTTTATAAAAACAGCTTCAGGTCATTCTCTGCCTTTTTCGGGTCTTTAAGACTTATGCTCCTTACCGCCTTTCTCAGTGGCAGTACCCTTGACGGAACTACCGACAGCATATCCACATCAAGCTCCAGAAATATCTCTGTGAGCGTTGGGTCGCCTGCTATCTCACCGCAAATGCCTGCTTTTATGCCATTTGCATGGGCGTTGTCGCACACCATTTTTATCATTCTAAGCAGTGCCCTGTGATTTTTCGGGGACACCCTGTCATAACATGGGTTCTGCCTGTCAAGACCGAAAGCGAACTGTTCAAGGTCGTTGGTGCCGATGTTGAAAAAGTCCACCTCTTTGGCTATGATATCGCTTGTCATCACCGCCGCAGGGGTCTCTATCATTGCCCCGAGCTTAACATTGTCGGCAAATTTCCTGCCCTCTTTTATAAGCTCTGCCTTGACCTGCACGATAAGCTCTTTCACCCTCAGTATCTCGCTCACATCTATGACCATAGGCAGAAGTATTGAAAGCTGTCCGTAAACAGACGCTCTGTATAACGCCCTTAGCTGTGTCTTGAATATGCTTTCTCTTTCAAGACAAAATCGTATGCCTCTACAGCCCATAGAGGGATTTCTCTCAGCACTCATGTCTGCACAATCAGGTATCTTGTCTGCACCTATATCATAAGTGCCTATTATGACCTCTTTACCCTCCATTGCCTCCAATGCCTTGCGGTAGGTGTAAAACTGAAAATCCTCGTCAGGAAAAGCAGGTCTGTCAAAACACATAAACTCCGTTCTGAAAAGACCTATCCCACCTGCGTCGTTTTTTACCGCCGATTCAAGCTCCTCAGAGTTGAGTATATTCGCATATATCTTTATCTCATGTCCGTCACGAGTGATGTTTTTTCTTCCTTTGAGCCTTGTGAGAAGTTCCTTTTTCCTGCCCTCAACGGCTTCCTTGTATTCAAGCTGTCTGAGAGTATGCTCATCAGGCTCTATGTAAAGCGTTCCGCTGTAGCCGTCAAGGACGGCTTCCTTGCCTTCGTATTCGTCAGAAAGCTCCGCTCCAACGTTCACAATGGCAGGTATGCCAAGATTTTTCGCAAGTATCGCAGTATGAGAGTTCACAGAACCGGACCTTGTGCAGAAGCCCTTTATCTTCGTCTTGTCCATGAGCAGGGTTTCTGAGGGCATAAGGTCACCGGTGCAGATAATGGCATTCTCTTTAAGTATGGGAAGCTTGTCGGCACAGTTTAATATGTGTCTTAAAAGTCTGTTTGAAACGTCCTTGACGTCAGCCGCTCTGCTTTGCATATATTCGCTGTCCATTTGTGCCAGCATCTCCGCAAAGCTTCTTGAAGTGCTTGCGACTGCATAATCGGCATTGAAATGCTCGTCAAGTATCTTTGTGCGAATACTGCTGTCATATTGCTCGTCGGTGATAAGCATTTGGTGTATCACAAATATTTGAGCGTCGCCTTCCCCAACGCTTAACCTTGCACGGTCATAAAGCTCCCCAAGCTCCACAAGAGCAGCGTTTTTAGCCTTGACATATTTTTTGTATTCAAGTTCAGGGTCGGACACTTTTATCTTGTTGATGATAAATTCGTCACGATGATAAAAGGTCAGCTTTCCTCTTGCAATGCTTCCGAATACCGATCGTCCTTTTATGCTTGTCATGAGCGCTCACCCCCAAAAAACATACCTATCTGATATAATTATATCACCATTTGATTAACGATAAAAGTAAAATGCCGTCTGTTTACAAAACATTAACAATATTCGTGATTTTAGCAAACAAGGCAATCAATATTTCAGCAAATTTAACAAATCAGAAACATTTTGCGACCTTATGTCAAAATCAGAATAGTACAATCCCTAAAAATCATATGATTAAAAAGCGTATGAGCGATACTTTATATAAGGAGGGACATATATGTTTTCAGCACTGTTTGAACTGCTTACGGGAAATTTTCTGTTTTTCGCACTGCATTTTGACAGCCGCAGCGTGTTTCCAAAACCGCTTTCAGCGAAGGAGGAGCGTGAGTGTTTTGAGAGAATGGCGCAGGGTGACAAGGCGGCAAAGGATAAGCTTATCGAACACAATCTTCGTCTTGTGGCACACATTATAAAAAAGTATTATTCAAATTCCACAGATCAGGAGGATCTTATCTCTATCGGCACTATCGGTCTAATAAAAGCTGTGTCAACATTTGACCACAAGAAAGGCTGTCGCTTCGCCACCTATGGGAGCAGGTGCGTGGAGAACGCAACACTAACATAAAGTCGTATTTTTATCACGATGTTGCAAAGGATAGTCCATCTGGGCGGTATTGGCGAATTTATAAGGCATTCAGCAACAACTTCTTCGTCTTTTATTCAAATGACAAAATACCCCTGTTCACTCCTGTATACATTCACACCATCTCTATTCATAACCCTTTTCCTAAGCACAAGAATGTTGACTATGTGCATAAGATGCAGAGTTCTGAAAGCCCAGAAACGGTTTCGGACAAGCTTAAATTTTACCGCTGTAAAAACGGCTATCTGCAAAGCGAAATTGCCGATTACATTAATGTTGACAGAACAACCTATATAAGATATGAGGAGAACGTATTAAGTGTATATCCTATCGATAAGATCATTTTACTTGCAAAATTATATAAGGTGGACGTTTGCGACTTGCTGGACGATTATAACAAATTCTTATATAACGATCAAGGCAAACAAATAAAAAAGCTGCGTAAACGATTATCGCTTACGCAGCTTAAGATGGCTGAATTATTGAACGTGGGTCACTCGACCCTTAAACAATGGGAGTACAATAAAGCCAATATGACCCAAGAAAACTACCTCAAAATAAAAAGCTATTTAGACTGAGGTGACATTGGTCTGTAATGCTGAAATTACTGCCTGCAAAACATCTTCACGTTTCTTGGCTTCGGGAACATTTCTCGTTATGTAATTCTTGATGATGTGTCCGTGTAGGTCTGTGACACGCTTTTGCAGCTCAAGAACTCCCGCCTCGGTTTCTGGTTTGTGTACAACAATTCTCATTTAGATTACCTCTCCTATAAACATATTTATACGAAAAGCTCGTCCGATATGCATACTTCTGCCGATTTCGTACACCAGAAATATTTCATCTCAGGTTTCATCACGTTGTACACTTTTCATCTCGATTTATTATTTCATCTCAGCGTTTTTATCGGCGTTCTTAAGCTTATAGAACGATGTCTTATTTAATCTCAGCTTTTTCATCGCCTCAACAGCCGTTATCTCACCCCGATCAAGAGCAATTATCACACTATTCCAGTTGGAAGGTTTGTTTACCTTAGGTCTGCCAAATTTTTTGCCTTGCTTTTTGGCAATGGCGATACCCTCTGCTTGCCGCTTTCTGATCTTTAGCCGCTCCTGCTCTGCCATACTGGAAAGCACCTCGATCAGCACGGCGGTTATCATATCGCCTACCCATTTATTTTCATTTTCGTATGTTATTTTAGTGGTGGGAATATCAAGTATTACTACCTTAATTTTCATTTGCTGATAGTATTCAAGCTCGGCTTTTATGTCAGATTTATTTCTCGACAGGCGATCCAGTTCTTTGATTACCAGCGTATCGCCATCACGGAGAATGGCGTTCCTCAAAATCTGATACTGTTCACGCTGAAGATTTTTTCCCGACTCCTTATCAATGTAAATGCAGTTATCGGCAACGCCGTACTCTTTCAAGGCGGCAAGCTGCCTGTCCTCATTCTGCTGCTTAGTTGATACCCTCGCATACCCAAACACCATAAAAATTGTCCTCCTGTTCGTAAAAGTTCACTTTATATACGAACGTCCGCAAAGTCAAAAACACAGACTTTGCGGACGTTTTCTTTGTGGTTCGTAAATGTATAGTTTTTCAGACTTGCTTCTTGCCGAAGTGTTTGTTCTGAAGTCGGAAAATGAGATTTACCACATCTTCCTTTGTGTAGCCGCTGCCCTTGGTGGAAGTACCCGACAGGATCTCTAGCAGAAACGTGAGCTTGTCGGGATTGACCCTTGAACACTTTAGCGACATTCGCACAAGATCGTACCTTGCGAGAAACTCAAGTTCACGCAGGCATTGACTCAGGTTGTACACCTGAGTAGATGTTCTCCCGTTCTTCAGGAACATCTCCATAACCTTTTCAGGTATCCAGTTGCTTGCTGTCTCGTACCCGTAAAGATGGTAATGGAGTTTGCAGCACAGCTTGAAAAGATCATTGGAATTTCCGTTGCGGATAACAGCAATGCAGTCCTTGCCAATAATTGAATAGATCTTTCTGCTGGCATAGCTACGCAGACTTCTTACGGTGCTAGGTGAAATACTCAGCACCGTTGCCGCCTGAGAGTCAGACATTCTCGCCACATTAACGAGATCTCTCGCTCTCTTGCTCTGACACCACTTGCAGCTGCTTATATACTGCCAAAGCTTATTTGCGGCAATGACTCGCTCTTGGGTAAAGTACCCTGCTTGCCTTGTCTGCAAGGCTAACTTTTTGTCGTAATTAATGTCTTTGAGCAGGGTTAAGCACTCTGCAAAAATCGACCTTTGTTTCACAGGCATATTAATCGCCTCCCTATAAAATTTTGCCCCAGAGAATCCAGAGCGGACAGCCTTGAATTTCAGGTTATTGATTTTAAATTCAACGCATCCGTTCACTCTGGAGCTACTAATATAATCGCAGCTTAGCATCTTCAAAATTAATATCAAAATATTTTTAAAATTTCTTGATCGGAAATTTGGTCTGTATTTTCATCAATCTCAGCTCTTTTATTTGCAAAAGTGGCATTTAGCGTTTATCGCAAACAGGTCTTGGCTAATGGCGAAACAGCTTGCAAATTTCCACTTGGCTTGGCTGCAAAAAGTTTTGCTTAAAACGATAAAAGATTAACTGATTTCGTTGTTGCTTGCAGACGATCTACTGTCCCAAACGGTCGCAAGATACCCCCACCCACGCCGTAAGCCGCTGAGTGCCGCCGTGTCGAGCTGCAGCAATGCCGTAGGGTAAACATACCCAAGCAGCGGAGCAAAAGCCGTGTACGCCGCCGTGTGCGGCTGTGGCGGCAAAAGGAAAAAAGCACAGCCAGACCGCAGGAAAAATGCCGTCAAGCCGTGCTCTTTTTATTTAGTAGTACCCATAGATAGTGAATTTTTTAGTTTAGATGCAATTCAAATCTCCAAAATTACGAATAAATCTCACCCGAAAATCTACCCGGATTTTGCAGGGCGGCTAATAATGCAAAATAGCTGCTGAAAACCACCCTAAAATCGGTCTGCGGCGATAAATGCACTCCCTTGATACCCCATGTTGCTAAAATCCAATGGTGCAAGAGTTTTCGCCAACAGGACTTGATTTGATGCTGTTTATCTGCTAATTTTGTATCAAAGAAGAGGTGTGATACCCAAGCCTAATGGTAATCGTGCCATTATTAAGTAGGTGTTACCAAAATCTCGAGATATGTGCTCGACTACGCTCTCCGATAGGTTACCTGCGTTGTCAATTATAATTAACTTATCTGATAGGGAAGTCAAATCACTTACTGAGTCTACGCCTCTTTCAAATACGACTACATCTGGGTGGTGATTTTCAGTTCTTATCAGAGTACACATTTACGTCTTTCCTGTTGCGGCTGCTCCTCTAACTACATTTATTCTACCCCTGAGCTGTATATCAAAGGTTACCACTTCTTCTGATGATACTATTAGATGTCTCGTTTTCTTATCGTAACTTATCATACTTTCAAATCCTCTCTTTAAAGAAAAGAGAGCGAACTCTTTGAAAGAAATCGCTCTCATTGTTGATACATTTAATCTGAGGTAGATATGACTAACTCTTGGATAAATTAAAGGGTTGTTATTGAACCGTCAGGATAAACCATGTAAGGATACTCGTATCCTAAACCGAATGGGTCACCCCACATCTGAGTACCCGTGCCGTAATCATTTCCATTCGGTGTCTTACCTTCCTCTATCGTTCCATGATGATGCCCGTTATCATCGTCCCAATCCCAGACTTGACCACCGCCAGAGCCTCCGCCGTTGTTATTAGAGCTACCTCCGCCATTGTTGTTGCTAGAGCCTCCACCATTGTTATTGGAGTTACCACCGTTGCCTCCATTATTATTGGAGTTGCCTCCGTTACCGCCATTATTGTTGCTAGAGCCTCCGTTGCCTTCATTGCTCCAGTTGTTGTTATCGGAGTTACCGCCATTGTTGTTGCTGTAGTTATCTCCGCCATTGTTATAGTTGTTATTATTGTCGGAAGTCTCCTCGACATTCTTGTCCTTCTTTTCCTCTGGCTTTTTCTTGATAACAAGCTTTGATGTAGCGGTTACTTCATTACCACTGCTGTCCTTCGCCTTGTAAGTGATAGTGTATTTTCCAGCCTTGTAATCAGATTTCTTTGCCTTGCCGTCAAGCTCCGCTGTGAACTCTACACTCTCATCGTAGTTATCCTTTACAGATACCCCTTTCTTGAAATCAGGGAGCTTACCACCCTCCGTAATTTCATACTTCTCCTTGATACCCGTAAATTTAGGTTTCTCACTGTCTACTACCGTTACCGTGATGTTCCAGAGTTCTTCCTCACCTGTGGCAAGCTTGATGTTAAGTGAAATGCTCTGTACGCCCAACTTGTCAAGTGCGATCTTTTCTTCGCCGCTGGCAAATGCAGCTGTGTCTATCTTATCATCGCTCAGTTTAGCAGCAAGTTCAGCTGCGGTCATTTCGCTGCCTGCCTCAAGCTCACATTCAAACACCTTAGGCTCTTTCACCTCAGCCTCAGAGCTGCTTTCCTCAGCTGCGGAAGATACAGAACTTGTGTCCGCAAGGCTGCTTGTTGTGTCTTTCTTGTCCTCGTCATTTCCGCAAGCGGTAAGAAATACCCCTCCTGCTATCGCCAAAGCTGCTGCCACAACAATAATGTTTCTCGCCATTTTTGATACCCCTCTTTTAATAGATTTTCCAAATAATTTTACTTCAAGTGCCTTAGGCACGTCAGTTTCATTCTCCATACCCTCAAGACCAGCTCTGAGCCAGAAGAACGGAATGATACATCTGAACTTCTTGTTCTCTTCTTTCTCGAGCCGCTCTATCTCGTCACGCATTTTCTTAGACGCTCTGCTGAGCCTGCTTTTCACAGTACCCAAAGAAACTTCAAGCGTGTCTGCTATCTCCTGCAAACTCATTTCATCGTAATACCTGAGTATCACACACATACGCTGCTCCTCAGGCAGGCTTTCAACTATCCTGCGTACACATTCGATAACGTCCTTGTTTTCAAGCAGCTCGTCAGGTATCTCGCCGTCAATGTCCTCAAGCTCAAAATCCTCGCCGTCCTCTGTCATATCTGACAGATATAAAGGCTTTTTCTTACTAAGATAATTCTTACATCTGTTTACTACTGTTGTTCTCAGATAAGACTTAAAACCGGATAAGTTCTTTATATTGTCTAATTTCTGAAATACACATATGTAGCTGTCGTGGATAATATCCATTGCTTCCTCGTCACTTTTGACGATGCTCTTAGCAAGGAAAAACATATGCTGACAAGTTTCTGTGTACAGCACTTCTTTAGCCTGCTGATCACCTTGTTTCGCTTTCTCCACCGCTTCGGTGTAATCCACTTCTTCCTTCATTTTCTAAACTACTCCCATCTTCAATGATTTTCCTAAACAATGCCTTTTGCTGATCTTGGGTCAGCTGATACCCATCAGCGAGTTTCCCAAAGATCTTGCAGAGAACTTCTTCATTCATCTGACCACCTCTTGCCCTCTGTGTATATAGACAAATGAGATGCAGAAAAAGTTCCACATTTCTAAAAAAATTTTTCTTCTTTTCCAGTATAACATATTTTTCACTCAAAATCAACGTTTTCTTAACATTTAATTTCTCATATGAGTAATTTTATTTGAAACATACAACTCATATTTACATCTTCAATTATTTGTCTTGTTTCTTTAAAATAATATATAAAGAAAAGTTAAAGAAACTGACAGGAGAGATACCCAAATGATCAATGAAAACTGGATACTCGTAAAACTTCGTAAGTACCTCACTGACTACGGCTGGAGCATTTATAAGCTTGCCAAAGAGTCTGACATACCATACTCAAGTCTGAATAATATCTTCATAAGAAATACAATGCCAACTGTAAGTACCCTAATGAAACTCTGTAATGGTCTCGGCGTATCTATGTCGGACTTCTTCAAAGACGATACCCTAGAGCAGCCTGTCTCCCACGTTGTCAAGCTCTCTGATGAACAAGCTGAGATACTCACCAAGTACGATAGGCTTTCTGCTAGTGATAAGAAACTCTTAGCTGCGTACCTGTCAGGCTTGGCTAAGGAGTAGGTCTTTTCTTATCCCACCCAACCACCCCTTGATGTGATACTGGAGTTAGTTGACATACTTGAATCAGTTGTTCCAAGTGTCATATCCTAGTATGCACCTTCTTCTCTGATCCGCATATAGAACTTGTTGTGTATCTCATAGTGCTATATTTTAACTTGGCTGTAATCTCATAGGGGAAAATTAGCTTTTCCTAAGCGATTTTACCTTACTCTGAAACTATACTACCCATAACCAAATCTTGTTCGCCACTACGACCGTCTGATCGTGGTGGCTTTTTTCTTGCCCTTTCGTCTGTCGGTCGAGTGTATATAAGCTGTTCGATTTCTGTATAAGATACTGCCAGCTGAACGTACGCAGATAAAATCTTAAAACTTTTATTTTTCTAGCCATATTTTTTGTTCTAAATAAAAAAATCGGCTAACTGCGATGTTTATTTATGGGTTATTGCTTTGTAGGATAGGCTAAAAAGTCTCCCAATATCTCGAACGTGTAGTCCCCAATCTCTTATAATTTCAAGCCAAAACTAGCAAATATACAATGTTCTTTAGGAAAATGTAGCTTTAATAACTGTGCCAAGTATTTTCTTGAATTATAAGCCAAATCTACCATAAATTCAAATATTCTTGTGGCATAATAACGATAAATATACATTAACTGGTACCATAAAATCGTAATTCTTTGCAGTGCATAATGTCAATATTATAGCGAATATACATTAATTGCTATAACGAAATCTGAGGTTCACATAGCTTGATCTTACCCAATATTATGTCTAAAATACATTGATTGCCACCATAAATCTTGAAATCGCTGTACCGTTAATTGGATATTATTCTTTTATACTGACCACTCCTTGCTTCAACTGGGCAACTTTTTATTGTTCATTTAACTACTGTTCTCGATTTTTTCACGTCTTATCGATGAAAAAATTATCGAGATAAAATTAATACTGACAAAAAAACAACAAAACCTGAAAATGACGATATTTTTCGGGTTTTGTTGTTTTTTTCTTGCGAGTTACTACTATTTGCTGTTCCAGATGAGATTATAGCTTGAAATCAAATAAATTATTTCTCAGATAAATTTCTTGTATATCGAGATCGATCTATACCTTTCTGAGGGTATACATCGAGATTTGTATATGAAAAATGAGATACGTCTATACCCTCAAGATTAATATACTTGGAGGGCAAGATGATGAAAGTAGGATCTAGAAAGGTTATAGTAAGTAAAGTGTTACTTGAAAGGGTTTGTAAACTGTTAGGCGAAGAACGCCAAGGAACTATAATTATTCGGGCATTTGTATTTTTCTTATGTGATTTTTACAACGAGTGCTCACCACTCTATTACAAAAATACAGGTCAAAGTCCTGAAGATGCATATGCTTCTGCCTACAATAAGCTGTGTGGTAAACCTTGGATCAAAAGGCACATAAACGATATCGAGAAGAAAGTAACTGTATCAGTTAATATTCCTTACGACATAGATCAGTTACTGAAAATAATAGTTCTGACTAATGATAGATCGAAAATAGCTAATTTGTGCCTTATGTTCGTTATCTCACATTATAAGTCATCGAATGAACTAACTATACCAGCTATCAAGCTGCATGGAAATAAGTTCAACCCTATTATGAGAGATACAATTAGGGCACTCGTAAGAGATAATAAATATGAAAGAATAACCGATGTCTTTGCTGGTGCTCTTGGAATTTCCACAAGAGTTCAAAAATATGGAGATAAGCTTTATGTCAATGTATATGACGACGTTGCTGCAAAGATCGATATGCAGAAAACACAAGGCATAGATGAGGCTCAAGCTTTGCCGCAAAAAGGGCTCTACAACTTGATGGAAGTTGTAAAGAATCAACCATTTAGGCTTATAACAAATATACTAACACTTGATTTTTCCAAGGATACTTTTACAAAGATAAAAGAATTATATGATAGTAATAACAAGAACGATAGCTCATTAGCTTATGCCACTTATTATTTTTATCTTAATGCAGTTAGCGTAATGAATAAAATGGAAAATTTCAATAGTAATGCAAAAACAGACACTCTTCTCAATGCTGCCAGACATATATATGAATATTCACTTTTTTTGAATCAGAAAAAAACTTACTTGAAGAGTAACAATTACAAGGAGCTCATAGGGGTAAGGAGAAGAGCTTTTTCGGAGAACTCTCTTGTTATTTATGATCCTCCTTACATTGACGGTGAAGGTTATAATACAGAATTTACTCTTGAAGACCACAAAAATCTTATTAAAACTGTTGTCAACAGCAAAGCTGATTTTATCTATTTTGTAAGAAATCGAGTAAGTAGAAGTGTTAGCAATGATAAAGATAAAAGTATAAAAGTAATCAATATTTCTCCACAGAAACTTAAAGCTGACGACATAATATTGCAAAATAAGCTTAGAGAGCTTTTCAAAAATAAAGGGAAAAAGGAAAAATTGTATTATATTCTTATACCATATAAAAGAGCTAAATTTCCGAATAACGAAAATGAAATAGTTGACAGGGAGTTTGGTGTCACATATGAGCTTATTGTTACCAGCATTAAGCCCAATGACGATCGTTTTAATGAGCTAAAGAACAAACACTGGGATGACTGGGATAATGAAGGTTACTGGGAGGGTTTCGAAAGGGAAATCAAATGGGGGCAGTTCTGACGAACCAAAAAAGGTTCTGAGAGTTTGAATTAAGGCTCAACTCTTGTAATAACGTCTTTTATTAATGTAACCACCCAACTATACATATGATAATAATAGTCAAGTATTAATTTTCTCAATACTTGACTATTGTTTATTGACTTACACCATTTATTGTGGTATGCTGTATGATACCCAATAAAATAAAAAAGGAGAACCTCATATGAGTACAAGCAATACTGACTGCGATAATCGGAAGTACGCCATATATGCCCGTAAATCGAAGTTTACAGCAAAAGGCGAAAGTATAAATCAGCAGATCGATCGCTGTAAACTTCATCTTAGCAGTATGAACGTTGCTGAGGAAGATATTATCATATTCGAGGACGAGGGCTATTCTGGCGGCAATACCGACAGACCTCAGTTTAAAGAGATGATGGATATGTGCGAGGATAACAAAATCCAATGCGTAATATGCTATAAGCTCGATAGAATAAGCCGATCTGTGTCAGATTTTACAAATACATTCAACAACTTAGAAAAACACAATATTCGCTTTATCTCCGTCAGCGATGGTCTCAACGGAACTAACAGCCCTATGGATAAGGCAATGATACAGCTTGTAGCCGTGTTTGCCGAACTGGAGCGAAATATAATTGCTGAACGTATTATTGATAATATGACCGAGCTAGCACAGAAAGGTCGGTGGCTCGGCGGCACAACTCCAACGGGTTACAAAAGCGTTGAAACCTTCGGCAGTACTAATAAAGAGGGCAAAGTGCACTACGCCCGAAAACTCGAGATAGTACCCGAAGAAATGGAACTAATCAAGAGAATTTATAAGCTTTATCTCAAAACAGAATCCCTTACGGCTGTTCAGGCAACCCTACTTAATGATAATATCAAAACGAAAATGGGTAATGAGTACACACGTTTTGCAATAAAGGTTATTCTAAGTAATCCCGTATATGCTAAGGCTGATAACGCTGTCCTTAAATTTTTTGAGAATAAAGGCTCGACAATATACGCAGAAGACACCGAATTTGACGGAACTAAAGGAATGATGGTTTATAATAAAACCAAGCAAGAGAAGAATACCAGCCATAAAGTTAAACCTTACAATGAATGGATCGTAGCTATTGGCGAACATGAAGGTGTTATAGATGGAGCAGACTGGGTAAGTGTTCAAAATATTCTGGATAAAAATAAGGATAAGAACTATAATCGTCCACGTAGCCATTGTGCATTGCTTTCTGGATTGCTGAGATGCAAATGTGGCTCTATAATGTACCCTCGTGTGGCAAAAACTTATAATGAACGTGGAGAAAGGAACTTTGCGTATGCGTGTAAGATGATGCTTAACTCAAATCGACAAAGATGCAATGTGAAACGCATAAACGGCAACTTTCTCGATGATCTTGTCTGGGAGCAAATCAAAGTTCTGACATCGGATAAATCTGAATTGGCAAAGCAGCTGAAAGAGGTACAGGGCAATTTTGAAAGCGATGAACAGCCTGTACTTAAAGAACTGGAGCAGATGAAAAAAAGGCTTAGCGACAATAAACAAAAACAAAAGAACCTTATAAATTTTATTGCCAATAACGGAAGTAAAATGTCGCCTGAAATGTCCGATGACGCTAATGAGCAATACCGAAAGCTTGAAAACAGCAACAAAGAGATCAGCTCAAAAATAATCAAGCTTGAAGAAGTTGTCGCACAAAGCGAGCAAGCATTTGCTAATTTCAAAGATCTTGCAACTCGCCTAGCTGAATTTTCAGCAGCCTTAGATACCCAAAGCACCTTTGAGGACAAACGATACGCTGTGCGGCAAGTTATAGAACACGCTGAATGGGACGGCAAAAATGTAAAATTATTCTTTACTGGTAACAGAACAGTAGAACTTCAGGATATAAAGGACGAACTCGCAAACTATAAAAAAGCCCACAGAAAACGGGCAAAGACAAGCTCTGACGAAAATTCGACATTAGGTGAGGATAGCGAACGAGATACTAATGCACTTCCGCTCCCAGAAAAAGTCTGCCAACGATATCCACTTTGACGAGCCTGTTGACTCCGATAAGGACGGCAATCAGCTTTGCCTTATCGACATAATCGCAGACGGAGAGGACGTTGCCGACAAAATAGAGCTTTCCATTCGCAGTGAACAGCTCTACCGCTATATCGAAAGCTCTCTTGATGAGCGTGAAAGACAGATAGTCACTCTGCGCTATGGTCTTTTCGGTCAGCCGCAGCTGCCGCAGCGAGAAGTCGCAAAACGCCTTGGTATCTCACGTTCCTATGTTTCAAGGATAGAAAAGAAAGCCTTGAAGCTTCTTAAAGACCGCTTCGATAAACAGTGATGGGCGTTGACGCAGTAGGGGCGAACAGCGTTCGCCCGCTGATTATCATATCATGTCATTGTTTTAGCACTCATAAAACTGATATGCTAGCACTCACATAATGAGAGTGCTAAAATTCAGCTAATGTTCACAATGTCTTCACACAATGAACACATAGCAGGGGTATCATAAAGACAATGAAGAAAGGAAATGATACCAATGGAAGAGCAGAATAAATGATAAAAGCTTACAAGACAATTTAAGATATAACACATCAAGGAGGAATTTATATGTTTGGACTTACACCATTTGAAAGAAAGAGCTACGACCTGTTTAACGCATTCCATGATTTTGAGAATGATTTCTTTGGAGAAAATGCACTCCAGAGCTTCAAGACCGATATCAAGGACGAGGGCGACAAATATGTAATGGAAGCAGAGCTTCCGGGCTTTGATAAGGACGATATCAAGCTTGACATCTCAGGCAACGATCTTGTTCTTACCGCTGAGCATAAGGCAGAGACAGAGGATAAGAAAGACAAGTATATCCGCCGTGAGAGGACATACGGTTCTTATCAGAGAAGCTTTGACCTTACAGGCATTGATACCAACAATATCGCCGCAGAGTACAAGAATGGTATCCTGACCCTTGACCTGCCAAAGATGCAGGAGGTAAAGCCTGAAACCAAAAGACTTGAGATAAAGTGATTTAAGTAAAGCCTAGGCTTTGAATGAGGCGATACCAATGGGTCACGATATGATTTGCAATAGGTTTTGCTAGAATAAAATATCCGTGAGAGCGAAATGCCCCCACGGATATTTTTTTGTTATCACGATTTTTTCTCACGGCTTTTGAGCCATATTTTTCGTATTAGTATGGCAAGTAAAATTCCTGCCACTGCACCGCTTGTGTCGATAAGGACATCACGCACCTGACCTGCACGCCCCGGCACGAAAAGCTGATGTATCTCATCGCTTGAAGCGTAGATGCAAGAAAAAACTGCCGCAAAAAGCCCTCTGTATCCAAGCTTTTTCACCATAGCAAGATTTATAAAAGCCAGTATTCCAAGCAAGGCGTATTCGCTGAAATGCGCAAGCTTTCTTATGATGAACGTGGCGGTGTCCTTGTATTCTGCCTGCGCTGTAGTGTCAAGGCTGTCATATACAGGGTTGACAAATTCTATCACTGTGTTAAACACCGCATTTGATTGCTTGTTGGACTCGTCAGCATTGTTTGCCGAGAACATGAATATCACCACGCACCACAGCACAAGTGCCGACCCTTTAAGTATTATCTTTATCCTGCCTTTTGAAGTTGCTTTCAATGTAGCCTTTCAGCTCCTCTTTTTTGTTTTCCACCTTTTCGTCTATAACACCATTCAACGCAAGCTCCAGCCCAATGCCGATATCCTTTCCGCCAAAGCCCATTTGTAAAAGATCTTTGCCGTTTATGTCAAGGTCGCAAATGTGGATACACTCGTTGTCCTCTTTTATCTCCATTGCAAGCTCTGCGATATGGTCAAGTTCTGCAAGCTTTTCCTGCCGTTTGTAGTCCGACTGGGCATATGTGTCAGCCCTGCGCACCTCCAGATAATCCATAACAAAGTCAAAATCATGCTGAGCCATAAATCTCCGCACCGACTTTTTCGTGGCAGGTATCCTGTTGTCATGCTCCCATATAAGCTCATAAATATATTTCGCCGAAGCGTTGTCTATCCTGAGCCTTTTTAATATCTTCTCCGCCATGTAAGCACCCTCGAACTGGTGCTTTTTAAAGTGGGAAATGCCGTTCTCGTCAACAGTGTGCATTCTTGGCTTGCCGATATCGTGAAGAAGCATAGTAAGCCTCATCTGCCACTGTGGTCTGACGTTCTCAACGCTCAAACAAATGTGACCGTAAACATCAAGAAAATGGTGGGGATTGTTCTGCCTGAAATCAAAGCTTTCCCGAAGCTCAGGTATGAACACCGCTATGACCTCACGATAGTCAAGCAATATCTTCCTTGCACCCTTTCCACAGAGAAGCTTTTTAAGCTCTGACGCAATGCGTTCGGCAGAAATGCTTTTTAAAAGCTCACGTTGTTCAAGTATAGCCTTTGAGGTCTTTTCCTCGATCTCAAACCCAAGGCATGAAGAAAACCTCAGCCCTCTTAATATCCTCAAAGCGTCCTCGTCAAAACGCTTTTCAGGCTCGCCAACGCATTTTATAATGCCCTTTTCAAGGTCGCCTTGTCCGCCGTAAAGGTCAATAAGCCCCTCTTTTGGTGAGTATGCCATAGCGTTCACCGTGAAATCACGACGTTTTAAGTCCTCCTCCAGCGAGCTTTCAAATGTCACCTGAGCAGGCTTTCTATGCCCTATATACTCTCCGTCACTGCGATAACAGGTTATCTCCACCGGCTCGCCCTCTATCAAAACAGTGAGCGTGCCATGCTTCAGCCCGGTTTCAATAGTGCGGAAATTTGCGAAAACTTCAAGCATTTTGTCAGGGGTGCAGTTTGTGCAGACATCGTAATCATGAGGCTTTTTGCCAAGCAAACTATCTCTTACACAGCCACCGACTATATAACCCTCGTAGCCGCACTCATTCAGCCTGTCAAGAGCCGTCCTGACAAACTGCGGAATAAAGATCTCCAATTTACTGCCTCCCTTTATAGTTTTGTGAATTATGTGCGACTTTCGGGTCATAATATTTACATGAATATCTCGAAAATAATTGACCCCAAAATCTCACGGAGAGCGTTCCTCGCCCTCACGGGTATAGTGAGCGCGCTTATGCAATCTATCTTGAATTTGCCGTGGCTTGCGTTTTTTATCTTTGCTCCAATGGTGCATTGCCTGTCAGTCTGCCATGAAAAAAGGGCTTTCAGGCTTGATTTTCTGTGCTTTTTTGTACCATATTATCTTTTTCAGCTCACTTTTATGCTCACCATATGGAAAATATGTCCTCTGCCGTCCTTTGCCTCTATACCTCTTGCCACTTTAGCGTGGTTAGGTCTGACCTTGTGGGAGTGTATCCTTATGTATCTTCCATTGAGCCTTTTCCTGCCCCTGCGACCGCATCTCAAACACCGTTTGTCTGAGATAGTTTTGCTCTGCCTGCTTTTGACAGCAGGGGAGTGGCTTCAAGAGAAAGTTCCGATTTTGGCGTTTCCGTGGTCTGCGGCATGGCTCACCGCAACAAGTTCGCCACTGCTTTTGCAATCCGCCACGCTCATAAGCTGCCGCCTTACAAGCTTTATAATTTTCCTGCTCAACGGTCTGCATGGGGAGATATATACAAGCAAAAAGCGTTTTGCCTACACCGCCTTTGCACTGCTTTTGCAGGGGGCAAATTTAAGCTACGGACTTTATTCCATAAACCTCGACAAAAAGCTTGATAACTTCTACCCTCAGATAGACGTTATCTGCGCACAGGATAGTCTGGAGGGCAGGGAAAAATCACACCGTAAAGCCCTTGATTCAGCACGCTCCTATCTTTCTATAATGGAAAGCTGTTGGCGGTGGGGTACTGATCTTGTTCTGCTTCCTGAAACTGCCGTGTCGAAAGACTATGACGAACAGCTAAAAGAATTTTCCCTTATATCAGACTTTGCCGCCACCCATGGGTGTACCCTTGTGACAGGCTCGTTCTATCTTGAAAACGGCAAGGATTACAACGCTCTTTTCGCCTATGATAAAAACGGCATTGCGTCTTCGCCCTACCTGAAACAAGTGCTTGTGCCTTTCGGTGAAAAGACACCTTTTGCAGGCATTTTCCACCTTGACACTATGAGCGAATGTGCAGACGAAAGACGCACCAAGCCCCTCGCCTCAGACGGCATGACCATAGGCTCTGTTATCTGCATAGAGTCCATTTTTCCAAGCCTTGTGAGCCGACAGAAAGAACAGGGAGCACAACTCATATGCGTTTCCACCAACGATTCATGGTTTGGCAAAAGCTCCGCCCGTGAACAGCATTACCGCCACTGCATAATGCGAGCTGTTGAGAACAGAAGATATGTTCTCCGTGCAGGAAACTGCGGAATATCAGCGATAATATCTCCCACAGGCGAGCAACTGTCCGTAAAATCAGACAAATCAAAAGGTGCGGTGTGGGGAAAAGTTACCCTTATTGGCAGGTAACTTTTTTACCACTCTATCTCAAAAAGTCTAGCCATATAAGGTCTGTCAAACTTAACGGAAACATTGCCTGTCGCCTTTGAAAACTCCACAGGAGTCTCACTGAAATCAGGATAAATGCACTTCACCCTTGCTTCAACACCCTTGAGGAAGTCGATAGGCAAAACGCAGGTGTCGCTCTTGCCCTCTCTCCTCCATACGGCAAGATAAGCCTTGTTGCCGTTTCTCAGACCGAGAGATACCCAGTCGTCCGAAAATTTGGACAGTCCCAAGCTCCAGAACGGCACTGCTTCCTTTATGTCCGCCCTTATCTTCTTGTAAACGCTGATAGCTTCCTTAACAAGTGCCTTGCGTTCAGGGTCGATGTTGCCAAGATGACCGCTTTGATGTATTCTCAAAAGCATTGCGTTAATCATGTTGAAAACAACTTCTTCTCTGTCACCTGATGTGATAGGATAAGCCCAGATAGCCGATTGCTCAGGGCAAAGGGCAGTAGGGGAGTTCGCCGCAATGGTGCAGTATTTTTTGTAATCGTCCTGATCTGATGTGGACTGAATGGAGTATCTTGAAAGCATCGCATAGTCCATTCTGAGTCCGCCGCTGGAGCAGTTTTCTATAATAAGGTCAGGGTGACGAGCAAAAACACCGTCAAGCCATTCAAGATAAGCCTTTTCATGACCCCACAGACCCTCGCCAACGCTGTCGCAGTTCTGCTCAGTGCCTATACCAGGCTCTATGTTGTAATCCATTTTTATGTAGCCAATGCCGTATTCCGAAACGAGCCTGTCTATTACCTCGTCAGCGTGAGCACGGACTTTCGGATTCCTGAAATCAAGCTGATAACGGCTTCTGTCATAGACTCTCTTGCCGTGACGTGTGAAGAACCAACTGTCATCGCAAACGCTGTCCACAAGCGGACACTTTATTCCCATGACCTCTATTTCAAGCCAAAGCCCAGGTATCATGCCCTTTTTGCGGATATAGTCGGCAACTTCCTTTACGCCGTTAGGAAAACGCTTTCTGCTTTCCTTCCATTCGCCGACCTCGTCCCACCAAAAGCCGTCAGCATACCAGCCTGCGTCAATGCAGAAATATTCACAGCCTGCCTCTGCCGCAGCGTCCACAAGGGGAAACTCCTTTTCAGACGTTGGGTCGCCCCACAGACAGTTCATGTAGTCGTTGAATATTACTGCAAGCCTCTGATTGTCCTTGTTGCGACGACGTATTTTTCTGCGGTATTTCGTCAGCTCGCCCATAGCCTTGTCAAAGCTTCCTGTCACCGAGCCTACTGCACACTTCACGCTTTCTATGCTCTCATTATGTGCAAGGTTTTTGTACCAGTGGGACTCTATCTCCGACGGACCAGAAAGCTGTAAATAAAAGTGTCCTCCCACGTCCGAAAGCTCCCAGTGCCAAGAGCCGTTTTGCTCTATCTGCCAAAACAGCACCGAGCCTGCTTCTGTGTTTTCAAGCACACCCATTGGTATGTATTCCTTTGCCGACCAGTTTCCAACGTTTGTGCAGGCAAATACCTTTGATGAACGCTGTTCCGTAGGCTTAGCAGAGGACGCAAGCCCCACCTGTTCAAGAGTGTAGTCCTGCCACTGCAATTCACGCTGCCATGAGTTGTGGCATACCCATATCTTCATCTTGTCCTCAGGCTTTTTAAGCCCCTCTTTTTCTACGCCCGTCAGCGCAAAGGAGGACATATATTCAATGGTCTGTACCTCGCTGCCCTTGTTTGTAAGGGTAGTCCAACAGCGTACAACAGACGTGCCGGAGTAAAACTGATAGTGGGACACAGCTTCAAGACCTGTGCCCTCATCAAATGTCACAAGCTCAAGCTTCCTGCCATGGTCATTGTTCACATCACGGAAGTCCTTGAACTTCATTCTCCAGCCAGGAGCGGTCACAATATATTTGTTTCCGTGACGCTCGTCAGGGCGGTCGATACCGCTCGCCTGTATCTCTACAGGTCTGAAAGTTTTCAGCCCCATGTATGAAGCCGTCTTGGCTTCATCAAAAGGCAGAGCAGAGAAGTGCAGAAGCTTTGCCTCGTTCTCGTCTGTTATCTCAAATACTATATTAATGCCGTTTTCATATATCTCAATACGTTTCATATGGCGTGTTTCCTTTCGTGATCTGTTTATCTGTACATATTATCGTACACTTATATCATTTTCGCAAGCTCGTCAAGTATCCTGTGAGCGGCTTGCTCTTTGGTCATAATAGGCAGCTCCACAGCACCGCCATCAGTGATAAGGGTGATAACATTAGTGTCCGTCTTGAAGCCTGCGCCAGCGGTCTTTAGTGAGTTTGCGCATATCATATCGCAGTTTTTGTTGGTGAGCTTTTTCTCAGAGTTCTTGATAACGTCCTGAGTTTCCATGGAAAAACCGCATATGACCTGACCGTCACGTTTGTGCTGACCGAGATAGCCAAGAATATCCTTTGTGCGCTTTAGCTCTATCTTCATGTCATCGTCAGACTTCTTTATCTTGTTGTCAGCCACCGCAACAGGCGTGTAGTCAGCCACAGCCGCCGCCTTTACGATAATATCCTGCTCAGGAGCAAGCTTTGTGACAGCTTCAAACATATCCGCCGCAGACTTTACGTTCACAACGTCCACGAACATAGGCGGCAAAACCTCCATGTGACCTGCCACCAACGTCACCTTTGCACCTCTTTGCATAGCCGCTTTAGCCACCGCACAGCCCATTTTTCCGCTTGAATGATTAGTGATGTACCTCACAGGGTCGATAGCCTCCATGGTCGCACCAGCCGTAACAAGCACCTTTTTGCCTGCAAGATCCTTCTCAAAAGCAAGCTCCCGAAGAATGTATTCAAACAACACCTCAGGCTCAGGCATTCTGCCGTCGCCGTCATCACCGTTTGCAAGCATACCTCTGTCAGGAGCGATCATCTCGTAGCCGAAACGCTCAAGCTTCTGGATATTGTCCTGCACAATAGGATTGTGATACATATTGTGGTTCATGGCAGGGGATATCATTTTCTTGCAAGGGCAAGCCATGACAGTGGTGGTGAGCATATCGTCAGCAATGCCGTATGCTATCTTTCCGATAACATTAGCGGAAGCAGGAGCGACCATAACAATGTCAGCCTGCTTAGCAAGAGCAACGTGTTCAACACTGTATTGAAAATTTCTGTCAAAAGTATCTATAAGGCACTTGTTGCCCGTGAGGGATTCAAAAGTGATAGGGTTTATAAATTGAGTGGCGTTCTGTGTCATGAGTACCTGAACATTGCAGCCTTGCTTTTTAAGCAGCCTTGCTAAGGTTGGGATCTTGTAAGCCGCAATACTGCCGCTGACGCCGAGAACGACCGTCTTACCTGAAAGAAGCATAGAGATGACCTCCTTAGTGGAAATATACAAGGCAACACCGCACAAAGCCCGCCTGACGGCTTTGCACGCCATCTGCTTGCAGATTTTCCGTCATATCACACAAAAATCTGACTACGCATCTGACGCACAATCTTTGTGCGGTATTGCCTTAAATATAGTATAACACAGATCATGTTGAAATGCAAGATTTCAAGTGATAAGTGAGCAAGGAAAATAACAGAAAACCGCTGCCCACAGATGCCCGTGAACAGCGGTCTAAACCATATGTCAATCCTTGTATTGCGAAGTTATCCCGAAGTATTCTTCAAGAGAAAGTCCGCTGTTGGTTATGTTTTGTGCTAAAGGTGTGCCTACATATCTTATATGCCAAGGCTCGTACTGATAACCGGTGTAAGCCTCCTTGCCCTTTGGATAACGAATTATAAAACCATATTTCGCACAGTTGTTGGCAAGCCACTTGGCTTCTCTTGTGCCGCCAAATGAGTCGCTGGCGTTGTTTACGTCTATTGCCATGCCCGTCTGATGGTCGCTGTAGCCAGGTCTTGCGGAGTATTTGTCTGCCGCAGCCTTGCCGTCACGGTTGCAGTACATATTATAAAGGTACTTCTGATCGTAATAAGAGCGGTATCCTGAGCATACCCACAGGCTTATGCCGTCTTTATATGCAGCGGTCTGCATCTTTTTGAATGCCGCTGACGTTTCTTTGGTCAGACCCTTTGGGTCATAGCTTGCAGGGAGGGAATATGTTTTGTTCGCCAAAAGAACTCCGTCAACATAGCTCATGCCGTTTATGACCTCGACAGTGTGGTCTGGGGTCTTGACGGTTATCTCCTCGGAATATGCTCCATAGTGATTTGAACCTTTATCGTCCGTCTTGCAGGCTCTTACCTTGAATCTGTATGTAGTCTTTGCGTAAAGTCCGTTTATTGCGCAGGAATTTACCGTAGATGAAGCTATGTTCTTCCACTTGCCGTTTGTGTATATAAACACCTTGTAGCTTGTGCAGCCTACAGACTTCCAGTTAAGGTCAAGTGTAGAAGCTGTGATGTCAGAAGCTTTTACTCCTGTTACCTTCCTTGGATTTGTGGCGGAATTGTAGTTTTCACAATAGTCGCTGTATATCTTAACTCCGTCTACTATCTTATATGCTCTTACCTTGAAATTCTCCCTTGTTGCCGCAGGCAGACCCTTGACAGTGTAGGTCGTGCCTTTCACGTCAGCTATCTCAGGATATTTACCCTTTGAACGCATTCCCACAGAATAGCCGTCCGCACCGCTCACAGCGTTCCAGCTAAGCTTTATAGAGCTTGTGTTAGGGGTCTTAGATGTCAGACCAGTGACCTTGTTCACCATGACAGCCTGTGCCGTTATCTCCTGCGAATATTTGCCGTAGTGATTTGCACCCTTATCGTCACGCTTGCATGCTCTTACTTTAAATTTATAGCTTCCTGCGTCAAGTCCTATGACAGTGTAGCTGTTTGTATCCGTCTGCGCTATCTGCTTCCACTTGCCGTTTTTCAGCATAAAGACACGATAGTTTGAACAGCCCACCTTTTTCCATGAAAGGCTAACGGAAGCATTGCCCGTCTGAGCTTTAAGACCGCTTATAGGGCGGGGATTTGTGGCGGAGTTGTAGTTCACTGAATAGTCGCCATAGACCTTTTGACCGTTCACTATCTTATATGCTCTTAC
>OHLH01000325.1_pt1 | contig 33644 bp, 30 predicted proteins | sample 1569061 | NCBI WGS metagenome assembly OHLH01 (sample SAMEA3879603, study PRJEB24766) | human gut metagenome | biome: human-associated habitat; feature: feces | place: USA | collected 1985/1987
ACATCGATTCGGAACTAATTCACAAAATTTGCAACGTGGTTTACCGAATGCTTACATTGTTTTTAGGTATATCAATCGGTAAACGGTAAGTGGCGGCATACGCCCGGTTGATAATTACTAATAAGTAGTAAAGTACAGATACAATGAGATTATAAGTATCAGATACAGGATGTAGAAGCTCCTGCTTTATGATTCCTAAAAGACGAATATATTCCGCCATGTTTTCAGGTGAAGCAAACAGATAGGGAGGAGTGTCGGTCTGATAATAATACAACAAGCGATACACAAAAAACTTGTCCGCTATGAATGTGCGCATAAAATCCTCGCGGAATATAAGAAAAGAGTAATCCAGTTCTGCCTCATCCACGTGCCATTCCTGCTGCTGATGCGGTGAGAGGAGTAGTATCATATTGGCATGCAATTCAAATTTTCGGAAATTCAGTAGCAGATACCCATTGCCCTTACGAAAAAAATAAAAGCTAAAAAAGTCTGTTTTAAACACCTGATTTTCTGTCAGGACACCACATATATCGTTACTGTGACCTGAGTTGATATAAAAATCCACGCCACAACGTGTCTTGCTAAAAGGGACGCTGACCAGACGTTCAGGGTTGACGATTTTATCCATATATTTCGTTTTTGAGCAAATATACTATTTTTTATTTATCAAAATGGCATATATTCCTGTTTTTAAGGCATCATGCATCCGGTTTGTTTTACTGAACTTTGCGACTGTAATCAATACAACAAATTATGATGGAAGAAAAAGTAACAATTCGATTGATCCGTAATGCCACATTGCGAATTCATTATGCTGGAAAAGAGATACTTGTTGACCCCATGCTTGCCGAAAAAGGCACTTTGCAGTCGGCCCTCGGTGTGTATAAGACCCCAAGAGTACACCTTACGATGCCGATGAATGAAATTACGGACGGTTTGGATATGGTATTGCTGACACACAATCATATTGACCATTACGACCCGACAGTGAAACAGCATTTAGCGAAGAACATCCTGTTCCTGACACAACCGCAGGATAAAGAATGTATTTTACAGGATGGCTTTACAAATGTAGAAAGCATCGAAGCAGACAAAACAATTGGAAATTTAACCATTTATCGCATCCAAGGGCACCATGGCTTCGGGCAGATTGGGAAAATGATGGGTCCGGTATCCGGCTATATGCTTACCGCACACGATTTTCCTACAATTTATATAATGAGTGACTGTAAGTGGGAGGAGTGTATCCGTCAGGCCGTTGAGCAATTTTCTCCCGATTACATCATTGTGAACAGTGGAGGTGCCATATTCCCTGAATTTTCTCGAACAGAAGGTTCCATTATTCCTGACGAACAAGAAGTTATGACCATGCTTGATGAGCTTCCCGCTTACATCAAACTAATAGCAGTCCACATGGAAGCTACTGATCATGGACAGACTACACGCACAATTTTACGTAACGAAGCCATGCATCACGAAATAGAAATGAGTCGCCTGATTATTCCTGAAGATGGAGAAACAATAATATTATGAGCGTCTGTATCAAATCCCTTATAAAAAACATGAATCTTGTGATAGGTTGTACAATTGGATGCAACTATTGTTATGCAAGAAATAACTGCAAGCGGTTTCACATGACTGATGACTTCTCTGTCCCTCAGTATATGAACCGTGAATTGCATCTGATGGATAATCCTAAATCACACGTTTGGCTACTTACCGGTATGAGTGATTTCTCTGATTGGGAAACAGCCTGGAAAGAAGAAATATTTGAACGTATAGCGATGAATCCACAACATGCGTATATTTTTTTGACGAAGCGTCCTGAACGAATCGACTTTCAAACTGACGATGAAAACGTATGGATGGGAGTTACTGTGACTAGGGCTTCCGAGAAGAAACGGCTGAAGGAATTAAAAGGTCACATTCGCTCTAAACATTATCATGCCACTTTTGAACCTCTCTTTGAGGATGTGGGTGAGTTAGATTTGGAGGGTTACGAATGGATTGTTATAGGAACGGAAACAGGCAAAAGGAAAGGGAAAGTAGATGCCAATCCTGAATGGGTGCTTCATATTGTAGAACAGGCGAAAAGAAATCACATTCCGGTATTTATGAAAGAAGACTTTTTGCCTATCATGGGAGAAGACCGAATGATTCAAGAACTACCAGAACAATTTATAGAAAAAATATGGAAAAGGAAATAATCAGAGAAATAGATGTACAGAATGTCATGACTAAATCCTCATTGCCAGTAGGGGGGCTCAGTCAATCCTTATGTGGGTTGTCCTCATGCTTGTAAGTACTGCTATGCTTCATTCATGAAACGTTTTACAGGGCATACAGAGCCTTGGGGTACGTTTCTAGATGTAAAGCACTGGAAACCTATTGATAATCCGCATAAATATGACGGACAGCGGATTGTTATCGGTTCTGTAACCGACGGATACAATCCGTATGAAGAAGAGTTTTGCAGAACCCGTAAACTGCTGGAAGAATTAAAAGGAACGAATGCTGAAATCATGATTTGTACTAAGTCAGATTTGGTTTTGCGTGATCTTGATTTACTTAAAGGCTTTCCGAAAGTGACAGTATCTTGGTCGGTCAACACACTTGATGAACAGTTCAGATGTGATATGGACCGTGCCGTGAGCATCGAGCGCAGGCTTGAAGCCATGAAGCAGGTTTATAATGCAGGCATACGTACCGTATGCTTTACCCGGGAATCACGGATGTGAAGGCTATCGTTAACCGGGTGAAAGATTTTGCCGATTTGATATGGCTGGAAGATTTGAATCTTCGCGGACAGTTTAAGAAAGAAATCATGGGGTATATACGGGAAAAACATCCAGGACTTGAAATCTTGTACGATGAGATATATAACAAGAAAAAGCAGGATTACTGGCGGGATTTAGAGCAGGAAATCTTTTCATTTGCTCAGGGGGAAAGTTATCCTTATCGCATAAATGATTTACCATACGGGCGTTCTTTAAAGGGGAAACCTGTTATAGTCAACTATTTTTATCATGAAAAAATCAGGTTGAAAAGATAAATTCATCTGATAGAGTCGATAAGTTCACTGATAGTCTGTCCTGTCATTAATTATCAAGATGGTATAAGTTTGATTGTGGTTGGTAGTAACGGTAATCCGTATTATTTGAATCTTTGTAGGAAGATTGCATATACAGTTTTATGGTATTTAACAGATATGATGTTATTAATTTAAGACCTATTTGGGGTATGATAAAAGCTATATTTTTCGATATTGATGGAACCTTGGTGAGTTTCAATACCCATCGCATTCCTGATTCTGCAATAAAAGCCATTGCAAAGGTAAAATCGAAAGGAATCAGAATTTATATTTCTACAGGTCGTCCATTCTCTTTAATAAATAATTTGAACGAAATTCAGCATTTTATTGATGGGTATATAACAACAAATGGGGCATTATGCTTTTCGGGTAATGATATAATATCTTGTACACCTATTCCAATAGAAGATGTGCAGACAATGATTGCTTTTTCAGACAAGATGCGCTTCCCGTGCATGATTGTGGGTGAAAAAGATCTTATAATGTATAATAGTGACGAAAGGACTGACGTAATATTTCGACAGATGTTGAATGTGCAGAACCTGAGAGAAGACAACCGGCTTGAGGCAATTCTTCAACAACGGATTTTGCAGTTGACCCCCGTGATATCTGAAGCGGAAGAACAAATAATCATGCCACACATGAAAGGAAGTGTTTCCAGCCGCTGGTTCCCTGACTTTGCAGATATCACGGCACGCGATGCCAATAAAGGAAACGGTTTAATGAATGTCATATCTTATTTAGGATTTAATCCTGAAGAAACGATGGCGTTTGGCGATGGAGGAAATGATGTTTCAATCATTCAAAAAGCGGGAATCGGTATTGCAATGGCCAATGCTGGTCAGGAGTTGAAAGAGGCTGCTGATTACATAACATCCTCAGTCGACGATAATGGGGTTTACAATGCGCTAAAACATTTTATTATATAAGGTATGAGGGTTATGTACCACGTTTCTTTGAACCAAGCAGTGGAAGCTGTAGGTGAATGCCAGTGCACCTGAGGTACCTTGCGCACTGTCTTGGTTCTTTGGCTGATTAATATGATTTTAAAACTTGTATTTTTCTGCAAACCTGTTAATCAAATCCGGCTGAGGGATTAGAGGACGAGCCATTCCCACATAATCTATTTGGGTTTCATTGATCATTTTCTCCATCTCTTCATAGATTCGGTTTCCACCCGTGACAATGACCGGTACGGCTGTTTCCGTAGCGACCTTGTCAGCAATTTCCTTGAAATAGGCTGTGTTCATTTTGAAATCAGTGAAGTTGCCGCTGATTTCGATAGCGTCAATTCCTCTTTTTCCCAGTTCGCGACAGATATAGAGACAATCCTCGTGAGTGACTCCCTGGTCAAAGTTGTCCTGGCTCTGTACCTTGGCCCATACGGAGAAATCCTCGCCGACGGCACGGCGGATGGCTTCGTAAACTTCGAGGGTGATGCGATAACGGTTTTCACGGTTTCCACCATAGTTGTCCGACCGCCTGTTGTAGTAGGGCGTGGCGAATTGATGGAGTAGAAAACCGTGACAGGCATGAATCTCCACCCCATCAAATCCGGCTTGTTTGGCCCGTAGGGCAGCCGCTACAAATGCTGCTACTGTGTTGCCAATATCCATTGTCGTCATTTCTTTTGGGATGATACCCGTCCGTAGATTCTTTACGGCACTTGCTCCCATAATCTCGCCATCGGAAGCGACCGGGGAGGAATAGGCAGAGCCTAAACTGACCAGCTGCATCAATATGTGGCAGTCATGGTTATGTACGACATCGGTGAGTCTTTTACATCCCTCGATGAACGTATCGTCATACATGGCCAATATATTCTTGTTTTTTTCCTTCCTATCTATTAAGGTATATCCGGTTAGGATTGTTCCTACACCTCCTTTGGCCAATGCTTCATAGCGGTTTAGCAACTTTTCCGTCACTTGCCCGTTTGGAGTGGGATCTTCTACGGATGCACGGACAAATCGGTTTTTCAATCTCATGGACCCGATAGAGGTCTCATCGAATAGCGTTTTTGGGGTGATTCCAACGGTTGATGTTTTCATTTTTTCCCTTTCTGTTTGGACAAGCAGTTGGTCGGCAACTGAATGACGAGTTCAAATTTTTTTCATTTTTCTTTTGAGATTGCGAATTTATGTCATGATGCCTATATTTGCAAGTACTTACAAAATAGTAATGTAGTAACCAAAAAGTGTATTTTATGGATAATCAGCATGTTTGTAAAAAATATTTTTTTAACGGAACGGTCTATTTATGTCCGTTGGAGCTGGCTATGGAGATTATAGGTGGAAAATGGAAGGCCATGCTTTTGTTTCATTTGCAATTTGGTCCATTGCGTTCGAGTGAGCTGCAGCGCCGTGTGACGGGCAAGATTTCCAACAAGATGTTTACGCAGGTGGTACGGGAACTGGAAAAGGCCGGAGTCATCAGACGTATTGTCTATCCGGTTGTCCCTCCGAAAGTCGAATATGAACTGACGGAATTGGGACAGTCTGTCATTCCCAATATAAATGATTTGTCACAATGGGGGTGTAGCGTCGGAAAACAAATCGAGGATTGAATACTGCGTATCTATTTTAGCGAATCCGACAGTTTCGGACTCGCTAATATTTTCATATACTTTTATATGCCGTAAGGAAAGTGGCCTCTATTTTTTGGGGAAAAAGAAGTCCGTTTTTAAATTTAACATAACAAAGTATTAAATCAATAAATTCATTGCATTTTCTTTCGCGTAGAAATAAATGTTTGTATCTTTGCGTCTGACAATTGTGTCAGAATAAAGGTCAAACATGTATAAGATATGATTAAGATAGGTCTAGATGTAGGTTCAACTACTGCAAAAATGGTTGCCATAGATGAAGACGACCGTATTATATATTCAAAGTACGAGAGACATAATGCGAAGGCAAAGGATGTAATTATTCCAATGCTTAAAGAGCTGGTAACTATAGTGAATGATGAAGATATTGCTATAAGAATAACGGGTTCGGTTGGAATGGGGTTTTCCGAAAAATATGGCATCCCGTTTGTTCAGGAAGTGGTTGCAGCAACGAAGGCTGTTCAGAAGGAATATCCAGATATAGTATCTATGATAGATATAGGAGGTGAAGATGCTAAAGTCGTTTTCTTTAAGGATTCCGAAGCGGTTGATCTCCGTATGAACGGTAACTGTGCCGGTGGCACAGGTGCTTTTATAGACCAGATGGCTATTATTCTGGGTGTCAGTGTGGATGAAATGAATGAACTGGCAATGAATGCGACGCATGTCTACCCGATAGCTTCACGCTGTGGTGTTTTTTGTAAGACAGATATACAGAACCTTATAGCCAAGAATGTAAGCCGTGAGGATATTGCGGCTTCCATTTTTCATGCTGTAACAGTACAGACGGTGGTAACGCTGGCAAGAGGATATGATATGAAGACTCCGATTCTCTTCTGTGGCGGACCTCTTACTTTCATACCTGCTCTTAGAAAGGCTTTTATTGAATATCTGTCAGTTCATGACAGTGATGTTGTCTTGCCGGAAAATGGAACTCAGCTTCCAGCTTTGGGAGCAGCGCTTGCTCATGTAGAGAAAGAGTATATTGTTTCATTGTCTTCACTTGTCTCAATTTTAGAGAAACCTGTGGAAACTGTTGTACGTAAAGATGGGCTTAAACCTATTTTCCCCAACTCTGAGGAGTATGATAAGTGGAAAGAGGAAAAACGGAAGAATGTTGTGAATACCGGAATTTTGAAACCGGGTAAACAGGAAGTTTATATAGGCATTGATTCAGGTTCGACAACGACCAAGATCATTGTGACCGATGCAGATGCAAATCTTATTTATTCGTTCTATAGCAACAATGGAGGAAAACCTATTGAAACTGTAGAAAAAGGATTTAAGGGGCTGCTGGATGAATGCGGTAAAACAGGAACACAGCTTGTTGTCAAAGGAAGTTGTTCTACCGGTTATGGTGAAGATCTGATAAAGGCTGCATTCCAATTGGATAACGGTATTGTTGAAACCATAGCGCACTATATGGGTGCACACCATTTTGACAAGGATGTATCTTTTATTCTGGATATTGGTGGTCAGGATATGAAAGCCATTTTTATAAACAATGGAGTAATCGACAGAATAGAGATAAATGAGGCATGTTCTTCTGGTTGCGGTTCCTTTATAGAGACATTTGCCAAAACACTTGGCTATACGGTCTCGGAGTTCTCACAGGCTGCCTGCCGTTCCACGTGTCCGGCCGATCTTGGCACCAGGTGTACTGTATTCATGAATTCAAAAGTAAAACAGGTGCTTCGGGAAGGTGCTACGGTGGAAGATATTGCTGCCGGTCTTGCATACTCTGTGGTGAAGAACTGCTTGTATAAAGTCCTTAAGCTGAAAGATACCTCTGTTTTGGGAAATCATCTTGTTGTTCAGGGAGGTACGATGAGAAATGATGCCGTGGTAAGGGCCTTGGAGATTCATACTGGTATGAAAGTTACAAGATGTAACATACCGGAGCTGATGGGAGCATTCGGATGTGCCCTCTATGCCCGTGAGCATTCCTGTCGTGAGATTCCTTTTGAAACCATGATAAGTATGGCGGGATTTACCTCACGCACCTTGAACTGTAAAGGGTGTGACAACCAATGTCCGGTAATGTGCTACAATTTTGAAAACGGGAAACGTTATTATTCAGGCAATCGGTGTGAGAGGGTTTTCTCCAACGGTGAGAAAAATATAGAGCGTGGTGAGAACATGTATCAGATAAAGAATGAACTGCTTTTCTCACGTAAGCCAATAGCTGATGATTCAACGCTCACTGTTGGTGTTCCGCGTTGCCTTAATATGTATGAGGAATATCCATTCTGGCATACCCTGCTGGAATCATGTAACATCAAGGTCGTGCTGTCGGATGTATCCAATTACGCACGATATGAATGTAGTGCCAGGATGGTCATGTCCGACAATATCTGTTTCCCTGCAAAGCTTGTTCACAGTCATATACAGAACCTTATAGACAAGAAGGTCGACAGGATATTCATGCCTTTTGTCATCTTTGAACGTCAGGGCAAGGAACAGAACAGCTATAACTGCCCGATTGTTACCGGTTATTCCGAAGTGATAAAAAGTGTCCAGGGTTCCGGTGTGGCTATTGATTCTCCAGCCATTAACTTTAAAGACAGGAAGTTGCTTTTCAAGCAATGCGAAAAATATCTTACATCCCTTGGTGTGGATTTACGTACAGTAAAGGCTGCTTTTGATAAGGCATGTGACGAACAGGACCGGTTTATGAATGAACTTATTGTCAGAAATGAGGCCATATTACACAATGTACGGGAGAAAAACAGAATGGTTGTTCTGCTTGTCGGACGTCCTTATCACACAGACATGCTGATTCAGCATAAAGTGTCTGACATGCTTGTGGATATGGGTGTCAGTATAATCACTGATGATTTTGTGAGAAATAAGGATATAGACCTGGATGGTGTTCATTTTCTTCCTCAATGGTCATACCCAAACAGGATATTGAGAGCCGCAAAATGGGCATGTGCACAGGATTCAAAGATTCAGTTTGTAGAACTGACTTCATTCGGCTGTGGGCCTGACGCTTTTCTCGTAGATGAAGTCAGGGATCTTCTCATCAGAAACGGGAAAGTATTCACTCTTTTGAAATTGGATGATGTCAATAATGTAGGTTCGATGAAACTCAGGGTACGTTCTTTGATTGAGAGCATCCGTCTGGCAGAAGAAAACAGACATACAGGCCACACACATCATGATTTCAAGACTGTACCAGTATATGACAATGAATACCGGCACAGGAAAATCCTTGTTCCATTCTTTACGCCGTTTATATCACCTCTTATACCGGCTGTGATGAAAATAGCTGGTTACGATGTTGAAAATCTTCCTCTAAGCGACAGCCAGTCATGTGAATGGGGGCTGAAGTATGCCAACAATGAAATATGTTATCCTGCTACTCTTATTGTAGGCGACATTACCAAAGCCTTCAAGAGTGGCAAATACAATCCTGACCGTTCTGTAATAGCCATGACACAGACAGGAGGGCAGTGTCGTGCCAGCAACTATATAGCTATTATCAAAAAAGCTCTGGTGGATGCCGGATATGAAAACACTCCGGTCGTTTCACTCACTATGTCGGGGGCAATAAAGAATGACCAACCGGCTTTTAGGATAAATTGGTTGAAAGTGTTGCCTGTTGCTTTCCGTGCTGTTCTTTACAGCGACTGCATATCCAAGTTCTACTATGCAACTGTTGTGAGGGAGAAAAACAAAGGTGAAGCAGCAAGACTTAAGAACATGTATCTGAATATGGCAGATGAGCTGATTCGTAAGAACCGTTCAAAAGAGCTCTTGAATTGCCTTTCTCTTGCCGTGGCTGACTTTAACAGGATTTGTATGGTAAAGGACTGTCCTAAAGTCGGCATTGTCGGAGAAATATATCTGAAATTCAATACTTTTGCGCACAGAAATCTACTTTCATGGTTGTCTGACCGTGGCATTGAGATAGTGCCCCCGGTATTGACAGACTTCTTTATGCAGAGTTTTGTAAACGGAAAAGTAAATGTGATGTCAAATATAGGTAGCAAAGATTATCCTGATTTTGTTTACCGATGGATTTATAAGATAATCCGCAGAGAAATAGACAAATTCAATGATGTGGCATGTAAGTTCCGCTATTTTACACGTTTTGAGGATATATTTGAGCTGGCAGGAGAGGCACGTAAGGCAATATCACTGAATGCGCAGTTCGGTGAGGGCTGGCTTTTGCCGGGCGAGATGTTGTCATTGGCCGGGAAAGAAGTAAAAAATATCATCAGCTTGCAACCCTTTGGCTGTATAGCCAATCACATTGTGTCCAAAGGCATAGAAAAGAGAATAAAAACTTTAGTCCCTGATATTAATATATTATCTTTGGACTTTGACAGCGGTGTCAGTGAAGTGAACATTATTAACCGTATGCTGCTGTTTGTAGATAAACTTGAAAAATAATTCAAAAGATGGAAAATAATATTCTGGAAGAAAAAATTATAGCTGTAGCGAAAGAAGTCTTTATTGAAAAAGGATTCGACGGCACAAGTATGAGCGATATAGCAGCAAGAGTGGGTATTAATCGTCCGACCCTGCATTATTACTATCGGACAAAGGAAAGGATGTTTCAGGCTGTATTTTTGTCGATTATACAGTCATTCATTCCTAAAATCCAAGATGTTTTTATTGATGACAACAAATCATTCCCGGAGAAAATAACTGTAGTTGTAGATACATATCTTGATGTGGCCAAGAAGAATCCTTGCCTTCCTCTGTTTGTGGTGCGTGAGATAAATCGTAATGTAAAAGATTTTATAAAGGTCGTAAAGCCCATATATATGGATAAATTCCTTAATCAGATAGCCGCTCATCTGCTGTCTGCCATGGAAAAGGGCGAAATAAAACAGGTTCCTTTAAGAATCGTGTTCAACACATTCTATGGCCTTCTGTCATTTCCTTTTCTCAGTAAGGATTTAAGCTTTCTTGAGTCGGATAAAGAATTCAATGCCCTGATTGACGAGTGGAAACCCTATATGGTAGATCAGATGATACATTTGTTATGTAAATAACCCGAATCATTAGTGTCTCGCTAAAAGAGGGACGCTAATGATTTTGATTCTTTTCAATGTGCGAAGATGCGGTGTACGCCTCAATAGTCATCCTCCCCGTTGGGAAACAACGCGCTGCGTTCTGCTTCCGCATCGAAAAATTCATATTCGTCTTTTACCTTGGTAATGAGCCGGAGGATACTGGCAATCAGTTTGCGTTCCGCATCGCGGGCTGCGGGCAGGTAGTCCTCCAGGTCTTGTTCTATCGTGCAGACTTCTTCTTCAAATTCGTTGATATCGAAACTCTCGTCTTCCAGCAAGTCATTTTCCAGCGCATTCTCCATGCGGGCTTTCAGTTCCAGTAAGTCATCTCTGTTCATCGTTCTCGTTTTTTGTGCCCTAAAGATAAGAAGATTATTCTTATGTTGTTCTTCTTTTTTTGCGTAAGACTGAAGCACTTTTACCTCGACACGAACGGGCCGACACCTCGTCACGTACGTGTCGACCTCTCATCACGAACGTGTCGATGTCTCCGCACGAATGTGATGAGGTATTTCTGCCGGGAGCTTGCAGCGATTAGAGGCAGCCGTTCGGAGGAATCTCCTAATTAATATTAAAATCTGGAGTCGGGCAAAATCCTTTTCAGGCTTTTCTTGTTGTATATTCATACAAACTAGACTTAAATTACATACTCTTTAATTTAACCGAATGAAAAAAATCTTCTTTCTCGCCACTTTGGTGAATGTGGCTTTGTGGACGCTTTGTGTGACTTCGTGTAACAGGAATCTGCCGGAGAGCGGGACGGAACAACCGCCAGCCGGCAGGGTGGACTGGGATATGCTGCTGGAGGGCTCGCGGGCCGCGATGAAAGCCGACGGGAGTGGCCGTTTTGAGGAAGGAGATACGGTGGTGGTGTATGCCCGCAATGTGAAGGACGGACGCACACAGCACTACACGCTTCGGTTGTCGAACGGGAAGTGGATGCCCGAGCTGTACTGGGCGGAAGTGGGAGAGGACGTGGAGTTTACAGCCTGGCACGTGGCTCCTGCGCTTCGTCTGCATCAGGGCAGTCAGTCTTCCTCCGATTATTCCCATACGCTGGCTGCCGACCAGCAGGAAGTGGGATACCGCCGTTCGGATTTGCTGCGGGCACAGGCCCGTGTGCAGGCGGGCGGGAAAGTGCAGCTGCATTTCAAACATGCGCTTCATCGGCTGCGTCTGGTGCTGGAGAGCAAGGATGCCTCGTATTCCAAAGAACAGTTGCAGCAGGCGGAAGTGAAGGTGTATACGCCTTGCCAGCTTCCGTTCAGTCTGTCCGATGGGAATCTGAAAAATCAGTCTGATTATCAATGGGTGAAGATGGCCCGTCAGACCGATGGGGAGTGGATGGCTTTGGTATCTCCGCAGGAGACGGAGGCGTTACGTGCCGAGGGCTGGATTCGCATCCGTATTGACGGACAGGAAACTACGGTGAAGGTACCTGAGACTGTAGACGGGAAGCCGTTCGAGCGTTTGGAGGCAGGGAAGGAAACAGTGTATCGGCTGAACCTGCAAAAGGGAAACACACCGGATGCCTTTGCGGGAACCACCCGCTGGGTATATGGGGTGAAGGAGCCTGCCGACGGACAGTGGAGCGTGGACCGTACCCAGCTGCCTTGGACGGAGGGCTGTGGATGGTTCGACTGCAACAAGGTGAATCCTTCGGATGTCTCGTCCGGTGGCGACGGACTGATGTGTTGGGCGGCGGCCACTTCGAACCTGATTCATTGGTGGCTCCAGCAGAACAGTGAAACGGAGGCTGTGAAAGCCTACAAGGGACCGAAGGCGGTACCTGCCGACATGCTGCACAGCGAGGTTTTCCAGCTGTTCAAGAACCGTTTCCCCAATCGGGGGGACTATCCGCTGAAAGCCATCAATTGGTTCTTCAATGGGGTGTTCCATCGGAAGCTGTATGACACTGACCAGCCGGACTCTCATGCCGGATTCTTCCGTACGCAGCTGGGTTCCCATTCGCTGGGCGCGGAATACGTGGGCATGGATTTGATGCGCGACCGCTTCAATGCGATTATCAAGCAGGCATTGTCTTCGCAGCAGGGCATCTTGTTTATTGTGAATATCGGAAGAGCCTGGTCTACCCATGCTGTAACGCTATGGGGGGTGAAGTTCGATGAGAACGGGCTGATTGATACCCTCTACATGGTAGACAACAACGATGGCCGTTACGATAAGCGGGGTACCATCCGGGAGATGAAGGTGCAGTACCTCCCGTACTCCAGCACGAATCCGGATTTGTATCCTTATGTGCCCAACAGCCTGGGAAATTTCACTATCCGCATCGAGTCGCTCTGCACCTTGAGTCTGGGGCGGGAGTGGATAAAGTAGGGTAGAGCGCATCAATGTAGTCGATTGTATATATTAACTGACATGAAAAAGAAAATGATGATTCTGTTGATAGGCTTGGGCGTATCATTGCTAGTCTCTTCGTGTTCAACCATTCTGGACATGATATTAGGGAGCCACCAATGTATCTATCCTAATTGTACAGAACGGGCAACCGACGGTTCTGCTTATTGCTCTTATCATAAACCTTATTATTTAAGATAAATCCGCGAGGCTCCCGTTTTTATGCTTGAAAGTGAGTAAGGTTGCTTTTGTGTGTTGAAACGGCCTTCAAAGCGGGTGACTCTTTGGCCGCTCAAAAGAAAAAAGCCAGCCCGTGCACCTTGTTTTGTGTGTGAATGGGTTGGCTTTTTTCGGCTATTTACGGCATGTGCCGCTTTCGTCTTCGAGACACTTGAGGTTATTCAATCATTTTCTTCAAGGTATCCTTCATGACTTCGTGGTTGCGGAAATCGTTGCGGAGCTGATAGTGTCCGGACTTGTCCACCAGCACATACGAAGGAATACCGTCAATCTTGAATTGTTCGCAGAGATACTTCCATTGCTCGTCGTTCAGGCGGAAATGTTTCCCCTTGATGTTCGGAATTGCCTGTTTGTAAGCGACGAGGGGAGACGTTTCGTTGGCCAGGTAAATCCATACCAGCTCGTCGCTCTTCAGTTCCTGCTCCTTCAGCGGCTCGTTGGTACGGATGGCCATGCGGCAAGGCCCGCACCAGGTGTTCCAGAAATCCACCAGGATGACTTTTCCCTTGTAGGGGGCGATGAGGGCTTCGAAGAGCTTGTCCACAGGCACGTCTGGTGTCTTTTCGATGACGGCTTTTCCCTCTACCGCTTTGAGTGCAGCCTGTGCGTTTTCCTGCATCTTCAGAATCGCATCCCGATAGAACGGGTTGTGTACGCCTTCAAGCGTGTGCCGGTCGGCCTCTGTCAGTGAGATATTCGCGGCTTTCTGTACCAAGGGAAAGACCCGTTGCAGGTCTTCGGCGAAGGTGCCTTGCAGTCCCGCTTCCTCGGGCCAGGCAATGAGTGGGTTGGAGAAACAAGAAGCATAGTACATGATATTTTCTCCCATCAGTAGTTGCTCGTCGGCGATAGGGAAGAGCTTGCACAATGCGGCGCGGTTTTCGGCCGTCAGTGAGTCAATCTTCAGGTCCAGCGGTTTGTTGCGGTCCCACTGATTGTGTATCATCCGGTAATTATAGGTACGGAGGGCGTCGCCTTGCGCCATGGCTTCCACTGCTTCCTGTTTCAATTTCAGCAGGGCCAGTTCTTTGCCCACCGGTGGCAGGCTGCTTTGTGCGATACTGTCGGAGAGTGACTGGTAAAGTTGGACGACATGCTGGGTATATTCGGCGGCCGTCATCTTGTAGTCGGCAAATTCCCTTGAATAAAGCTCCATGCTATAAGGTGTATCCGGATACAGTGCGGGAGAGGTCAGTCCAGCGTATGTGCCTGTGGCGTAGCATGCCGGCGTACTCTTGAAGGGAGGAAGTTGCTTCTCCTGCGTCCGGCGGTCCATGAGCATCTGTCCGCTTTGGTGCATGTCGATATACAAGTCAATTTCTTCGCCTGGAGCCAGCCAGAACTTGTTTACTCCTATTCCTGCAAGAGCAAAAGCCTGTGCGGAACCGTACTGCCAGAACTTGAATTCAGCCTCACCCGTGTCCGCATTGATGGGGGCGGTGTAAGACTGCTGGCCGTTCAGCAGGGTATTGACATAGAGATTCACTTCCTTTGCCAGTTCCTTCCGGTAGCCTGCAAGATGGACGTGCACTACGGTCTCACCCATCTTGAACAGGGGAGCGGGAAGGGAAGAAGGTACGGCCTCGTTCGCACGGATGACTTCGGCCGGAATGTCGGACGGCAGGGTGGCTTCCGTTTTTCCGGTCAGGTCGATGCCGAACAGCTTGAAACACTCGTCACAATCGGATTCGATGAAGTCGAACGAGCGTGTGTCGCGGGGGAGGGGTTCAAAGCTCAGCCGGAAGGAGGCTTCTCCCGTTTCGGGCATCCAGAAAAGAGAATCGGCTTCGATGCCCTGCGTACCTTTCAAGGCATATTTCTTGCCGTCGGCTTGCAGGTAAGATTCGGAACTGATTTTAATCCAGTAGTGCGGGCGGAAATAGGCGTCCGTATAGAGCACCGTGGCTGTGTCGCTCAGTTCTACTTTCGCAATGTCGAGCGTCATGGTGTTGGCCGACTCGATGAAGGGGTTCTCTACGCTTCTGGGAACAGGCGTGTTTGCTGCGGTGGCCAGCCATGCGGTGGCGGCCAATGCCAGTAGGGTCATTTTATTTTTCATGTAGGTTCAGATTTAATTGTTTGTGTAAATATAAGGAAAGCTTTGTACAGGAAAAAGAAAAAAGTTAGAAATGTAGAGGAAGCATGTACCAAATTGATGAAAAAAAAGTTTTTTCTTTCCTAAAAAATGTCGTGTATATGTAATATTTATTTGAATTATATTCGCTACCTTTGCACTAAGAAACATTTATTAATGTTCAATTAACACTATTCTTTTAACTAAAAACAGAATTATGAAAAGAAACCTAATTCATTTCCTGTTGATGGCTGTGATGGCTGTATGCAGTGTGTCTGCTTTCGCTCAGACTACTACAGTGAAAGGTCAGCTTGTTGATTCAGAAACAGGTGAGCCTTTGGTAGGTGCCGCCGTTATAGTGGAAGGTCTGTCACAAGGTTCAGTGACCGACATTGACGGCTACTTCAAGCAAAGTGTGGCTGCTAATTCTACATTGGTGTTCAAGTATGTAGGTTACAAAGACCTGAAGCAGAAGATTACCCGGAAGGGCACTTCTGTAGATTTGGGCGTGATTAAAATGCAGCCGGATGCCGTGATGTTGAACGATGTCGTCGTTACTTCTTCGGTGGCCATTGCCCGTAAAACTCCGGTGGCTGTATCAACAGTGGCGCCGGTGTTCATTGAAGAGAAACTCGGGACAAAGGAGTTTCCGGAAATTCTGAAGTCCACGCCTGGAGTCTACGCCACCAAACAGGGAGGAGGTTTCGGTGATTCTCGTATCAATATGCGCGGTTTTGAGTCGGAGAACATTGCGGTGATGATAAACGGTGTGCCGATGAACGACATGGAATGGGGTGGCGTTTATTGGTCCAACTGGGCCGGACTCTCTGACGTGACCCGCAGCATGCAGACGCAGCGTGGTTTGGGAGCCTCCAAAGTGTCGGCTCCTTCAGTAGGTGGTTCTATCAATATTGTGACCAATTCGGTAGAGGCCAAAAAAGGGGGTTCCGTCTCTTATGCGATGGGAAATGACGGATACAATAAAATCATGTTCAATGTGTCGACAGGTATGAGCAAGTCGGGATGGGCCTTGACACTGCTGGGTGCCAAGACTTGGGCTGACGGATATATTCAGGGTACGGAATATGAAGCTTACAACTGGTTCATCAACATTGCAAAGCGTATCAATGACAATCATCAGCTGTCGTTTACGGCTTTCGGAGCTCCCCAGTGGCACAACCAGCGCAACAACAACGACGGACTGACCATCGAAGGCTGGCAGACACTTGCCAAGAAATATATGAACGGGGACAGTCCATATAAGTATAACCCTACTTATGGCTATGGCTTGAATGGGGAAAGAAAAACGTCTGCCCGCAATGCCTATCATAAACCTCAGCTTTCATTGAACCATTTGTGGCAGATTGATGAAAAGTCATCTTTGAGTACAGCGCTTTATGCTTCTATCGGTAATGGATATGGATATGCCGGACAGGGACTGGAATCGACCGACCGAAGTAACTGGTACGGTGCTTCTTATGGTACGTTGAATACGACTTTCCGTCACGAGGATGGAACGTTTGCTTACGACGAGGTTTATAAATTGAATCAGGAAAGTGAAAACGGTTCCAGAATGGCCATGTCGAAGTCTTACAACAAACATACCTGGATTGGTTTGCTTTCTACTTATACGACGAAATTCGGTAAGAATATCGACTTTTATGGGGGTGTAGACTTCCGTTATTATAAAGGTGTACATACCAATGAACTTTGCGACCTTTATGGAGGCGACTATTTTGTGGACTCTTCTTCTCGACAGAATGTGCTGGTGGCCAACAATGCCGCTGCGGCTGCCGGCAGTGCTTTCGTCAATCAGAAGCTGCAGGTAGGTGATGTGGTTTATCGCGATTACGATGGATATACGGTGCAGGAAGGGGTCTTTGCACAGGCTGAATACAATAAGGATAAGCTGAGTGCGTTTGTGGCCGGTTCTATTTCAAATACGGGTTACTGGCGTTACGACCGCTTCTACTATGATGCGGCTCATGCAAAATCAGAAACTGTCAATTTCCTGGGATGGACAGTGAAAGGTGGTTTGAACTACAACCTGACTGAAAATCACAACCTGTTTGCCAATGTCGGTTACATCAGCCGTGCTCCTTTCTTCTCGGGAGGCGCTTTCCTGCAGTCTACTACAAGTAACCTGACCAACCCGGATGCGGTGAATGAGAAAGTGTTCTCGGCGGAACTGGGTTATGGCTTCCGTTCCAAATTCCTGACGGCAAACCTGAACCTGTATCACACCAAGTGGATGAACAAGACCATGAGCCGTGGTATCGATTTGAAAAATGAGGAAGGTGTTTTTGTAGACCGTATCAGCATCAACATGAGTGGAGTCAATGCGATTCATCAGGGTGTGGAACTGGATTTCGTGGCGAAACCGTTCAACTGGCTGGATGTGCGTGGTATGTTCTCTATGGGTTTCTGGCGTTGGGACTGTGATGCCAAGGGTTATTTCTATGATTCTACCGGACAGCCTGTAAAGAGCTGGACAAACCAGGGACAGATTACACATGCTTCCGGCATTCAGGCCGAAGACCATGCTTCGATGACCATCCATCTGAATGGTACGAAAGTGGGTAACTCGGCTCAGACTACTGCGGCTCTGGGACTGGATGCCAAGATTACTAAAGACCTGAGCGTGGGTGTGGACTGGAACTATTATGGCCGGAACTATGCGGAATGGTCGTTCAACTCCAATGATTTGGTGGCCAACGGAGAGAAGTCGTATGACGATCCATGGAAGATGCCGGATGCAAATGTTTTCGACTTGAGCGCCAGATATCGTTTCAACATCGGAAAAATCAGTGCGACACTTTATGGTAACATCGACAATGTATTCAATCAGGAATATATCACGGATGCCGTTGACGGTGCTTCACATACCTGGAAGGATGCCCGTGTGTTCTATGCATGGGGCCGTACTTACAGCGTGAGACTGAAACTTAATTTTTAATCTCTAAAGTTGGTGGAATTTATGAAAAGAAACTATATAATCCCCGCAATGGCATCGTTGCTTATGTTAGGGGCCTGCGATTATAATGAAGATAACTTTGAGGGACTGGACGAAATGACCCGCCCTACCAATGTCTTTAAGAAAGACTATACTCTGACGGATGCAGATTATGCAACAATTGCCAACAACAGTACCAACAAGGCGCTTGCCGAAGCTGCCGGCCTTTCCGGCGAACTGTCGGCACTGAAGACCTCACTGACCTTTACAGATGAATTGCCGGGCACGGAATATATTCCTGCTTTTCTGGCGGCTACCTGGTATACAGGGGATGACGGTTCTGCAATCAAGGTTACTTATAACCAGCGGAGGGCATCTACTGCTACGGAGAAGGCGCTTAATGCAGCCTCTATCTATAGTGTCAGCAATGAGGACTATGAAACGGCATGGGGTGGTGCCAAGAATTCGTTCTTCACTCCTGCGGAAAGTGCTTCCAAGCATGTACCGGATATCTTGAAAGCAAATTATCCGGCTGCTGCGGAAGGAGACATGGTACTGGTGGACTACAATTATTCGGAACAGGAACCGAGCGGGAACGCTCCGGCTCTGAGCGAGGGTTTCGACGGACAGACGAACGGTGAGAATGTGGCCATTGACGGATGGCACAATGTGACAACCGTAGGTACGTATGCCTGGCAGGCCAAATCGTACAGTGGCAATCTCTACATACAGCAGAGTGCCTTTAAGCATGACGGTGAATTGGAGTCTTATATGATTACGCCGGCTGTGGCCATCGAATCGGGGATGAGACTTACTTTTGATGCTTGTTATGGAAATTATAAGGCAGAGGGTGGCCGTCTGTCAGTGCTCTACAGTGAGAATCTGAAAGATTTTACGAAAGAAGCCATTGCTGCCGCTACGTGGACAGACATCACGTCTGCCGTGAACATACCGGTTCCTGATGGAACTTATGGTACATTGGCTAATGTATGTGACTATGATCTTTCTACCTTGGCCGGCAAGAAAGTTTGTTTTGCATTCCGTTACAACGGCAATTCAAAGAATGCTACGACTACTGTGCAACTTGACAATATGGTAGTGAAAAAGGCGGCAGGTACCAGCGATTTGAAATCGACTCAAGTGAGTGACCTCTTCCAGTTCAATGGAACCGACTGGAAACTGTTTACCGGCGCTCTTTCTTTGGATGCGGCAGACTATAAGGCTATGGGAAGCAACTATGGAAACTTGGACAGCTCCATGGCTCCCGACAATTATTTGCCTGTTTACCTGTCACAACGCTATCCTTATGCACAGGAAGAAGATCAGTATACGGTGGCCTACAAGTACTATGACGGAAAGAGTAACAGTGTGAAATGTGCTACTTATATGATGCAGGCTGGCAAATGGGCCGCTACTACAGTGCAGGTACTCACTAATCAGTTTGTGCTGACAAATGGCAAGTGGAACTATGACCCCAGCACGGTAATCGATTTGCCGGTAGAGAAGGGAAATGCAGAAGTCTCTGCTTTCTATCAGGCAATCACAGATTGGGTAAAGGAAAATTATCCTAAATATGTCACAGGGTATGGCAACAATGATTATTATTATGGTGGCTCAGCTTATCAGAATAATTTTGACTTCCGTGTGAGTGCATGGAAAGGCCAGGGTACTTACAATGACATGAGTGATGCAGACATTGAGAAACTGATGTGGGAGCGTCTGCCGGAAGCTTTTCCGCATGCGTTGGAAGCTCTTTACGGTTCTGTCACTCCGGTGGACGGCATCGACGTGATTTATACGATTAATTTTGGAATTTACGATGGTAGTGCGACGGTAACCTGGACGATTCAGTACAAGGTGATAGCTGCCGGTAAATTTGAATATGTGGCCGAATCCTTGAAGAAAGTGGAATGACCTTTTTGAAGTGATAAATGATGAGGGGCTGTCTCAGTTCAATAGAATTGTAATTGAGACAGCCCTGTTTTATATGGAGCCAAGTCTTTTTTTTGTTGCCATTTTACAGATTTCTATCTATTCAGAATAAGTGAAAGCGGATATGTATTTGTTGTATGCTTTCAGTTTCTTCATATCCACCCGGTTGTCCGAATACGGGTTGCTCTTCTCGTCATGGAAGAAGATGTCTGTTATGTTTTTCTTTCGGACAATACGTTCCCCGCACAGTGGAATATCCTCCACGTCAAAATCCTCCAGCGGAAGTGTCTTCAATCTGCCTGGAAGATGGTTGCCAAGCTCGTTCATGTTGTAGTTGAAAAGAGCAAAGCCCTTGTGTTTGAAGTCAAGACGTATGCCATACGGACGCCCTGTCAGAAAGGCATCCGCTGCTTTTGCCATATAATTTTCCATGATTGTTTGATGTAGAAGTCATGCAAAATTAAGGCTTTCGGAAAGCAGAAACAAATTTGATTGAATGACATTTTATATACCCTGAATTCCACATAATAAACTCAGATTGTTTTTCCGGATTTGAATAAAATGCCAATACTGTCAAGCTTCACTACAAATGCCTGCTCAAGTTCATTACTGATTATTAGCTTCAATCATTTTTAAGGCAAACTCCAATACCGTATCACGGTTTTTCATAAAATCATTTACATTCTGACAAACTTCATAATGAGGCATGATACTTTTTCCCTCCATCGGGAATCCGTGTGGTGACAAAGATGCCTCTTTTGTCGGTAAACGAAAATAAATTCCATTCGTAGTATGGAATGTACGCGGACGATTTCCCGTATCCCCACCAGTCCCTTCACCGATAATTGTCACATCACCACTTTCTTTTAAATCCAATGTGAAACTTTCAGCGGCAGAAAAGGTATATGTACTGGTCAGAAGGAATAATTTACCCTTATATGAATCTTTCCGAGGAATTATTTCCCAATCCGGCGATACGCAATGTGGCTGTGGCTTATGGATGAGGTACTCGCATATTTTTTTACCGTTTCCACTGTTTCCTCCTCCATTCTCACGGACATCCACTATCAAATCTGGAAAGTCCTTTACCTGTTGATAAGCTCTGTCAAATTCATCAACAACCGGATCCATCATAGACAATATGCGAATATATCCAATGCTATCCTGTAATACCGTCCATTCCACAGTAGGGTTTTGTTTTTCATGAAAGGCAGATGCTTTTTTCAGATTGAGCGTCAGGCTCACCGTATCTTGATTTCGAATTACCTGATAGGTTGCTGTAGTATCGCTCCAAGAACGAAATATCTTACGGGCGGTCATCAATCTTCGGCATTTTTCGGTAGAAGCAGGAGTATATTTTTCATTCGTGGCAATCCATTCTGCAACCGGAGTTTTATTTATACTCACAATTTCATCTTTATCTTGGAATCCATTCTCACACATATATGAATTAGGATTATCAATAAAAACTCTTCCTTCAATATACGATGGAGCATAATTGGCCGTATAATCGTTTAGATAAACGGATGCATGCCCTGCCTTAAGTGCTGCAAAATATTCTTTCAATAACTTGCCAAAATCAACAGGTGTGTTTGCCTCTTTTTCTATTCGTCGTAAATACTCTTCATGCAAACTATCCATGTGCAAATGCTTGGAAGGATACAATGAGTACTCGTCCAGGGTAATTTGATAGATTTCTTCAAATTCCGCTTTAAAATCCTCTTTCCCAATACATAGTTCATCGGCATAATAAGAGACTACTTTTACATCCCGATTATAGAAATACTTTGCATAAATGACCAATCCGATAAATCCCAATATCAAAAGAATCAAAAGGGATAAAGCAACTTTCACTGCAATTCTAATATTCTTCTTCTTCATTGTATGATGTTTATTAGTTTTCTACTGTAAAGTTACATACTTCGCGAGACTTTTTCACTACCCTGCAGGATAGTTCTGAACTCCGTCAGCACAGAACGCCTCACTGAGGCTGTGGGCTTCGCTGCCGATTTGAGGCTGATTTCGGAATACTAATGAGAATCTTTCTTCCGCTTGAACGATTGAAACCATGAATTAAAAATTGATTCATGTAGTTTTATATTGTTTTTGTAAAACTCTTTGCTCCAACCGTTTTTAAGTCCGCAATCTTTCATATATTCACTCAAAGGCTCAAGCCCTATTTCCTTTCTGAGTGAATCGACCTTATCAATATCTTGTAGAGGGACCAGATAATCAACTCCATTCCTGGTTATTCTCTGCGTCCCATAAATTTGTTTTTGTCCTTGATTCATAAGGCACCTGTCCGTAAGAAAAGCATATTGCCAACCTTTAGCCGTACCCTTTTGGACAGCTTCTTTCAGTATAGGTAGATACTTATTCTGGATTAAAGAATCTTGGGAATGTTGAATACAAAGGAACAGAGCCTCGTTCGCCTCATAGCCAATCTCATCGGGAGAAAGCCAACCGTATTGGTCAATGATTTCAGTAACTCTGACAGCATTTCTCCGGTCTATGTCGTCCATTATCCTTCTTATTTTATCTACATTCCGTTTCTTCTTCGAAGCATCAATCAATAACAGCCTTATACTTTGATCTTCGATTCTCATCTCTTCTAATTCCTTACCGATAGAATATAATTCTGCATCATACTCTTTTTCATAAGCATCAAGAATTCTGATGTAGGTCTTATTAAACGACATAGTATCTTGCTTATCCAGATAATAATGGCAGCTATCCACGATACTTAAAAAATTTTGTGCTGCTGATGTATTACAGAACAAAAAAAACAAACAGATATAAAACAAATTCTTTAACATAATGGTGTATCATTAGTGTCCGCTAAAAAATCATAGGAGTTTTTTGAAATATTAATTCACTCTGATAACGCTCAAGCATGGCAGAAAACTCTTTATATGAATGTAGTGCTTCTTTATACTTGCCTTGCTCATCCAAAATATTAAATTTCACCGAAGCATATTTTAATGAATTCATGGTGAACGCAGCAGGACTTATTCCCGCAAGAATATTCATTGCTTTATCATACTCTCCAATTTTTGAATATCCTTGGGCAATATTCATGGCATCATCATTCGTTAGTTCTATATCCTTATATTCAGTTAAGAGCTCTTTTATCTCTTTGGGCGAACCAAAATTTATTGTATAAGACAGGTAGGAGGAGAACAGATAAGCCTCACCGTTTGGATGCTTCTTTACTAAAGACTGGCAAATGGATAGGAGACTATCAGCTGCTGATTTGTCATTCAGTATGATGTAACCATCAAGTGCATTCGTATAACTCTTGATTTCAAAGATATCTCTGCCAATGACTCCGTATAACTTTGCTGCCTCCAGATTATTTCGAATAAATTCATTTGTTTTATACTGTTTAAAATACAACGTACCCTGTGCAACAAAAGTATGAGCAAGTACCAATGAATCCGTTACTTTTTGTCTCAATTCTATAGCATTCAAGAAAGATTGCATGGCAGAATCATCGTCACCCTGATTCTGATATATTCTGCCTTGATAATAATATGTCCGAAGTTTTTCGTCAGGAGAACCTTTTTTGAGATAATGATCAATAGCCGGTTGAAGGACATCGAAAGTCGTTGTATCAATATAGTTCTTGTCCAATGCCATGGATTTAAGTAGCGCATACCTGGCTGCTATCTCTTTACCTTTAATATTTGTAACCGGAATGTTTTTCAATAGGGTAAGTGCAGAATCAGGCTTGGTATTCATAAGATTCTCGGCCATATCCATCTGCTCCAATATTGGAGTATTTCTGTCACAAGCGGCAAATACCACAATAGTCATCAGCAAAAGGATGATATTTTGAAATTTATGTATGCACATTATTCGTTCGATGTTAGCTGTTATTTTTTAATCCACAATTAAGATAGTAGTAATAGGTTACGAATTAGTTATTAGCTATTTTATTTCTGTGTGTTGCGTAACCTTCAAATTCTTTTTATGCAAAAGTACGAATTGTTCCGTTTTTGTTTACCTGATTCTTTTCTTTTTTTAATTTAGCTCCGTTACAGTGGGTGTAATGACTTCCCTCTGCAAAGGAATAATTAATAATTGGGTTACAAGCAGACATTTGAACGTCAATGAGCGACAAATCAAGGACTTACATCGAAAATCGTTACAGAAGATTTTCCCGATTTTCCTGTAACGATTTTGTAACGGAACTTTGTCTGAAGTGGGCATTTGAATGTCTTTCGGTTGTCCACCGGATAAATAGAAAAAGTCCCGTAAAACGTTGATTTTACGGGACTTGTCTTAAATTGTCTACCTGATGTCTTAGGTTTCAGCGGAGAGACAGGGATTCGAACCCCGGGTACCTCGCGGTACAACGGTTTTCAAGACCGCCGCAATCGACCACTCTGCCACCTCTCCAAAACTCTTTTTAGGAGTACCTCGTTTTTCGAAGGCGGTGCAAAGGTACGTAAAGAATTTTGTTTTCCAAATTTTTGGGGCGAAAAAATCGGCCTGAACCCTTATTTTCTTTTCTCCTGACCTTTCTGGCCGTGCTTGAAGCCCTTCAGCAGCTCCCGGTGGAAGCGCATTTCAGCCTTTTGCAGCAGATAGATTTTCTTGGCCGGGAGGAACTGTTTGTACTTCCGCACGTATTCCAGCTCCAACTCATCGGTGGCGATGCGGGCCTGAATCACGTCTTCCACAATCTTGCCGTATTCCGTCTCGGTGGTATTGGCATTTTTTCCCTGGCGAAGTTTCTGCCACGCCTCTTTGTTGTACACCTGTTTCTTGTCCTGCAACTCGAAGTAGAGCGGGAAGAATTTCTGTGCCTCTTCGTTGTTCAGTCCCGCCTGTTGGGTGAAAAATTCTTTCTGGCGGTTGCGGAATTCTTCTTTGCTGAGTTTGGCGTTCTGTGCCTGCAAGCCGGTCAGGCAGACCGTCAGCAGGAGCACGAGCGTGTAAATTGTTTTTTTCATTCTCATTCCTTTATTTATAGATTTCCGTATCTGCATCGGTGAGATACTGGTATAGGGTATAATCGTCCATCATGGTCTGGTTGACAATCGGGTCGATGTATTCGTCGGGCACTTCGGTGAAATCCGTCATCTCCGAGGTGGCGGCAGGCGACTGTGACTGCTTTTCGCCCACGAACATCCGTACGCTGAGCATCAGTCCGCAGAACATGGCAGCCATGTAGACCCACGGTTTGACGCGTGTCCACAGCGTCAGTTTGGGTGCAGGCTGCGCCTCACGTTCCGGAAGCTTCTTCATCAGCTGTTCCGTGAAGCGTTCAAAGTAACCTTCCGGCACCGTGAAAGGATTCTCGGTTCCACATCTCTTCAGTAAGTCAGTTTCTTCCTTTTTCATATTTTTGCCTCCTTTGGAAGTTAGATTCGAATTTGTAAAAAAGGTTTAATCATGTTGATGAAAAAAATCTTCTATTTTTTTCACGGCATGGTGATAGGACGCCTTCAGCGCCCCTACGCTGGTGCCCAGAATCTCCGACATCTCTTCGTATTTCATTTCCTGGAAATATTTCAGGTTGAAGATGATGCGTTGCTTTTCGGGCAGTTGCAGGATGGCCTTCTGGAAGAGCTTCTGCGTTTCGTCGCCGTTGAAGTAAGGGTCACTCTCCAGTTTGTTGGCCAGGGCCGCGTCGGCATCGTCGAGCGACAGGCGGTTTTCGGCCCGCTGCTTGTTCAGGAAGTTCAGACACTCGTTGAGGGCGATGCGGTAGAGCCAGGTGGAAATCTTGGCGTCGCCGCGGAAATAGTCCAGGTTGGTCCATGCCTTGATGAACGTATTCTGCAACAGGTCGTTGGCGTCGTCGTGTGAAACCACCATGCGCCGTATCTGCCAGTACAGCTGTTCGCTGTAGGCCTTCACTATCCGTTCGAAGCCTTTTCGTTGCATCGACGGGTCCTGAAGCATCAGTATGGTTTCTTTTTCGTTATAATTGTTCATGGCGTGTGCGGGTTCGTCATTGTCTGGTAAGACAATCTCCCGGGGAATCGGTTTAATGAGGTTAGTTTTCTTTAACGTCTCAGAGCGAGATTTTCAGCCCCTCGTCGGCGGCCAGGGTGTCGGGGAAGACGGCGCGGGCCTCTTCCAGCAAGGCATTCTCGTCTTCGTAGCGTGCGGAGAAATGGCCGATGAGCAGGCGTTTCACTCCGGCTTCCCTGGCAATGCGGGCGGCCTGTGCGGCGGTGGAGTGGAGGGTCTGCTTGGCTCGGACGGACTCGCTTTCGGTGAAGGTGGCTTCATGGAAAAGCAGGTCCACACTCGCCACCTGTTCCGCTAGGCGGGGCAGGTACACCGTGTCCGAACAGTAGGCATACGCCCGCGGCGGGTCGGAGGGAGTGGTGAGCCGGTCGTTGGGAACCACCGTCCCGTCGTCCAGCACATAGTCCTCGCCGTTCTTGATGCGGTTCATCATGCAGATGGGGATGCCGTAGAAATCAATCATGTCGCGCCGGATATGGTTGGGCATCGGCTTCTCGCGGAAGAGGAAGCCGCAGGTAGGCAGGCGATGGCGCAGGGGGATGGTTTCCACGCTGACGGAACGGTCGTCGTAAATCACGGCACGTTCACCCGGGTTGAAGGGGTGGAACACCACCTGATAGGGCATCCCCTTGCAGAAAAACTCCAGTTGTGGTTCCAGCAGACGCTGCAGGTCGGCATGGGCATGGATGTGGAGGTCGGCCGTGCGTTCCAGCATGCCGAACGTGGAAATCAGTCCCATGAGCCCGAAGCAATGGTCGCCGTGGAGGTGGGAGATGAAGATGTGGTTCAGCCGGCTGAACTTCAGCTTGGCGCGGCGGAGCTGCACCTGTGTGCCTTCGCCGCAGTCAATCATGAACAGTTTCTCGCGGATGTTGAGCACCTGCGAGGTGGCCTGATGGCGGGTAGTGGGCAGGGCCGAACCGCATCCCAGGATGTGTAGGTCAAATTTTTCCATTCTTTTTAGTCAAACTTGGTGTTTCGCATGTCGCCCGTCTCGGCATAGGCCAGGTGCATCTGGAAGGCATGGCGCAGCGACATCGGCGTGTGGCAGGAGTGACCTTCCGAAAGCTTCAGGTAATCCCACAACAGCTGTTTGTAGTCGGGGTGCGCACAGTTTTCAATGATGCAGCGGGCACGTTGCGAGGGCGATTTCCCGCGCAGGTCGGCCACGCCCTGTTCCGTCACGAGGATGCGCACGTCGTGTTCCGTGCTGTCCACGTGCGATACCTGGGGCACGATGGACGAAATCAGTCCGCCTTTGGCCACCGACGGGGTGGTAAAGATAGACAAAAAGGCGTTTCTGGCAAAATCGCCCGAGCCTCCGATGCCGTTCATAATCTGGCTGCCCGACACGTGCGTGCTGTTCACGTTGCCGAAGATGTCGGCTTCGAGGGCCGTGTTGATGGCGATGATGCCCAGGCGGCGGATCATCTCCGGGTGGTTGGTGATTTCCTGCGGACGCAGCAGGATGCGGTCGCGGAAGGTGCCGATGTGGTCGTACATCGTGTCCAGATGGTCTTCCGACAGGGTGAGCGAGCTGCCGGTGGCAAACCGGATACGGTCTTTCAGCATCAGGTCGATGACCGAGTTCTGTATCACTTCCGTGAACATGGAGAAGGCGGGGAGGTTCGGGTCGTCGCCCAAGGCACCCAATACGGCGTTGGCGATGTTTCCCACGCCCGACTGCAGGGGCAGGAACTCCTTGGGGATGGCACCGTTCTTCCATTCGCGCAGTAGGAAGGAGGCCACGTTGTGCCCGATTTGCAGGGTGGCTTCGTTCTGCGGCGTGAAGGCGGCGATGTGGTCGCGGGCATTCGTGCGGACCACTCCCGTAATCTTCTTCGGGTCGATTTTTACGCTGGTGCGTCCGGCCCGGTCGTTCACGTGGTAGAGAGGAATCTCCGTCCGGTAGGGCGGGTTGTCCAGTATATAGATGTCGTGCATGCCGGTGAGCTTGCCCGTATGCGCTTCATTCAGTTCGATGATGACCCGTTCGGCTTGCTGGAGCAGGGTGGGCGAGATGCCGACCGAGGTGCTCAGGATAATCTCTCCGTCGTCGGTGAGGTCGGAGGCTTCTACGATGGCCACATGGATTTTCCCCAGAAAACCGTAGCGCACGTCTTGTCCGATTTGCGAGAGATGGAGGTCGAAATATTCCACTTCGTGCTGGTTGATGGCCGTGCGCATGTCCTTGTTCGACTGGAAGGGTGTGCGGAACGACACGGCGTGTGCCTTGACCAGGGCACTGTCTACCTGACTGCCCGTGGCGCCTCCCGTGATGAGGCCGACCTTGAATTCTTTACCTTGTGCATGTTGTGCTTCTGCGTAGGCGGCCAGTGCTTCCGGCACGGCTTTCGGTGTACCTACTGATGAAAATCCGCCGATGCCGACGGTGTCCCCATGATGAATCGTGGCAGCGGCTTCTGCTGCCGTAATAAATGCGTATGTCATGATGTGTTTTTTGGTCTTTTGCTACAAAATAGTCAGACAAAGTTAGAATTTGTAATTCAGATAACCAATCTTTCTGACGTCTTTTCCGGTTTTGGTCCCGAAAGTTATTTGATTCGCGCAAAATAAACTTATATTTATGCTTTCTCATCAAAAAAGCGAATCAGAATGATACGTTCAAACGGATTTCCTTTTATTTTTGTGAAGAATTATCACGGAATTGTGATGAAAGATGAGAGTAACTAACTAAAAATGCTTTTACTGTGAATATGTGGAGAAAAGTCAGGCGCACGCTGGGAGTGTTGTGCCTGGTATTCGTGACGCTGTTGTTCGTCGACTTCACGGGCGTGTTGCATGCATGGCTGGGATGGATGGCGAAGATTCAGTTCCTTCCGGCGCTTTTTGCCTTGAATGCCGGAGTAATCGTGTGTTTGATTTTGCTCACGCTGGTAGCCGGACGTGTGTATTGTTCGGTGATTTGTCCGCTGGGCGTGTTTCAGGATGTGGTGGCCCGTCTGGCCAGAGGCCGCAAGAAAATGCCGTACACGTATTCCAAGCCGAAGAGTTGGCTGCGCTACGGGGTGCTGGTCATCTATGTGCTGGCTGTGCTGCTGGGCGTGCATGCCCTGGTGGCTTTGCTCGACCCGTATGCGGTGTATGGCCGTGCAGCCCACAGTTTCCTGCAACCCTTGTGGATGTGGGGCAACAACCTGCTGGCTTCGCTGGCCGAACGCATGGACAGCTATGCGTTCTATTCGGTGGAGGTCTGGCTTAAGAGTCTGCCCGTGTTGATTGTGGCGGCGGTGATGCTGGTGCTGGTCATCGTGCTGGCGGCACGCAACGGCCGTACCTATTGTAATACCATCTGTCCGGTGGGCACCTTGCTGGGATTCTTCTCCCGCTTTGCCTTGTTCCGCATCACCATCGACAAGGAGAAATGCAACGGATGTACCCTTTGTGCCCGTAACTGCAAGGCGGCTTGCATCGACGTGAAGAACCACGCGGTGGACGGAAGCCGTTGCGTGGCTTGCATGGACTGTCTGGACAAATGTCATAAAGGTGCCATCGGCTATCGTTTCGCGTATGGAAAGAAGGCGGAAAAGGCTGAGGCTCCGGTGGCCGGAAAACCGGATTCCACTGCCGGACGCCGGGAGTTCCTGGCCGGCTCTTTGTTGCTGGCAGGGTCGGTGCTGAAGGCACAGGTGGCCAAGAAGGCGGAAGCCATCAAAATGGACGGCGGACTGGCCGATATCATCGACAAGAAAGAGCCGGTGCGCCATACGCCGATTGTACCGCCGGGAGCACAGGGACTCCGTCACCTGCAATCGCACTGTACAGCTTGCCAGCTGTGCGTGTCGGCTTGTCCGAACGAGGTGCTGCGGCCCTCCAGCTCCCTGGATTCCTTCATGCAACCCTACATGTCGTACGAACGCGGTTACTGCCGTCCGGAGTGTACGCGCTGTTCCGAGGTGTGTCCCGCAGGGGCCATCCTGAAAATCGACAAGGCCGAGAAGTCTTCCATCCAGATTGGGCATGCCGTGTGGGTGAAAGACTTGTGCATCCCGCTCACCGACAAGCAGGAGTGCGGCAACTGTGCCCGCCATTGTCCGGTGAACGCCATTTCGATGGTGCCTTCCGACCCGTCCAACCCCGACTCGCTGAAGATTCCGGCTGTGAACGAAGCCCGTTGCATCGGTTGCGGAGCCTGTGAGAACCTGTGTCCGGCCCGTCCGTTGAGCGCCATCTACGTGGAAGGCCACGAACGTCACCGTACGCTTTAACTGAATTGTCTTACCTTTATATATGCAAAGAGAATGGACGAGAAAAAACAGATGAACCGAAGAGATTTCCTGAAGATAGTAGGCATCAGTACGGTGGGAGCCACGGCGGCCCTCTCCGGCTGTGCACCCGATAAGAAAGAAACCAGCCAGGGGGTAGGCGAGGTGCCCGTGGGCAAGATGACCTACCGCCAGTTTCCTCCCAACGAGGACAAGGTGTCGCTGCTGGGCTACGGCTGTATGCGCTGGCCCACCCTTCCGGCTCCGGGAGGCGACGGCAACGTCATCGACCAGGAGGAGGTGAACCGGCTGGTGGACTATGCCATCGAGCATGGCGTGAACTATTTCGATACGGCCCCGGTCTATGTGCAGGGCTGGTCGGAGACTTCCACGGGCATCGCCTTGAAACGGCATCCGCGCGAGAAGTTCTTCGTGGCCACCAAGATGTCGAACTTCTCCAATTCCGATTATGATTTCGGGGTGAAGATGTATCACAATTCGATGAAGAAGCTGCAGGTGGACTATATCGACTATTACCTGCTTCACATGCTGGGGGCTCCCGGCAAGCGGGGGTTGCAGGGACGTTTTCTGGACAACGGCCTGCTCGACTTTCTGCTCAAGGAGCGCGAGGCCGGACGTATCCGTCATCTGGGCTGGTCGTTCCATGGCACGAAGGAGGAATTCGACCGGGCGCTGGCCATGCACGACCAGGTGCACTGGGATTTCATTCAGATTCAGTTGAATTATTCCGACTGGCTGCATGCCTCGGGCAACAACGTCAATGCGGATTACCTGTATGAGCAGGTGAGCAGCCGGGATATTCCGGTGGTGGTGATGGAACCGTTGCTGGGCGGACGCTTGTCGAACATTCCCGAACACGTGTTTACCCGCCTGAAGGAGCGAAACCCCGAGGGCAGTGTGGCTTCGTGGGCTTTCCGTTTTGCCGGTACGCCGGCCAAGGTGCTGACCGTGCTCAGCGGCATGACCTATATGGAACACCTGCAAGACAACATCCGCACCTATTCGCCGCTGGTGCCGCTCACCCAGGAGGAGAACCAGTTCCTGCTCGACACGGCGGAACTGATGCTGCAATATCCCACCGTGCCCTGCAACGACTGTAAATACTGTATGCCTTGTCCTTACGGCATCGATATCCCCGGCGTCCTGGTACACTACAACAAGTGCGTGAACGAGGGCAACATGCCGAAAGACCGCATGGACGAGAACTACGTGAAAGCCCGTCGGGCCTTCCTGGTGGGCTACGACCGCAGCGTGCCGAAACTCCGTCAGGCCAGCCATTGCATCGGTTGCAACCAGTGCAGCCCGCATTGCCCGCAGTCCATCGACATCCCCAAGGAACTGCACCGCATTGATGCGTATGTGGAGAAACTGAAACAGGAGACGCTGTGATGGAGGAGCTGATACGCTTGCTGAACGAGGGAGGGTATTCCTGCGTGGTGCGTCATGGGGACGAGACCCGCACCTTCTCCCGCCGGGGAGTGGCCGACTTGTATGACTTGTACCGCACCGACCGGGATTTCCTGCAAGGGGCCTGGCTGGCCGACAAAGTCGTGGGAAAAGGGGCTGCCGCCCTGATGGTGCTGGGAGGCGTGGCTCGCGTGTGGACCCGGGTCATCAGTACCCCGGCCCTGAGCCTGCTCCGGAACGGGGGTGTGGAAGTGGACTTTGCGGAAGAAGTGCCCTGCATCATCAACCGCACCCGCACGGGCCGCTGTCCGCTGGAGACCCTCTGCGACGTGTCGGACAATCCCGCGGCACTCTATCCGGTGATTGAGAGCTTTGTGAGCCGCATGCGGGAAGCCGCAGAAAAAGAAAAAAACAAACGTTGAAAAATAGACTTATACATGGAAACAACCGTAAAACTTTACACATTGGGCTACAGCCGCGTGAAGACCTACGTCACCGCCCTGCTGTTTGTGGCCGGAAACATCGTCCTGCCCCAGCTTTTTCACCTGGTGCCGCAGGGAGGAGTGACCTGGCTGCCCATTTATTTCTTCACCCTGGTAGGGGCCTATAAATATGGCTGGAAGGCCGGACTGCTGACGGCGGTGCTCTCGCCGCTGCTCAACTCGTGGTGGTTCGGTATGCCTGCGCCTGCCGTGTTGCCGGCCATCCTGCTGAAATCCGTCCTGCTGGCCGTGGGAGCCGGACTGGTGGCTGCCCGCTTCCGGAAAGTCACCCTGCCGTTGCTGCTGGGCGTGGTGCTGTTCTATCAGGTGGCAGGTACGCTGGGCGAGTGGATGCTCTCCGGCAGCCTGTTCACTGCCTTGCAGGATTTCCGTATCGGCATTCCCGGCATGCTGCTGCAAGTGCTGGGAGGCTACTGGGTTATCCGTCGTATTTAAGGAGATAAAAAGGAATAAGAACTCGGGTTTTTAGTCCCATGAAACGAGCGCCTTTACGTTTGGGCTCAAAAAAACTCTGCATTTCAAGGAATGCAAGGGTATTTGAGTCAAACGTAAAGGCGTTTTGTTTAAAATATTAGGTGTTCTAGGGAGGACGTCATGAGGTGTCTTTTTTATTTAAATCGCTTTGTCAATTTACGGAAAATCTTCGTACATTTGCTGCATAAACTCCAAAAACAATAACTATGAAATTTATAGGAATTATTCCTGCTAGATATGCATCTACTCGTTTCCCTGCCAAACCATTGGCTTTATTGGGAGGCAAACCAGTGATACAGAGAGTATATGAACAAGTGGTCGGTGTGTTGGATGAGGCTTATGTAGCTACTGATGATGAACGCATTGAGGCTGCTGTGAAAGCATTTGGTGGTAAGGTGGTCATGACTTCCGTAAACCATAAAAGTGGGACAGACCGTTGTTATGAGGCTTATTGCAAAGTGGGTAGCGGTTACGACGTGATAGTGAATATTCAGGGTGATGAACCCTTTATTCAGCGGTCACAGCTGGAGGCTGTAAAGGCTTGCTTTGACGATGCGTCTACTCAGATTGCTACGCTTGTGAAGCCGTTTACGCCGGCTGATGGATTTGAGGCATTGGAAAATGTCAACTCTCCAAAGGTAGTTGTCGATAAAGACATGCACGCACTTTATTTTAGCCGTTCTATTATTCCTTATCAGCGGAACCGCGATACACAGGAATGGCTTTCCGGACACACTTACTACAAGCA
>OHLH01000335.1_pt1 | contig 33079 bp, 23 predicted proteins | sample 1569061 | NCBI WGS metagenome assembly OHLH01 (sample SAMEA3879603, study PRJEB24766) | human gut metagenome | biome: human-associated habitat; feature: feces | place: USA | collected 1985/1987
CGCTCCTCCATCAGCTTCACAGCCTCGTCACGGGGCAGGATGAAGGGCTTGATGGGCAGGTTCTCCTTGACGATCTTGCGCATCTCTTTTTCGATGTTGGCCAGATCCTCGTCGCTCAGCTTCTGGTCGCCCAGATCGACATCGTAATAGAAGCCGTTCTCGGTGGCAGGGCCGAAGGCAAAATCAGCCTGCGGATACAGGCGCTTGATGGCCTGTGCCATAACGTGAGCAGCGGTGTGACGGATAACGTGCAGTTCCTGATCCTGCGGGCACTCGTCCACATGACCGTCCTTGTAGATGATCTTCATAGCAGATTCTCCTTTGACAATGCGGTGTTGAACAAAAATAAAAAGCGCTTCACCCCGTAAAACTCACGGGATGAAGCGCCGATCAAATGTCTGCGTTCCACGGTTCCACCCGAATTGCGCGCTCCCCGGCGGGGAAACGCGCCCCTCGCAGTGCTGTAACGGGCACGCCCGGCAGAGGTTCGCCTCTGCACTCTGCGGTGGTAGAAGCCGGGGTCATGGCAGGCTGCTTGCAGCACCCGGAAACCCGGGGCAGCCCTCTCTGCGGCATGAAAAGCGGGGCTTCAGTTTGTCCGCATCAATGTTTTGGACAGGATGAAACTACGCTGATTGTAGCACGCCGGAACAAAAAAATCAAGGGATAGCGGCAGAAATATACTTTTTTATGCGCCCTGCTTCTCCACGCTGCGCACAGCCAGCGCCTTGGCGGGCTTCATCAGCAGCACGCAGACACCGTTAAAGAGCACAGAGCCCACGATGAAGGTGATAAAGAACTGCGGCAGATGGGTGGTCAGGGCGGGGATATCGATGCAGGCCACGGTCAGGTAGGCAAAGCCCACGTTGTTCAGCACCTTGGGTGCGTAGGGATGCAGGATGATGAGGATGAACAGCACCACAGCCAGCGGCAGGATAAAGCCGAGGAAATCGCCCAGAACAGGGGTCAGGGCGCTGATGGACAGCAGCGCCGCCACAGTGAGCACCAGACCCACAAGGCCGCCCAGCTCCACAGTGACAAGGCGATCCTTCACATCGCCCTCCAGCGTGAACATCATGATGTTGCTCAGGAAGATCAGCCAGCTGTACTCCATGCCGGTCAGGTGGATGACGGCGTTTGCGACCAGGATCCAGACCAGCAGCATCAGGCGGAAGTAAAGCAGAAAGCGCTTGGTTACGGCCTCGTTCATAGGGGTGTCCTCTCTTTCTCGTCTGTATTGACAAGTGTTTCTTTTCAAATATGCGAACATTTTGGCAAGTAATACTTGCTTCTAACGTGATAAGTATACAATACTTTCCAGTAAAAGACAATAGTTTGGCAAGTAAAAGTTGCATTATATGTAAATTCGGTATGGCAGGGGAGCCGGAGATGCAGACCGAAGGGGTACTTCCCTGAGAGGGTTCTGTTCCTCGTCAAAACCGCAAAACTGTATTTTCTACAAGTACAGTTTTCAGGGCAGTTTTGCAAAAGCTTACAAAAAACGCCGTTTTGAGCTGCAAAATGCCTGAAAACACTTTCTCTTTTTTGCTGTATATGCTATAATGACAACTGTTCTCGCACAAGAAACAGGAAAATGTACGCACTAGGCGTACAGTGTAAGAGGAGTGTTACGATATGAAAACCTTGAAAGCGGTTGTAGCAAAATACAACCAGACCAGCCTGATCCTGCGCATCCTGATCGGCCTGGCAGTCGGTTCGGTGCTGGCGCTTGTTGCGCCGGGTGCAGGTTGGGTCGGCGAGCTGGGCAGCCTGTTCGTCGGTGCACTGAAGGGCATTGCCCCGGTGCTGGTGTTCGTCATTGTGGCAAGCGCACTGGCACAGGGCTCGTCCAAGCTGGACCGCCGCTTCGGCACCGTGATCTGGCTGTATATGCTCACCACCTTTCTGGCGGCAGCCATTGCGGTCATCACCAGCTTTATGTTCCCGGTCAAGGTGGTGCTGGCCGACGCGGCACAGTCTGATGTGATCCCGCAGGGCTTGGGTGAGGTGCTGAGCACCCTGCTGACCAACTTTGTGGCCAACCCCGTCAGCGCCCTGATGAACGGCAACTACATCGGCATCCTGTTCTGGGCCTGTATGTTCGGCATTGCCATGAAGAAGATCGGCGCAGAGAGCACCAAGGTCTTTCTGGCCAACACCGCCGATGCTGTTTCCCAGATCGTGCGCTGGATCATCAATCTGGCACCCTTCGGCATCATGGGTCTGGTGTACACCAACGTTTCCGGCAACGGTCTGGCCATCTTTACCCAGTACGGCAAGCTGCTGGCGCTGCTGGTGGGCACCATGCTGTTCATGGCGCTGATCGTTTCCCCCTTTATCATGTTCGTTTACCTGCGCCGCAACCCGTACCCGCTGGTATTCCGCTGCCTGAAGGAATCCGGCCTGACCGCTTTCTTCACCCGCAGTTCTGCAGCCAACATCCCTGTGAATATGTCCCTGTGTGAAAAGCTGGGTCTGGACAAGGATATGTATTCCGTGTCCATCCCGCTGGGCGCCACCATCAACATGGACGGTGCCGCCATCACCATTACCATCATGACGCTGGCAGCGGCCAATACGCTGGGCATTCAGGTGTCTTTGCCCGCCGCCATCGTGCTGAGCGCCATGAGCGCTTTGGGCGCCTGCGGCGCTTCCGGCGTGGCTGGCGGCTCCCTGCTGCTGATCCCCATGGCCTGCTCGCTGTTCGGCATTTCCAACGACATCGCCATGCAGATGGTGGGCGTGGGCTTCATCATCGGCGTGGTGCAGGACTCGGTGGAAACTGCGCTGAACTCTGCCGGTGACGTGGAATTTGCCGCCACCGCCGAGTATCACCAGTGGCTCAAGGAGGGCAAGCCCCTGCCGGCTTTCCTGAAGGGCTGATCGTATCCCAGCACAAACAAAGCAGCCGCTGCACTTTCTCGTGCAGCGGCTGCTTTGTTTGTTGTAATGAAATTCACCCAAACAGCACCACGGCGTAGCTTACGCCGTCCTTTACCACATAGGCAACGCCCAGTTTGTTCTTGCCCTCTGCGGCCTTGGTCATAGCTTCGGGATAAGTGCGGTCCTTCGGCAGAACAAAGGTGATGCCCGAAGTGCCGTTGGTGTCCAGATTCGTGTCAATGTAAAAGCCCGGGACAAAGTCATTGTTGGCCATGCCGCCGCCGATGCCCTTGCCGATGCCCATGAGATCAAATGCATCAGCGTAACGACCAATTTTCATTTGTGCTTTTGCATCATTGCCGATAGTACCCTCCCAGAAAAGCTCCGGCTTTTCTGGATTGACATTGCAGGACCCTGGGTAGCTGGCGACCCAGGAGGCAACATAGTAAGCCTTGTTGCTCAGCTCCTCGCTGTAGCTCACCTTGAATCTATCGCACAGCGCCTTTACGCTTGCACTTTCGGCGTTCGAGTGCTCAGGGCCCATGGGTGCGCCAACGCTGGCATCGCAGGCGGTGAACACGGTCAGCGCCATCAGGCCGACCAGCAGGCAGGCCAGTAATTTCTTCCAGTTTTTCATAGAACGATGCTCCTTTCCGTTCCGGGGTCGTTGCGGGTCTGCGTCCGCACGGACACAGTTCTTTTTGCTTTCTTCTGCATCCATGATACCCTTTTTTTGCGGGAATTGCAATCATTTTGGCGCAAAAAAACAGGCTGCCGTGCAAAAAACACGGCAGCCTGCGGAAAAGGCTTTATTTTGCGTACTCCACAGCGCGGCTCTCGCGGATGACGTTGACCTTGATCTGGCCGGGGTAATCCAGCGTATCCTCGATCTTTTTGGCGATGGCGCGTGCCAGCAGGATGACCTGATCGTCGCTGATGACGTCGGGCTTGACCAGAATGCGCACCTCGCGGCCTGCCTGTACGGCAAAGGCCTGCTCCACGCCCTCGAAGCTGGAGGAAATCTCCTCCAGATTTTCCAGACGCTTGACGTAGCTTTCCACGTTCTCGCGGCGGGCACCCGGACGGGCGGCGCTGATGGCGTCGGCAGCCTGAATGATGAAGGCCAGCGGGGTCTTGGGCTCCACGTCGCCGTGGTGTGCCTCAATGGCGTGGATAATCTGGGTGTTCTCCTTGTACTTGCGGCAGATGTCCACGCCGATCTGGACGTGGCTGCCCTCGATCTCGTGATCCAGTGCCTTGCCGATATCATGCAGCAGACCGGCGCGGCGTGCCATGGTAACGTTCACGCCCATCTCGCCTGCCAGCAGACCGGCCACCCAAGCCACTTCCATGCTGTGGGTCAGGGCGTTCTGGCCAAAGCTGGTGCGGTACTTCAGCCGACCGATCAGCTTGATCAGGTCGGGGTGCAGGCCGTGGATGCCCAGCTCCATCACCGCACGCTCGCCCTCGCGCTTCATCTGCAGTTCCAGATCGTGGCGGCACTTTTCCACCGTCTCCTCGATGCGGGCGGGGTGGATACGGCCATCGCCGATCAGGCGCTCCAGCGTCATGCGGGCCACCTCGCGGCGGGTCTGATCGAAGGAGGACAGGGTGATGGCCTCCGGGGTATCGTCGATGATCAGATCCACGCCGGTAGCGGTCTCCAGTGCGCGGATGTTGCGGCCCTCGCGGCCGATGATGCGGCCCTTCATCTCATCGCTGGGCAGCGGCACCACACTGACGGTGGTCTCGCTGCAATGGTCGGCAGCGCAGCGGCTGACGGCCTGTCCGATGAGGTTGCGGGCGATGTTATCGCAGTTTTCCTTCAGGTCGGTCTCGTAGGCGGCAACGCGCACGGCCTTTTCGTGGGTCAGCTCCTCGTCCACCTTGTGCAGCAGCACCTCGCGGGCGTCCTCCTGGCTCAAACCGGCCAGCGTTTCCAGACGCTCCATCTCCTTGGCGCGCAGAGCGTCGATCTCTGCCAGACGCTCCTCGGCCTCGGCAGCGCGCTTTTTCAGCTCTTCTTCCTTCTTTTCCAGCGCCTCGGTCTTGCGGTCCAGCGCTGTCTCCTTCTGGTCGATGCGGTTCTCCTGACGGCTGATCTCCGCACGGCGCTGCTTGATCTCCTTGTCGGCCTCTGCCTTCTGGGCATCGACCTCGGCTTTCAGACGGAAAGCCTCATCCTTTGCTTCCAGAACCGCTTCCTTGCGCTTCTGGTCGGCGGTCTTGATCGCCTCGTTCACCAGCCGGGTAGCCTCAGCCTCGGCGCTGCCGATCTGGGCTTCGGCAGTCTTTTTACGGTTGTTGTAACCAATAAAATAGCCCGCAGCCACGCCGACAACAGCAACGATCAAGGCCACGATCACTCCGATCGCGGTCATTGCGTTCACTCTCCTTTGTTTCAATTCAATGCAAAATTAAAAGCAGGAGACGCTGCGCAGCAGGACACGGGCAATGATATAGAAAGAGCTTTCAATGCAAAAAGTGACACCAAAACCATACGCACCACCCAAAACCGGCGGCACGGGCAAAAGCATACGGCTTTTCTCTTTACGGTTCCATTTTATATCAAACAGGCACGCTTTGCCTGAAACGGGTACAGGGGTCACACAGAAACCTGCGTACAGCGTCTTTGATTCCATACTACTAAATATAGTACGAAACATTTGCCCGCTTGTCAAGAGGAAAACCCTGCCCGCAGAACATTTTGTGCAGAAAAAACAAAAATAAGATGACTGAGGGGGTTCTCTCCCCAAACCAAAAGGGCCGCCCCGGAGAACGGAGCAGCCCTTCTGGTTTATGATGAAGAGAAGAAAATGAAGGAGAATAGCTTATTATTTGGCGGCTTTTTCGCCCTCCGGGAAGATGATCTTATTCACAAAGAAGAAGATGACCATGGAGATGCCGCCGTTGAGCACGGTGGTGCCGATGTTGTAGATGAAGTCCGGTACCAGCAGCCCTGCCACTGCCACCCAGATGCAGTTGATGGAGTTGACGATGCAGGTAATGACGCAGAAGGCCAGTACATACCAGCCGATCTGTTTTGCCAGATTGCCCTTGCTGCGGAACACAAAATTGCGCTGGATGGGGAAGTTGATGCACTCGCCGATGACCATGGCGATCATGTAGGCGCAGAAGTAGGGCAGACCGCCGTGGGCGGCATCGTAGCCAAGGATGTTCCACTTGAAGGTCTCGCCGAACAGGGTGATGTCGATGCCCGGCCAGCCGAAATCCACCACCGGCAGGCTTGCAAAGGCCTTGGGCAGAAATTGCAGCAGCAGGTACTTGAACACCGTGATGAGGTTGGACACGATGACGAACAGGCCGCCCTCGCGCACCCACTTGGCAGCGGCGGGGTGCTTTGCCGCGAAGTTATTCCAGAAATTCATAGCCTGCTTCCTTTCAGCTGTTTTTCAAGCGCTCTTCCATGCGGCTGTTCAGTACGAGGTTCTTCACGGCCTCCACGATCACCCGCACAAGGCCGATGATCCAGAAGCCCTGCAGCTCCATCACGATGCCGTCCACCATGCCCATGCTGATGGCGCCGTTGGTCATTTTGGCCAGCGCCCGCAGAGGCATATTGTACTGGAACAGGATGTTCAGGTCGGGCTTGCCCTTTTTGATGCTGCGGCGCAGCAGGGTGCCCAGCACGGCAGCCGCCAGCCAGCCGATGGGGCTGCGTCCGTGCCCCATCTCGCCCAGCGTCATGTTGCGGTCGATGTGCACCTTGTTCTCCGGGATGGGACGACCAAGCAGCGCCTCAAACTCCGCGTCCGGCACGTTCTGCACCTGCGCAGTGCGGTAATGTGTAAGGTCTTTGCCCGCGTAGGGGTCGGGTGCGCCAGTGCTCTCCACCGTAACAGCGGCAGTCAGACGGATATCAGCGCTGGAAGCGCCCACCAGCAGCTGATAGCTGCCGCCCTCCACCTCCCAGCGGTCGGTGGCAACGTTCCAGTAGCGGAAGGCTTTGTCGTCCAGCGGGATGGTGACGGTCTTGCTCTCTCCGGCTTCCAGCTGCACCTTGGCAAAACCCTTCAGCTCCTTGGCGGGGCGGAAAACTTTTGCATCCGGCTTTGCCACATACAGCTGCACCACCTCGGCACCTGCACAGCTGCCGGTGTTGGTGACAGTCAGGGTCACGCCGGTTTCGTCTGCTTTCAGGTCACTGTACGCAAAGCTGGTGTAGCTCAGGCCGTAGCCGAAGGGGAAGGCGGTGGGCACACCGGCGGTGTCGTAGTAGCGGTAGCCCACATACAGACCCTCGCGGTACTCCACAGTGGGGCCGTCGCCGCCGAAATGCGCTTTTGCGGGGGTGTCGGCGTAGCTGCGCGCCCAAGTCTCAGCCAGCTTGCCGCAGGGGTTCTGCGCGCCGGTGAGCACCTCGACCAGTGCGCCCGCACCGGCCTGACCGCCCAAGCAGCCGTAGACCAGTGCCTTGCAGTCCTTGACCCAATCGCTTTCCAGCGAGGAGCCTGCACTCAGCAGCAGCACCACGTTGGGGTTTGCCGCCGCCACAGCCGCCAGCAGTTCCAGCTGGTTCTCTGCCAGCTTCATGTCGGCGCGGTCGATGCCCTCGCTCTCCTTGATCTCGTCCAGACCCATGCACAGCAGCACCACATTGGCGTTCTTTGCCAGCAGCACCGCCTCGGCTTTCAGTGCCCCGTCGGGCTTGCCCTGCCGGTCAAAGCCCTTGGCGTAGCCGACGCTGTTCAGGCCGCTCTCGGCAAGGCAGTCCAAGAAGGAATCCACCTTGATGGAGTTGACGGCGCTGGAACCTGCACCCTGATAGCGGGGCGTCTGGGCAAAGTCGCCGATGACCGCCACCTTTTCCCCCTTTGCAAGGGGCAGCAGGCTGTTTTCGTTCTTCAGCAGCACGATGCTCTGGGCAGCAGCCCGGCGTGCCAGCGCGTGGTGGGCATCGGCATCGAACTTGCCGGGTGCGGCGTCCACCGCCGCCTTGGTGGTGAACACCAGCTCCAACAGTTCCTCCAGCCGGGCGTCCACGTCCGCTTCGGTGATCTTGCCGGTCTGCACCGCCTTCATCAGCTCCCGGATGGCGTCCCCGCCGGGGGCAGGCATTTCCAGCGTAGAGCCGTTCTTTACGCCGAGGGCGTGGTCGTTGCTGCCGCCCCAGTCGGTGACCACTGCACCGTCAAAGCCCCAGTCCCTGCGCAGGATCTCCATGAGCAGGTGGGCGTTCTCGTTGGCGTAGGTGCCGTTGACAAGGTTATAGGCGGACATGATGGTCTTGGGCTGTGCCTCCTTGACCACCATCTCGAAGCCGGTCAGGTAAATTTCCCGCAGGGTGCGCTCGTCCACGATGGAATCCGAGGCCATGCGGCGCAGCTCCTGACTGTTCACGGCAAAGTGCTTGGGGCAGGCGGCAATGCCGTTTTTCTGGATGCCGCGGACGTAGGCCGCCGCCATCTTACCGGCAAGGTAGGGGTCCTCCGAGAAATACTCGAAGTTGCGGCCGCACAGGGGGCTGCGCTTGATGTTCAGGCCGGGGCCCAGCAGCACCGACACGCCCTGTGCCGCTGCTTCTTCGCCCATGGCTGCGCCCACAACCTCGCCAAGCTCCGGGTCCCAGCTGTTGGCCACGGTGGCCGAGGTGGGGAAGCAGGTGGCGGGCACACTGGGGTTCAGCCCCAGATGGTCCGCCGCCCCGGCCTGCTTGCGCACGCCGTTGGGGCCATCGGACAGAGTAATGGCCGGGATGCCCTTGCCCGGCAGCGCCCGGGTGGTGAACACCGTGCCGCCGCTCAGCAGGGCGCATTTCTGTTCCAGGCTCAGTGTTTGAATGATGTCTGCGTGTTTCATAGCTTGGCTCCTGACGATGAACAAAGAAAAGGGGCGGGCGGATACCCGCCGCCCCCTTGCGTGTTAGAATTTATCCGTTAGGCGTTGATGTTTTTGGATGGCTTATAATTTTCAGGGTGCATCTGCTCGTCCTTATTGCGGCGGACCATCCAGTAAATGCAGCCCACTGCCAAAACTGCGACAACGGCATCCAGCGTGTACATCCACTTCATCCAGAGCGGCGTGATATTGACCAGCTTAGAAGTCTCAGACAGACCGTTCATAGCGACACTGTGGCTGACCGTATAGCAGATATCGTGCGCGGCGTTCCGCAGATAGGTCATGATCTGCGGGTCATTCTTATAATCTCCCAGATCAAAAGAAGTTTCGTTGGTGTTCATCCACATATCGGTACCAGCCTGCAAGCCAGCCTTGATATCCATATAATCCGGCAGACCAGCAAAGTCCGTGATCACGATGCCATGGAAGCCCCACTCGTTCCGCAGAACATCCGTCAGGAGTTCATAGTTTGCACCGCACCATTTCGTGCCGATGCGGTTGAATGCGTTCATCACGCCCAGCGTTTCACCGCTCTTGACACTCTCTTCAAACGGTGCGAGGTACAGCTCACGCAGTGCCTGTTCGTTCAGGAATGCGGAAATGCCGTCCTTCGAACCCTTGATGTTCATGTTTTCATCGATCACACCCTCGGTATCGTTGACTGCAAAGTGCTTGATGTAGCAGAACAGGCCCTTGCTCTGAGCGCCTTCCACCGTGGAAGCACCCATCTTACCGCTGATGAAACCATCCTCCGCGTAATACTCGAAGTTACGGCCGCTGTACGGAGTTCGATGGATATTCATAGCCGGTGCATACCAGCCCTGAATTCCTGCGAACATTGCATCATTGCCAACCGCAACACCCATCTCATAGGCCAGATCCGTATTCCATGTGGAACCAATCACAACTTCCGTGGGATATGCCATTCCCTGCGTACCACCGATCAGCGTTGCAGAGATACCGGCAGGGCCATCCTTTTCCTTGGTGGCGGGCTTCAGGATATAGTTCAGGCTCGGCGTACCATAGCCGCCCATGCGGACCATGTAAGCCAGATCATCGGCAGATATCACATTCAGGATGTCGTTCCACGAATCATCATCGAACATCGTATCACGGTAATGCGCAAGCGTCAGATTTTCCGTGTTCTCCTCACCCGTGACAGGCATCGTATAGGCATCCTTGTCCTCCGTATACTGGGGATACAGTGCATCAATGATCTCCTGCGGGAAAGTAATGTACTTTTCGCCGGTGGTCTCGTCCACGCGCGTGCAGAATGCAGTCGGGAACGTGCCGACCCAGTCATTACGGGTCAGGTACTTGGTATCAGAATATTCGTCGTAATTTGCAATGTTGGCGTAATCGAACTTATTGGAGATTTCCGTACCCGTGGTGCTGTCCACAGCATACGTCTTGGTATCCAGAGCGGCATTGTTCCACTCTGCGGTCATCGTGCTGTCGCCTTCTGCGGTCATGCCATCCGCAACCGTCTTGCCCTTTGCGGCTAGAATGTTGTTCAGGGCATCATGTGCATCATGGCCCACTGCAAAGTAGTAATCGCCTGCATCCAGAATATAGGTCTTTGCATTGGTATAGTCATAGGACTTCAGGCTTTCCTTGTCCACCTGAATCTCCACGACCTGAGATTCGCCCGGCTTCAGCACGTCCGTCTTTGCGAAACCAACCAGCTCCACAGAGGCTTTTTCCACATTGTTCTCGCGGTCATAATCGGTATACGGAGACTGTGCATAAAGCTGAACGACCTCCTTTCCGGAGTAAGTATCGCCAGTATTGGTAACTTTCACTTTTGCGGTGAAGGTATCCCCGTTCTGGGTCAGAGAGAAATCGCTGTAATCAAAGGTGGTATAGCTCAGACCGTAGCCAAAGGGATAGATGACTTCGCTTGCATAGTCGTAATCGCCCGCGTTACCCTGACCCAGAACCACATCTTCGTAACGGGTCTCGTAGTAGCGGTAGCCGACATAGATGCCTTCCTCGTACACAATGTACTGGTCGGATTCATTGGAGAAGCCGTTCTCGATCCAGAAGTTTGTGCCGGCATTCTGTGCGGCGGGAGAGCTGTTGGCATCTGCGGCATAAGTATCCACCAAACGACCGGAAGGAACCACATCGCCAACCAGTGCGTCAGCAATGGCATACAGACCCGTTTGACCGACACCGCCGGCCCAGATCGCCGCCTTGATGTTAGGATACTGGCTCAGCCAGCCCAGCTCCATGGCATTATTGGCATTCAGCACAACCACCACATCATCAAACTGGTCATTGACCGCCTTCAGCATATCCGCCTCTTCGGTGCTCAGTTCCAGATAGTTGCCGGAGTTGTCCGCAACGCCTGCGGTCTCTGCAAAATTCACAGCAGTCAGGTCGGAACCTTCGCCGCCAGAACGAGAGATCACAACGATCGCGGCATCGCTGTACTCATCAAAAGAGGACTGCGCCGCAGATGCAACATCTGCCCAAGGCACTTCATTGATCGAAAACTTACCGCCGCGCCAGTTCGGTGCACTACGCTGATATCCGTCCTCACTCTTCTTGGTGTAGAAATCCCACAGGGTCGGATTCACACTCAGTCCGGACTTTTCCAACGCCGTCTTGAGCGTCGGTGCCGTGGAAGTATCCACAGAACCGGAACCGGCACCACCATAGACGATGTTCACAGACGAAACCGAGAACACGCTGACTTTGTCACCTTTATTCAGCGGCAGACCGCCGTTGTTTTCCAAAAGCACGAGGCCCTCGCTCTCGATATTCTGAGCGACCTGACCATTGTGCTCATTCAGTTCTTCTTCACTGCTGAAATCGCACGGGAAGTAGTTGCTGTCTACATCCTCTCCGGTTTCAACGATTTTAAACGTATCGTGGTTAAAGTGCGTGGAAATCAGTCCACGGTACGAATACGCAGCAACATTGCCAACGATCAGTGCCGCAAGAACCACCGCCATGACGGGAATCGTGATTCTCCGAAACGTCTTGTTGGACATCCGTTTCTTCTTCATCCGTAGTGTCCTCCTACTTCTTTCAAGTCAAATAATCTGATTTTGGATGCGGCCGCATCTCTGACGATGGTTATAGTATAGCATATTCATTTTCTTTTCACATGTTTCCAGCATAACCTGTCATTTCAACTGCACAATTTGCAAAAGTTACAATAAGGTTTCAAATTTTATTGTGCTAATACACAAATATTGCAACATTGTATTTGTGCACCCTGCCAGACAAAAAAACGGCAGGGGATACCTGCCGTAAAAATATTATTGCTTTTGGGGCAGCGGAAATAAGATCCGCAGGGTGCACCAGTTGTTTTCCCAGTGCATCGTCATGCTGCCGCCGTGCTGCCCGACGGTGGTGCGGACGCTTTTCAGGTCCGACCCCTGCTGCGGCAGACCGTCCGCATCCAGTGCGGGGGCGGCCTCTGTATAATGCTCGAACCGCAGCATGGCAAAGCCGCCCTGACTGTACACCGCCACCTTGATGAGCCGCTTTTCGGGGTCCGGCTCGGCGCGCACGGCGGCAATGGCGTTGTCCAGCGCCACGCCCACGATGGTGCACAGCTCCCGGATGGTGAGAAAGCCCAGCATCCTGCCGTCCGCCACGCTGGTGATGGTGATATTCTCCTGCTGGCATTCCATGGTCTTGGCGGTGAGCAGGGTATCCAGCACCGGGTTGCCGGTCTTGTTCTCGGCCTCGTACTGGCGGATATTCTGCTCCATGGCGGCAATGGCAGCGTTCTGCTTGGTCTGGTCCTGCTCCTCCCGGATGCGGGCAAGCTGGACTTTCAGCTCATGGTACCGCCGGTTGATGAGGTTGATGCCCTCCTTGCTGCGCTTGTACTGCTCGTACTGGCGGTGCAGTACCTCGTCCATGGCGGCAAGCTCGCTGTGCAAAGCGTTCTCCTGCAGCTGCTCGTGCTGCACAGATAAGATCAGCACGCCGGAAAAATCCACCAGAGTGCGGATGGAAAAAATGCTCATGTTGATCTCGCTGCCGGGCAGAAAGCCCAGATTGCTTACCGCAAAGGCAGTCAGCGCCAGCATGACCGCCGTCAGGGCGGCGCTGCCGCCGATCTGTAAGTGCCCGGCGGGCTGGGGACGGCGGTGCTGCAGATAGCACATGATGCCGAACAGCGTCCCATACACCAGTGCCAGCAACAGCAAAGAAAGCGGCTCCCATGGGCCGCGGGCGGGCCAGAGGGCGCAGTGCAGCTGCCACTCCACGCTGGCGGCAAGCTCTGCCAGAATAAACGCCCGTGCGCAGTGATACCCGGCTTCCAGCAGAGTGATGTTCCACATGCCCCATAGATATAGGTAGGAAAACCCGATGGCCGCTGCCATGCAGGGGATCCAGAGCCCGCCGGGCACATCGCCCGTCAGCCCCAGAAAGGCCGACAGCACCGCCGCCCACAGCAGGGTGACACCCCCGGTGACCGCTCTGGAAAAGCGGGGCGCAAGCGCCGGGGTGAACAGCAGCACCGCAAGACACTCGGCAAGGGCGGTGTACAGCCGGGGGATATCCGGCAGCGCGGTCATGAGCCTTCACCTCCGATGTAATCGGTCAGTGCGGCAAGAAAAGCCTTACGCTTGGGGCGGCTGACCTGCAGCTCGCAGGGGCCCACCTGCACGGTGCTCTGCCGCAGCTCCCGCACCTGTGCCAGATTGACAAGATAGCCGCTGTTGCAGCGGGCAAAGGGGCAGTCTGCCAGCTTTTCCTCAAAGGCCTTGAGGGTGCCGGGGGCGGAAAAATCGCCCTCATCGGTATAAAAATGCACCCGGTGCCCCTCGCTTTCCAGATAATAGATGCTTGCGGTGTCCAGCCGGCGCAGCCCGCCCTCCACCGGCACGGTCAGGTAGTGCTTTGCCCGCTTTTCCAGCCGGGCAACCGCCTTGAGCAGCTGCTGCGAAAAGGCAAAGTAGGGCACCGGCTTCAGCACATAGTCCAGCGCTCCCACCGAGTAGCCCCGGATGGCGTACTGCGCCATATTGGTGATGAAGATCAGGATGACGTCTGCATCCATCTGCCGGATGCGCTCGGCCGTGGTCATGCCGTCCAGATGCTTCATCTCCACATCCAGAAAAATAATGTCGTAGACCGCGCGGTAATCCTCCAGAATATCCACGCCGTCCGCAAAGACCGTCACTTCAAACTCTGTCCCGTACTGCCGGGTATACCGCCGGACATACTCCTGCAATACCCCCTGTACCTCCGCGTCGTCCTCTACGATCGCCACCCGGATCATGACCGCACCTCCCTTACCACACCTTTGTGGAACTGTTACGGCTCTATTATAGCGCAATCCCGTCCGGTTTGCCAAGGGGCACTCCGCAACAAAGGGCAGGGCAGCCCACAGCTGACCACCGTGGACGTCAACCCCTACCAGCTGGGCATGGAGGCTGCCAGCCAGACCATCAACCACATCGAGAACCCGAACCTTCTGGCCACAAAGATCATCGTGCCGCACAAGCTCATCCCCCGGGAGAGCTGCTGCCCGCCGGAGGAGCAGCGCTAGGAAGTGCTTTTTCAGCAAGACAGTGTCCGCTTCCGGGAGCTGCCGCGCAGCGCTTGCTATCCTGCCCCCAGAGTAGACAGCGTAAAAAACGCTGCATCCTCCGGGGGTATTTTTATGCCCAAAAAGGCACAAAAGAATGCCCGCCCACCTGTGGAAAACCACGGTGGGCGGGCATTTTATGGTTTATCGTTTGCGCGCTGCAAAAGCGTTCAGAGGGCGGTGGGCTGGGGTACCAGCCGGAAGAGCATTACGGGCAGCGCGCTGTTTGCAAAATCCAGCGTAAGGATGATCGTTCCGCGCTCTGTTTCAAAAGGCAGCTCGGCCTGTGTGCCGTCCGGGGCAATGCGCACAAGCGTTTTGCCTTCCAGCAATCCGGCGGGCAGCGCGAGCCTTACCCGACCGGTGGGCTGCGTCAGGCTGCCTGCGGTTTCAAAGGCCACACTCAGGTATTCCCCGTTCGTCCGTGCGGTCACATCCTCCGCAGAAAGACTGCCGCTGTTAGCCCACGCCGTTGCCGCTTCGATCTTTTCCAGCTGCGCGGCGTTTTCTGCCTGCCCGCACACGGGGCAGAAGATCAGGGTTTCGCCTTCCGCAGTGCGGAAGGTGAACTTCCGGCAATCCGTGCTGCCGATGTGCGCGCAGCCCTGCCGCAGACAATCGGCGCTCTGAGAGCCGGTTCCATTCGGGAACCATGCACCGAACTGGTGTCCCAGCTGATCCGTCGGGTCTGCGGTGTAGCTGTCTTTGCAGCGGGAGCAGGTAAAAACAGTATAGCCGTCTGTTTCACAGGTAGGCTCTACGGTAACAGCCTGATAATCATGATTCAGTGCGGGCTGCTCTGCATAGGTGGTATAGTCACAACGGGAACAGGTGTCGTAAGCGTTCCAGCCCTTTTCCGTGCAGGTAGGGGCTTTTGCATCGTGATTCACCAGATTATGGTTCAGTGCGGGCAGTTCCGCATAGGTGGTATGGTCGCAGCGGGAACAGGTATCGTAAGCATCCCAGCCGATTTCCGTACAGGTGGCGGCTTGCGCGTCATGATGCACCAAGTCATGTTTCAGTGCGGGGATTTCTTGATAAGTGGTATAGTTGCAGCCCAAGCGGGAACAGGTATCGTAAGCATCCCAGCCGATTTCCGTACAGGTAGGGGCTTTTGCGTCGTGATTCACCAGATCATGATTCAGTGCGGGCTGCTCCGCGTAGGTGGTATGGTCGCAGCGGGAGCAGGTTTCGTAAGCGTTCCAGCCGGGTTTCGTACAGGTGGCGGCTTGCGCTTCGTGCTGCACCAAATCATGGTTCAGTGCGGTCAGCTCTGTATAGGTGGTATAGTCACAACGGGAGCAGGTTTCGTAAGCGTTCCAGCCCTTTTCCGTGCAGGTGGGGGCTTTTGCTGCGTGCTGCTTCAAATCATGCTGTGCGGGCAGCTCTGTATAGGTGGTATAGCCGCAGCTGACGCAGAGGTCGTAAGCGTCCCAGCCGATTTCCGTACAGGTGGGGGCTTTTGCTGCGCGATGCTTCAGAGCATGGTTGTTTGGGTCTTTTTCGCCGTATTCCCCACCACACTCCACGCAGACCGCTTTGGCGCTGCAGGTTGCTTTGCCACCGGTACACTTTGCAGTATCAACTTCGCGGCAGTAGTTCGTGCAGCTGCGGGTGTGCGTGCCGTTGCCGGCGGATGACCACTCGCCCCATGCGTGACCGCCGTAGTAACTCCCTCCGCAAGTATTGCACATTCCCAGAGTGTCGCAGGTCGCGTAGCCGCCGCTGCAGCTTCCAGTCTCTTCTGCGTTGCAGCGCTTGCATCTGCGGGTGTGCGTGCCGTTGCTGGCGTAGTTAGGCGTCCACGCGCCCCAGTCGTGACCGGGAATGCCGTATTCCGCGCCGCAATCTTCACAGATTTTGCCCTCGGTGCAGGTGGGACCTTGGGTACCGCCGGTATGTACCTGTAAAAGCGTAACATTGCCATCGTTGTGGCAGTTCTGGCATTCAGTTACATAAACCCTATGATAGGTCGAATCATATTTTCTGTATCCGAGGATCTCACGTGTCTCCCTACTCCCACAGCGGGAGCAGTGCACCGGGACTGTTTCTGCCGCCGCTTTTAACATGATCCCCGGTATCAGGCACACCATTGCCAGCACCGTCAAACACCGGATCAGCCATTTTTTCATGTTGCTCCCTCCTTATCATCAAACCTTGTTATCCTTTCAGATCAAACTGCACGGACAGCGATGCAAGCACGGCATCTACCACCTTCCGCGCCTGGGCAAGCATATCGATCTCCGCCACAAAAGCGATGACCTGCTCGCGCTCCTGCGCGGGGACCTGCAGCGCACTCAGGCTCATGCTCAGATAGCGCCGTATTTTGCGCTCCAGCGTAAAGTAGGGGTCGCACCGCCGTGCCATGTAGCCGCGCATCATGCCAGCCGTGCCCAGCTCCATCTCGTAGAAGTCGCACTCGGCGCACCCCGGCAAGTACGCGCTGAACGCCGCCTGCAGTTCGGCCGTGGTGCTGCGGTGGATGATCTCCGCCGTGGCGGGGAAGGTGTACGCTTCCACATAGATATCCCGCAGGTTCTCGCTCAGCTCGGTCACCGCCAGCTGCAAAGCCGTTTCCACCGCGTAGAGGTACACCGGCGAGGGGGCATTTGCCGCCAGCGGCCTTACCGCGCCGAACTGCCTGCTGAACATCATGCCGATCAGCTCGGTCAGCACACCGTCCTTGGTGCGGAAAATATTCTGGAACGACCCGGCAGAAACATCTGCTTCCTTTAAAATTTCTGCAACCTTGGTGTTCGTGTAGCCTTTTTCCAGAAAAAGCCGGACACAGGCGGTCAGGATCCGCCGTTTTGCTTCCTTGCTGTCGTATCTGCGCGCCATTGGGAATCATCCTTTTCTATAATTGGTTTCTGACCCAATTATATATTGATTTGAGAATTGCGTCAAGTAAACTTTTAAGGGCGTATTTTGGGCAGTTTGACGAGGGAGAGCTTTCTGCGGGTGCGCATCCGGGCAAAACAAAGCGCAATGGACATTGCTGTTATCCGCTGCCGCAGCCAGACAGTTCGCGGCAGCAAAAAAGAGGCCACCGATCGGGGTGACCTCTTTTCAGCGTATTTTCGGCGTAAATCCCGCAGCAGGCGAACCCACCATCTCCATGACGGCTCTTTTGGAGTTGCTCTTTGCGTAAGATAGCAAGATAAATCTTATTTCTGACAGAAAGAGCCGAACCCGTGCAACGAGTCCGGCCCTTTCTGTGCTTTGGTTGGATCTTAAGCAAAGTTATGGTAAATGAAGAAGTTGGCTTTGGGCGTTTACAGCAGGCTCAGTGCTTCCCCGTCTGCCACAAGGATGCAGTCCGGATGCAGCTGCAGGATGCTGCCGGGGCAGGCAGGGGTCACAGGGCCGGTCACGGCGTCCTTGACGGCCTGTGCCTTGGCTTTACCGTTGGCTACCACCAGCACCTTGCGTGCCTGCATGATGGTCTTGATGCCCATGGTGTATGCCTGTTTGGGGACAAGGGCCTCGTTGCCGTCAAAGAAGCGCTTGTTGGCTTCGATGGTGGTGGGAGCAAGGTCGATGCAGTGGGTCTCCAGCTCAAAGGCTTCGCCCGGCTCATTGAAGCCGATATGACCATTGGGGCCGATGCCCAGCAGCTGCAGGTCGATGCCGCCCAGCTTGTGGATGATACCGTTGTAACGGGCACACTCAGCGGCGGTGTCCAGATTGGTGCCGTCCGGCAGGTTGGTCTTGGCCGGGTCGATATTCACCTTGCTGAACAGGTTCTCATTCATGAAATACCAGTAGCTCTGGGGATGCTCCTTGGGCAGGCCGCGGTACTCGTCCAGATTGACAGTAGTGACCTCGGAGAAATCCAAATCGCCTTTGTTGTACCAGTCCACCAGTTGGGCATAAGTGCCCACCGGGGTGCCGCCGGTGGCAAGACCCAGTACACAGTCCGGCTTCATGATGACCTGTGCGGAGATGATGTTGGCCGCTTTGCGGGACATATCCTGATAATCTTTTGCGCGGATGATCTTCATAATAACGCTCCTTTTATAGTACTGTTACGCCTGCGTTCCGGCAGGCCTGTAAAAATTCTACGGGCAGCTTTCCGTCCGAGATCACAATATCAATATCGGACAGCCCGCAGATATGGAATGTGCTTTTCAGTCCGATCTTGGAGGAATCCAGCAGCACGGCTTTCCGCTCACAGCGGCGGAGCACGGTCTGCTTGAGCCGTGCTTCATCCTCCACGCCGCAGGTAAAACCGGTTTCCGGGCTGTAACTGGTCACGCCCAGCAGCAGCAGATCAAAGTTGATGCCCTCCATCGTCTGGATGCTCTGTGCACCGCAGACGCTCAGGCTGAACCGGTTCAGGCTGCCGCCCGGCAGGGACACATGGGGCTTTTCCAGCTTTGCCAGCTCCATGGCGCAACTCAGGCCGCTGGTGTAGATGAGCATGGGCTGATCCGGGATGCACCGGGCCACTGCTGTGGCGGTGCTGCCGGAATCCAGAAACAGGGTGGTGTTGGGGCGCAGCAGAGCAGCGGCTTTTTCGGCAATGATCTGCTTTGCTTCGGCATTGCGGGCGGAACGGCGGCTCAGCAGGTCGTCTGTGCCTACCACCTGCTCCACCGACTTGACACCGCCATGCACCCGCACCACACGGCGGGCTTCATCCAGTGCTTTCAGGTCGGTGCGCAGGGTCATTTCCGAAACGGAAGGGAAAGCTTCCTTGAGCTGGGCAAAGCTAATGCTGCCTTTGCGGTTCACCAGCTCCACGATCTGATTGCGGCGTTGTTCCATGGGGGATTCCTCCTGTCTGCGTTTGTCCTGTCCCATGGCACGTTCTGCTTAGTCCTCCGGGTTGAAGTTTGCCAGCAGATATTCCTCTGCTTCCGGGCACCACAGGCCGTTGTGGGCATCCACGATGTCAGCCAGTGCGGTATAGCGGGGGTCGTTGTCCTGTTCGCCCTTGGCACGCAGATCGGTCAGGGCGATGAGGGGCATGGTCAGGTGGGTGTAGATCAGCTTTTTGCCGCCGGGGATCTTGGGCAGGTTGAGGGTGGTCTCGGCAGCGGCGTTCAGACCGCCGATGTGGGTGACCATCACAGCCGGATCGATGCGCTTAGCGGCGGTCAGTTCCAGCGACTCGATCATGTCGGCGGTATTACCGCCGGTGGTGCCCATGACATGGGTAGAATTGTAGTGCACATCGTAGAAGTTCATCTTGGCGCTGAACTGCTTGTCGGTGGGGCCTGCAAAGAAGTTCAGGCAGCCGTCACGACCCAGCACAGCACTGGACAGCTCCACCACCGGCGCGATGGGGGCGTAGCAGAACACATCATCAAAGCCGGTACCGCCAGTCAGCTCCCGCAGCTCGGCAGCGGGGTCTGCCATGTTGGCGGTGTTGACGAAGTACAGGTCGATGCCGTCCTTCTCCTTGACCTCCTTCGGGGGGAAGAGGGACTCCGCACGGGCCAGACGATCCTCGTTGATATCGGTGACCACCACCATGCCGGGGCGCACATCACGGTGCAGTGCGTAGGTCAGAGCACCCAGACCCATGGGGCCTGCACCGGCCAGAATCGCCAGCTTGCCACCCTTCTTGATGCCCATATCGTGATGGTACACACCCATCTTGGTGTGGTAGGCGGCGTTGAAAGCACCGATGGAACAGCTCATAGGCTCGGCCAGAGAAGCCTCGTAGTAAGCACGGCCCTTGTACTCCAGCAGGCAGCCCAGTTCCATGACCTCGGCAGGGATGATGCAGTAGGTGGCGTCGCCGCCGAAGAACTCGTAGGAGTAGCCGGGGCTCCACATGGTGCCCTTGTAGTTCAGGGCGGGCTGCAGGGTGAACTTCATGCCGGGCTTGAACTTGTCCTGATGCGCCTTGCCCACCTTGACGATATCACCGGCGAACTCGTGACCCATGATGGCGGGGTGCTCGGCTACATCCGGATGCACACGCTTGTGAGCAGTGCCTCCATCAGCCGGGGCGTTTCGATCAGCTGCCCGCTGACATTCTGCATGACCTCCACCGGGACGCCGTTCCCGTCGTCCGGAGCCAGCAGCACCAGTGCCCCCAGCACGATGCGCCCCGGCTCATAGACCGGCGGCTGTGCCTGCAGGTAGCCCAAGCGGCAGTCCTTTACCGCACTTGTCCTGCAATGGAGCAGCAGGGCATACAGGGATTTGATGTAGGTATCGCCCAGCGTTTCACGGCGGCGAAGCTGCTGCTCCACCAGCCGGGCGTCCGCTTCCTGCGGGCAGAACAGCTGCGCCGCTGCATGGATGAGGGCAGCGCGGTTGCCGGGAGCCTTGACGGGCTGGATGGTCAGATATTCCAGCAGCCCGGTCATGGACCGGGTCAGGCGCGCATAATACTGCAGCTTAGAGCCTGCACAGGCTGTATCCTGCACGGGCTGCACCGCCGGTTCCGGTTCTGCGCGGTTCTGGCTGTACCGCGTGATAGCGTCCTTCAGCACGGCACGATCCGGTTCCAGCAGGGAAGGGCTGATGCACACCGCCGGGTAATCCAGTTCCAGCGGCACGGTAGAGATAATGAAGTCGATTTTTCTCCGACGCAGGTCGGCGGCGTTCAGCTCCCGCACCGAGCAGCACCCCTCCACCTGCAAAGAGGGAAACTCGTTTCCCAGCCGGGAAGCCAGAAAGCGGCTGGAGCCCATGCCCAGCGGACAGGCCACTACCACCCGCAGCCGCAGCCGGAACATGGCATTCTGTTCCAGCACTGCGCCAAAGTGCATGGCAAGGTAGGCCGCTTCATCGTCTGAAATGGCGGGCAGGACGAATTGCTGCTGCACCGCATCACAGGCGGTGCGGGTGGCTTTCCACAGGCCGGGGTAGGCGGTGCGGATGGTGTCCAGCTGGGGGTTTTCGGTACGAATGTTCTGCTCCACCCGCAGCAGCATGGGGCGCAGGTGGCAGTACAGGTCATCCCGCAGAGAGGTGTAACCGGAAAGGTCTGTGTGCAGCGCCTTTTCCATTTCCCGGATAAGGGCGGCTTCCAGATTCCGCAGTTCCATCTCCTGCGCACTGCCCCAAGGGTCCTCTGCGCCCAGATAGGCGGAGAGATACAGTTCCAGATACTGCGCTTCCTCAGGCGGTAGGGTCAGCCCGAAGGCGCGGTTCAGCGCCGCCACCAGCCGGGCAGCATGATTGCCCGCCGGGCGCAGCCCTCTGGGGGCGCTGCCCTTGTCGCCGCCCTGCCGCAGCTGCTGAATGGTCAGGGTGCAATGGATCGCCAGCGCCAGAAAGCCTGCATCCGGCAGATGGAGCTGTTCTTCCTGTTCAAACTGCTGCAAAGCCGCCCAGACCTTTTCGGCCGTTTTTGTATCCAGCAGGGTCGAGAAGATCTCGTTTTCCGGCATCCGTCCGCAGAGCACCTCTGCCAGTTCCTTTTCCGGCATACTGCTGCGCAGCAGGGCAGACACCACCCTCCGGTAGGAAGAAGCATCCCCCTGCAGCCAGACCCCCACGCCGGGGCGGCGGAACATCTCCACCCGGTAGGGGTGTAGCTTGGTCTCAAGTTCATCCAAGTCTGCAGACAGCGTGCTTTCCGAAACGTCAAGCGCCCGTGCCAGTACCGCTGTTTTGCAGGGCTCCTGCTCGCTGAGCAGCCTTGTCAAAAGCTGCTGCCGCCGCTCTGCGCGGGAAAGTTCTTTCCTGTCGCCGCTGTTCAGCTGGGTGCGCAGTGCGTCTCGCCGCTCCGGCGCTTCATCCAGCAGCAGACCCTTGCCGGGATTTCGCACAAAATGCGCCCCGGCAGCCTGCATCCACTGCTCCACAGCGGGCAGCTCCCGCAGCACGGTGCGGCGGCTGACCCCGATGCTTTCAGCCAGCGCCGCCGCCGTCACCCAGCCCTGCGGAAGGCTGAGCAGCTGCTCGATCAGCTTCCGTGCATTTGCCGACAGTTCCTCACGATACACCGCACCCATGTTGCTTCTCTCCTTTTCCCAAAAGTTACCCATTGCTTCTATTGTAGCATAGTGCCACCCCGTCTGCCAGCCCCCAACGCAGAAAAGAAGTTGTGTGTTTTTTGTCACCATTGCCCGGTGACAAAAGCTTCCTTGTTCCCGTCTTGTATCCCGGCGCATCAGCAAATATGCACAAATCACCCGCGCATCCATTGGAAATGTTGCCGTATCAGCCCACTGGTGTCACCATCCTCCGGTGACAACCCCACCGCTTGTCACCATTGAAATTCGGCGCAGTATCGGCTAGAATAGTGCCAGAACGAAACGAAAGCTCCTCCGAACAACCGTCCGCAGGCCGCAGCTCCCATGCCACAGGAGCTGCGCCGCCTGCCTTTCAAGTGAAAAAGGAGAGCTACAAATGAAAAACGCTGTTTCCCGCTTTGGCAAGTTCCTCAGCGGCATGGTCATGCCGAATATCGGCGCATTCATCGCGTGGGGCTTCCTCACTGCTCTGTTCATTGAAGCGGGCTGGTTCCCCAACGAAAAGCTGGCCAGCATGGTCTCCCCGATGCTGACCTACCTGCTGCCCATCCTCATTGCAGGGCAGGGCGGCAAGATGATTGCAGGCGACCGTGGCCGCGTCATCGCCGCCATCGCCGTGGTGGGCTGCATCTGCGGCTCGGACTACACCATGCTGATGGGCGCCATGGTCATGGGTCCTCTGGCCGGCTGGGTCATCAAGCAGTTCGATAAGAAGGTGGAAGGCCATATCCCCGCCGGTTTCGAGATGCTGGTCAACAACTTCTCCATCGGCATTCTGGGTATGTTGCTGGCCATCCTTGGCTACTACGTCATCGGCCCGTTCGTGACCGCCATCCTCACCGTGCTGACCGCCGGTGTGGACTTCCTTGTGGCGCACAGCCTGCTGCCGTTGGTGTCCATCTTTATTGAGCCTGCAAAGGTATTGTTCCTGAACAACGCTATCAACCACGGCATCTTCAGCCCCATCGGTGCAAGCCAGGCTGCTGAGACCGGTCGTTCCATCATGTATATGCTGGAAGCCAACCCCGGTCCCGGTCTTGGTGTCCTGCTAGCCTACTGCTTCTTCTGCAAGGACGACACCACCCGCCAGTCCGCTCCCGGTGCTGTGATCATCCACCTGCTGGGCGGCATCCACGAGATCTACTTCCCCTACATCCTGATGAATCCCGTGATCATCATCGCCCCCATCGTGGGCAACTTCTGTGCCATCCTGTTCTACTCTATGACCGGTGCAGGTCTGTCCGGCCCTGCCTCTCCCGGTTCCATCATCGCCTACATGGCAATGGCTCCCCGGGATTCCATTCTCACCGTTCTGCTGGGCGTTGTCATCGCCGGTGCAGTCTCCTTTATCCTGTCCTCGGTCATTCTGAAAGCGACCTCCGGTCACACCAAGAGCCTGACCGACGCCCAGAACGAAATGAAGGAGATGAAGGCACAGGCCAAGGGCGAGATCCCCGAGCCTACTGCCGTGAATGTCGGTCAGATCCGCAAGATCGTCTTTGCCTGCGATGCCGGTATGGGTTCCAGCGCCATGGGTGCTACCAAGTTCCACAACCGCATTAAGGCGGAGCGCCCCGACTTGACCGTGACCAACTCCAGCGTGGATACCATCCCCGCCGACGCGGACGTGGTGGTCTGCCAGCGCGTTCTGGCTGACCGTGCCGCCAAGTGCGCCCCGCAGGCACAGCTTGTTACATTGGATAACTTCCTTGCAGATCCGCATCTGGACGCATTGTACAACGCACTGACCTCCACTACCCCGGCACTGGATGCCAAGGCCGAAGCTGCCGCCAATGAGGAGATCGTATCCGACCTGCGCAATGCAGCCGTAGCCCCTCTGGCGGCTGCCGTGACCGAGGCTTCCAAAGCCAACGGTTCCGTGATGAAGATCCAGGCGGAGGACATCCAACTGGGTCTGCCCTCCGTCACCAAGGAGGAGGCCATCCGTGCCGCCGGTGCGCTGCTGGCAAAGCGGGGCTATGTGGATGACAGTTACGCCGATGCCATGGTGGAGCGCGAAAAGCTGGTGAGCACCTACATGGGCATGGGCGTAGCCATTCCCCACGGCACCAGCCAGAAGAAGGGCACCGTTAAAAAGTCCGGCGTTGTCCTGCTGCAATATCCGCAGGGCGTGGACTTCGGCGATGAAAAAGCCTACCTCGTGTTCGGCATTGCCGGTGTCGGCAACGACCATCTTGACTTGCTGGGCAATGTCTGCGAGATTTTGGAAGACGAGGATGCGCTGGAACAGCTCAAGACCACTTCCGATATGAACTATGTGCTGGAGCACTTACAATAACGATTCCAAAAAGGAGAGATTTTTTATGAAGAGCATCGATATCACCATTCAGGACAAAGAAGGTCTGCACGCCCGTCCCGCCGGTATCCTGAGCAAAGCTGCCAAAGGCTTTGAGAGCAAAGTCACTATGACTAAGAACGGCAAAGTCGCCGACATGAAGAAGATCTTTGCCGTAATGGGTCTGGCCGTGAAGTGCGGCGAGACCGTGACCATCGCCGCCGATGGCCCGGACGAGGATGCCGCCATCGAAGAATTGACCAAGCTGTGCAAGGACGCATGACTTCTCCCTCCGTCTATGACCGTTCTGCATAAATACTGCTGACGCAAAACCGCTCCGGGCAGAACGCTCGGAGCGGTTTTACTGTCAGTATGCGTTTTTCATCACCGTGTTTTCCAGAAAGCTGAAAAACACATCGTATTCATTTGGGGTCAGCATTTTGGGAGAACGCATGATCACAAGATCATGCCCGTGGTTCCCCACATGATAGGGTGGATGAGTGTGAGAATAGGGATTTTCCAAAACCCTCTTGACGAATTTCACATACAGTGGTATTTTTCCTGTAAATCCCACCGTCTTTGTGGATTGGTTTGAAACCACCCACAAAATGTGGTCGTGTTCATTTTGAACACAGGCACAGAAAGTGGTTGGTTATCACCGTGAGACCCACCACTTCCGTGAGGAAAAGTCCACGAAAGAACTTACCTTCCCGCAACACACCCGATTCATTTTGCCGCTTACTTCACCCGACAAAATCCATCGCTGCGCTGCGTGGGCGGTATTTTTCTTTTATGGTCACTTGTCGGGGCGGAGGCCCCTCCATCTTGCTAACGCAAGACCGTTCGGTCGCTCAAAAGCCCCACTGGGGCTTTCATTGCTGCGCAACCGCGGCATTTTGCTTTCCAAAGAACACAAAAAATCCGAACCCTTCTCCTATCGAGAAAAGGTTCGGATTTTCATTATTTGGTGCGATGGAAGGGACTCGAACCCCCGGCCTACTGATTCGTAGCGCACGCCGGGCGATTCCCTCAATTTTTGGAAGTTACGTTTTAACGTCATTTCCAAGCGATACAGCGCAAGTTTTTAGCTTCGAGTTTCTGCACCCTTTGTCCGATTTTGCAACGATTTGCACCCTTTGCACGTTTTGAAACCGTGCAAAAACCGTGCAGAAACCGTGCACTTACTCCCAGACAAACTAAAAACCACTTCATCCGACAACGACTTGACGGCATTGGTTCGAGTGACCGCACACCAAAAATCAAGTCTTGGAGGATACTATTATGACGAAATTGCTTTCCTGCCGCTACAACATGGACACCAACCGGGTGGAAGCCCTGTTCGCGGATGGCTCCACCGTTGCCATCGACTGCATCGCCGTCGAGGACGAGTACGGCAGCACCCCGGCACAGCGGGCAGAGCTGGACTGGCTGCTCTATAACAAGCCCTTGGAGTATGCCCAGATGGTACTGAGAGGGGAGATGGAGCACTACCTGTCGCTGGGGTGTGACCACAGCAGGCTGGAAGATTGAGCCTTAGAAAACGCGCGGCAAAATCGCTAATCGCGCGGCGCGCGTTTCAGCGCGCGATTAACGATTTCTGTTTTTATCGAATTGCAGTCATTTTCGGCCCTTTCCCAAGAAAATCGCGCGTTTCTTTGCGCGTAATAATCGCGCGGCGCGCGTTTTTATCGCTGATTTTCTTTTAAGCAGTATCTCCTTCCGCGCCCTGCTCCTTTTACTTCAATCTTCCCTTCTTCTACAAGCTTTCGGAGAATACGGTATGCCTGATCTTTTGTGTATCCACACAGCTCTTGTGCTTTCTGATTCGTAATCGACGGCTTATGCTTCAGATATTCGAGAATCCGATCCTTTGCCTGAATCTGGCTGACCGTCTTATCCTGCACATAGGCCACATCGGTTTTCACCGTCTCGTAGACCTTGAGGGACAGCATATAGGTCTTGCCGTTGAGTTCCAGAAGTCCCTCGTCCCGGAGACCGTTCAGAACCTTGTGGGCATTGTCGTCGGTTTCCTGAATCGTCTTTGCCGCCTGCTTCAGGGTGATTTTCTGATGCTCCCGGAGATAGTGCAGAATCATCAGCTCCGACAGCGTGAACATCTTGGACCGCTTATCCTGTGTCTCTGCGATAAAACGCACGAAGCTCTGGTTTTCCATCGTGCTGCGAAGGGTCAGCCGGACGGAGTTGGCCGTGCTGGCGTACTCCGGGTAGGGCTTGCCCTCGGTGAGCATACTCTGGAACATAATGTCCACGCCCTGCCCGGAACGCTGCACATACTTCAGGTGCTGAAGGGTCATGGCGATCAGCTTGTTCCGGGGAATGGACTGGTGGGTGATGATGTTGCTTTCGTTGATGTCCCCCGGAAAGCCGCCGGGGTTCTCTATCACAATCTTTGTGGGGTAGTGTTTGACGTAGACCGGTGCCATATCCTCATAGGAGCGGTGCGCCAGCGCATTCAGCAAAGCCTCCTGAAAAACCGCTTCGGAGAAATCGTACACCTCCAGCCGGAACAGCCCCACCTGCACATTGGTCAGGCGGTTATAGGTGCGGATGCGCTCGGTCAGCTTATCCAGAATCGAGATCACCGGCTCCTGCATATCCATGCGGTTGTCGTATTCCGTCTGCGCTTCGTCGCTGTAATGCAGGTAGATCACCTCTGCCTGCGGCAGCAGCCGGGCAATAGACGCCGCCTTACCCACAAACAGCAGCCCTGCCACCGTTACACGCACCTCGTCCTTATCCATGCGGATCAGGTTCAGGTTGTCCAGAAAGGTGGTATCTGCCAAATCCGGCAGGGCAGAGCCTGCATCCCGAATCCGCAGCTTCTCTTTCAGGCGGTACACTTCCAGCAGGTCAATGTCGCTTTCGGTTGCACCCTCCACGATCTTTGCCGAAAAATCCGGGTTATCGGCAGGGGAGTACACATCGTTTGCCGGGTAGTCGGGCTTTGTCACATTCCCCAGCCGTCTGTAATAGATGCCGCCGGTGGTGGCAACATGAGAACTGGATTTCTCCACCGATACCACCATTACCACACCGTCAGAGGTTTCCACCGGCTCGATTTCGGTAAACAGGCTGGGCCGGGTCATATCGTAGATGGCTTCCATCAGTGCCTGCGGGTCGCTCTTGGGGCAGCCCGTAATGGTGCCGTCATCTTCCACGCCAAACAGCAGAACGCCGCCCTTTGTATTTGCCAGCGCAACCGCACTTTTCACCGCAAGCTCTTTCCGCTGCCGGTAGTCCTTGCACTTCACCCACGACTTAAACTCCTGCCGGGTACTTTCCCCGGCAGCAATCATTTTGCGGAGCGCTTGTTCGGTCATGGTGGGGGCCTCCTTTCTTACAAATTTATTCACTTTCACAAGCCGTTTCAGCCGGCGGCAATAGATAAGGTTCCAATAAGCCATCCAAAAGAGCTACATTTCCCAATATTTCGTCTGCCGCTCTCTTTACCTCTTCTGGTTGCAACATTTGCTGTGCTCTCGTAGAATGTGCAATCGCACCTCGCATCGATCCATAGTTATTCGCAGAGATCAGCAGGTCATGCGGTAGTTCGTCGATTCTTATCCCAATTGGAAGAAAAAGATGAATTAAATTTTTCTCCTTTATTCCATGGTTCTCTGAATTGACATAGCTGAAATACGCTGTGAATGAAGTACTAATGCGCTGTTCTAAATCCATTTCAACATGATTTCCGGTAGAAAGTTCCGGTAATGGTTCAAAAGCGCCAGGATAATATGCAACGAGTGCCAACAACGGTTTTGATACTTGATTGGAAGATCGCCACTCTCTTAATGCTTTTTGAGCAATAGCTTTCGCTACTTCCTCAAAATAATATTCCAACTCTGCATGAGTTAAAACCTTGTATGCCCTCGTATGTTCGTAAACAATATCTGCATATTCGCCTGTTGGTGAAAATTCTTCTGGCAAGAAAGCATCTCGTAAATTTTCAAATCGCTCGCAAAGATTTCTATAATATTCCGTTGCCATAGCATTCATCCTCGTTAGTTTTCACTATAAGGAGATTCTACTTTCACGCCAAGTTCTTCGCTTAAAGCATTTGCCCAAGTATTAAAGCGTTCTTTCACAGATTGCATACTTTTAGTGGTTGTTTCAATGGCACTTAAAAATTCCACTCTCCTAGTTGAAAGTATTTCAAATCTCGATTTAATTTGTTCTTCATGTCCTGGAACGGCCATGCGAATGTCTGGATTAGAAAAATAGAAGAGCATAATATCTGCAACAGCACGGTTTATTTTGTTTTCATAATTTCCTGCCTTAAATTTGTGGAAAGCATCTTTACCAAAAATATTGAAGGTCATTTGCGCAGCCATTTGGAATTGCTCATAATGATTTTCAATTTCTGTACATCTATTATCCCATACTTTATTTAGTTCATTGCAAGTGTCATCCAAGAACTGCTGCATACTACCCGAATAGTCTTTTGCGAACACAGCAAAAGCGAAGTATCGGATTAGAATTTCCACATCTCTCATACGGAAGTCTGGCTTTTTAATATTTAGCATTTGTTTTAATTCCGTACAAGTGGAAGAAATATCATTTACATAATTTATAAATTCACCCGGATATAATGCCTGCCTAAGTTCCTGCGGAGAAAGTTTAACGCTTCCCGTGTTTAATCTCAAAAAGAGAAGATAAAGGACTTCGACAGAAGGCCAATTCTTTATAACAACCGTTCGGATTGTCTGATTATTAAACGCATCTATTTCATCACAATATTCACTACCCTGAATATCTTCATACGTCATCTTGTTCAGATGTTCTTTTACTTCCAATCCAACAAGTTTAAGCTTTTTCCCATCTTCATCGCCTTCCACAAATTGTTGCAGACTCAAAAGACGCTGCTTTCCATCAATTACGATATATGTTCCTTTCTTATCCTTTTTTTCTGCCAAGATAATCTGGGGAATCGGAAGTCCAAGAAAAAGCGATTCAATAAATCTGCTTTTCATTTTAGCATTCCAAGCATCTCTTCTTTGAAAATGTGGCGAAAGAAGAATGTTGCCTTTATGAATTTGATTAACAATCGTATCAGCAGTCCAATCTGCTCCACTCACCGCCATAGAAGATATATCCAGTTTATCAAGCCCTGAAATATCTTCTTCCTGTTCATTATAAGGTTCACTACTATCAAATTTATCCTCTGGCATCGGATCTTCCGTATCCATTTTCAACTGCTCATACATATCACTCATAATAAAACAACTCCTTTATTCCATCACTCTAATCGTACTCTCAATAAATGCAATCGCCTTTTCCTTATTGTGCAGGCATCAAAAGAATCTGTGCATACATGGACAGTTCAATGTGGTAACCATCCTTGACCGTCAGCCTTGTCTTTTCGCCATCACTTGCTAATTTAAGACATTCGCTTACATCATCCGAGTTGGAATCGGATACAACGAAAACCGTAGATTGCTTTGTCTTATTTTCGACTGTGTAGTTTCCAGCAGGAACTGTATACCAAACATATTTATAGCCGCTCTTAGTGGTCACTTCTTTTCCGTAGGCTCCCAATTCACCATCAGTCAACAGAATGGAACCTTCAGCGATTTCCCCTGCATCAGGCTTCAAACTCTCATTCCTATAAAGGAAATTGTCAGTTTCACTGTTCTGCGTGTTTTTGATGGAGTAAATCTCATCACCAATCGTAGCGATTTGAATGTAGTCTTCCATATTGATTTGAGCATTATAACGCTTACCGGCAGTCCAGTCATCCGTCTGCTCAAACCAGCTTATATCATCCAGCGTATAGCCAAGCCCCGTTAGCGACAGCGCATCTTCAAGATTTCTAGCAAACGTTTCAGACACTTCTTTGTTTCGTTTCAAGAAAGACTTAATTTCTTTGCTATCATCCGTCGAAGAAGCAGTAGTCGAAGAATTTTTTTCGATTTCGCCGGATTCAGCGGTTATTTCTTCCGTGCTATGTTGCAGTTCCGCTTCTCCACCGGTTGCTGCTTCACTGTCAGTTCTACTATTTGCCGATTGTGCTGATGATGCCGCCCGTTCAATCATTCTGGCGTTTGATTCTGCAGTTCTTTTAGCTTCTTCTTCCTTATCATATGGAAGCATCATTCCGACAATAAAACCTACCAACAGAACAGCCAGCACTATCAAATCATTCTTAAGACTGCGTTTTTCACGCTTAGCAGCCATCCTCAAGAGAACGCACATAACTCTTATTGCATAAAAAATCAACCCAAATAAAAATGCAACACCAAGATACCCCAAATCTTTTTGAGACACTGAATAGCACACACCGTAGCCAAGATATGCTATCGCTACGCCACACAATATCCTTTTATTTTCTTTTCCTCTAAGCGTATTGATTATTTCATATATTCCAAGCGCAAAACCGACAAACGCAAGAAGCACTCCTAGAATTTTCATTTTATAGATTCCTCCTTTTCAACGCTGTAAAGCAATTATAACACAGAATACAACCCCTTTGTAGTCGTCTTTTTGATTTTGCAAGAAACTTGGTCGATTGAGTGATTGTTTTTATCCCGATTCTCTCCATCCGTTCCTCGGATATGCCAAGCGCATCTCAAATGCACAAACGACTGCGCTATTTCACCATGGGGAATGCGCTCGTCGTTCCGCTGGTCAAGGCCATGGGCAAGCGGATCAGCGCACTGGCCGAGGACGAGCAGCGCAGTTGATGGGCGTTTCTCTTGGGTTTCCAAAGGGGTGCGGGTCGCCAGTGGCGACCTCAAAATGCAGCGCATTTTGAAGCACCTGACCGAGCCGACAGGCGAGAGGCAGCACCCCTTTGGCACACGACTTTGCTTGCAAAGTCTAGTGTGTTACACCTTGGTTCCGGCTGATGCGGAAAAGGGGCTGCGAGAGGCTCCGGCAAGCACCTGTTCTGTGGCAGAAGGATGCGCGGATGGGCATGGCAGCTAATGGTTTCTGCCCCCCAGCGCAGGCTTTCAGAGGAACCAATGGTGTACGTTCTCCCGTCCTGCCGCAGCAGCGTTTTTCCCCTATAAGCCGCAAGGTAAATAATCAACGTCTGTGCTTGCCCCGGTTTCCCGCTAGTGTCCCCGGTTTCAGCATTGCCGTTTTATAAAGGATCTTCTTTATCAGCTTTCTTTCATCCTCTGTCAGCTTATCGTAGTTGATTCCGATTGCCTTCAATGCCGTTCGAATCTTCTTTTCATCCGCAGACCCTTCATGTTTCTGTGCATCCTCCAGTTCCTTCATCAGGTTATCGATCATTGAACCATCCGAAGTGGTCTTGTCCTTGCGGTGTTCCGTCTTGATGTTCTTCAGGATGGCCACCAACTCATCGTACAAGACCCGGCCAAAGTACTCATCTTCATCGATCTGCCCCAGCTTCAAGGTGCTCATGTACAAATCGTTTTCATCTGCTGCATACTTCTTTTTCAGCATTTGCCGGGTCGCTTCCAGACCAGCATTGAGGTTTTGAATGTTTGCGCTGACATATCCGTCCACATAGATCTCCAGATCGGTCATGAACCTCTGAAAATTCTCATGCACGATCAGCTCACACAGCAGCCGATGATTGAATTTTCCATTCCTTAATACGTCCACTGCGCCATCGCTCAGATGCAAGTCCGAAAGGACTGCATCTGGGCGTTTTTTGTTTTCCGTCACCCCCAGCAGGTAGTCCGTGGTCACGCCATAGAACTCAGCCAGCGTTGTCACCGCATAAATGCTGAGGTCGGTCACATCGTCGCTCTCATATTTCGACAGTGCCGATTTGGACAGACCCGTCTGCTCTGCCAGCGTTTCCAGCTTCAGATTCCGCTCCACACGCAGGTCTTTGAGCCGTTCTCCCAGTGTCAGCTTGATGTTCATGGTCGCACCTCCGATGTTTTTTGCACAGTATACCACTTCCGGCGGTTCCTGTCCATAAGCGTGGAATTTTGCAGATTCTGCACCTGTTTTCCGACATTATGGATATACGGCACAGCGGCCATTGCGGTGCTATCCTATAGACAGAAAGAAAACATATTAACTCCCCAGCAGCGAACATATTAAGGGCTTCCCGCGAAAGCCCTCTGAAATATCTTTCATAACAGAACCTTGACAACAGAATGACCGTCCGAACTGCCCAGACCGCCAAGACCTCCCATCGGGGGAGCGAGCGCCCTGCATGGGGCCGACACAGAGTCCAAAAAGATTTCCTGTCGGGAGGCAGCAAGGGAGACCGGCTTTGAACGTGGCAGGGATCAAATTGATCCGTGCCAAAACCTTTGACCAAAGGAAAAATTTTGAGTTTATATCAAAAGATCAAGTCCGCCATCACCGTTCGGCAGGTGGGAGAGATGTACGGCATGGAGCCCGACCGCCATGGCATGGTGTGCTGTCCGTTCCATTCCGACAGCGACCCCAGCATGAAGCTGAACGACACCTATTATTATTGCTTTGGCTGTGGAGCCAACGGCGATGCCATCGACCTCACCGCCAAGCTGTTCGACCTGAACCCCCGGCAAGCCGCCGAGAAGCTGATACACGACTTCGGGCTTGACC
>OHLH01000348.1_pt1 | contig 32104 bp, 27 predicted proteins | sample 1569061 | NCBI WGS metagenome assembly OHLH01 (sample SAMEA3879603, study PRJEB24766) | human gut metagenome | biome: human-associated habitat; feature: feces | place: USA | collected 1985/1987
TAAGCATCACCATCCCAGCCTGTAAGATTACCATTCTTTTCGATTTCTTCTTTTATCAGCTGTAAGCGAGGCGGAGTTCCGATAGCTCCTTCTTCACCCCACATGACAATCTCGTGCAGATTATCTGAATTTCGGAAGATACCTTCTCCGGGACCTTTATAAAAACGGTCACAATATACCCCCGGACCATCGGGGAAATGCTGATCCCACCAACCTTGCTGATACACTGTCGTATCATAAGGCCGCATAAAAGACTTGACAGGTGAAGGAGTGACCGGACACTTTCCTCCATGCAATACTTTAAAGAAATTGCTGGAAGTATAAGTGATATGCCGGGTTTCATCCTGCGAATGGAATAATTTCAAATCTTCTATCTCAAAAGGAAGAGGCTGACGGTTGGAAATCTCATTAATCATATTGTATATAATCAGCGAAGGATGGCTCCTGTCTCTTTTCATCATCCGGAGAAACCTCTCTCTATTCAAGGCCTGAAGCGATACATCCCGGGTATTACCTCCTGTTTTATATCCTCCCGGCTCTTCATAATAAAGCAATCCTAATTCATCGGCTTTATCCAAAAGCACTGTCTGTCCTATTCCCCGATGGAAATTCAGCATATTAAGTCCGAGCTCCTTTGCAAGCCTGATTTGACGTTCGGCCAGCTCGGGAGTAGGTATTATTCCATTCACTGGCCAGAATCCCCACGAAATAGCTGTACGCAATACGATTCGTTTCCCATTCAACTGAAAATAACGACCATCTTTACTGTCTTTTATCTCAAACCACCTGAATCCAAAACGCTTCCGGACCGAATGGGAGCTTCCATCCTTTCCATTCCAGTCTATTTGAAGCCAATAGAGGTTCGGGCTTTCCGGACTCCACAACTGTGCTTTAGGATATTGTAAGACAAATGAATAATACTCATCCAGTTTATCTCCGTTAACACGGATACTTTTATCATATAAAACCTGATTATCATCAGAAGCCGGGAAAAGGCGGAAGCGTAACTCCCCATCCGGAGACTTCTGATTTAACAGGTTATCCACCTTTACCTTCGCACAAACGGTAGTTATCTGCGGAGTATTTTGCACGAACACATCACTGATGTAATTAGGGTCTACCCACTCCAGTTTTACCCGTCCGGTTATTCCTCCAAATCCATGACTCGGAGTAATTCGCCGCTCTCCCCAAAAATGCGGATTAAAATCAGTCCAGGTAAAATTTCCATCAGGATCTATTATCCTCACCGCTAACGAGTTTTTCTTTCCGGCCGATACGTAATTCGTAATATCAAAATAAAATGGAGTGCCAAAAGCTTCATCTTTTCCTACAAATTTCTGGTTGACAAAAACCTCAGCACAGAATCGTACACTTTCAAATTTCAGTAGAAGGCGTTGGCTGCTTTTAATATGAGGCAGCAAGAAGTCGGTATTAAACCAGGAAACCCCAGTATAATCTCCTGACAATCCAAACTTTTCACCAGATTCCATTCCCCAACAATATGCTTCTACTGTAGCTGGAATACGAATCTGTTTGCCCTGAAAAGGAAGTTGTTCCCATCCGCATAAGGGAGCGGAAGCATCTGCAACGACAGGGGCCTCCTTATCAAGCCACAATCTCCAATCATTTAAGGACAAATCTATCTGTCGAGCTTGCAGACTTGCCCACAGTAAAGAGCTAAACAGGAAAAATACAAATAATCTTTTGTTTTTCATATACTTATAAGATTAAAAAAGGTAGCTGCCAAAGCCACTTTATCAGTGACCATGGCAGCCAAGAAACCTAACTTTAATTAGAAAATCAGGCTGAAACTTAAGATAAGAACAACCATTAATGCAAAAGAAATACCCCACCAGAAACCTACTGAATTATACCATTTGCTACCTAAGCCGTCCTTCAGGTTAGTCAAGTCTTTCAAATTCAGCACCAGACCTGAAGAAACCTGCTCGGCTTTCGGCTTAGGAGTGAAATGAGCGGAAACCATACAGGTAACCATTGCTACCGCCCAGACAATTAGTCCCTGGTTGGCAAAAGGCTTTACAAACTGTGCAAAAGCCGTATGCGAATCGGCCAAAGGACCGAATTCCAGATACTTCAATAAAATACCGACCACAAAAGACACGATTACCGCAGTCAGGGCATCCTGTCCGTTGACTTTCTTCCAAAGCATACCTATCAGGAAGATGGCCGAGAACGGAGGAGCAATAAAGGTATACAGGGTCTGAATGTAGACAAAGATGTTTATCTTCGTCATGGCCAGCAATACCGCCAAAGCGATAGACACAATAAGAATAATGGCACCGGCCCATTTCCCTACCCTTACCTCCTGCGCTTCCGTAGCCTGACGATTCACGTAATGCTTGTAAAAATCAAGGGTAAAAATAGTTGAAGTAGAATTCAACACCGAGCTGACAGTACTCTGAATAGCACCAAACAAAGCTGCCAGCAGCAAACCGGTCATAAAGGGTGGAACCAGCTTGGAAATCATCATGATATAAGTTTTGTTTGCCTCTTCACTCATTACCGACCAGTTGCTGGAGAACAGGAAATCAGGTTTCATCACAAACCAGATTAAACCGGGAACCACCACGATAAACGGCAACAGCAGTTTCAGGAAGGAAGCAAATACCATTCCCATTCTGGCATGGTAGATGTCTTTTGCAGCAAATACTTTCTGAATCATGTGCTGATTGATAACTGTGTACCACAAACCGATATAGAAGAAAGAGAACACCCAGTGAGTCCAGGGCGTAGTGGTATGATTAACTGGCTGCAATACCGATAAGCGGTTATAGCTATCGCCTTCCGCAGAACCTGCCAGCATGTTCACCACATTCTTATTCAACCATTCAGAAGCCCATCCGTCATGACACTGGTTCACATTAATCATTCGGGAAAAACCGTCTACAATATTTCCATCCCCAATGTACGACAAGCCCAGGAAGGTAACCATGAGTCCCCCCATAACCATAATGACAATGGTAAGCACATCCATCCAGGCCACCGACTTCAGTCCTCCCCATATCGCCCATACACCAGAAGCAAAGGCAATCAAGAAGATAGAGATGAATAATCCCCAGTTAGGAATATATCCAGCTGTAATGGAAGCAATGTCCAGTCCCATGAGTTTATTGAAACCTAAGGCTTCTTCTACAATCAGTCCGCCTCCATAAATTACAGGAGCCATGAAAGCCGTTACATTTGCCAATATCGTGATAAAGGCAAACAAGAGACGTATTTCTTTATTGAAACGTTTTTCCAGAAATTCGGGTGTGGTATACACCTTTGAGCCCAGCAGAAAAGGAATAAACAGCCAGATAAGAAAGGAGAATGCAATGACAGCACTCCACTCTGGCGTGGCCACCACAATTCCATACAATACCGCAGCTCCAATCATTCCTAAAAAGTGTTCGGTACTGATATTGGCTGCGATATAGGAACTCCCTACCACATACCACGGAAGAGTCTTACCGGCCAGAAAATAGTCGGATGCAGCCTGCTTCTTACTACGTCCTACATACCATCCAATAAAACTCAAGAAAAAGAAATATCCAAAAAAGGATACAAAATCAAGTAGTTGAAGATCCATATTACTACATTATTTTACAGGTACAAAAATATCACCATCGCGCTGTGGCACAGTGAATGAGCATGCAACAGAGTTATCTGACACGCGCTTCATTTCTTTATCGAAAGAAACTGTCACATCAGAATTTCCGTAAGGATTATATAACACGGTTCCTCCCTCAAAGTCTCTTTTCCAGCTTCCGTCCGTCTGACGCTGTCCCTTTGCCAATGGCTTGCCTAAATTCACGTCATAGAATGAATACCAGTCATGATAATGGTCTGGAGTGGGAAGAGGGTTCGGATCACCATACAGCACATATCCGTCACTCATCGTAAGGCCCAAAGTCGTAGTGGCACGCATTCTGCGCAAGTCTTTCCGGTTTCCCCACACTTCCAGGCAGTTCACATGAGGTTCCAGGAAATTCTCTTCATAATATTGCAGTGCCTCTTCTATCTTGCTCCAATTACGCTTGTTCACGTCTTCCTTGGAATACAGTTTAAGTCCTTCCACCGGCATGCTGAGAGAATCTATCGGGTTCAACTCCATAAATGCCCCGTTGATATAGTCTTTATACCTCATGCCGTCTTCTATGTCATCGTGTATATTGACAATAATCAACTTGTCTTTTCCGATGGCCTTACGAATCCGCTTGATGACTTCCAGGTTACCGCTCCAGTCGAGCATGATACCATCATAAACGCCGCATTCCACAGCAATTTTAGCCTGGCGCGCTATATTGTCAAGAAGTCCTTCATTCTTATAGTCAAGCAGATAGAAAGGCTCCCATCCTCCTAACCAGCCCTTCTTGATGTTTCCATTCTCATCACGAAGCCACCAGTCACTGTCTTCCGGCAAGAAGCTCATCGGCGCATCCCGCCATCTCACTTCGAACAGACACACCATATTCGGATTCAGCTCCTGAAGCCGACGGCGATTCTCCAAAGCGTGTGACAGACTCTCCTTGGTAAACTCCGTAGCAAGACCGTGATATTTATGATCCCATGTAAGTCCTAAAATCAAATCTACCCCTTCTCCCTGCTGGCTCAGCGGTTCTTCCCACATCAGGTCATGCTTGGCACAAGCTTTGATTCGATTTTCTTCTGTATCAACCGGATATTCCGGCATGTCAATATTATACCATGCCATAAAAGCGGAAGGATAATCACGAGAATCTACTCTTTCTGCTAGGGGTTTCCTGTCCATCTTCACAGATGAGCAGGAAAACATACACATAGCAATAGACAATAATCCATAACTAAACAAACCTTTTATCATACCGTTATATCTGAATTAGTCATGTGACATATCCGTTTCTTTTCCGTCCATTTGCAACAATGAAACTACCGGGAAAGGAGTATGTCCTTCTTTTATATAGCCTTCCATTATTTCAACCATTTCAGGATGTTCTTCTTTTACATCTTTCTGTTCAGACACATCGTCTGTCAAACGGTACAGAGAAGTTTCGACCGGTTTTGCACCCTTTCCCTGACGTACATTCAATTTAATGTATTTCCAGTTATCAGCTACTACAGCCTGTTTTCCTCCTTCTTCATAGAATTCGAAATACAGATATTTATGTTTTTCTTGTTTGGCAGTATCACCCAGCAGTGTAGGCAACAGTGATAAACCATCTATGCCAGCCGGTTTTTCCACTTTGGCGATATCACAGAAAGTAGGCAACACATCCCAGAAAGCCGACAAATGGTTGCTGGTAGAACCGGCTTTCACCTTACCCGGCCATTTTACGATGAACGGAGTACGGATACCACCATCCCACATGTCACGTTTCTTTCCTCTGAGATTCGCATTGCTGTCAAAAAAATCAACCTTGTGCCCGCCTTCCTGGTGAGGGCCGTTATCGGAAGCGAACATGATAATTGTATTATCCGCCAGACCTTCTTTTTCCAAGTATGCCACCAAATCACCTACTTGCTTATCAATAATCTGCATCATTTGCGCAAAGCCTTTTTCCACTTCCGGCCAGTCTTTAGCAGCAATATCCGCATTATGTGAAGGAACCTCACATCCGTTAGGAGCGGCCTCGTTGTTGGCATGAGGCAAATTCAGTGCATAATAAATGAAGAATGGGTTCTTCTTATTGTCTGAAATAAATTTCAAGGCTTCCTTTTCAAACAAATCCGGTGCATATTGTTTACGGGCATCCATTCTCGCCACTCCGGTACCTTCAGGCATATTGGCCCACGGGTTTGTACCGTCTTCTGCTAAAGCTAACTTATTACCAGCAAGTTCCTCCTTTACCCCATTTCTATACAAAAATTCAGGGAAGCAGTTGTGTGCATGCCACATGTTCAGATAGCCGTAAGAAAGGTCGAATCCTTTGCGCTGCGGGTCATCCAGCGGAATCGGGTGACCAATACCCCATTTCCCAATTACGGCTGTTTTATATCCGGCACCTTTCAGCACACTGGCCAGAGTAGCTTCATTATCGCCCAAAAGCTGCGGTCCGGGCTGGTTACCTCTTACAGAAGTATGTCCCGTATGCTTTCCTGTCATCAAGCATGCACGTGACGGACCCGACACGGTTGTTCCACAATAATGATTGGTAAACAGCATACCGTCTGCCGCCAGTTTGTCGATATTAGGAGTCTCATATTTCTTTTGTCCAGTTAGACTTAAATCTCCCATCCCCATATCATCCACTAAGAAATAAATGATATTAGGTTTCTTTTCCTCTACTTTTTTCTGCTCTGCGCAACCGGTAGAAACGATTGATGCCAAAAGCATTGCTCCGCAGTATACTTTTTTATCCATAACAATTAATATTTAAAGTGTTTGATTTTCAACTTCACAAAAGAAGCGATTATAAAGCGTATACTTTATTTCTTTTGTACAGCATATTGTATTTTCTGTACACATCGTCTAGAAATATTCGGACAATCAAGACAGCCGTACGATAGGCTAACAAATGCGTACACGCGCACAAACATCTTCTTCCTGTCGCGCGTATTTTTGTCACATCATTATTCACATTAACAGAAATAACCATGAAACAAGTATGTAATCCGAAACTCGCAATGACTCCCCCGATGGGATGGAACAGCTGGGACTGCTTTGGCCTGGATGTGAACGAAGCGGAGGTAAAAGAAAACGCCAGATACATGGCAGCACATTTAAAAGAATTTGGATGGGAATATATCGTCGTAGATTTGGGATGGTATGCCCCAGGAGTAACCACTAGCAACTACAAGAAAAAGAACATTCCCATGATAACGGACGAATTCGGACGTTTGATTCCGGTGGAAGAAAGATTCCCTTCTTCGGCAGATGGAAAAGGATTCAAGCCATTGGCCGACTACATACATTCTCTCGGACTGAAATTCGGTATCCACATCATGAGAGGTATGCCATGGATTGCAGCTGAAAACAAACAGGTCATCAAGGGAACAGATATTACCTGCGACCAGGTGGCAGAAGAAAATGACCAGTGTCTTTGGTATGGCAGCATGTACGGAATAAATTGTACAAAAGAGGGTGCCCAGGCGTATTATGATTCACTGATTGAACTATATACTTCGTGGGATGTGGATTTCATTAAAGCAGACGACATGGGTACCTGGGATGGTGACGGATTAAATTCTCCTCTGCGCACCGATGAACTGGAAGCACTGGCTGCATCTATCGAAAAATTTGGCAACAAGATTGTATTAAGCGTTTCGCCCGGGGCGGCCTATATCGGAAATGCCTATCACCTGAGCAGACATGCACACATGTGGCGAATCTCATGTGACTTTTGGGACAACTGGGAAGCACTGAAAAGACAGTTCCCCCGATGTGCTGCCTGGAGCAAGCGAAAAGTAGCCGGACACTGGCCGGATGCAGATATGCTTCCCATGGGAAAAATCGGTATCCGCGGAGAAGTCGGTGAAGCCAGAAATACCAACTTCACATACGACGAACAAATCACCCTGATGAGTCTCTGGTGCATCTTCCGTTCTCCACTGATGTTTGGAGGCGACCTTCCACAGACAGATGCTACTACCCTAAGTCTGATTACCAACAAGGAAGCACTCGAACTGAATCAGCATAGCAAAAACAACCGACAAATCTATGCTGATGAGGAACTGATTGTATGGACGGCCGATCATGAAAATGACTCCAAGCACTACATTGCTTTGTTTAACATTGGTGAGACAAGCCTCCAGCAAGAAAAATTAGCATCTTTCCTCAAAGACCAGCTTCCTGCACTGGATACATGGAACCACAAGCTGATTCAAAAGGAGGATGAAATCACAATTGCTCCTCATGGTGCCTTATTGTTAGTAAAAGATTCCACTAAATAACTTAAGCCGATTATCATGGAAAAAACAATATCACCCTTCTCCAAGCCTCTCTACGTCATGACCAAACCCGTAGGTGCCCTATGCAATCTGGCTTGCAAATACTGTTACTATCTGGAAAAAACGAACTTATACAAAGAAAACACTTCCAAGTTCGTGATGAGCGACAGTCTGCTTGAAAAGTTCATCGAGGAGTATATCAATTCACAAACCATGCCGCAGGTATTGTTCACATGGCATGGAGGAGAAACGCTGATGCGTCCGCTGAGTTTCTATCAGAAGGTGGTGGAACTTCAGAAGAAGTATGCAAACGGCAGGACAATCGACAATTGCATCCAGACGAACGGCACCTTATTAAATAAAGAGTGGTGTAAGTTTTTCCATGATAATCACTGGCTGGTGGGCATCTCGATAGACGGACCACAGGAGTTTCATGATGAATATCGGAAGAACAAGCAGGGCAAACCTTCATTTATGAAAGTCATGCAGGGTATCCATCTGCTGAACAAATATCAGGTAGAGTGGAATGCTATGGCTGTGGTCAATGATTACAATGCCGACTACCCCTTGGAGTTTTACCATTTCTTCAAAGAACTGGGTTGCCGGTACATTCAGTTTACTCCGATTGTAGAAAGAATTCATGCGCATGCTGACGGAAGACATTTGGCCCACGCCTTACAGAAAGATGAAAACCTGGCCGACTTTTCGGTAAGTCCTGAACAATGGGGAAATTTCCTCTGCACCATATTCGACGAATGGGTAAAAAATGACGTGGGGGAATATTTTATCCAGATTTTTGACGCTACGCTGGCCAATTGGATGGGAGCCCAACCGGGTGTATGTACCATGGCTCCTACTTGCGGACATGCAGGGGTGATGGAGTTTAACGGCGACGTATACTCTTGTGACCACTTTGTGTTTCCGGAATTCAAGTTAGGAAACATCTACGAAAAATCGCTGATTGAATTGATGTACAGTGAAAAACAGATTCAATTTGGCCAGCAAAAAAAAGATTCTTTACCTGACAAATGTAAGGAATGCAAGTACTTGTTTGCCTGCAACGGGGAATGTCCTAAAAACCGATTCCTGACCACAGAAGACGGTGAACCGGGACTAAACTATCTCTGCAAAGGCTATTATCAGTTCTTTGACCACGTAGCTCCCTACATGGATTTCATGAAAAAAGAACTACTGGCAGAACGCCCACCCGCCAATGTGATGAAATGTCATACTATTTAATGAAATTGTAGTGTTCCGATTTTAACGGGATGCGAATGAAGATAAAACTAGAAAAGCCCTATCAGCGTCTCAAGCTGACAGGGCCATATCACAAATAGATTAGACAGATTATTTACCGTTTCCGTTGTGGGCGTTCTTTTTTCATCTGCTCAAACACAACCTTCTGTTCGTCGGTTAACAGGGAAACGATTTTCTTTTCCAGTTCCTGCATGGCAGTCTTGCGTTCGTCACGAGACTGCTTCTGCTGAAAGAAGTCTGTATAAAGCGTTGTAATCTGCTTTTCCTGCTCATCAGTCAGATTCAGTTTCTGATCAAGTTTTTCTACCATCTGTTCAGGAGTACGGGTGTTGCCACCTTTACGCTGTGCATCCGCCGGTTGCATACCCAGCATAGCCACAAGAGCTACAAAAAGAATTTTCTTCATTTTCAAATTGTTTTAAGGATTATCTGATTGTATATACAAAACTTATCATGGCATAGGGTTGCAGCACATTACTGTTTACATAATCGTAATAGTTACTGCCTGTGCGATGTGTAAAGGCCTGGTTTTGCTTCAGCACATCAAAAGCTTCTATCCTGATTTCCGCCGCATTGTTCTTCAGGAATTTCTTGCCTAGTGACAGATTCCACAAAAAATAGTCTTCCGTATCGGTATCCAGTCCGGTATAGCCCACATAATTAAACGTGCTTCGGAAAGTGAGTCCCCAGAAAAAGGTCCAGCCCAGTTTGGCGGCTGCTGTATGCGTCACATAATCACTTTCTGCTGCGGTATCCAGCGAACTGAACATCTTGCTGATTCCGGCCGAATAGGAGGCAGTGAAATCAAGATTTTTGCTGATGTTACTTCCGATAATGAGTTTCGGAATCAGGTTCAGTTCACGTGTACGGCTTTCTACTCCGTCGAAGATAGTAGGCACATTGGCATAATTGGCAGAGAGACTGAAATTGATATTACTCCGGATGAAATCAACCGGGAAACCGTAGGTCACCATAGACTGAAGACTATAGTATCCATCCAGATTTACCGGACGGGTAAACTGAGAGCCTTTATTCAGTGTGACCGTGGGCGACAAGGCAACGTCTTCCTTTGCCACAAAAGTACTGTCAGCCACATAGTCCTGTTGTATAGTGGCCCCCACCATCGCAATGAAGGTATGTCCGGACTTTGTGGTGCGCAAATAACGCAGATTGGCCGTATGGGATACCTGCTGGTCGAGGTTCGGGTTTCCCGCAGACAAGAACAACGGATTCGAATTGTCAATCACATTCTGCAAGTCGGTCACCGAAGGAGAAGAAGACCTGCTGCGATAGCGAAGCTGGAAAGAGTTGGTCCGGTCCAGCGAGTAGCGTAACGTAAACGAAGGCAATACAGAAAAATACTTATGCGACAGCTCATCGGGCTGAGGATAGACCAAGTCTCCTTTCAAGTCCGCCCACTGCGCGTCGACTCCCAGCATGGCACTCAACCTGCCGGCACGGTAGCGAAGCCCCACATTCCCAGCCTGAGTCAGGTAACCTGACTGGTATTCGTTCGAAAGACTTTCGTCCAACTGGTCATAGAGATCGGTCACGGCAGAACGGTCGTACGTTTTTTTGTCATTTTCCGAGTCGGTATAACTCATTTTATACCCCAACTGTAATTGCAGGTTATCTGTCAACTTCTCGGTATAGCTCAAGTTAGAGCGCAGAGTATACTGCTGATTCAGCGTCTGCTTCCACTGGCTGTAATCATCCGTCACCGGAGAAAGTTCCAGTCCATATAGAGTATTCAAATAATCCGTATAAGTATCTCCGTCTGTATTTCTCATCGCTCCACTTAACATCAACGACAATGTACGTCCTTCTTTCAAAAAGCGGTGACGGAGCATCAAATCAGCCCCGATATTATATGCATTACTTTTACCGAAAGAAGTGGTTCCCGTTTCACTCTCTGTCGTTCCATTCGCTAAATTCTGTCCTTGCAGCAGCCCATAACTGTCATTGTTCTGAAAGCTCAGCGTAGGACGTAACTGCAGTGAGGTGCGTTCAGTCATCTGGTAATCTAACTTCATGTTGAAACGGTGGTTCCAGTTCTTCATCGAGTTTTCCTGATATTCGTTATAGGTCATTCCGGGCAATACGGATTCAAAGTATTCTCTGTCGGTCTGCTGCTGGGTCAGGTTGTCCGACTGGTTAAAGAAATAGCTGCCGGTCACTTTCCATTTTTCCCCCCACTGGTCTACGTAGTTCAAACCGACACCATTGGCCGAGGTCACTCCTCCCAGGCTCCCTACCATGAAATTGGAAGTACTGCTTCCGCCAGTGCCTCCCGATTTTTCACCGCTACGGCCTCCGCGTCCGCCACGCCCTCTTCCGCTGCTTCCAGCCGACATGACACCCGCCAAATCTTCCTGCGAAAAATTCTGCTGGTTTACATTATTCGACATTCCTAACACAGAAATCCTCCGGTCGTCATTGAAAAAATTCAGGTTTCCGTTCACTTTATAACGATCGTCCGTACCATATCCGCCGGAAACTTCGCCAAATGTTCCCTGACGGAAACCACTTTTCGTCACAATATTAATTGTCTTGATTTCCTCACCGTCATCAAATCCGGTAAACTCGGCCTGCTCGCTTTTCTTGTCGAACACCTCAATGCTGGCAATAATATCCGAAGGCAGATTTTTAATGGCCAGGTTCACATCGCCGTCAAAAAACTCCTTTCCATCCACCAGCACTTTCTGTACTTGTTCTCCCTGTGCCTGAATCGTACCGCCTTCCACTACGATGCCCGGCATCTTGGCCAGCAAATCCTCGGCCGAACTTCCCATCATCACTTGAAAGGCTTCGGCATTATACAGCAAACTGTCGCCTTTCTGTTCGGCACGTGTGGCACGTCCCTGCACGGAAACCTCCCCCAATAGCTGGGCATCCTCGGCCATTTCTATTTTTATCTCTTTTTGTTGACCTTCTGCAAATGTTTGTTTTTCCTTATAGGGCTTATAACCCACATACGTCACCTGAAGGGTGTAAGTTCCCGGCTGGAGTTTCTTAAACTGAAAACCTCCGTTCAAATCGGTCGAAGTATAACTGGATTTTCCATCGGATGAAACCAACTGTACCGTAGCTGAAATCAAACCTTCCTTTGTAGCTTTATCTGTGACTGTCCCTAAAAGACTCTGTGCCATCAGCGTCACGGAACAAAGGCTATATAACAATATAAAAGCACATCTACGCATCATAATCACTTAATCTATAAACCCTGTCACTTTATATTGTAATCCATTAGAGGTAGGTATCTGTTTATATAAGGTTTTATCAAATAAAAATAAAGTTTCCCCGTTTATGTAAATTTCCTCCACATTATAGTCTGGCAATTGAGGAACAATCATACCTTTTTCAGGCCTTACGACTTCATACTTAGAAGAAGCAAGCTTTTTGTAATACACTCCATCTATATAAATGAAAGGAAGATTATTATAATAAATAGTTACTCCCCTACCCGGCAATCTTTTCACACGTGTGCCGACAACTATAGTTTTCTTCACTACTACTTTTGAACGCTTCGGATGAATACGACGAGCAGGTGAAGTAGTTATAACTGTTACTTTTTGCGCACTGCTTGAAACAACGGGAGCAGCTGATACGCATCCTGTCATCATCAGGATCAAAGCTAATAGACCTATAAACCGTTTCATAATTTCTTGTATTTTTCCGTAAAAGTAGGTGTTCTGACAATACGAAACACAAGCAATGGGCAAAGTAGGGGTAAACGACATCAATGTGGTGGCGAACAAATCTAAAGTTATTTTCAGGAAGTCCTGAAAATCCGTATTTTTGCGAAAAAAGGAATAACTTATGTGGCAAATCAAGAATCTTCCGTTTTACATTGACCTGGTTTTTTGTCTGGTATTGCTTCCAGCTATGATTACTTTGCTTCCTATCGAACGCTGGCTGATGAACGACTCTGTATTTGTGTACCTGCTGGTATCGTGGCTCTATTTTATCTATATCCTGAACCGACGCCTTACAATGCCTTTCTTGTTTACCGACAAACGGAAATTCTGGATAGCCATCCTTCTTATTCTGCTTACCATTGCAGGTACTTATCTCATTACCCGCTATCAGATGGAGGTACCAATGCACCGGATGCGCAAACCGAAATTCATTCAGCACATACCGAAAATCAGATTACAGCAACAGGCTGTCTGGTTTTTGTACGTAGTGGTCACAACTTTCAGCATGGCTGTGGGATTGCTCACGGAGCTTTACCATCAGATTATGCAGCGTCAAGCCGTAGAATTCGAAAAGAAAAAGGCCGAACTGGCACTCTACAAGGCACAGATAAATCCGCATTTCCTGTTCAACAACCTGAACACGCTGTATGCCATGGTAGTGACCGGTTCTCCTCAAGCCGAGGATGCCTTTACCCAATTCATCAGCCTGATGAAATACATGTATGCCCACAACACAAAAGATAAAATTCCAATCCGTACAGAGACAGAATACATCCGTCAGTATATCGAGCTGCAGAAATACCGGATGCCGAAAGACTTTCATATCCATTTTTCTTACGAACACGACGAAACAGAACAATTGGGTATCGCTCCCATGATATTAATTACTTTTGTGGAAAATGTATTCAAACATGGGGTTTCTTCTCATCAACCAGGAAATGCCTGCATTTGTATCCAGGCTAAAAACGGGGAATTATTATTCACAACCCGGAACCCGTTATTAAACCATCCCCCGATAAATGAATCTAAAGGTATAGGCATTGAAAATTGCCGGAAACGCCTGGAACTACTCTACCCCCACCGATACGACTTGCGGATAGAAAAGAAAGAAGGGCTATTTTACGTAACCCTACGCATTAATTTGAATACATGAGCTTGAAATGCATTGCCATTGATGATGAACCTATGGCGCTGGAAATCATAACCAGTTTTTGCCAACGCTACGGGAATATAGAACTGACTACCTTCAACAACCCTCTCCGGGGCATGGAACAGGTGAAAAGAAGCAGACCGGATATCCTGTTTCTCGACATAGAAATGGGCGACTTGAACGGAGTGGAACTGGCCCGTGAACTTCCTCCGGGTACTCTGCTTATATTTACTACTGCGTATGCCCAATATGCCCTTGACGGATTCGAACTGAGTGCCGTAGATTTCCTGCACAAACCTTTCTCCTACAGCCGCTTTGAAAAGGCTGTACAAAAGGCCTTTGAACTCCACAAGCTACAGCTGCTTTCTGTTCACCCTTCCTTTACAGATGAAAGTATCACTCTGAAAGCTGATTACAAAAATATACAGATAAGACTAAAGGATATTCTCTATATTGAGTCTATGGATAATTATGTCCGTATTTACTTGACAGAACGCCAATGCGTTATGTCTCAAATCAGCATGAAGAGTCTGCAAGAACTTCTTCCTACAGAAAAATTCATACGTGTACACAAATCTTTCATTGTACCTACTTACCGTATTGCAAGCTACACCAGCAAAGAAATCACACTCTACAATGGTACAAAGATTCCTGTGGGAAGAAGTTATAACAAAGAACTCAGGCTCTTTCATCCCATAAACTGATTTTTTACTATTCAAATTATTAGCATTTGAAAAAATAAGATACTTGAAAAGTTGATTACCTCTTTTTATAAAGAGAATATCAAACTTAAATCTCAAAAAACGATGAATAAAGCCAAGCTCAAAGAGGGGAAAGGAACTATATAAAGAAATGTAGCAATTGTAGCCGTGACAGAAAAACAAAAGAAATTGTTATCGACTCTATTTGTGGACATCAATACAGCATTCTAATTTTTCTGCTTTTTATATTAATCTACCACTGCTGTCCGGAGAAACTTTACCACAATGTAAGCTGCCTAGGACCATCACCCTCCGGAACATTAGCAGTGAGGTCGGTTTGATTAAATATATCTTTGATGTCGCCTCTTTTGAAGAGAACTTGACCAATAGAATTTGAAATAGAATGAAGACTTGGGTTCAACATATAATGTTTCTTCGCAATGATAAGCAGAAGATAGTCACAGATAGCTATCCATATCTGTGTGTACACGGCGTTTTGGGTGGTTCCATAGAATGTCTTTATGTGCAGATGCTGCTTTATCCATTTGAAGAACAACTCAATTTGCCATCTTTCCCTGTACAACTCGGCAATGGTCAATGCCTCAAGCTTGAAGTTGTTGGTGAGAAAACGGTAAACTGTATTTGTGCTGAAGTCTTCATATACAACAAGTCTAAGAGAATCAGGATACTTCTGAGAAGTAAGTGGCCCAGTCAATTTGATGGTTTCATCAGAGGAAAGTCCGGCAGATTGATCTACCTCTCTACTATCAATAACCTTATAAAGCATATTTCCTTTTGCTCTTGTTACAAAAAAGGCATTGTTAAGATGAAAATGCTGGTACAAGGAGTCAAACTTGACATATCCTTTGTCCATAAGATAGTAGGAGTTTGCTTCTACAGGTATCTTATCCATAATTTTGGAATCGTGAACTGCTCCTTCTGTCAGATGAACAAATGTCGGGATGGAACCCCTAAAATCCATCAAGGTATGCATCTTGATTGCTCCTCTCTCATGATGAAACTTAGCCCATGGACAAAGCTTCAGACACAGCTCAATAGTGCTGCTGTCAAAGGCATAGACCATTTCATCCAGGTCAAGTCTAAGTTTCTGTCCCTTATATGCTTCCTTTGCTTGTCGTATCAGAACTTGTGCAAAGTCCTGATAGATACGCCAATCCTTCTTTTCGTTCGCTTCGGCCAAGGTGGATTTGGGCATTACCTTGATACCAGAACTAAAGATCAGGAGAACAAAGGTTAAGTGTAGTCTCTATGTCTCTCAGCCCGGACCTGTCCGTGAACTGAGCAAAGCTCATTACCATGAACTGGTCACGGCAAGTGAATTTGATGGAGTGTCTGTCACCCTTATAGCGGTTGACGCACTTCTTAAATTCGTATGTGTTTATAAGAGACATAACCTGTGCAAATATTGTTTTTCCTTTGTTCATAGTTTGCAGAATTGGCTGTTTATACCTTCTTGCAAAACTATGATTTCTAATCGAAAAAATTTATTATCCTCGTAACCAGTTGAGTATTAATTAATAATAGCTGCTTTGGAGAATTTTCTCCGGACAGCAGTGCTGCAAGTTACAAAAAGCTACACAAAATATGGAACTAATAATAAATTCTCCATATTAAGTGGGCATAGATACTTGACCGATGCAGAGTTAGCAAAATGCCTTAAGATTTCTCGTAGAACCTTACAGGAATATCGAAATAATGGAATTATTCCATTTTATCATGTTGGTGGAAAAATATTATACAGAGAAGCAGACATTGAGGAATTTCTTGAAACAAATAGACAAGAAGCTATTGAGTAATTTGCACTTACTACCATTTAGTACTACAAGAAAACAATCTATAAGATTATTCATCATTATGTTCTAATAATATTTCATGTTATATGGAATACAGCTTACCTCTATAAGTAAATCTAAGTATTAGAATATTATATGATATTCAATTTAATTTTCGTACCTTTGTATTATCAAATGATGATGAGCAATTTATTGCATAACCTTGAAATAAGAAACAGACTTATTCATGGGACTAAAAAAAGAAATAAGTAGCATCTTTTTGATTTTCAGATTATAACAATTTTGGTTCGAATCCCTGAGGGTGTACCGAAGCCGTGAGGCAAAATGAGGAAAAGCTCTGAAAATCAATCGGTTTTCAGAGCTTTTTTTATGTCCCTACTTAGTCCTTCCATACCTCTTTCCCTTGTCCCGATATGACAAGCCATTCTCTACATTCAGAAATATGGGATATAGATGGGAAAATGTGGAACATCAGAATCTTATATAAATCCCGTTACTTTGCCACCGAGAAATTTAATGCGACACGGAGGAGATGCGCTCTCTGACATGTACATTACCGACGACCTCCATAAGGTCGCTCAGAAAACGAATCAATCCATTAATTTTTAGAACAATGAAAAGCATGAAATTGTCGATTATTGGAATCACTTCCCTTCTCTGCTGGATGCTTCCACAAGAAGGAATGGCAACGGGTAGACATGGCCAGTCCGCAAAGGAAAGTGTAGAGGGCTGGTACGTGGGAGTGGAAACGGGATTTCCCTTTGCTGTAAGTACATTCACCAGCTTCGGGACTGATAAGGTTAGGTTTGGATGGAACGTCATACCTTATGCGGGATATCGTTTCAATCCGGTGCTCTCACTCGAAGGGCAGGCTCTGTGGGGAAAGGAACATTTAAGTTCACGTGAAAAGCAGGCAGATTATCTGCTGGACGGAGAGCGTTTGGGAGATTTGCAGAGCGATGTGTTCACACAGCGTTATACGGCACAGCTGAACATTAACTTGTTAGGATTCTTCCAGCGGACCCGCTACGGCAGATGGCTGTTTGAAGTCTCTCCTTCAGTCTCGGCCATTGCTACCAAAGCGGAAATCCGTCCCATCAAAGGTGGAGAAAACGTGCGGGAAGGAAGTGCGAAATGGCATTTTGGTGCGGGTGCCAACGTGGAATCTTCATACTTCGTCACGAAGAATCTTCTGCTTGGCCTTTATACGAACATTCATTTTCTGACGGGAAGCCAGTTGGACGGAGTGCCGTTCGACGGTTATCCTTCCAATTATATCTGGGATGTAGGTTTGAACGTAGGGTGGAGTTTTGGCAAACGGAAGTAGTGAAGGAAAGCGGAGCGGGCTTGTTTATAATCTGAAACACTGTACAGAATACTCCCGAATACGGCAATACTGTTCCATAAGGAGCATAAGTGGATATCCGCTTGTCTGTACCTGAAAAACTTTTGTAATTTCACCCCTCGTTATGGCTAAAATCAGTATAAAAAAAGTAGAGACCAAGCGTGAAATGGACGCTTTCGTAAGGTTTTCCCGTAAGCTGTATGCCGGGAATCCCTATTACGTTCCTGATTTGGAATCGGATATTTACAATACGTTCAATCCGGCCAGAAATGCCGGACTGGAATTTACCGACATACAGCCTTTCCTGGCATACGACGAGCAAGGAGAAGTGGTGGGCCGCATTGTAGGCATCATCAATCATCATGCGAACGAGAAATGGCACACGCGAAACGTCAGATTCGGATTCATCGAGTTTGTGGATAATCCCGAGGTGTCTGCTGCCCTGCTTTCTGCGGTGGAAGACTGGGGACGGTTGCAGGGCATGGAGCAGATACAGGGGCCGATGGGAATTTTCGATTTTGACAAGGAAGGTATGCTGGTAGAAGATTTCGACCAGCTGAGTTCTATGATTACCATATATAACCCTCCCTATTATCCTCGTCATCTGGAAATGCTGGGTTATGAAAAGGAAGTGGACTGGATTCAGGTACGCATCGAGATTCCCAAGGAGATTCCGGAGAAATATGCCCGTGTGGCCCGTCTTTCGAAAGAGCTCTTCGGGCTGGAAGTGCGGAAACTCACCCATGAGGACATCTATAAGAAGGGATACGGAAGAAAAGTCTTCGAATTGCTGAATGAGGCATACGCTCCCCTTTTCGGCTATACGGAATTATCGGACAGGCAGATAGATGAATACGTAGACCGCTACCTGCCACTGATTGACAAACAGCTCATTCCCATCGTAGAAAACGAGAAAGGCGAAATCATCGGTGTGGCCATTACCATGGGAAGTCTCTCCCATGCCTTACAAAAAGCCAGAGGAAAGCTGTTCCCTTTTGGATGGTATCATCTGCTGAAAGCCTTGAAGTGGAAACCCGAAGAAAAGGTGGAGATGTTGTTGATAGCCGTCCGTCCCGATTATCAGGGACTGGGTGTGAATGCCTTGTTTTTCAATGACCTGATTCCCATCTATAACCGCTGTCATTTCCGTTATGCCGAGACAGGCCCTCAGCTGGAAGACAACGTAAAAGAGCTTTCGCAATGGAAGCCCTTGAACCCCACGTATACCAAACGCAGAAGATGTTATAAGAAAAAACTATAAATCAAACAGATATGGAAAGAAGAGTGGTAATTACAGGCATGGGTATATGGTCGTGTCTGGGAAATATACTTGAAGATGTGTGTGAGGCATTGTATACTGGAAAGAGCGGTATCATATTCAGTCAGGAGCGTAAGGATGCGGGCTTTCGTTCGGCCTTATGCGCTTCGGTGGCACGTCCTGACTTGAAGCCGTTCGTCTCACGCAATTTGCGTCAGTTCATGCCGGAAGAGGCCCAGTATGCCTATATGGCTACGCGGGCGGCATTGGAACATGCCCGGCTGGATCAGGATTATATTGACAGCCATGAGGTGGGAATCATTTATGGCAATGACTCTGTGGCCGAATCGACAATGCGTTCGCTCGACAGTTTCCGTGAGTACAAGGATACGGCGGCTTGCGGCAGCGGAGCCATTTTTCAGTCCATGAACTCCACGGTGACGATGAACCTGGCTTGCCTGTTCCGGCTGAAGGGAATCAATCTTACTTCCTCGGCAGCATGTGCCTCTGGTTCACAGGCGGTGGGACTGGCCTATCTGTTGATTCGTGACGGATTGCAGGACTGCATTGTGTGCGGCGGGGCACAAGAAGCCAACCTCTATGGGGTAGCTGCGTTCGACGGCATCCAGTCGTTCTCTGTCCGGGAGGATGCGCCGGAAAAAGCCAGCCGTCCGTTTGATGCCGACCGCGACGGACTGGTGCCGGGAGGCGGAGCGGCCACGTTGATAGTGGAAAGCTACGAACATGCCCTGAAACGGGGAGCTCCCATACTGGCTGAGATTGTAAGCTGGGGGTTCTCGGGCAATGGGGACCACATCTCCACCCCCAATGTGGAAGGGCCTGCACGCTCGCTGGAACTTTGTCTGCAACACGGTGGAGTCAATCCCCGGCAGATAGGTTATGTCAATGCGCATGCCACTTCCACCCGTATTGGTGACGCCCGTGAGGCACAAGCCATCGCCCGTATATTCGGGGATTACAAGGTGCCGGTCACTTCTACCAAAAGCCAGACCGGACACGAGATGTGGATGGCAGGGGCCAGCGAACTGATTTATTCCATTCTGATGATGAAGCATGGCTTTATTGCTGGAAATATCAACTTCGAACGGCCTGATGAGGATACGGTATGCCTGAACATCTTTCCTGAAACCCGGGAAACGGGATTCGACATGTTCCTGTCCAATTCTTTCGGGTTTGGCGGCACGAACTCCACGCTTATCGTAAAAAATTTATAACCAAATACTATAAAACAATTAGATTATGACACGTAATGAAATCATTGAAAAAGTGAACAACCTGTTATCGGAAGAATTTGAAGTAGACGTCGACTTGTTTACTCCCGACGCGAATGTGCGCGACACCCTTTCGCTGGACAGCCTGAGTCTGGTAGACCTGGTAGCCATCATCCAGCATACGTATAAAATCAAGATTCCAGTCACTGACTTGCGGAATATCCACACGTTTACCGACTTATATGATTACATTGAATCACATTTGCCGGCAAATGAATAATTATGACATTGAGCAGTTGATTCCTCAGCGTGACCCCATCCGGATGATAGATGCTCTGCAGAGCGTGGAGGGAGAAACTGCGGTGACGTTTCTTTCCGTTCGTCCGGATAATTATTTTCTGGATATGCACGGAACGCTGGCCGAGGCGGGAGTAATTGAGCACATTGCCCAGTCGGCTTCCGCACTGGCGGGATATCTGGCCCGGGAAGCCGGAGCGCAGTGTACCCCTGTGGGCTATATCGGCGAGGTACGGAATTTTCGTTGCGGGCGGCATCCCCGTGTGGGAGATGAACTGAGAACCGTAGTGACGCGAAATGAAGTGTTTGGCGATATTGCTTGTGTAAGCGGTGAGACTTGGGTGGCAAACGAACAGGTAGCCGCGCTTCAAATGAAAATATATGTCCGTCCAAACAATGAAAGCCAAGTGTAACATGCTTCTTGAGAATAAGTATTATCGGATAGAGAAAGTGGAGGCAGACCACTTGGAAGGAGTGTTCCATCTCCGTCTGCTGCCGGACTGTGATGTATATCGTGGCCATTTCCCGGGCTCTCCGGTCTGTCCGGGAGTATGTCATATCGAGACAATCAAGGAATGTGCCATGTATCTGGTAGGGAAAAGATTGTCTTTTACCGTCATCAGGCAGTGTCGCTTTCCGGCCATGGCCACTCCGGCGGATTGTCAGGAAGTGGAAGTGACGGTGAGCTTGTGTCCTGCCGACGAAGGGTTTAAGATTACAGCCCGGATAAGCGATGCAGCAAAGACTTATGCGGAGCTGAAAGGATGGCTGACAGAATGGAAAAGGCATGAAATATGAGGTTGTCATTATTGGAAGCGGCTTGGGGGGACTGGTATGTGCCCATATCCTGTCGAAGGCCGGAAAGCGTGTGCTGGTGCTGGAAAAAAACTCACAACCGGGTGGTTGTCTTCAGAGCTACCGCCGGGATGGCCTGACGTTCGATACGGGCTTTCACTACGTAGGCGGTCTGGGGGAAGGCCAGTCGTTACATACGGTTTTCAGGATGCTGGGACTGATGCGTCTTCCATGGCAACGCCTCGATGAATCATTCGACCGGATACGGATTGGGGAACAGGAGTTCTCTTTTATGCAAGGGTATGACAATTTTGTAAAGGCCTTGCAGGCACGTTTCCCTGATGAAGGGGAAGCCTTGCGGCAATATGCCGGTCTGCTCCAGCGTACGGAAGAGGAACAGTTGGGCTTGCTGGCTCCGGATGCGGCGTTGTCGTCTGAGACATGGTTCGAAACCGGCGCATGGACCTACCTGACAGCACATTTCCATAGTCCGTTGCTGGTGAACGTGCTGAGTGCCACCTCCTTGAAGATGGAATTGCGGAAAGAATCCCTTCCTTTGTTCACCTTCTTGCATGGAAACAGTAGCTTCATCGAGAGCAGCTGGAAGTTAAGGGGCGCAGGATCGCTGATAGCCGATTCGCTGATTCGGGATATCCGCAGTCAGGGGGGTGAAGTAACCTGTCGGGCAACGGTCGAAGAGCTGGTGGAGAAAGACCGGAAGCTGGTCGGACTCCGCTGTATGGACGGTCGTTTCTTTGAGGGCGACTGTTTCGTCAGTGATGTGCATCCGGCTGTGACCTGCAGTTGGATAAAACGGAGTGAATGTCTGAGAAGCATTTACCGCCGACGGATTGGTGCATTGGAAAATACGTTTGGCATGCTGACGGTCTCACTGGCACTCAAGCCTCGGAGCGTAAAGTATTTCAACTGGAACTGGTACGTCTACCGGAATCCCGACGTATGGACTTTCTATCAGGACAACATCCCAGTAAAAGGAGTGCTGGTCTGTGCCCGTCCGCCGGAAGACGGGGGCGACTACCTGCAACAGCTGGATTTGCTGACCCCCATAACGTGGGAGAAGATGGCACCATGGATACAGACTCGTGTCGGACACCGGGACGAAACCTATTCCGCGATGAAACGACAGCTTGCCGACGAGTGTGTGAGGCTGGCGGAGCGGGTCATTCCCGGACTGCGAAACGAGATCGTGCAGACGTATGTCAGCACCCCGTTGACTTACCGTGACTATACTGGAACCCCGGAAGGTTCAGCCTATGGCTTGCGAAAGGACTACCGGAATCCGATGATGACCTTGCTTTCTCCGCGTACTCCCCTCCCCAATCTGTTCCTGACGGGACAAAGCCTGATGTTGCATGGGATACAAGGAGTGACGATGACGTCTTTGTTTACGTGTGCGGAGATTTTGGGAAAAGAATATATGTGGAACCAATTAAAAAAATCGTTTTTATGAAATATGCATTGGTAACGGGCGGCAGCCGGGGAATCGGGCGTGCCGTGTGCGTGAAACTGGCTTGCATGGGATATTATGTAATCATCAACTGCGTGAATAACCTGCAAGAGGCACTGAAGACACTCGAACTGGTAAGGGTGGCCGGACAAGACGGTGAAATCATGGTGTTCGATGTAAGCAACAGTGAGCAGGTCCGGAAAACAATCGGAGAATGGCAGGAGGCACATTCCGACAGTTTCATTGAAGTGCTGGTGAATAATGCCGGCATCCGGCGCGACGAGATTCTGGCACTTATGCCGGAGGACGACTGGAACCGGGTGGTCGATATCACGCTCCGGGGCTTCTACAATGTCACCCAGCAGGTGTTGCAGCCGATGATACGACGGAAATACGGACGCATTGTGAATATGGCCAGTGTCAGCGGGTTGAACGGCATGCAGGGACAAACCAACTATTCGGCAGCCAAAGGAGGACTGATTGCAGCTACCAAGGCGCTTGCCAAGGAGGTGGCCCGCAAGAATATTACGGTCAATGCCGTGGCTCCAGGCTTTATCAAGACCGACATGGTGGAAGGACTGGACGAAGAGGCATTGCGAAAAACCATTCCGGCCAACCGTCTGGGCACTCCGGAAGAGGTGGCCGAAGTGGTGGGCTTTCTGGTTTCTCCTGTGGCAGGCTATATTACGGGCGATGTTATTTCTATCAATGGAGGTCTTTACACTTGAACAGCTATGAAAGAACTTGAGGATATTTGTAGCGTACAGGTGAGATTCAGTGAGATTGATTCCATGCGGCGGGTATGGCACGGGTCTTATGTCATCTATTTCGAGGATGGAAGGGAATCTTTTGGGCGGCATTATCCGGGCATTGGCTATGCCGATATGCAACGTGCGGGAATTTATGCCCCGGTCTATGAACTGCGGGCGAAGTATTATGCCCCTCTTTTCATTAATGAACGGGCGGAGATTCACACGCACTATGTGCATAAACTGGGGGCCCGCCTGGATTACTTTTACCGGATTTACCGGGAAAGCGACCATATCTTGTGTGCGGAAGGAAGTACCACTCAGCTGTTCATCGACTTGCAAGGCGAGTTGATGACAGAACTTCCCTCCTACTATCAGGAATGGCAGAAGAAATACTTGGGAATAGCTGAATAGTGACTGGCTGATTATTCGAAAAAGAAATGAAGAAACGAATCAACAACCTGTTCTTCGTGATAGGCTTGGTGGCTGTAGTGATTATGTGCTGTTCCTTCAAGGTCAGCTTCTTCCAGTTATGGCAGGATATCACGAGAGCGGGCTACTGGCTGGCCGCCATCGGAGGTCTTTGGCTAGGACTTTATACGTTGAATGCCATGGCCTGGAGGGTAATTATCCGAAGCAACGGATGCTGCCCGGTCAGCTTTCTCCGGCTGCTGAAATTTACGGTAACAGGATTCGCCCTGAATTCCGTCACTCCTGTGGGACTACTGGGAGGAGAGGCATACAAGATTATGGCTGTTTCGCAGTTCATGGAGGTACAGAAGGCCACCTCCTCGGTCATTTTGTTTTCCATGATGCACATCTTCAGCCATTTTTGGTTCTGGCTGACTGCCGTGGCCGTTTACCTGCTGTTGGGCATGAACGGTCTGGTTCCGATGAGTGCACCGGTTGTGGCATCCATGGCTTTTGCCGTTCTCTTTTGCGGCGGAGGAATCTATCTGTTTGCCAAAGGATACCGTTATGGACTGGCCGTGCGTTTTTTCCGTTTCGTGGCTCGTATTCCGGGACTGCGAAAGTGGGGAAGGCATTTCGGCGAGCGGCACCATGAAGATTTGCTGAAGATAGACCGCCAGATAGCGGAACTGCATCGCCAGAACAAACGCTCGTTCTATGCCAGCTTCTTTCTGGAATATGTGGGGCGGCTGCTCCAGAGTCTGGAAATTTTTTTCATGCTGATTCTGTTCGGCATTGACGGCGGCAGCGGTGGTTACGGACTGGTGTTCTTGTATGCGTTCCTGATTCTGGCCTTTACCTCGCTCTTTGCCAACCTGCTGGGATTCATGCCCATGCAGGTGGGAGGACGCGAAGGAGGATTTGCCATGTCGGTGGTCTTGCTGGGAATGAGTGGAGAAATCGGCATCTTTATCGGCATCATCTGCCGGGTGCGCGAGCTTTTCTGGACCCTGACGGGTTTGTTGCTGATGAAGTTGGAAGTAAAATCAAATTAATTGTCGACAAATATGAAAAAGGAAGCTATCAAATCTACTTACAAGTCGAACGACACCGAGGAATGGCTCGACAGGGTATGGACACGTCCGATTGGATACCTGTGGGCGCTTTTCTTCAAGCGTTTGCACGTGCACCCGAATGTGGTGACCGTCCTGTCCATGCTCATTGGGGCCAGTTCCGCTTTTTTCTTTGCCCATGGCTCCTATCGTACGGAAGGAACGGAAGGACTGTGGTATAATCTCATTGCCGTCGTGCTGCTGGCATGGGCCAATTTCTATGACAGTACGGACGGGCAGCTGGCCCGCATGACCGGACAGAAAACCCGCTTGGGAAGAATCCTCGACGGGGCTGCCAGCGAAGTGTGGTTCATCCCTATTTACCTGAGTCTGGTTTATCGCTTTTACCGTCATCATGAACTGGAGTTTAGCTGGCTGGGCATTGCCGATACGCCCGTCAATGCCGGAATCGCTACGCTGGTGCTTCTGGGCATCGTGCTGTATTCAGGCTTCGTGTGCCATAGCCGCCAGTGCGGGCTGGCCGATTACTACCGCCAGATTCATCTTTTCTTTCTGAAGGGAGTTTCCGGCAGTGAACTGGACAATTCGGTGCAACAGCAGAAACTTTACGACGCGACTCCTTGGAAAGGCAACGTACTTTGGAAACTTTTCCTGAAGACGTACGTCAACTACACAAGAACGCAGGAAGCCCAAACACCCGCCTTCCAGCGCCTGATGAAAGGCCTGAAAGCAAAGTACAAGGGTGTGGAAGATATCCCCTCCTCTTTCCGCGGGAAATTCCGTGCTTTGTCACTGCCCCTCATGAAATGGACCAATATCCTGACGTTCAACACCCGTGCCCTTGTGCTTTATGCCACCTGCCTTTTGGATTTTCCCTGGCTGTATTTCTGCTTTGAAATTGTGGTGATGGGAGCACTTTGCCGGTACATGCGCCACTGTCATGAAAAATTCTGCCAGCAGCTTTTCCTCAAGCTGTAAGATGGAATGTAGTTTTCCGTATTCTATATATGCTAAAGTGTGTAATGGATAAAAGAATCTGTTTTTTGCTCATCTGCTCTTTCTTCCTGCTTTCCCTTTACGGGCAAGATGTGACCGTAAAGGGAAAGGTGACCGATGCCACCACGGGAGAAGGACTTCCTTATGCCGCGCTGCTGATTAAAGGAACGACGCTCGGAACCGCCACTGATGCGGAAGGCTTTTTTGTACTATCTGTCCCGAAAGGGGAAAAAACGCTGTCGGTTTCTTATCTGGGATACGATTCACGCGAAATGCCCTTGATACCGGAAAAAACGGCTTATCTGGAAATAGCCTTATCGCCCAGCGGCATCCATCTGGGAGAGGTCGTGGTCAAACCGACGAAAGAGAAATACCGGAAGAAAGATAACCCCGCCGTCCGGCTGGTGCGTGAAATCATCGACCGCAAAAAACTGAACACACCCTACGCGCACGATTATTTCAGCTACGAGCGTTATGAGAAGGTGCTTTTTGCCATGAACGAATATACGCCGAAACCTTCCAAGAAGGGAAAGAAAGGCAAGTTCAGTTTTGTGGAGGAGTTCGTGGATACATTGAACGACGGGACGACCATCCTTCCCGTTTCCGAAAAGGAACGGATGGAAAAGGTCTATTACCGTAACCATCCAAAGTCGGAAAGGCATGTGGTAGAAGCCAGCCAGTCATCGGGAGTGGATGAGGTGTTCTCGCGTGACGGTGTCCAGCAGTTCCTGGGAGAGGTTTTTCGGGAGGTGGATATTTTCAAGAATGACATTCCGCTGTTCTTGCAGCGTTTTGTCAGCCCGCTTTCCCACATCGCCCCGAATTACTACAAATATTACCTGCTCGACACACTGGACGTGGCCGGACAGCCTTGTGTGGATTTGGGCTTCGTACCTTTCAACTCGGAAACTTTCGGGTTTACCGGGCACCTGTATGTGACCCTCGATTCGACTTACTTCGTGCAGAAGGTCATTCTGAATGTACCGAAAGACATTAACCTGAATTTCGTGTCGCACATGACGATTGAACAGACCTTTGCCCGCACGGCCGACAGTACCCGCCTGTTGACCAAGGACGATATCCGTGTGAATTTTAAGCTGAGCGAGAAATCCAAGGGAATGTATGCCCGGAGACTGCTCATTTACCGAAACCACTCGTTTGACGTACCCGATGCACAGACGGCGAAGCTGTTCGATGAGAGTGAGCCTACCCTTGTCTGTGCGGATGCCTATCATCAGCCGGACAGTTACTGGAAATCCGTCCGTCCGGCAGAAGCCGAGAAGAAGAATCCAAATTCGGTGAGCAATCTTATGGCGCGACTGCGCTCTGTGCCCGTGTTCTATTTCACAGAGAAAGTGGTGAGCGTACTGGTTTCAGGCTATATCCCCACTCACAAAGACCCCTTGAAGAACAAGTTCGACCTGGGACCGATGAACTCCACGTTCAATGGGAATGCCATTGAAGGAGCCCGTTTCCGAGTGGGCGGAGGAACCACTCCGGTGCTCAGTAAAAGATGGCTGGCCGACGGCTATGCGGCTTACGGCACGCGGGACCGGAAATTCAAGTACGATGCCCTGCTGGAGTATTCCTTCAACGACCGCAAGGACTACCGGCTGGAGTTCCCCATCCATTCTCTTCGTCTGGAGTATATGTACGACCTGAACAAACTGGGGCAGCAGTATATGTACACCAGCAAGGACAACATGATGCTGGCTATCCGCCGTAAGAAGGACACGCGTGCCACTTATCTGCGGAAGGCAGAACTGACTTATACCCGGGAACATTACAACGGGATATCCTATGGGGTCGTGTTGCGTAATCTGCGGGAATATGCCACGCCCTACGCCGAGTTCAACCGTTTCGAAGCCGACGGGTCGCTGGTGCCGGTCAATCATTATGACCTGACGGCAGTGGAGTTGCGCTTCCGTTACGGACGGAATGAAAAGTTTTACCAGACTCGTACACAGCGCATCCCTATCACGTTTGATGCCCTGATATTCAACGTAAGTCACGTAATGGCCAAAAAGGGACTGCTGGGTTCTTCCTATAACTACCAGCGGACGGACATCGGCGTACAGAAGCGTTTCTGGTTTTCAGCCTTCGGGTATGTCGACTTGATAGCCAAGGCCGGGAAGGTGTGGAGTAAAGTGCCCTACCCTTTGCTCATTCTTCCCAATGCCAACCTGACTTATACCATACAGCCGGAAGCCTATACCAACATGAATGCGCTGGAGTTTCTGAACGACGAATATGCCTCATGGGACGTGACGTATTACATGAACGGCAACCTGTTGAACCGGATTCCGCTGGTTAAGAAGCTGAAGTGGAGAGAGGTCTTCACCTTCAGGGGACTTTGGGGCAACCTGACGGACAAGAACAATCCCCTGCTTGCCTCCAGCAAAGAGGGCTTGTATCTGTTTCCTGAAGGTTCTTTCCAGATGGGAAAGGCTCCATATATGGAAGCAGGAGTGGGAATAGAGAACATTTTCAAGTTCCTTCGCATTGACTATGTGTGGAGATTGAATTACAGGAACAATCCGGATATCCAGAAGTCAGGAATTCGAATGACGATGAAGCTGTCTTTCTGAGGCTTTCCGCATGCCCCGCGGCTTTTTCGGAACTCCTTTGGCAAAGAGAGAAAAGAGCCGTTTGGCTTCTTACGTCTCCCTTGCGTGAAACTTACGTTTTCCGAGGCGGAAACGTAGGTTTCACACGGGGAAAACGTATGGTTCCGTGCCGGGAAACGTAAAAAACGACGAGGGTGTTCCAGCTTGTCTCCTTTGCGTTTTCAGAAAATGTTCCGGATGAACTTGGCCGGCACCCCTCCTACTATCGTATTGGCCGGCACATCCTTCGTTACGACGGCCCCTGCGGCAATCACGGCACCGTCACCGATGGTGACTCCCTGCAGGATGGTACTGTTCGAGCCTACCCATACGCGTTTTCCCAGGACGATGGGAGCCGGCGTCATGGCGGCACGGCGCTCCGGGTTCAGGTCGTGGTTCAGCGTGGCGAACACCACGTTGTGCCCTATCAGGCAGCCGTCGCCCAGGGTCACTCCGCCCTGGTCCTGAAAATGGCAGCAGGCATTGATGAACACGTTCTTTCCCACGTGGATATTCTTTCCGAAATCCGTGTAGAAAGGAGGGAACACCCGGAAGGTCTCGTCTACCGGACGTCCGAAAAGGCGGGACATCAGTGCCCGGACTTCTTCCATGGTGTGATATGAGCCGTTCAGCTCGAATGTTACCCGGCGGGCTTCATCACTCATCCGGTCCATAAATTCCTGTATTTCAGGGGTATCCAGCGGGCGACGCTGGGCTACATGCGTCAGAAAATCATTTAGTTCCATGTCTTTATGTTTTGTAAATCGGTTTCTATCCCACAAAAATACATCGGTTTGGGGAAATTTGCGGTAGACAGATTACGGATAATTTTACCCTGATTCCTTGTTTCCGGACAAAATATCCCTTATTTGTATCTTTTTTTCCCTCCGTTTTTGCTTTTTATCATGTACATTTGTGAAAACTTTAACCGACATATCATGAGAAAAACGTTTGCTTTGCTGCTCCTCTTCATGATGATTTGCAGCGCCGGATTTTCGCAGTACCGCAAATCCGTTTCCATCTTAGGGGATTCCTATTCCACGTTCGAGCACTATCTTCAACCGGATACGAATGCCGTGTGGTATTTTCCACAGCCTTTAAATAAGAACGATGTGACTTCCGTCGGCCAGACGTGGTGGTACAAGTTCATTCAGGAAAGCGGATATCGCTTGTGTGTGAACAATTCCTTTTCGGGTTCTACCATCTGCCATACCGGCTACCAGAAAGCGGACTATTCCGACCGCTCGTTCGTGACGCGGATGGACAACCTGGGCTGCCCGGACATCATCCTGATATTCGGCGGTACGAACGACAGCTGGGCCGGAGCACCCATCGGCGAATACCAGTATGCGGACTGGACCAAGCAGGACTTGTACAGCTTCCGTCCGGCCATGGCCTATATGCTGGAGCACATCCGTTACCGCTATCCCAATGTGGAGGTGTATTTTCTGCTGAACTGCGACCTGAAGGCGGAAATCAACGAATCCGTAAAGACCATCTGCGCACATTATCAGGTGCCCTGCCTGGAGTTGAAGGGTATCGACAAGCAGGGCGGACATCCTTCGGTAAAGGGTATGCAGCAAATCGATGAACAGTTGAAAGTGTTTCTTGCCGGTCGGCAATAATGCGGCAGAAACGGCCTGACGCATTCCGTCAGGCCGTTTCCTTGAATAATTCCAGTATCAGCTTTCCCAGCCTGTCTTTCACTTCGTCCATCGGGATTTCCCGTTTTAGCTCCGCCTGTAGCGAAGTGACTCCTTTGTCGATGAATCCGCAGGGATGGATGTAGCTGAAATACCTTAAATCGGTATTCACGTTGAGGGCCAGTCCGTGCATGGTGACGAAATGGCTGCTTCTCACACCCATGGCACAGATTTTACGTTCTTCCGGCGTACCGGTGGCCAGCCATACGCCCGTGGCCCCGTTCACTCTTCCGGCCTCAATGCCGTACTGTCCGCACAGGCGGATGACGGCTTCTTCCAGCAGGTGCAGGTATTCCTTCAGTCCCAGGTGGAAGTCTTCCAGGTTCAGAATCGGATAGCACACCCATTGTCCCGGTCCGTGGTAGGTGATGTCCCCTCCCCGGTCCACCTGGAACAGTTCGGCATGAATGGTCTGTAACTGCATGGGGTTCAGCAGCATGTTGGCTGCCTTGCCATGTTTTCCCAGCGTGTACACGTGCGGATGCTGGCAGAAGATAATCCGGTTGGTATAAGGTTTCCCGTGGAGCTTCGCCTCAATCAGCTGGTCAAAAAGAGCAGTTTGTCGCTGCCAGGCTTCGGAATAAGAGATAAGCCCCCAGTTTTCTATTGTAATCATGGCATTCAATTCTTGATAGGTTACATTTTGCAAAGAAAGAGTTTTTCCGTGGGAATGGCAAAGATTTACAAAAAGAATTCCTTTTTCCATGACAATTCGGGAAGTTATGCTATATTTGTAAGAGTATAAATCATTTGCTGATTATAAACCTCTGAATATGATGAAAGAAATACAAGGAGGAATCTTTTCCTTCATTTTATGTGGAGCGCTTTCCACGGTGATGCTGCCGGGATGTACCGGAAAACATTCCGCCGGAAAGGACGGAGTTTCAGTCGATTCTGTGCTGGCGGATACGACCGTGTATCTGGATGCGTCCAACCCCAAGGCTCCCCAATGTCAGATTAAAATCAATTTCAAATATTTACGCTCGTCCGAAGCGAACGATTCGCTGACGGAAGTCATCAACAAGGTGCTGGAAGAAGCGTTCTCGAGCGCCCATGCCGGAGCTGCTTCTCCGCAGGCCTTCGTGTCTGCCATCAAGGAAAGTCTGGCGAGCGATTACCTGAAAGACGTGCAGAAAAATTATGAAACGGATGTGAAGAACGGCATGAAGGAAGACGAGATTCCCGGCTGGTATAATTATGAATATGAGATAAATTCTGAACTAACGGAGGGAAAAGACAGCATCTGGAATTACTCGGTGGCTACCTTCCAGTATACCGGAGGGGCGCATCCCAGCAGTTGGGGGTATTGGGTCAATGTAGATACCCGCAGCGGACGCAAGCTGAGCAAGGAAGACGTGTTCCGCAAAGGGACGGACGAAGAAATATGCAAGCGGATATTCGTCAGACTGCTGGAGGAGGCGAACAGAAAGCTGGAGACCGATACGCTGACCTGTCTGGAAGGCTTGAACCAGATGGGCATCCTGCTGGACACGGATTTGTACGTGCCCGATAATTTCCGGCTCGGAAAAGACGGGGTGACTTTCCTCTACAACCAGTATGACATCGCTCCTCGCCCGATGGGACAGTTCGAACTGACGGTGCCCTATGAAGAAATAAACACTTACTTAATCAAGAAATAATCGTACATGGATATCATTTTGAAATATTTTCCCGACCTGACCGAG
>OHLH01000358.1_pt1 | contig 31552 bp, 27 predicted proteins | sample 1569061 | NCBI WGS metagenome assembly OHLH01 (sample SAMEA3879603, study PRJEB24766) | human gut metagenome | biome: human-associated habitat; feature: feces | place: USA | collected 1985/1987
CCCACCGCGGAAGGATGTTCCGTTTGCTGTGGACGTTCGTGGATTTGAAACTACCCTCCGCAATGCCCCGTGCCATTCATAAGATTGTCAGCAAGGAACGCTGTCAATCTTATTTCATAGACGGCTGTCAAGTGCGTCCAATAAGGCGGGACGCACGGTATAAAAATAGAGTGAACCAGCCTCGCTTGTGCGCAAGCACCCATCGAAGTGTTCCACTCTATTTTTGCATGGCTCGTAGCTATGCTACATATAAATACATAAAAATGAAATGACATACGCTTCCGCCCATGACGAAGAGGTGGAACACTTCGTGGGAGCCGAAGAACTTATGTTTCGCATTGAAGATCGGCAGCTTCAGGGCATAGATGACACCGCCCACGGTGTAGATGATGCCGCCGGCCAACAGCCAGAGAAAAGCGGGCGTGGACAGAGTTTTCAGCAGAGGCCCGAATACCAGGACACATACCCAGCCCATGGCAATGTAGATCACAGAGGAAAACCACTTGGGACAGGTGATCCAGCAGGCTTTTACGATCATGCCGACAGCGGCAATGCCCCAGACAAGAGCCAGCAGCGTATATCCCAGCTTACCGCCCAACACAATGAGACACACCGGTGTGTAAGAACCGGCGATCAATACAAAGATCATCATATGATCCAGCTTCCGGAAGACCCGGAGACTTTTACCGGTGAGGTCCACGGAATGATAAGTGGCGCTGGCACCGTATAACAGGATCATGCTGCCCATGAAAATGGCCATGGCCAGGAAATTCTCCTGCCCGGACTGTACACCGGCTTTCACTAACAGTGGCACAGCTGCGAACACTGCCATCATCATGGCAATGAAATGGGTAATGGCACTTCCCGGCTCTCTTATGGTAATCTGCATAATAACTCCTCCTTTTCCCGGCAGCAGCTGCCGTCTGCAAATCGAATCTATTTAAGATCATTTTATCCGACAATAGTATTTACTATTCCAAATAACAACACGTATTCTGAAATGCTTTTATATGTAGTTTTCAAAACTACATCTTACAATGCAAATACTACTGCACAAAAAAGGAAAAGTCAATAGTCATTCAGATATTTGGGAGAAAAGTATCAATAAGGATTGGCAGGAAGTCTGTAGATCAACAGTCCTTCATCATCAACCAGTAACTCCGCATTCTCTACCAGACGGGCATTTACTTCCGGATTTGTTGCAATGTAGCCTTCAGAACCTTTATCCCATACAATATATTCAGGCACTTTGTCCGGATAGAGCGTCCAGTATTGGAATAAGCGCTCATCGATGGTCGGAGTGCTGATGGTGGAATAGTTGCAGATCACGTAATCCTCCTGAAGATACATAATGCTCTTATGGCTGGCAATCAGTACTTTGCTGCCCCGGGGAATGAATTCGTCTAACAGACGTCCTCGGATATTATACTCGTAGCCATCGGAATACCGGCCGTAGATTCCTGCCATGGGGCCCTCTTCCGCTTTCTGCCGTGTGACGAAAATGGTGTCGTGACCGTAAATATTATACAACAGAAATCCTTTGTGAATGATGGCAAGTCCCACAAACAGCAGGACAAAAGATTTCCAGAAAACGGGAGATTCCGATGTTTCCCGCTCTGCATAGCATAAAGAAACCAAGATACCGATAGCCATATAATCGGCAGACTCGTAGAGCATTGTATTGCTGGCTGTAAAAGCGGCAAGGAGCAAAAACAGAGAAGTAATACTTCCAAACCAGAACAATGCCTTATAAACAGGGGCCAATTCGCCAGAAGACTTTTTACAGCGGAAATAACAATAAATGCCCCACAGTGGGAACAGAAGATAGACGAACCCGGGATACTCGATATGCTTTTGCAACCGATACCATACAAAAAGCTGTTCCAGAATCAGGGAAATAATCAACAACAGGAAGAAACGGTAGTTTTTCCGGCATATGAATCGGAAAAAACACCAGAATACCAAAGCAATCACCAGAGCGACCAGCAGATAAGGAAAGGTTTCGCCGAGGCAGGAAAGGTTATCTTTTAGTTTCCCAAGCAGTCCGACATCGTGGGAGCCGTCGGTCAGCATTTCTGACAAGCCATCCAGAAACTGCCGGAAAGACATATGACACAAAAAGTAGGCCAACCAACCCAGACCGCAGACACCACAGGTCCCGAGATAAATCAGAAGATTTTTCAGACGGTTTCCGGCAGCAGATAACAGCCAGATACCGATACATCCGGGAAGTACCACGAAAATACAGGTGGGATAAGAAAGCACAAGAAGGGAAGTGCTTACTCCGGCGGCAATCAGGAAAAAGGCAGGACGGCGTGCAGAGGTACCGCGATTCAGACTAAATTCCAGAAAGCTTAAGAAGACCAGAGTACTGAACCACAGAAGCATATTGGAAAAATCGGGAACGGTACTGTTCTTGGGAATGATATTGTAGTAAAAAACAGCAATAACAAAAGCAGTATTCTCAGTTACAAACTTACGGAAAGTCCGGTAGGTCAGAATACTGATGAGCAACTGTGTAACGACACCTACGATTCGCAGAAAGAGACGGAGTATTTTAAGGTGTGAAACAACTGCATATACAGCCATAAAAAGGCAGCAGAAAAGAATGCGGAAGTCTGATGAGGCTCCCACATTTCCAGAAACATTCTGTCTCCCTGTACCAGACGGTAAGCCATAGATACGGCATACTGCTCGTCAATGTCGAATCCGAAGAAAATAATCTTGACGGTAGCAACTATAGATGCGGCAAGCAACAGATATTTCCACAGATTATGCAGCAATGCGGTTGCAAAATTTTTCTCTTGTGCGGAATAATTGCTGTTCATCTTAATCCTCCTCAATGATCTGGATCTCCAGATAGTCAAAATCGATGGACTCTACAAAACTGTCCTGGGTAAAACGGGTCTTGTTGTGACGTTTAAAGTCTGCAATATTCATATCCAGCCAGATGGGCGTACCGAGATCAAACTGATGGCAGACTTCGTCCAGAGAGTGAAAAACTTTATGGGTACGGGTATCGTCACTGCCGTCCTCGATGCAGGTGTCTTTCAGCATATGATTATTTTTAAAAATTTTGGCCCACATACGGAACATAGAAAATCTCCTTACGCAAAAAATCAGACATATTGGTCGTTAATAATAAATTATAATAGGAAGAGGTTTCCCCTGCAAGCAAAAAAAGTCACACAACCATCAGATCCATCTTATATTGTATATGGGATAGCTTTCGTCCGCCGAATCGGCACGTTTGCGAAAGCGTACTATAAAACTGCCCAATCAATCTTAAAAAATAATAAAGGTTTTGTTAAAATTATACATTTTTAAAAGGAGGTATGCTATAATTATCATAAATATCAACGTACGAATGCAGAATTTCCGTAACGAAAAAGCGTCTACGGAAGTAACAAATATGAAAAATGGTCGCAGAGCCTTCTGTGACAGAAGAGATTGAGAGGTAATATGGAGTTTAAGGTAGAAAACGGGGATGGAATCGACAGCTGGAAGGAGGTCACGCTGGTATACAGCGCCGCACTGCGTCAGATGGAGACAAAGATGCAGATTCTGAACGACGAGTTTCAGCATGTACACCAGTACAATCCCATCGAACACATCAAGGCACGGATCAAGACCCCGGAAAGCATTGTGAAAAAGCTCAAACGCTACGGGCAGGAATCCACCATAGATAACATGGTAAAATACATAAACGATATTGCTGGCATCCGCATCATCTGTTCCTTTACATCGGACATTTACCGCATTGCGGATATGATCCGGGATCAGAAGGATATTCAGGTGATCGCGGTGAAGGATTACATTACGTATCCCAAAGCCAGTGGCTATAAAAGCTATCATATGATCGTCAGTATTCCGGTCTATCTGTCGGACCGCACGGTGGATACGAAGGTGGAGATACAGATCCGGACGGTTGCCATGGACTTCTGGGCCAGCCTGGAGCATAAGATCCATTACAAATTCGAGGGCGATGCTCCGGAGAGCATTAAAAATGAACTGGTGGAGTGTGCGAGAATGGTGTCTGATCTGGATGCGAGGATGCTGTCTCTGAACGAAGAGATACTAGCCATCAGCCAAAAGAGAGAAGAGGAAAAACAATTAAATAGCGTAACATCCAAATAATCCAAAAGCTTCTGCCGGTGTAATACAAACGACAGAAGCATTTTTAATTCATAGGAAATTTCTTCCTATGAATTAAAAATGCTCCGCAGGGATCGCACTGCGGCGGTTATGAAATATGTCGCAAAAGCGACCCGCCGCAGGCGGAGAATCTCGCAAGCGAGATTCTTTTTTATGGTCAAAACAGTAATGGGATGACAGGAAAATCCCCATAAAATGAGGAGTGCCCAGACACCTTTCGGCGCCTGGGCTATTATGAAAAAATTTATCTTATATGCTTTGTTATCCGGAAGTCTTATCTCTTCCTTGACTGTATTTAAAGTATACCAACCAATTATGAACAAATTATGAACATGATGTGAAAACTTGGTGAATTTTACGAAAAAGTACAGAAACCAAAAAAGAAACTGTACAAATTGCATAAAAATGCGCAAACCATGAAAACACAGTATTCATGGGGTTTTGGTTGTAACCGGGGAATAAACATGGTAAAATAGGGACAGTTGAAAAGGGAAACTGTTCACATGAGGGACGAAATATGTTTGGAGGAAGATGGATGGATACTTTTATGGATAAACTTGCACAAAAGCTGAATGCCCAGGAAATGATCAAGGCGAATTCCGCGGCTGATGCCGAAGAGATGGATCAGCTGAAAAGCCAGCTGCGGGAATACGACGAGTGCCTGGCACAGATGCAGCAGGTCAATAAGGAACTGAAAGCGATCAATCAGGAGATGGAGAAGCTGATGTCCGAGACCATTGCTCCGGAAGTGACGAAGCTTTCCGAGGAAGGCGTGGCTGCCCTGCAGAAGCTGCAGCAGGAGAACACAGAGAAACTGGAAGCTCTGGGACAGCAGTATACTGCCAAACTGGAAGAACTGCAGCAGAGTACCGAGGTGTTGGACGAGCTTCAGAAGCATGTGGATGAGAAACTGAGCACTACGGAAGAGAATGTACATAAGGAATGCGTAAAGGTATACCGTAATGTACAGGCGGTTGTGGTAGAAGAGAACGAGAAGCAGACCGAAGCCATCGCAGCAAAAGTAAAGGAAAACCTTGGCGGTAAATTGAACGGTGTGCTGGGAGTATCCATTGCGGCAGTAGTTCTGACGGTTGCGGATATTGTTCTTCATGTATTGAGCATTTTGCACATTTTCTGAAAAGGCAGATAAAGTATTCATTTAAGAATGCTGAAATTGATAAGAAAGTAACGGAAATGAGGTTTTACGGAAATGGGAAAACAACTTTGGAAGCCGGGAAATATGCTGTATCCCCTGCCGGTGGTCATGGTGAGCCTGGCTGACCGGGACGGCCGCCCCAATATTATCACGCTGGCCTGGGTAGGAACCGTATGTACCAATCCGCCCATGGTGTCGATCTCCGTACGCCCCGAGAGATATTCCTATCCGATCCTGAAGGAGACCGGAGAATTCGTGATCAATCTGACCACGAAGGAGCTGGCATTTGCCACAGATTACTGTGGCGTGAAAAGCGGACGGGACGTGGATAAATTCAAAGAAATGGGACTGACTCCCATTCCGGCATCTGAGGTGAAAGCACCGATGATAAAAGAGAGTCCGGTGAACATTGAATGTAAGGTGCGACAGATCCTGCCGCTGGGATCCCATGATATGTTCCTGGCGGATGTGGTGGCAGTACACGCCGATGAAAAATATATGGATGAGAAGCACAAATTCCACCTGGAGCAGGCGGAACCCATCATCTATTCCCACGGTTCCTATTTCGGCTGTGGCGAATTGCTGGGAACCTTCGGATATAGTGTAAAGAAGCGATGAGTAACACAGGTAAAAAATTACTTGACGTTTGCCTTCCGTTTCGGTATCATAAGTCATAAATAAGAACATGGTAAATTTTACTACGAAGAAGTAGCATCAGACGGGAGTCTGATGCTTTTTTTATGCGGTGGCGGGAAAATATCTGCCGGGTACCGCAATCATGGGAAAGTCCGGGTGAAGCATATGACACAGATCGATAAAAACATAGCATTCAATCTGAAAAGAATCCGCAAATCCAAAAATATGAGTCTGGATATGCTGGCGGAGCGTACCGGTGTCAGCAAAAGCATGCTGGGACAGATCGAGAGAGGAGAATCCAATCCCACGGTGTCCACTATCGGGAAGATCGTGGAGGGATTGAAGGTACCCTTTGAACAGTTGATTTATAATAGGAAAGAAATCATGGTGGTGCCGTCTCCGGAAGAGGCTCCGGTATGGAAGGCAAAGGAAGGGGAATACCGGATCTATGTGATGCTGCCCTACGATGCCGGAAGAAATTTCGAGATCTATCAGGGCGAGCTGACCAGAAATGCCCGGATGGAAAGCGAATCCCACGGGGAGCAGACCTGGGAATACCTGACGGTGGTATCCGGGGAGGTCGAACTGATTCTGGAAGATTCCAGTTTTCTGGTGAAGACAGGTGGTTCTCTCTATTTTGCCTGTGACAGGAAACATGTCTATCACAATGTGGGTGAGACCAAGGCGGTACTCAACATGATCATTACCACGCAGCGTTAGAGAAAACGCCCCCGCTTGATGGCATCCTTGCCATATTTTGCCCGGATATTATCCAGTGCGGCATCCAGCTTCTGCTGTTTCTCGGAACGGGGAGCCGGAAAATCAAACAGGCTGAGCTGAACCGGTTCGTCTTCCGGCACCAGCTTGGAAGTGCGGATCCCCAGAAGCCTTATGGGAGTGGAATCCCATAATTCGTCGAATAATGCACAGGCATCTTCGTACAGGAGATTCACGGAAGCCGTGGGAATGTCTATCGGCATTTGGTGAGAAACGTTCCGGAAATCACTGTACCGGATCTCCGTGCAGATCTGTCCTGCCAACTGGTGGGAGGCCCGTAGACGCCTGCCCACGGATTCACACAGAGACAGCAATACTTTACAGGCTTCCTCTTTGGTGGTGGCATCGCTGCTTAAAGTGGTGGAGTTGCCGATCCCTTTTGCCTTGGAAGGAGCCAGGACTACTGTGGAATCGTCGATGCCGTTGGCATACTGCCACAGACAACGACCGTGACTTTTTAAATGTGCTTCCAGGATCGCAGGATCCGTCTTTGCCAGATCCCCGATCGTGAGAATACCTAATTTGTGGAGAGTCTCCGCACTGGAATGTCCGCAGGTGAACAGGGCGGAAACAGGCAGCGGCCACATTTTCTGCGCTATTTCCCGCTGATACAAGGTGTGAGTCTTATCCGGTTTCTCAAAATCAGAGGCCATCTTAGCCAGAACCTTTCGATCCGAAATGCCCACATTTACCGTAAATTTAAATTTTTCAAAAACAGAGTGACGAATGAAAGCAGCGGCTTCCTCGGGAGAGACGTAGTTTGCCGCAATGGGCGTATAGTCCATATAACATTCATCGATGCTGACCTGTTCGATGTCGGGGCAGATACCCGCCAGATGTTCCATAAGCATCTGGCTTTTCAGACGGTACATATTATGATCCGGAGAAGCCATGACCAGATGCGGACATTTGCGCAGGGCATTGACCACCGGTTCACCGGTAGTGATGCCGAAAGCCTTGGCGGGAATGGATTTGGCCAGCACCACACCGTGTCTGGTGGAGGTATCACCGCCTACGATGGAAGGGATCGTGCGCAGATCCACAGGATCCCCCTGTTCCAGACGGGCCAGCGCCGTCCAGCTTAAAAAAGCGGAATTGACATCAATATGAAAAATGACCGGTTCCCTCATGGCGTCTCCTTTCCGGATCAGACCGTTTTATTTACCTCCAGTATAGCATAGATCGGTTCGGGAGAAAACAAAAAAATCGAACAGACATTCTTTCTTTACAAGGCATATAAATGCTGATAGAATCTATATGTTACAAAGTTATTACAGTAAGACAGGTATACAGAATGCCCGAAGGGGGCATACTGTTTTCAGATACGATAGATCGAGAAGGAATTCATGAAGAAACTGACATCTTACTCGAAAAGAGTAAAATATACATATGTGAAAACAACGCTGGCCACTCTTTTTGTGAGCCTCTTTTTCCTCAAAGGGTATGCAGCGTTTGAAAAGACCGGAGAGAATTACTTCCACGTGTTCCTGAACGGCAATGAGATCGGAACGGTGGGCGAAGCAGACAGAGCGGAGCAGCTTCTGCAGGAAGCCAGAAGGAATATCGCTTCCCAGAGTGATGATATGATCTTTATGGACGCAGATTTAAAGCTGGTCGGTGAAGAAGTGCTGTGGGGAACACTGGACAATGAGGACAATCTGCTGGCAGCCATGGAACGGGAACTGGAGAGCAGTATTCGTGAGACTTCCCACAGATCCTATACAATGAAAGTAAATGAATATATGGTCAACCTGTCCAGCGTGGAGGATGTGGAGTCTCTGCTGCAGGCAGCAGTGGACAAATACGACAGTGAAGACAAATTCAGCGTGGAACTGACTCACGATGCACAGAAGGAATTCAATGTTCTTACCACCGAGGTAGTCAATAAACAGGAACTGACCGCTCAGGAAGAACAGAAGGAAGAATCCATCTATGCAGGCGGTGTACAGTCCGTACTGGATCAGGCGGGCTCCCAGGCAGACCAGCAGGGGGAAAAAGATTTCGAAGACTATGATCTTGGGCTGATGACCATGGACTTTGCGGAAAAGGTGGAAATCGTAGAGACCTATCTTCCGGAAAGCATGCTGACTCCGCTGGATCAGGCAATCGAGGATGTGATCAAGGATCAGGAGACCCCCGGAGAATATGAAGTAGTCAGCGGAGATACCCTGTCGGAGATTTCGATTAAAGTAAATATTCCGATGGATCAGATCATCGCCATGAACAGCGAGACACTGACCGATGAAAATTCTACGATCCGCGTAGGGGACAAGCTGATCATTACCGTGCCGCAGCCGGAGCTGTCCGTGGAGCGCATGGAGCAGAATTATTATGAAGAAATCTATGATGCAGATGTAATTTATGTGGACAACGATTCCTGGTATACGACCCAGACCAAGATTTTGCAGCAGCCCTCCGCCGGTTTCCGTCGGGTAGTGGCGGATGTATCTTATCTGAATGACAGAGAGGTCACCAGGGATATTCTGAAGGAAGAAGTGGTCATGGAGGCAGTTCCCAAGATTGTGGAACGAGGCACCAAGATTCCTCCGACCTATATCAAGCCTATTTCCGGTGGACGTCTGAGTTCCAATTTCGGACGCAGAAAGTCACCTACCAAGGGTGCCAGCAGCTACCATAAGGGTGTGGACTGGTCGGTTCCTACCGGAACTGCGGTATTTGCATCCTGCGGCGGTACAGTGGCCAGAGCCGGATGGGGAAGTGGATACGGTTATTGTGTCTATATCAACCATGAAGACGGCAGACAGACCCGATACGGACATCTGAGCAAGGTGCTCGTCAAGGTCGGCCAGACGGTAAAACAGGGAGAACGTATTGCACTGAGCGGTAATACCGGCGTAAGTACGGGACCTCATCTTCACTTTGAGATCCTCATTAATGGCAGCCAGGTGAACCCGTTGAAGTACCTGAATTAGGGCGTTGTATTTACAAATGTGCGAAAATGTGGTATAAGTGCATAAGAAGGTTTTTCTGATCTGAGAATGACAGAGGTAAGAAACAATGGAACAATACGCAATTAAAGGCGGTAATCCATTAGTCGGTGAAGTTGAAATAGGAGGTGCTAAGAATGCGGCACTTCCTATTCTTGCTGCTTCCGTGATGACGGATGAGACTGTTTATATAGAAAATATGCCGGATGTAAGAGATACGAATGTCCTTTTGAGCGCCATGGAGAACATCGGCGTGATCGTAAAGAGAACCGACCGTCACAAAGTGACTCTCAATGCATCCAACATCAGTGAACTTGTAGTAGAAGATGAAAATATCAAGAAGATCAGAGCGTCCTACTATCTGATCGGTGCTTTGTTAGGTAAATACAAGCATGCGGAAGTGGCACTTCCCGGTGGATGTGATATCGGCTGCCGTGCCATCGACCAGCATATTAAGGGCTTCCGTGCTCTGGGCGCGGACGTGAAGATCGAGCATGGCCTGATCAAGACACAGGCGGAGCATCTGCGCGGCAGCCATATTTATATGGATGTGGTCAGTGTCGGCGCTACCATCAATATCATGATGGCTGCGGTAATGGCGGAAGGCACCACGATTATCGAGAACTCTGCCAAGGAGCCTCATGTGGTGGATCTGGCGAACTTCCTGAACAGCATGGGAGCCAATATCAAGGGTGCCGGTACGGATGTGATCCGTATCAAGGGTGTTTCCCATCTGCATGGCACAGAGTATGCCGTGATTCCCGATCAGATCGAAGCCGGTACGTTTATGTTCGCAGCGGCAGTGACCAAGGGCGATGTGACGGTGAAAAATGTGATTCCGAAGCACCTGGAGTCTATTACGGCAAAACTCCTGGAGATTGGCTGTGAAGTAGAGGAAGCGGATGACTGTATCCGTGTGGTAGCGTCCAAGCCTCTGCAGCATACCCAGGTGAAGACCCTGCCTTATCCCGGATTTCCTACGGATATGCAGCCCCAGATCACAGTGGCGCTGGGACTTTCCAAAGGAACCAGCATCGTGACGGAGAGTATTTTCGAGAACCGTTTCAAATATGTGGATGAGCTGACCCGTATGGGCGCCAGCATCAAAGTAGAAGGCAACACCGCTATCATCGACGGTGTATCCAGATATACCGGAGCCAATATTTCCGCACCGGATCTGCGGGCGGGAGCAGCACTGGTACTGGCTGCCATGTCTGCAGAAGGATTCTCTACTGTGGATGATATCCGCTATATTGAGAGAGGTTATGAGGATTTCCACCTGAAATTACAGGGACTGGGAGCCCAGATCGAGTTGGTCGAGACGGAGCGGGACCTGCAGAAGTTCAAGCTGAAGATCGGTTAATGAGTGGATTTCTCATAAACCACAACAGAATGACATTTTGAAAAAAATGTCTGTTGACAAAACAGGTAACTCATAGTAAGTTAATTAGCGTAGAAAAGTTCATATAGACTTTCCCTTATTCAGAGTGGTGGAGATACATAGGATCGATGAAGCCACGGCAACCCCGCAGAATGCGGAAGGTGCCCACCTGAGCGAATAACTGTCGAACAATAAGAGGATTTGATCGCACAATAAATCAGTCCGCTTATGAAAGCGGACTTTTTTGCATCATTCAGAGCTGTCGGCATTGAAAATTTGATTTTGCAAATGAGGCTCTGAATGACAGGACTTTAGCAACTCATACACTAGACCCTCTTCCCGCAAGGAAGCAGAATGGAGGACAAATGGAAAAACGTTTATTTACATCGGAGTCCGTAACCGAAGGACATCCCGACAAAATCTGTGATGCCGTATCTGATGCGGTACTGGATGCGCTGATGGAGCAGGATCCGTTCAGCCGTGTAGCATGTGAGACCTGCACCAATACCGGTTTCGTACTGGTAATGGGTGAGATCACCACCAAGGCAAATATTGATATTCCCGCTATTGTTCGTAAGACCGTGACCGAGATCGGCTATGATTCTTCCGAAAAGGGATTCGACGGCAACACCTGTGCCGTTATGGTATCTCTGGACAAGCAGTCCACTGATATCGCCATGGGCGTAGACAAGGCCCTGGAAGCAAAAGAAAGCCACATGACCGATGAACAGCTGGATGCCATCGGTGCCGGAGATCAGGGTATGATGTTCGGCTATGCTACGGATGAGACACCGGAATATATGCCGTATCCCATCTCTCTGGCACACAAGCTGACCAGACAGCTGACCAAGGTTCGTAAGGATGGTACACTTTCCTATTTAAGACCCGACGGAAAGAGTCAGGTATCCGTAGAGTATGATGAGAATGGCAAGCCTTTTCGTCTGGAGGCAGTCGTTCTGTCTACCCAGCATGACGAACATGTATCTCAGGAGCAGATCCATGAGGACATCAAGAAGTATGTATTCGATCCTGTTTTGCCCGCAGACATGATCGATGCAGACACCAAATTCTTCATCAATCCTACCGGACGTTTCGTAATCGGCGGACCTAACGGCGACAGCGGACTGACCGGCCGTAAGATCATCGTAGACACCTACGGTGGATATGCACGTCACGGCGGCGGAGCATTCTCCGGCAAGGACTGCACCAAGGTGGACAGAAGTGCGGCATACGCAGCACGTTACGTTGCCAAGAATATCGTAGCGGCAGGACTGGCTGAAAAGTGTGAGATCCAGCTGTCTTACGCTATCGGTGTGGCACATCCTACTTCCATCATGGTAGATACCTTCGGTACGGGCAAACTGCATGATGATAAGCTGGTGGAGATCATTCGTGAGAACTTCGACTTAAGACCCGCAGGCATCATCAAGATGCTGGATCTGCGCAGACCTATCTACAAGCAGACCGCTTCCTATGGCCACTTTGGACGTACCGATGTGGATCTGCCCTGGGAGAAGCTGGACAAGGTGGATTTATTGAAGAAATACCTGGCATAGTTACGAGCCATGCAAAAATGAAACAGGAACTGTTCCCGGGAGTTTACTCACAGGGAACAGTTCCTGTTTTGATTTTTATGCGGCACATGTATGAATGAAGCATGGCGTTTTATTTGGTTTCCTCTGTCTCCTCGGTCTCGTCCGTCTCTTCCTGTCCATACTCTCCGATATGGAACAGCTGCTGTTCTCCGGAGGTGGTGACATGCACACCTTTTTCTTCCAGTTTCAGATCCTTGACATACATGGTCTTCGTAGTCTGGGGCAGAGCGGCCAGATCAATTTCAACGGGCTCCAGCAGATGTGCGGGATCTGCTTTGTAATGCACCTCGGACAATTCTGCTTCGAAGATACCCTGTACCTTGTCTTCGTTCACATAGACAATGGGAACAGTAGCGGATACGATTTCGCCGGCTACCAGAGCCTGAAAGTCCAGAGCCATATATTTCTTGGTCAGAGGATCAAAATCAATATTTTTTACCAGAACATCTACATTCTTACCATCCAGTTCCAGATAAGCCTGGGTGCCTTCTTTTGCATTCTTGATAAAAGCGGATGCATCCTTCTCTGTGAATTTCAGGGAAACATTCTCTTTCATTTCTTTTCCGTACAAAACACCGGTGATAAAACCGTCTCTTCTTAATTTCTTTGCTTTTTCGTCAGGATTTCTTTTTTCAGCTTTTAATGTCAACATAATGATGACCTCCTCGATCTCTACGTTTGTTTCGTGTAGATGAGAGCTTGTAGAAGTTCTTTTTGCACTATGGTTATTATAACACATATAGAACAAAGTAAACAGTTAAAATGTCACAAAAATAACAGAAAAAAAGTGGGATTTACAAGCAAATTTCAGAAAACAATGTGAAGCGGCACTCTTTGGCATCTACGACATGAAACGAAAATATGTAAAACACATGGAAATATTCGTTTCAAAATTGTGTGCGTATGATGATATATCTGAGAAAAATTTACAACTGCATTACAAGAACACGTTACAACAATAAAGTAAAAGGTTGCGTAAAAAGGTAAAATGGGGTATACTTGTCACAAATACATTTGAATTTACTGGGAGGACATAAGGATGGATATGAATATTGTATGCCTGGATCTGGAGGGAGTACTGGTGCCGGAGATCTGGATCGCTTTTGCGGAGGCCAGCGGAATCCCGGAACTGAAGAGAACCACCAGAGACGAGCCGGATTACGATAAATTAATGAAATGGAGACTTGGTATTCTGAAGGAACACGGTCTGGGACTGAAGGAGATTCAGGAGACTATCGCAAAGATCGACCCCATCCCCGGGGCGAAGGAGTTTCTGGATGAGCTGCGTTCCATTACCCAGGTCATCATTATCAGTGACACCTTTTCACAGTTTGCCGGTCCTCTGATGAAGAAACTAGGATATCCCACAATTTTCTGTAATTCTCTGGAAGTAGCGGATAATGGTGAGATCACCGGATTTAAGATGCGTGTGGAGAATTCCAAGTATACTACGGTGAAGGCGCTGCAGTCCATCGGCTTCCAGACCATCGCCAGTGGAGACAGCCACAATGATCTGGGTATGATTCAGGCCAGCAAGGCAGGCTTCCTGTTCAAGAGTACCGAACAGATCAAAAAAGATCATCCGGAGCTTCCAGCCTATGAGACCTATGACGAACTGATGGCAGCCATCAAAAAAGCATTATAATCTCCTATATTACTATTACTATGAAAAACTCTCCGGACAGATGTTATTCTGTTGAGGAGAGTTTTCTGTGTATACAGTGAATGCGTTTAATGGAGAATATTGATCCGCCACACACGGAAAACAGGGAAAAGACAAATAAAATATAAAAATATAATCGAAATTAAAAAAGTTATTTACATATTTTTACAAAATGTTACAATATTATAATATGACTTGTTATCAACCAATAGTAAGGAGAGGAAAATGTTCGAAAATTTGAAAATCAAGCAGCGCCTGAAAAAAGCTTTTGCCATTATTGTAGTTATATCATCTATTGCAGGAGTGCTCGGAGCACTGGCAATGATCGTTACCATGAACCGCTATCAGCATGCATTGACCAATTACGGTTTTTCACAGGGAGATATCGGTAAGGCCATGACTGTATTCACGGATGTAAGATCCGCAACCCGTGGAATCATAGGATATAACGACCCGGATCTGGTGGACGGTCTGATCACGACTCACGATGAGAAGAAGCAGGCTTTTCTTGAATACTGGGAAGTTGTCGGCGAGACTGTTGTTTCTTCAAAGGAGAAGGAACTGTATGATCAGGTAAATGAGCAGATTCAGCAGTACTGGGAGCTGGATCAGCAGGCCATTAATACCGGTAAGGTGGATATGGAAGAGAAGCGTATGCAGGCACAGGAGCTGATGCAGAATCAGGTAGCACCGCTTTATAATGAAATTTATGATACCATGCGTGAACTTATGAACGAGAATGTCCGTGAAGGAGATTCCCTTTCTTCCATACTGAATATCATGGGATTTATCTTCCTGCTTATCATTGTTGGTGTGATCGTGCTGGCAATTATCATTGCAACGAGAATGGAACATGCAATCTCTCAGGGAATCGCAGCACCGCTGGATGCATTGGCAAAGCGTCTGGAGACTTTTGCACAGGGTAACCTGTCCGATCCGTTCCCGACACTGAACAGTAAGGATGAGATCGCTGACATGATTCATTCTGCAAATGAAATGGCAGAAAAGCTGAGTTTTGTCATTGCCGACACCGGAGAAGTTATGAGCCAGATGGCAAACGGCAATTACAACATCACTTCCAAGAACCCGGATATGTATCAGGGTGATTTTGAACAGTTGTTTCTGTCTATCCGTAACATGAAGACACAGATGGTTCAGACACTGCGTTCCATCGAGGAGTCTTCCAGGCAGGTATCCGCAGGTGCAGCTAACCTGGCAGATGCTTCCCAGAATCTGGCAGAGGGCGCTACCGAGCAGGCAGGTGCCGTAGAAGAACTGCAGGCTACCATTACCAACATTACTTCCAATATTGAGCAGGCTGCTGAACAGGCACAGGAGTCCTATGAGCAGGCCAGAAAATATGCAAACGAAGCAGATAACAGCAGAGCAGAGATGAAGGCTATGGTGGATGCTATGGCCAGAATCAGTGATACTTCCAACAAGATCGGCAATATCATTTCTGAAATCGAGGATATTGCATCCCAGACCAACCTGTTGTCCCTGAATGCTTCCATCGAGGCAGCCAGAGCAGGTGAGGCAGGCCGTGGATTCGCTGTGGTTGCTGACCAGATCCGTCAGCTGGCAGAGCAGAGTACCAAGTCTGCTGTAGATACCAGAGACCTGATTGAAGGTTCCATGCAGGAGATCAAGGAAGGCAACCAGGCTGCAGACAGCGCTGCTGCTTCCATCGAGATCGTAGTAGACGGTATCGGCAAGATTGCAGAGTCTTCCCGCAGTATCAGCGAGATCTCCAAGGACCAGGCCAATGCCATGGAACAGGCAGAGCAGGGTGTCAACCAGATCTCCGAGGTAGTACAGTCCAACTCCGCTACCGCAGAAGAATCTTCCGCTACCAGCCAGGAATTGTCTGCACAGGCAATCTCTCTGGATGAGCTGATCAGCAAGTTTATTCTTCCTCAGGAATAAGAACGGCTGAGACATTGAGAAAAATATAGTACAGCTGGAAAAGCAGGTATCGGCAACGATGCCTGCTTTTTTTCTCTGACAGGAAGTGGACAAGGATATCTGATATGCGATATAATTACAGGGAACAGAACTGGAACAAAATGAGTGAAATGAGGTAATCATGGGAATGGATCAGGAACAGACACCCCACAAGCGCCGGGTGCGTTATAAAGGGAAATACCCCAGAAAATTTGAGGAAAAATATAAGGAATTACAGCCCGAAAAATACGGAGATACCATTGCCCATGTGATTCAGAAGGGAAACACTCCCGCAGGCATGCATATCTCTATTATGGTGAAGGAGATCCTGGATTTCCTGAAGATCCAGCCGGGAGAGACCGGATTTGATGCAACACTGGGCTACGGTGGACATACGAAAGCCATGTTGGAGCAGCTGCAGGGGTGTGGGCATATCTATGCCACAGACGTAGATCCGGAGGAGTCTGCCAAGACGAAGAAACGACTGGCAGAGGCCGGTTACGGAGAAGAGATTCTGACCATCAGATTACAGAATTTCTGTACCATAGATGAGATCGCAAAAGAGGTCGGAGGATTTGATTTTATTCTGGCAGATCTGGGAGTATCCTCCATGCAGATCGATAACCCCAGCAGAGGTTTTTCCTTCAAGGTGGACGGACCGTTAGACCTCAGACTGAACCAACAGCAGGGCATCAGTGCAGCAGAGCGCCTGGATACCATCAGCAGAGAAGAACTGGCGGGAATGCTTTACGAGAATTCCGACGAACCCTACTGCGAGGAACTGGCGAAGGCCATCACCGATGAGATCCGTAAAGGACACCGGATCGATACTACTACAAAATTAAGGGAAGTCATCGAAAAGACTCTGGATTTCCTCCCGGAGAAGGAGAAAAAGGATACCATCAAAAAGACATGTCAGAGGACTTTTCAGGCCTTGCGTATTGATGTGAACCGCGAATTTGAAGTATTGTATGAGTTCATGGAAAAGCTGCCGGGAGCCTTGAAACCCGGCGGAAGAGTAGCTATCCTGACTTTCCATTCCGGCGAAGACAAGCTGGTGAAGCAGGCATTGAAGGAAGGTTACCGGAACGGCATTTATGCTGATTATGCGAAAGACGTGATCCGCCCTTCTGCGGAGGAATGTGTACAGAACGGCAGAGCCCGTTCCACGAAGATGCGTTGGGCTATCCGGGTGGAAGAATAGACTGACAGACGGAACAAAGGAGGTGTGAGAATGACTGTTATGGAATTTATCAATGCACACAGAGAAGATATGGAGCCCTGTGAGTGTGTGATCCTGCCGGACGGCAGTGTGGAAGAGCCACAGCCTTCTCATATCAAAAAGCTGGAGGAAATCTCCGGCGAGGATAAACTGACACTGAACAGCCGTATGGAGAAAAATATGGAGCCCATATTTTTCATGGTGGAGTATACCGGCTGTATGTTAATATGGAGTACCCGTGTGGTGGTGCCGTCCCATCCCACACCGGCCCAGAAAGAGACACTGGAGACCTTGTATTTTGCGGCAATGCTCGCACCCGGCTACCATAGGGAACAGGTGGGGCCTACCTACGAGGAATGTGTCAGAAAAGCAAAAGAACTGCACTAGAAAGGGAACGACAAAATGGCATTTGCACATCTTCATGTTCATACAGAATATTCGCTGTTAGACGGCTCCAACAAGATCAAGGAGTACGTAGCCAGGGTCAAGGAGCTGGGTATGGACAGCGCGGCAATCACCGACCATGGCGTTATGTACGGCGTGATCGATTTTTACCGGGCAGCCAGAGAAGCGGGGATCAAGCCGATCCTGGGCTGTGAGGTGTATGTGGCACCGGATTCCCGTTTTGACAAGGAACTGACCGGTGGAGAAGAACGTTATCATCATCTGGTGCTGCTGGCGGAGAACAATACCGGCTATGCGAATCTGATGAAAATCGTCAGCCGTGGCTTTACGGAAGGATATTATTATAAACCCCGTGTGGACATGGAAGTGCTGCAGGAGTTCCACGAGGGAATTATCGCATTGTCTGCCTGCCTTGCAGGTGAAGTGCCCCGGTTTATTCTGAAGGGAATGAAGGACGAAGCGAGAAAAGCGGCTCGCAAATACGAGGCCTGCTTTGGCAAGGGCAATTATTTTCTGGAACTGCAGGATCACGGTATCCCGGAGCAGCGTACGGTGAACATGGAACTGCTCCAGATGAGCAGAGAACTGGACATTCCGCTGGTAACCACCAACGATGTGCATTACACCTATGCTGAGGATGCGATTCCCCACGATATTCTGCTGTGTCTGCAGACCGGCAAAAAGCTGGCGGACGAGGATCGCATGCGTTATGAGGGCGGTCAGTATTACGTCAAGAGCGAAGAGGAAATGAAGGGACTGTTCCCCTATGCATGGGAGGCCGTGGAGAATACCCAGAGGATTGCAGACCGTTGTAATGTGGAGATAGAGTTTGGCGTGACGAAGCTGCCGAAATACGATGTGCCGGAAGGTTATGATTCCTGGAGCTATCTGAACAAGCTTTGTAATGACGGACTGGCAGAGCGTTACGGTGACGGTGACCAGCCTGCCGGGGAGACCGGACAGACCCTGCGGGAACGTCTGGATTACGAGCTGGGTGTCATCCGCAGAATGGGATATGTGGACTATTTCCTGATCGTATGGGATTTCATCAACTATGCGAAAGAGCACGGGATTCCGGTGGGACCGGGACGAGGTTCCGCTGCGGGAAGTATCGTGGCATATTGCCTGAAGATCACCAACATTGATCCCATTCATTATAATCTGCTGTTTGAACGTTTCCTGAATCCGGAACGTGTGTCCATGCCCGATATTGATGTGGACTTCTGCTTCGAACGGAGACAGGAAGTCATCGATTATGTGGGCAGAAAATACGGCAACGACAAGGTGGTGCAGATCGTTACGTTCGGTACCCTGGCAGCCAAGGGTGTCATCCGTGATGTGGGACGTGTTATGGATCTGCCCTATGCGTTCGTGGATTCCATTGCCAAGATGGTGCCCAATGAACTGAACATCACCCTGAGCAAAGCGCTGGAAATGAACCCGGAATTCCGAAAGCTTTATCAGGAGGATGAGCAGGTGCATCATCTGATCGATATGTGTAAGCGTCTGGAAGGACTGCCCAGACATACCTCCATGCATGCGGCGGGCGTGGTCATCTGTCAGAAGTCGGCGGATGAATTCGTGCCGCTGTCCAGAGGCTCCGACGGTTCCATCGTCACCCAGTTTACCATGACGACATTGGAAGAACTGGGACTGCTGAAAATGGATTTCCTGGGGCTGCGTACACTGACTGTGATCCATGATGCGGTAAAATTTATTGAGAATACCACCGGCAGACACATAGATGTGGATGCCATTGACTATAACGATCCGAAAGTACTGGCTTCCATCGGCACCGGCAGAACGGAAGGTGTGTTCCAGCTGGAAAGTGCCGGGATGAAGAGCTTCATGAAGGAATTGCGTCCCCAGAATCTGGAAGATGTGGTGGCTGGTATTTCCCTGTATCGTCCGGGTCCTATGGATTTTATCCCGAAGTATATTCAGGGTAAAAATCATCCGGATGCGGTAACTTATGCCTGTCCCCAGCTGGAGCCGATCTTAAAGCCCACCTACGGCTGTATTGTATATCAGGAACAGGTAATGCAGATCGTTCGTGATCTGGCGGGCTATACACTGGGACGAAGCGATCTGGTGCGCCGTGCCATGAGTAAGAAGAAACAGTCCGTCATGGAAAAAGAGCGGGCCAACTTCATCTACGGCAACCCGGAGGAAAATGTCCCCGGCTGTATTGCCAACGGCATTGACGAGCAGACAGCCGGACAGATCTACGATATGATGATGGATTTCGCCAAATATGCGTTCAACAAGTCCCATGCGGCATGTTATGCAGTGGTGGCTTACCAGACAGCGTATTTGAAATACTATTATCCCGTAGAATTCATGGCGGCGTTGATGACTTCCGTCATCGATAACCCGAAAAAGGTATCCGAATATATTTTGAATTGCCGGAACATGGATATTGCCATTCTGCCTCCGGATGTGAATGCGGGAGAAGCCGGATTCTCCGTATCGGATGGCAAGATCCGTTATGCCCTGACGGCCATCAAGAGTGTGGGACGTCCCATCATTGACAGCCTGGTACAGGAGCGTAAGGAAAGAGGCCCTTTCACGAATCTGAAGGACTTTATTACCCGTATGTCCGACAAAAAAGAGATGAACAAGCGGGCTATTGAGAACCTGATCAAGGCGGGAGCACTGGACGGTCTGGGTGGCACCAGAAAACAGTTCATGAGCGTCTATGTGCAGATTGCGGATCATATTGCCCATGACAAAAAGAACAATCTGGCCGGGCAGATCTCCCTGTTTGACATTGCAGGGGAAGAGGATAAGGAAGAATTCGATATCCGGATGCCGGATGTGGGCGAATACAATAAGGAGATGCTGCTGGGCTTCGAAAAAGAGGTGCTGGGTGTCTACGTCAGCGGTCATCCCCTGGAGGAATATCAGGAGCTGTGGCAGAACTGCATCAGCAATACTGCCGGGGATTTTGCCCTGGATGAAGAGACCGGAGAGGTGCAGTTAGTCAGGGACCAGGCCAATGCAGTCATCGGAGGATTGATCGCGGACAAGACAGTAAAATACACCAAGAATGACAAGATCATGGCATTTTTGAATGTGGAGGATCTGATCGGTAATGTGGAAGTCGTGGTATTTCCACAGGTGTACGAGCGCTACAGCACCTTGCTTGTGGAGGATGCGAAGGTGTTTATCCGGGGCAGAGTATCCCTGGAAGAAGACAAGGACGGCAAGCTGATCTGCGACCAGATCATCAGTTTCGAGGATGCGCAGGCTGCAAGGGTAGCGAACCAGCCTCTGTTCCCCAGAAATTACGGAGGCCGGGGCGGCAGCAGCCGCGGCGGATCCTACGGAAACGGAAGTGGAAATGGCGGTGCCGGTAGATACCGGAATGCCGGGAACGGCTACGGACAATACCAAAATGACGGTATGAACAGCAGTAGTATGTCGGTGGGACAGACCGGTCAGGCAGCAGGACAAATGCAGTCTGGGCAGCGTACACAGGCAAATGGAACCCCTCAGAAAAAAGGCATGCCGGCGGGAGCCTGGATCCAGTTCCCCAATATGGAGGCCTATAAGACCAGAGAGCAGGAACTGCTGCAGGCCATTGCGGATTCCGACGGGGATGACGATGTGGTGATCTATCTGCGGGACATTAAAAATATTAAGATCCTGCCCCAAAATCTCCAGGTAAAAGCCGACGGGGCATTAATGGAAAAGCTTACATTGCTGTTCGGAAAAGAAAATGTTAAATTTATAACGAAACCTATTGAAAACCGCTCAAAAATAGATTAAAATAAGGAATCGAGAAGAGAAAACTATTCGTTCGTTTACTTAGGAGGTAACAGTCATGGCAAAAGAGATTAAGACGATCGGCGTATTGACCAGCGGCGGTGATGCACCGGGAATGAACGCTGCTATTCGTGCAGTTGTTCGTACAGCCATTGCAAGAGGACTGAAGGTTAAGGGAATCAAAAAAGGCTATCAGGGTCTTTTGAATGAAGAGATCATAGATATGGAAGCCAAGGACGTATCCGATATCATTCAGCGCGGTGGTACGATCTTAGGAACCGCACGTTGTCTGGAGTTCAAGGAAGCGGAAGGACAGAAGAAGGGTGCTGAGATCTGCAGAAAGCACGGTATCGACGGTATCGTTGTCATCGGCGGTGACGGTTCTTACCGTGGTGCACAGGCACTGTCCAGACTTGGTATTAATACCATCGGTCTTCCCGGAACCATCGACCTGGATATTGCATGTACCGAGTACACCATCGGTTTCGATACTGCTGTCAACACAGCAATGCAGGCAATCGACAAGGTTAAGGATACCTCTTCCTCTCATGAGAGATGCAGTATCATCGAGGTAATGGGCAGAAATGCCGGTTATATCGCTCTGTGGTGCGGTATTGCCAACGGTGCCGAGGATATCCTGCTTCCCGAGAAGTACGATTACAACGAACAGAATATTATCAATAATATCATTACCAACCGTAAGCATGGTAAGACCCATCATATCATCATCAATGCCGAGGGAATCGGACATTCCACTTCCATGGCCCGGCGTATCGAGGCTGCTACCGGTATTGAGACCCGTGCTACGATCTTAGGTTACATGCAGCGTGGCGGAAGCCCTACTGCCAAGGATCGTTACTATGCATCTATCATGGGTGCTTACGCAGTAGATATCATGCTGGAAGGCAAGACCAACCGTGTCGTAGGTTATCAGCACGGTGAGTTCATCGATTTCGATATCGAAGAGGCTTTGCAGATGCAGAAGGGCATCAATGAGTACCAGTTCGAGGTATCTCATCTGCTGTCCATCTAATTTAATTTAACAGTTCAGACTGCGAAGCAGGCACTTTTATAAATAAGAGTGTCTAAACGGATATGAAGACAAAGGCGTTTCCCATTGCGTGGAAACGCCTTTTTGACTATAATAAACTCATCCATAGAATGCATCCCGACTGCTTGCAGGCAGGGGATCATTCTATGAGAGTGGTAGTAATACTGTCAATCCTAAAGATGTTAACTTTATGCAGAGTTCAATAAAAAATCAAACGGGGGAGCATACAGTACTTGGAAACGCAGAGGCACTTAAAAGTGGTGCATTGAAAGCTACTGATTTGCCAGAAATTCGAATATGGCAAGACGCAGATGGGAAACTATGGACGCTTGATCATAGACGGTTAGCTGCATTTAGAATGGCTGAGCTGGATAGTGTGCCATTTAGGTGGGCAACGGATGAGGAAGTAGCAAACCAAATGTGGAAAATGACTACAAAAACAAATGGAATATCTATTAAGTTAAAATTAGCAGATGGACAAAGCATGACAATACAATAGGGAGGTGCGTAATGGATTTTAATAGTATTATAAATGATGTTAACTCCAAAGAAGATTTTATGAATTTTCTAACTCAATTACGACTTGATAAGCAACAAAAGAGTGAAGAATGGGAAAATGATGAGATAACATCATATCTTGAAGGAATATGTTCGTGGGTTGATGATATGGAGGGATATTTCGATAATATGCATATTGAGATGCCGACAGATATTGACTGGAGATTTATTGCGACTTTGTTTTATGTGGGCAAAATTTACGAGTAGCTATTTGAATTTGATTAAATGTCAATAGAAGAGAGATAGGTACATGCTTCGCGCTTGAAGATATTGTCGGTATCCGCAGAGTTGTGATAGCCCGTGGATATGTGAATCTGCGGAACGGTTGTGGAGTGGCACAGATATGAGTATAATGAGAGTAACCAGCTGATCTCTGAAAAGCTCTACAATGGCAAGAAGACCACCAGCCTTGCCTATACCTATGATGCAGATGGCAACCGGATCAGTGAGACCGGACGGATCGGCACAGACAAGGTGAACAAGACTTATGAATACTTCGTAGAGAATCGTCTGGCGGCAGTCCGTGACGGGGAGGAACTGCTCCTTGCTGCGGCTTATGACGGTGACGGCAACCGGGTATTCTTATTGAACTATAATCTCCATACCGATGATGACTGGAAGGGTAATTCCGGCAACGGCAACGGGAACAACAAGGACAACTCCGGCAGTGGAAATAAAGGAAACGGAAATTCCGGCAATAACGGCAATGGAAACGGCAACGGTAAGGGGAAGGGCAACAATAAGAAGAACAGCAAGTCCGGGGGCACGGATGATGCAGGCTACGGCAATGCAACCAATGCGGAGGAGAACAACAGCCAGAACCAGTGCGGCATCCTCTTCCAGGTACAGGAGGAAGTAAGTGCTGTTGAAGCAGACCTGATCTCCCGGATCAAGACCACCGGCAAGGAAAAGAATTACGAACTGATCGAGTACTTAAACGATGTCAACCGTGAGCATGCTGAAGTACTGGTCGAGCAGAACATCAATGGCAAGACGGATACCTCTTATATCTACGGAGCGGAGATAAACGGCGGATTCGACCGGATCTCCCTTGACCGCTTCGATGGCAGCACCGGCTACTACCTCTACGATGCCAGAGGAAGTGTCTCCGGCATCACCAATGAAGAGGGACAGGTCTACCAGTCCTACCGTTACAGTGTCACCGGAGAGATCACTTTCGGTGCTCCGCAGTATGAGAACGAATACACCTACAACGGAGAATCCTACAATCCGAATATCCAGAGCCAGTATCTGAGAGCAAGGTACTACTGCGTGGTAACAGCGACCTTCCTCACCGAAGACAGCTACCTGGGCAGCCTGACAGAGCCGCTGACGCTTAATCGGTATAATTACTGCGTGAGCAGCTATCTGAATTATACGGATCCCAGCGGAAATGAGGTTGAGGTGCTTGAAAGCCTGAAAGGCTGGATAATTGATCCGAATACACAGGCACAAAAGACCATTGAAAACTATGAAAACCAGCGCCTTAGCATAGAAGATGCCATAGAAAGCGGACTGTTAAACAACAGGGCGGGTCAAATATTCCTGGATTATGGAGATATTGTTATTGGACCGGCGGTGAAGACCCCGGCAGATATCATAGTCATAAGGGAAACGGTAAAAGGAAATTCTGACAGTAAAGAGATGCAGAGGACTGCAACCGCAGGATTTTATGCGGGTTTTGTGGGACAGGGAATTGAATATACCCAGATCATAAGCAAGGCAGACTACCAGTTGAGCATGATTATTACATCAGCGAAAGGGGTTAATTCAATTAATAATCCTTTATCATATCTATTGTTTATAAAGGATTTTTCGCTGACGCAGACTTTAGATGCAGCAAAAGCAGGCTTACAGGATGTTTGGAATGGAACCTATGATTCAGCGATTGGAAGAAGAATAGGTGCTGGTACATTTAATTATCTGCTAATGACGATAGGCGGGGCCCAGTTGAAAGGGAAGGGGACTGCCTGCGAAGCGGTAGAGAGTGGTAGGGACATTGTACCTGATAAGGGATTCAGTAGTTTTAAAGATTTGAAAACTCATTTAGATTCACCGGGAGATGGAAAAGTATGGCACCATATTGTCGAACAATCACAAATTACAGGATCAGGATTTAGCTCAGAACAAGTAAATAATATTAATAATGTTATTGCGATTCCGCATGGGAAAGGGAGTATCCATGCAAAAATTAGTGGATATTATTCTTCAAAACAGTTTTTTACAGGTGGAAAAACTGTACGGCAATGGTTGGCAGGACAAGACTTCAAAACGCAGTTTGATTTTGGAATGAATTTGCTAAAAGAATATGGCGATGTTATACCATCTTCAAAGGGGTGGATTTTTAGGACGTTTGAGTAAAGTGTTAGGAGGTTTTATGAGTGATATAAATGCTATAATTTTAGAATTTGTTGATGCATCGATAAACAATGGGATTGCACAAGAAAATGGAAATTCAAATCAAGCTAATAAGTTTTACAGAGTGATTCAAAAGAAAATAAAATGGTTAAACGAACATGGTGAGATTTGTAATCCTATTTTTTTAAAGTTATTGCATCATGAGAATGATTATGTGAGGTATTACACAGCATGTGCATTATTGCATGCGAAAAATAATGATGCATTAGATACGCTATTAGCATTAACTGAAAAGAAGGGCTTGGTGGGATTTTCATCTAAGATGACTATAAAGGAATATAAAGAAGGCAATATATAAGTTGGTAACAAAGTAATTAAAGTAGATGCAGTGATCATATATAATATGTATCGAGAATCTTGAACACATATTTAGTGTCTGCTGATTAAGCCGCAAACACTTGATTTTACTGACTTTTGCTCCATTTTCTGGTATAATGATTGCAAGGATTTTGACGAAAACAAATCGTTTTTCTTGCAGTTTTTTACAGATTTTGAGCATATAGGGGCTAAAACAATGTACAAACCGATCGACAAGCTACAGCATTCCTTCCTTGATTTCAACCAGCCTTTGGGTCTCCACATGAATCCGGATAACCGCTGGATCAAACTGGCTGACCGTATCCCATGGGATACGTTTGAAGTCAAATACGCTGAACTTTTCCCAAGTGATACCGGTAATGTAGCCAAGCCTCTTCGCATGGCGTTAGGAGCTCTGATCATCCAGACCAAGTTCCAGTATTCTGACCGTGAACTCGTGGAGCAGATCGCTGAGAATCCGTATCTGCAATACTTTATCGGACTTCCCGGCTTTCGGAAAGAAGCTCCGTTTGATGCAAGTACACTGGTTCTTTTTCGTAAACGCATTTCCGCAGAAATGCTGATGGAAGTAAACGAGTATCTTCTTGCGCATAAGGATGATGACAAAGATGACCATACTCCGCCATCCGGAGGAAAAACCAATGATGATGGTACTGCAAAAGAAGATACACACAAAGGAACGCTGACCCTTGATGCAACCTGTGCGCCTGCAAACATACGTTATCCGCAGGATATCTCACTGTTGAATGAAGCAAGAGAAAAACTGGAGACCATGATTTACCGTTTTTGTAAATGCTATGGTCTTAAGTTGCCAAGAAGATACCGTAAATGTGCCAGAAAAGAGTATCTTGCATTTGCTAAGAGCAGGAAGCGCACGGCAAAGAAAATCCGCAGCGCACTCCGCAGACAGCTTGGCTAAGTAAAAAGAGATCTTGGCTATCTGGAACAGTTCATGAGTGATGGATACGCCATGACAGGTAAGGATATCGGTCTGTATCTTACCATCATCAGGCTGTATGAACAGCAACAGTATATGTATGATAACAGAGTCCATTCTGTGGAGCATCGCATTGTAAGTATTTCGCAACCATGGCTCCGGCCGATCGTCAGAGGTAAGGTCAAAGCACCTGTTGAATTTGGTGCAAAATTTGATCTCAGTCTTGACAGCGAAGGTTATGGGCGTATCGAAAAAATATCTTTCGAGGCATACAACGAGAGTACCTGCCTGATTGAAGCAATAGAACGATTCAGAGAGCGTACCGGTTATTATCCGGAACGTGTTCTGGCAGATCAGATATACCGGACCAGGGAAAACAGGAGTATCAGGATAATACCGATAGAATCGAAGTGGAGCGCACCTTCAGCCTGAGCAAACGTTGTTATGGTATGAGCTGCATTACCACAAAACTGGAAGAAACGCAGTTGACTTCTCTCGCATTATCTGTATTCGTGACGAATCTTTTCAGGATTCAGAGGCGAATACTTTACGCTCTTTTTTTCAACAATTGATACATCATCATATAGGAGGTAGTGGTCAGGCTATGCCAATTCCTGTAGGATTGCATCCGGGGAGTGGTGGAATTCATAATATAGAAAAACAATATGGCATTTGGGGTGGAGTAGATGATAGTGTATTTTCAGAATTACTTCAAAGTATTAAATCCATGACAATACGCACAAAAAAATGGAAGAATGTGAGGATAAAATAATGTCAGTAAAAAATGAAATGGATATGTTTTTTGAAAAATTTTTAAAAAAATACGAAGAAACAGCGGTAGGTTTACCTAGATGTCCTAAAAGGAAAAATATAGATCAGACAATATATATAGGTGAAACTGATTCCGAAGGATATAGTAAATGGAAACCGATACCATATGGTCGGGATGAAAGTTTTCTTAGATTGCTAGAGATATATGGAATTGAAAAGAATGAGGATATAGTAGAATATTTCAGTACATATTATTTTTTGAGAATTGATATAAAATTTAAAAATTATTTAATCAGCATAAATTCTGTAGAACCAAAAGATGAATATAAAAGTTTAAGACGGAAAATAGATGCATATACCGATTCAAATGGAAAAATAACGCATATACCGATTGGAGTAGAACAACAGAAAGCAAATTATAACGTCGTGGTGGAGGTAAAAACAGGAGTTGTTAAATTTGTAGATGACGAAAAAGGAAAAATGAGAAAAATTGCACCATCTTTGGAAGAATTTATAAAAGGATGGGAACCGTGGGTTTAAGCAAGTCGAAAAAGACGATGGATATAAACCACTAAGCCCCGGGAAAATGGAAAAATAACACAAGAGATGAGGAATGACGGATACGATATTTCTGACAAGTGCTATTGTCTTCTACAGTGTTTATTTAACGATGATGTATTGTTAATGAATTTTTATTAGATTAATTCCCGGATGGCTTTGAAGTGCACCATGAATATAATGAGCACCATGATCTGGTACATACATGGGACAGCGACGGAAGAGAGACCCTCTATACTTATGACCAGGAACACAATCCGGTCAGGACGATGGAAAAGATCAAAGAGGGCAAATGGAAAGAAACGGCCCGGAAGTATGATTTCAGGGGAAGATGCATTCTGGAGCGGGATGCCCTCGGAAACGAAAGCCTTAAGGAATATGAAGCCAACCGGGCATACCCCAGCCGTGTCATTACGCCGAAGGGGGAGGAGACTGCCTACGGCTACGATACCGTAGGCCGCAGACTGTCCATCAGCAATACTTACGGCACGGTGGAGCTGGCTTACAATTCCAGAAACTTTGTCACCAGCCGCATCGACGGGGAAGGCTACACCACCCGTAGATTCTATGACCGCATGGGCAATCTGACCACTTACTATCCACCCGTGCAGTGGGAAAAGAAAGAGAGCGGCTATGAGTACCGCCACGATTTTCTGGAACGTGTGGTAGATACCATATCTCCCCTGCAGGAACATCACCGTGTATTCCGTAACTTTGACGGGGACATCACCAGCCGGATCCATCCGGTCAGCTATGCCCTGAAAGGCGAAGAGGGAGAAGGAACCCGCTATGAGTACAATTCTGACGGGAACTGCATCCGTATCCTTTATCCGGACGGAGGCGTGGAGCGGAGATTCTATGATGCGGACGGCAACATGATCAAACAGGTACAGCCGGAATCTTATGATGCAGATTCGGATGACGGCAATGGCTACCGCTATGCCTATGACGCCTGCGGCCGGATGACAGAAGTACAGGATCCCGAGGGGAACATCCTGCACACCTACGAGTACAACGGGCACGGACAGATCCTCCGGGAAGTGGACGGCGAAGGAAAGGAGGTCCTCTATACCTATAATGATCTGGGCTGGAAGATCCGGGAACAGATAAAAGTGCAGGAGACCGATCCTGCGCTGTACCGTGTCATCGCCTATACCTATGACAGTCAGGGCAATAAGGTGGAGGAGGCCTACGGACAACAGGAAGTAGAACGGGACGGAGAGCCGGATGGCTGGCACCGGATCCATTTTTCCTACGATAAAAACAATCATCTGAATGTAGTGAAAGATGACTTTGGGGCAAAAATGCGCTACGATTATGACTGTCTGGGAAATGTAACGCTGGAAGAGCGTGTCATTGCGGACGGTGTTCATAGTGTCATTCATTATGCCTACAATAAAAACGGGTGGCTTGTTCAGCGGACGGAGGAAATCCAGGGCAACGGCCCGGTACAGGCCGCCGTTACAAGATATGCCTACGATGCCAACGGCAACCTGACAAAGATCACCACCCCGAAGGGCTCCGAGATCCACAGAAGCTACGATGCGGACGACCGCCTGACCGAGGAGAGAGTCCTTGACAGAAAGAACGGTATCGACAGACGGGTGCAGTATGCCTATGATGCGGCCGGAAATGTGCTGAAACAGGCCATTCTGGGAACGGACGGGGAATGTCTGGAGAGCAGCACCCGGTATGACCTGAAAGACCGGGCGACCCACAGAACCAATCCGGCAGGAGGGGTGACCCGCTATCTCTATGACCGGAATGACAGGCTGCGGAAAGAGATCAGTCCCTACGGCTACGAGCCGGAGAGTGATGACGGGGCGGGGGTATCCTACACCTATGACAGCCGCGGCAACCGCCTCCGCACCACCAATGCATTAGGAGAAGTGGTACAGGAGCTTTCCTACAACCTGCGGAATCAGCCGGTCATCCAAAAGGATACGTTTGGAAACCGGACAGAACTTTCCTACGAACTGGACGGAAAGATCAAGGATGTCCGGCGATTAGGGAACGGTAACCGGAACCATCAGCGCACCCTCCAACAGTATGAGTATAATGCCAGGGGGCAGATCACGGGAGTTGTGGACGGCAACCGGAATCCCATCTCCTATGACGTGGACAGCTGGGGACGCATCACAGGCATTGGCTTTGCGGACGGGGTGAAGGAAGGCTATGAATACACCCCCGCCGGACAGATCAGCAGGACTATAGACGGCAACGGCAATGCAGTGCAGTACCGTTACAACAGTCTCGGCAAGGTCAGCGAGCGGACGGATCAGCTGGGATTCACAGAGACCTTCCGGTATGACGAGGAGGGCAACCTGTCCCTGCATATCGACAGGGATGGAAGACAGCTGCAGCGTGCCTGCAACGTATTCGGTCAGCCTGTGTATGAGAAGGCGTCCGATGCAGAGGGAAAACATACCAACATCAGCACCTGGCACTATGACAGCCTGGGCCGGGTGACCCGTGCTGTCTGCGACGGAAAGTCCTATGAATACATCTACGATGCATATGGTAACCTGAAAGAGAAGCGTTCCAACGGGAAACGCTTAGTTTCCTATACCCATGACAGGGCAGGGCAGATCACGGAGATTAAAGACTCCGCAGGAGTCTGCACCCGGTATGAGTATGACATTCTGGGTAGACGAAGCCGCATCTTTAATGATGACGGACTGGAAGTGCGCTACGGCTACGATGCTTTGAACCGCATCAGTCGCATCCATTATGGTAACGGTGTGGAGACCGCCTATACCTATGACGGGGACGGTAACATCCGCACTCTGGAAACCAGAGCGGGCGAAAATGTCCTGCTCTCCTTTGCATACCGGTATGACGGCAACGGAAACCGTACGGCGAAGACAGGCACACAGGCGACTCTGGGCGGCATCACCACAGGGAATAATGCGTTGGATATCTCCTATGCTTATGATGTCCGGGGACAGCTTCTGGAAGAGCGGCGGAACGGCGCTTCTGTTTGCTATGCCTATGACAAAGCCGGGAACAGAATCCGGAAGACGGATGCTCAGGGAGAAATCCGATATCTTTATAATGAGAAGAACCAGCTGGTCGAAGAGGAAAGCCCTGCCGATAGAAAACAGTTTTCTTATGACCGTCAGGGCGGTATAATAGAGGAGAAAAATGCAGCCGGGATCCGCCTGTTCTCCTATAACAGCCGCCACCAGCAGACAAGGGTGGAAACCGAAACCGGCAACGTGCAGGAGAACCGCTATGATGCGGAAGGCCTGCGTTTTGAACTGCTGGAAAACGGCAGGAGAACCAGCTTTG
>OHLH01000386.1_pt1 | contig 30391 bp, 27 predicted proteins | sample 1569061 | NCBI WGS metagenome assembly OHLH01 (sample SAMEA3879603, study PRJEB24766) | human gut metagenome | biome: human-associated habitat; feature: feces | place: USA | collected 1985/1987
GATGCAATTTAATAGTGTGGACTTGCCGGAACCACTCGTTCCCTGGATCACACACATCTGTCCTTTTTCCACTTCTGTATTGATTCCCTTCAATACCTGTACATAGCTTCCGTTTTCCCCATAGCTCTTTTTTAAGTCCCTGACCTCTAAATACATTTTTCTCCTCCTGCCTGAAAATTTGGTTTTTCTAATTGAGATTTTTTCTCATTTACATAACAGTGTTATGTTTTGATCCAAATAATTGCGCACGGTTTACGTGCGCTTAGTTCTTGGGTTCCTTCCTCTTTCATACTCAAAAATCCCGCTACTTCGTAGCGCCGCAGCTCCGCTGCTTCTCCTTCTGTAACGAGCAAGCTCGTTACTGGGCGATAAGGCATCCTCCCTCGGGAGCACAGCCATTATATACTCGCTCTGCTCGTGGGCTGTGCCAGTAGTCAGGTTCCACCGCTTCGCGGTTCCCCTAACTACATACCGTGGGTCCCTCCTTACCGCAAGCCTCGCTACAAAGAAAGGGAGATACATACAATGTATCTCCCCAAGTAAACTTGTTCGGATTAGTTGGTAATTACTAATTCTGTTTCTTTATCAAAGATATGAATCTTTTCAACATCAATAGCGAATTTAACAACATCACCTGGTCTGGCTGTTGTACGAGGATCAACTCTTGCTGTCATCTGGAATTCATCAAGATCGAAGTATAAGTAAACTTCTGCACCAAGTAATTCGTAAACCTTAACTGTAGCTTCGAATGTGCTCTGTGGTGAAGCTTCTACCATCATTTCTGAATCATATACATCTTCCGGACGGATACCAAATGTAACAGTCTTTCCATTGTAGCCACCTTCGATCAGCTTTTTAGATTTTGCAGGTGGAAGTGGAATGAAGTGACCAGCAACCTTTAATACTGCTGTATCATCGACAACTTCTACGATTGCATCTAAGAAGTTCATCTGTGGAGATCCCATGAATCCTGCAACGAACAGGTTCTGTGGCTTCTCATATAAGTTCTGAGGTGTATCTACCTGCTGGATGATACCATCCTTCATAACTACGATTCTTGTACCAAGTGTCATAGCCTCTGTCTGGTCATGTGTTACGTAGATGATAGTTGTCTGGAGTCTCTGATGAAGCTTTGAGATCTCAACACGCATCTGTACACGAAGCTTAGCGTCAAGGTTTGAAAGAGGCTCGTCCATAAGGAATACCTTTGGCTCACGGACAATTGCACGTCCCATAGCAACTCGCTGTCTCTGTCCACCTGATAAAGCCTTTGGCTTTCTGTCAAGAAGATGCTCGATATCAAGAATCTTAGCTGCCTCATGTACAGCCTTGTCGATCTTCTCCTTTGGAACCTTTCTTAACTTAAGTCCAAATGCCATGTTATCATATACTGACATATGTGGGTACAGAGCGTAGTTCTGGAATACCATCGCAATATCTCTGTCCTTTGGCTCTACATCGTTTACGAGCTTGTCGCCGATCCATAACTCACCTGAGCTGATATCCTCAAGTCCTGCTATCATTCTAAGAGTTGTTGACTTTCCACATCCTGATGGTCCAACAAAGATGATGAACTCCTTGTCTTCGATCTCAAGGTTGAAGTCCTTAACTGCGTTGAATCCGTTAGGATATACCTTGTAAATGTTCTTAAGTGATAAACTTGCCATTTGAAATTACCTCCGTAGTGTATATAATCTTGTTTTTGTTCACCCTAAAAACTATTGTTATTCTACATCATTGGCATTTTTCATTCTATATGATTATTGCTCAAAAAAATTTTTAAACTTTTGTCTAAATTGTATACGTGCACAAATTTTGCAACATTTTGACGATTTTCGAACCGTTTTCCCTTGGTTTAAACTTCCTTTTTTGTGAAACCTTCACCATACCCATTTATGTCAATAGGGTTTTTCGTCACGTTTTCGGTATATTTTATTACTTTTGCCTATTGTTTTTACTCATATATATACTTGACAAACCAGAAAAATGTAGAACAGCCGGCAAAATCTGTAACATTTTGTACTACAGTAAAAAAACTCTGCTGATATCGGCGTTTTCCATTCAGATATCAGCAGAGTTTTCTATATATTTTCTACATATTCTTCTATATCTAGTTGTTGGCTGCGTTGTCCACACCTATTACTACGACAATGTCTGCACCTGAAATGTCAACATCTGAAGCAACAGATGAGTCAATATCTGATCTGTCAGCCGTTGCCGCTCCACCCAGAAGGCTTACAAGTCCGCTCACATCATATGAATCTGATGTGTAGATAACTGTTGTTGACTGATCTCCGTTGTCATATGTTCCTATATCTACTGATGTGTATCCATCCGCTGTGAGTGTTGTCTGCCATGTAGCTGCCACACCTGACACGCCTGATGCGTTGAGCACTACTACTTTTGCATTCTTGCCATTTCCTGCATTTGCATCCTCTGTTGAAGCGTCCTGTGAGCTGTCATCCGCTGATGTGTCTGAGCTGTCTGCAGCATCGCCTGAACCTCCAAATGTAGGATCTGACGGATCTGACTCCTCAGTCACGATGCTTGTCTTATTGCCCGTGTCCGATGCGTCTGATTTCTTGCTCTTGCTGACGGTTCGTGCAAGCAGTACGAGCATGACAACTATAGCCACTGCAAGTATGATAACCGCTGCTCTGAGCATTGTATCTAAGAATAATTTCATTACTTTCTTACCCATTATATAGCCTCCATCTCAATATAAATGTATATTCTCATTTGTTAACAAAAACAACTAGAGTATACCAAAGTGCTTTTTTATTTTCAACATTTAATTCGCATGATATACTAGAATTAAATTTTTGTTCACAAATAGCGGAGGTACAGATTTGAAAACAGCGATAATAATTGGCGCCTCGACAGGCATCGGAAGAGCGACAGCACTGGCGCTTTCAAGCAAATATAACAGCATATCTATCACTTCATTCAAACACAAAGAAGAGCTTCTCTCTCTGAGAGACGAACTTATGGCAAAAGGCTGCATCTGTTACTGTGAGACCGGAGACGCCGGGGATATGGAATTTATGGAGAAGTTTATACAAAATACCATATATCATCTCGGCAGCGACATCGATCTCCTCATCAACAATGCCGGCATATCTTATGTGGGGCTTATAAACGATATGACCGCACAGGATTTTGACAGAACCATGAAGTCAAATGTATACTCGGTTTTCAATAGCTGCCGACTCGTGGTTCCTCACATGATCCAGCACCACAAAGGACACATAATCAATATCTCATCCGTGTGGGGAAATGTCGGTGCGTCGTGTGAGGTCGCATATTCAGCCTCCAAGGGTGCTGTAAATTCCTTCTCAAAGGCTCTTGGAAAGGAGCTTGCTCCAAGCGGTATAACCGTCAACGCCATAGCATTTGGCGCAATTGACACCTCCATGAACGGTCATCTGTCACCGGAGGAACGCCAGATGCTGGAGGATGAAATACCTGCAGGAAGAATGGCCATACCTTCTGAAGCGGCAGATTTCATTGTGCACATTGCCGAGTGTGGAGAATACCTGAATGGTCAGGTGATCACATTTGATGGCGCATGGCAATAGGTGCTTTTCATCAAATTTTACAACAGTATAGGCAATTTCGTCCAAATTTCTATTGCTTAATTGTATATATTGCATTAGAATATTTTATATATGTTATAGAATCGGGGTTATAAAATGGGATTTGGATTTGGGAAAAAGAAGAAAAATATTTCATCGGACACAGCTCCCGCCGCCGCAGATATCAAGACTACTCTTGACGAGGACGGCAATGTGGAGATTGTTTCCAAAAACTTCAAGATGAAGCCGACACAAAAGCTGGAGGAGCAACCATCCAGTGAAGGGGACACTTGGATCTGCTGGGGATGCGGACAGCCTACGGATCAGGATATCTGTCCTGTCTGCGGTAAGAAACGCACAAAGTAACAACACACACAAGGGGCTGTGAAAAAACTCGATTGAGTTTTTTCGCAGCCCTTTTTTACTTTATTGCAATGCGGTCACTGCGCATCGCTTACATTTATTTTCTCTACACTCTGCTAAAATGTGATTCCAAGAGCATTTATTATGAGTCCCCACGCAAGTCCTGCAGCATACAACACCACTGCTATCCTTATATTCTCCGCAGGTCTATGCCTGTTCATCCTAAAGAGCACCACAATGCCTACTCCTGCACTCACCAGAAGTCCTGACATCATAGCACCCGCGCTGAGTATTCCCTGAAGATACAGCTCGGTTATTATGACTGATGCCGCACAGTTAGGAATAAGACCCACCAACGCTGCTGCCGCCTCTCCAAGCACAGGCACATCATTGAATATGCGGGCTATGGATTCCTCTCCTACAGCCTCTATGATCACATTTATCACAAGTGAGAATATAAATATAAATATCGCAATCTTTGCAGTGTGCACCAGAGCAGATCTGAATATTCCACCCTCGCAGTCGCAGTGTTCCTGTTCGCACACCTCATGGATATTCTTCTCTCCCAAATGTCCGTGGTCGTGACTGTGCTCATGGACATAGTCATGCACATGTCCCTTTCCTTTCTTCTCAGCAGCATCCTTATACACTATATTCTGTGTGTGTATGGAGCTTTCTGCCGCTTTTGCAGTGTCACTGTGCACATGTCCGCCATGGTGTTCGTGTTCATCATGTCCGCCATGTCTGTGGACTGGATCTATCTTCTTTACCTGGACCGGCTTTCTCAGTCTGTCCAGCACAAATCCTACTATATAGCCTGTTATTACGGCTATGACCGCCTTTGTCGCAAGGATCTTCACTATTGTCCCCGCGCTTATCGCGTCATTTGACAGCATGATCGGCAGCATCTCGTCCGAGGTTGACATGAACACGGCTATGAGCACGCCCGCCCCTATCACGCCTCCGCTGTACAGGTTGGATGCCATAAGTGAAAATCCGCACTGTGGCACTATTCCCAGCACTCCGCCAATCAATGGCCCAAGCTTCTCTGCCTTTCCAAGCACATGTGCCTGTCGGCCTGCAGTTTTTCTCTCAAGCCACTCCATGACCACATAGGTGATGAGCAGAAACGGGATGAGCTTCACCGTATCAAACAGTGCATCCTTAAATGAATCTATAAGCAATTCCTTCATATTATAAAACACTCCTTCTCAGATCAGCACTCGTAGATATTGTACCCACAATTGTCCTGACTGAATCCAAAATACTCCTCGTTGGTCATATCCATGAAATAGCTGCATATCACCCTGCATATTCCGTTATGGCAGACAAACAGTACCGACGAATCCGGATAGGTCTCGCGGGTTTCAATTATAAGATCGTACGTTCTCCTGGCAATATCCATCATGGATTCTCCACCAGGATATCTGTATGCGAACATTCTTTTATTGTTCAGGAAATCCCTGTCGTCCCTCTGGACACCCTCATACACACCGTAATCCTGTTCTATAAGCCTTTCATCCGTAAGTACCGGCAAATGCTTTCTCTCCGCCACCGCTCGTGCTGTCTCCTGTGCCCTGGAGAGCGGCGATGCTATTATCACGTCAATAGAGCAGCTATCCAATCTCTCTGCAAGGAGCTGTGCCTGCTGAAGTCCTTTATCTGTAAGAGGGGAATCTGTCCTGCCACAGACCTTATTAAGTCTGTTCCATTCCGTCTCTCCGTGTCTTGCAACATATAACTTCATATGTTTTCTCCTTCCAGTCATATTGAATATCTGCTCTTTCTCCCAACTGTGTATTAACTACAAAAATCTCATGTCTTTATAATATTAAGCATTTTTGCAAATTAATCAACTGTTTTCGGCTATTAAAGCGTCTGGAATTATCTTCTATATGCTCATGCTGTCTGAGCTCGAACTATTGTCTTTGTTCTGTGAACTGCCATTTGCGCTGTCATTCTGCCCATTATCTGAATCACCATCCGGTCTCTGCATATTTCCATCATCTGAATTGCCACCTGGTCTCTGCATATTTCCATCATCTGAGTTGCCGCCCGGTCTCTGCATTCCGCCATTATCTAAATTGCCGCCCGGTCTCTGCATTCCGCCTGAGCCCTCGCTGTATGTAATATCATCCAGTGTAAATGTACTGCTCTGGTCACCGACAGTCAAAGTGTAGTTATCCCCCTGTTTCATGTCTGATGTGCTGATAACAACCGAGTTAAATTTCTTATCCACCTTATAGCTGAGCACCTCCTTGCCATCTGAATCAGTAAGTGTGATCGTTTCGCCGGCGTCAACCCACTCATCAAAGTTAACAAGAGCCGAGCACTGTGTGGACTCATCTCCAAATCCCTGAGCCATACCGGAACCACCCACAGCTACGATCTCGCCGCCTGTTATCGCAGCACAGATTCCGTAGTCCATCGCGCCATTGCCATTGTCAGAAGGACCAAGTACATACACGCTGCCTCCTGTAATTCCAATGTAGCCATTGGAATCTATTCCATCACCGTTGGCATTTATATTTATCGTTCCTCCTGTTATAAGAATATATGCATCATTGTCGGCATCCATGTCCACTCCGCCCATACCTGGGCCGCCTCCAAAACCATCATGGTTGTCTCCCGAGCCTGAGCTGCCTCCAGCTGCATTGAAGCCGTCATCACTGGATATCACATCTATATCACCGCCAGTCACAAGGATCTTATCCCCCTCTACCCCCTCACAACTCTTAGATACATCTATATCTCCACCAGTTATTATCAGAAGTCCCTCCGCACGGATCGCGTCATCGCCAACCGATATGTTGATATCTCCGCCTTCTATATATACATATCCATCCTGCTGGTCGTCATTTCCCGCATGTATACCATCCTCATCACAACTCAGGTTAAATGTTCCATCCGCAATTCTCACGCTATCCTTGCCGTTCAGGCAGTGATCCTGACTGTATATGGTATAAGTGCCGCCTGTAACCACCAGGTCATCCTTGGACACGATTCCATGTCCCGTGTTATCCTTGACCGTCAGGCTTCCAGTGCCATTAAGTGTGAGATCACATTTGGCAAATATCACAGCGTCCACATTATTGTCATCCGTCTGGACGTAGTCTCCGGATACCGTAAGACTGTTCCCTGCCCCTTCCGCCAACGTAACAAATACCTTGTCAGCGTTCTTTGCATATATAGCCGCATAGTCCGCAGCCGTGATCGATACTCCGTCAAGTACAAGTTGAACCTTATCGTCATCGCCCGCATCCACCACGATGGTGCCGTCTGTGAATGTCCCTGACAGAACGTATACACCGGCCGCTTTGATCGTCACCACTCCATCCTCGATCTGAACATTTGAACTATTACATGCGGCTGTCTTTCCCGATAATGTTATCTTTACAGCATCGCTCTCATCATAGTTTCCCGCCAGATCCCACTTCGTGAACATATCTGTTATATCTATAGCCGCATCGCTCATGGCTTCATCTATAGCCGCCTGCATTTCCTCCACAGTCATCTCTGTCTTTACACTGGTATTCTCTGCATCCGCACTGCCATTTGGGCTTTCTTTATCAGCGTCCGTCTCTGTGCTCACATCACTTGTCACCTCAGTATCAGAAGTCGAGCTTGTGCTCTGGCTGGTTGAACATCCGACAAGCATTGCCATGCACATGGCCGCTGTCAACCCTATAGCCAGACATTTGCGGATTTCCGCTCTATGTCTCATATATTTATTCTTCCTCATACGATCATCTCCTTACTAAGTATCTGCCTTATCAACTGACTTCTACAATGTCATGTCCCCCGAATCCACCTGTGCCAGCATGATCTCAAGGTTGCCATTTCTCACTCTGAGCTTATCTATCATATCCTTCTGATTTGTGTGCTTCTTAAGCTTCACCACATATGTAAGCTTGAACAGGCTTCCCATGTTGGTCGTCTTCACATTTATCAGTCTGTAACTGTCTGTACAGTCGGCAAGTATCTCATCAAATGCCTCTGTATAGTCGAGATTTTCAGGCACGGTGATCTTCAGGGCTCTCTCTTCATCCCTTCCGCCGCCAAATCCAGTAAGGCTGCAAATGAACATCGCTCCGCCTAGTATGGCGGCAAATAATACTGCATATCCTATAAATCCCATTCCGGTCACAAGTCCTGCTCCCATCGCAAGGAATATGGCGCATATCTCCTTTGCCGAACCTGGAACCGATCTGAACCTTACAAGGCTGAATGCACCTGCCACAGCAACACCCGCGCCAACATTGCCATTTACCATCATGATCACCACGCACACAACCGCAGGTATAAGTGCCAATGTCACCAAAAAGCTCTGTGTATATTTACTCCTAAACGCGTACACCCCTGCAAGGAATACGCCTATCACAAGAGATACCGCTATGCAGATCAGAAACTCCTGCACCGTTATCGTTGTCGCCGTTCCAAATATACTGTCAAATAATCCTGTCATCTTCTATCTCCTCCTGTCTATGTTTGCCACTTTATCATTTACATAATTCGTCTTTTTTAGTTTCTGTCTTTAAATGTATATGATCCACTTATGTCAGCCTACCATCTGTTTATACGCCTCTCCATACTTTGAAAATGACGTCTTGTATGCTCCATACTTTGTCAGCAGATGTGACAGCCACAGCGGGAACCCACCTGCCATCTTGATCTCCATCAACACCTTATATTCTGGTATGACCTTGTGCCCATATGGTTCTTTCTGAAGTGTCAGATCATCATTCTGCCACAGTATATTGTAATCAAACGTGATCCTGAGCTCCGGATCATCTATCCCTTTGTAGGAATCTCTCTCATACGAGAGAACCACCGCAGGCTCCAGATCTTTGTATACCTGCATGAAATAATCGATCTCTCTGCCGATCTGACAATCCTTGTGCAGCGGCTGGCCGCCCACCAGATAATCCATAGCCTCCTGTTCAGGCACCTCCAGTCTTCTTTTGTACACAACAGATTTGTATTTCTTCTTGAGCTCAATAAAAACCTCTGAATCGTCATCCGGGACTCCATAGCTTCTGAGCCTGAGCTTTTCTTTGTAAACCGGCCTTTCTATGGAGTCTCTGATGAGCCTGTGGGAAGGAGTGTCGAAATATATGTTAATGATCTGGCTATGTGCAAACCTGTCCGGTTGCATATACCTTATCATTTCGCTCATTATCTGCTCGTACTGTTCTCTATCTAACATGTACTTAAGTTCATATCTTTTAAACGTGTTGTCTGCCATAAGCATCATCCTTTCTTTACCTTATTCCCTCTTGATGATGCTATAATAGCCTGTAAAACTTAAACGAACTTTAAATATAAAAAATTGTCTTCGGTGACTCCTGTTGGTGTGTATTCTCTACGTTGTATATCCAATCGGTAGTGCCGGCGACCGAACTTTGACGCTTCTGTGCCGCCGCAGAGAGCTAGGCGCCCTTATCGTGCTTGGCGCGGCGTGCACGATGGAAGCAAAGTCAAAGTGAGGGTAGACAAACGTGATTGGATATACAATATAGAGATTACACCAACAGGAGTCACCGAAGACAACCGCAACGCAAAAACGCCCATCTGTGGATCACTCCACAGATGGACGTCTATAGTCTTATATTATAATCTTATGTCTAGTTGATTTGAAGATAAGGCTCCCGCCAAATGCTTAGGATTAGCAAACGCCCTGAGCAAGCATAGCGTCAACAACCTTCTCGAAGCCGGCGATGTTAGCACCTGCAACATAGTCTGCGTTTCCGCCAACTGTCATGTTGTATCTCTTTGCTGCATCTGAGATGTTAGCGTAGATTGTCTCCATGATTCCCTTGAGCTTGCCATCAACTTCCTCGAATGTCCATGAAAGTCTCTCGCTGTTCTGGCTCATCTCAAGAGCTGATGTAGCAACACCACCTGCATTTGCAGCCTTACCACCAACGAAGAGAACACCATTCTCCTGAAGGTACTTAGTAGCCTCAAGAGTTGTAGGCATGTTAGCGCCCTCTGTTACTGAGATAACGCCGTTTGCAACAAGCATCTTAGCATCGTCAAGGTTAAGCTCGTTCTGTGTAGCACATGGAAGAGCAAGGTCACACTTGATTGACCATACGCCGTGATCATTTGCATCCTTCTTTACATGGTACTCAGCTGATGGTCTAGCAGCAGCATAAGCATCAAGACGTGCTCTCTTAACTTCCTTAACTTCCTTAAGAAGTGCAACATCGATTCCTTCTGGATCGTAGATCCAACCTGTAGAATCTGAACATGTAACACACTTAGCACCTAACTGATGTGCCTTCTGGATTGCGTAGATTGCAACATTACCAGCACCTGATACTGCACAAGTCTTGCCTGCGATATCAATGTCATGATCCTTTAACAGTGCGTTTGTAAGGTAAAGCAGTCCGTAACCAGTAGCCTCTGTACGAGCAAGTGATCCACCATATGTAAGTCCCTTACCTGTGAGAACTCCCTCGTATGAGTCGCGAACGCGTTTGTACTGTCCGAACAGATAACCGATCTCACGTCCGCCGACACCGATGTCACCAGCCGGAACATCTGTATCTGCGCCGATATATTTGCAAAGCTCTGTCATAAAGCTCTGGCAGAATGCCATGATCTCTCTGTCTGACTTACCCTTAGGGTCGAAGTCTGAACCACCCTTACCACCACCGATTGGAAGTGTTGTAAGTGAGTTCTTGAAAACCTGCTCGAAACCAAGGAACTTAATGATACCAAGGTTTACTGATGGGTGAAGTCTGAGACCTCCCTTGTATGGTCCAATGGCATTGTTGAACTGTACACGGAAACCTCTGTTGACCTGTACCTGTCCGTTGTCATCTACCCATGGTACTCTGAACATGAGCTGTCTATCTGGCTCTGTGATTCTCTCGAGGATAGCATTCTTTCTGTAAAGCTCCTCATTTGCCTCGATGCAAGGTCTGAGTGAATCAAGAACCTCTGTTACTGCCTGTAAGAACTCAGGCTGATCTGCATTCTTCTTCTGTACTATCTCGAGTACTTCATCAACATATGACATAGTAAAAATCCTCCTAAACTGATTATATATCGTGACCTGTTAATTATTTTCTGACCACGCTCCCTATTATAGTATAGGAAATTAAGATTGTAAAGAAAAAACTTGTGAAATCTAAGTATTTTTTTGTTTTTGCTTAATTTTCCCCTGTTTTTATCAATTAAGCTTATTATTTATAAACATTCTTCTTGTTTTGGGGTATTTCCCGCTGAGTTAAACGTCTAAAGTCTTTTCGACACAGTTTTCACTTTTTACTTCTTCTCCTCATCGTGGTGAAGATCATTCTTCCAGTATCTGCATCTGTGCTTTACATTTGTGGAGAATACGATCTGAGTCTTTGTCTTGCCAAATCTCTGAAGTTCACCAACAAAATGATCGAGATCTGCTGTTGTCTTGAAACGTACCTCAATGAGCATTGAGTAATCTCCTGTCACACAGTTGCACTCCACAACATTTAACACGCTGTCTATATATGGATAGAACTCAGCCTTCTGCTCAGGTGAAACCTCCAGATTGATAAATGCCTTGATATAATGACCCATAGCCTCCGGGTTGAGCTTGGTCGTAAATCCCTCAAGCACGCCCTCGGCAAGCATCCTGTCTATTCTTGTTCCAACTGCTGTAGGTGACATGGACACCTCAGCGCCTATATCCTTGAGTGATACACGTGCATTGTCCTGAAGCATGGCAAGTATCTTCTCATCCACCTCATCCAGTCTGTAGTATATCAGTTCTTTCTTTTCCATAAGATGTCTTCTCCTTCTCACTTTCTAAGGCAATTACAATATTATCCTACATAACCGCAATTGTCCTTTTCCCTATTCAAGCACCTTATCTCGTGGTGCAACTTGTGTTTCACAATCATATTAGCATATTTACTTAAGATTATAAATGTGTAGTGTCATTATATACCCTGCTCTGCGCAAATTACAACCTGATTTTTATGTATATTTACCGTTATACTCAACCTGGATTTTTACCCATAAGTTTTCGTCATTTTACGATATAATTATCCTCAAGCCAGTGCGCCACCCCATCCTCATCATTTGATGATATAACCGATGTGGCATACCTTTTTAGCTGTTCATCAGCATTTTGCACTGCGTAGCTTTCGTCAGCAAGTTCAAACATATCTATATCATTCCTGCCATCTCCAAAGGCAACCACCCTGTCGCATTCCAGAAGTTTCTGCAACTGTTTTATTGCATTTGCCTTAGATGCTGCAAACGGCATGATCTCCAGCCATTGTTCATCTGTATAAATGTCTTTCTGATATACACAGTGAAATTTATCCTTATACTTATCGTACAACGATTTTAATTTTTCCGGACTGTCAATGCAGGTTATGTAGAAAATATCTCCCACTTTCAAGTTCTCTGCTGACTTTACGATATTTGTCCTGACATCCCCCTGCCTGCTGAGCAGGAATTTCTTCATACCATCTGTGCACAGCTCCGGAACATACGAAAATTTCTCCTTGCCATCTATCCGCGCATACACTATCGGAAATATCTGATTACCGAACAGATCGTCAAGCACTGATCCTACCGATTCATCAAAGTAATTTGCAGCAAGGACTTCACCGGTAACATTGTCTACGATAAACGCCCCATTGTATACGATCAGTGGAATTTCTGCCCGCAGTCCGCTTGTCACCTTCTTAGCTGTGATAAGGGAGCGCGCCGTGGCATAAGAGAATATCATTCCTCTATCTGTCAGATTATTGATTACACTGTTTGTATACTCGGATGTGGTCTCATCGCTGCGAAGAAGCGTACCGTCCAGATCTGATACATATAAAGTTTTCATGTTGTCACCCACCTATCACAATTTTTCTGCAATACTTACTATATTTCTACAACTCACACATTTTCATACAACGTGCATTATTTCTTATAATGCTTTCGTTTTCCCACAATTCACTCGATTTCCTACTACCCACTAGATTTTCAATTTTCTACTACATACTAGTTTCCATAACACTCTATCTTCTGTACAGGATTTCCACATCGCCGTCCACGAATCCAGCGGCAACAGCCTCGTACTTCTTAAGTTTCTCAGCATATTTTCCTTCTGTGAGATACTTTCTGATCATCTCACAGGAAATATCAAGTATCTTCTCCCAGCCTACACCCTGCTGCCATTCGTACAGATCTTCCCCTGTCGTGAACTCCTCGTAACAATTCCAGTCCTCGTCCTCCTCGTCAAAATAAGTTGAACTTATCAACTGGATCGACCAATGCAAATCCACCTCTTCATATATATTGAAATTGATCGCCACTCCCGGCAGCGGCATATTCTCGTCCAATATCCGGTCTAACCATTTTGCAAATTCATCGTACATATCGTTTCCCCCTGTTCGTCACGTTTTTTCCTACAAGTCTTTACTGTTATTTCTATGTTCAACCTTCTAATCCTTCTCATATATAAATATCGTATCTCCTATGGTGCATTTCAGATATTTTCCATCTATCGTGCCCGTTGAAAAGCTAAGAGTATCCGTCATCTTAAAGTTGTACTGATTATCCCCCGTCTGTTCCACCTGCAGATTGATAGTCTTATCCCCCATCGCCTTACCGGAATAGTAAAATGTTGCAGTATCACCACTTATTTCATAGATCTCTTTTGTGTCCTCACCCTTGACCTTATACGTCTTGCCATCTGATGTCTCACTTTTTACAAGCACCCATTTTCCATCCAGCGTCTCAGTCTTACCACACGCTGTAAACGCAAACACACATACCACTACCAGTATCACTGATATCATTTTCTTTATATTCCCCAATTTATTTCCTCCCTTTTGAATATCTGTCATCTAAGTTATTTTATCAAAAAAGGCTGATGTAAAGTATTCCCTATACACATCAGCCTCGTTTTATGACTCTATATGATTATTACTTGTTGTTCTTGATGTACTCATCAATTCCCTTTGCACCAGCTCTGCCAGCTTCCATTGCAAGGATAACTGTTGCAGCACCTGTTACGGCATCACCACCGGCATATACGCCTTCCTTGGTCGTCTGTCCGTTTGACTCTTCTGCAACGATACACTTCCACTTGTTTGTCTCAAGTCCCTCTGTTGTCGATGAGATAAGTGGGTTTGGTGAAGTTCCAAGTGACATGATGACTGTGTCAACGTCCATTGTGAACTCTGAATCAGGAATCTCAACAGGTCTTCTTCTGCCTGATGCATCAGGCTCGCCGAGCTCCATCTTCACACACTTCATACCGCATACCCAGCCGTTCTCATCCTCAAGGATCTCTGTTGGGTTTGTGAGGAGATCAAATATGATTCCCTCTTCCTTAGCGTGGTGAACTTCCTCAACTCTGGCTGGGAGCTCCTCCTCTGAACGTCTGTATACGATATGTGTCTCAGCGCCAAGTCTGAGTGCTGTTCTTGCTGCATCCATAGCAACATTTCCACCGCCGACTACGGCAACCTTCTTGCCTCTCATGATAGGTGTATTTGAATTCTCGTCAAATGCCTTCATAAGGTTGCTTCTTGTGAGGTACTCATTTGCGGAGAATACGCCGTTGGCATTCTCACCCGGGATACCCATGAACTTAGGAAGTCCTGCGCCTGATCCGATGAACACTGCGTCAAAGCCCTCATCCTCAAGGAGTGAGTCGATGGTAACTGACTTTCCTACTACTACATTTGTCTCTATCTTGACACCAAGTGACTTGATGTTCTCGATCTCCTTGGCAACTACCTTCTCCTTTGGAAGACGGAACTCTGGGATTCCGTATACGAGAACTCCGCCTGGCTGGTGAAGTGCCTCGAATATAGTTACATCGTAACCCATCTTTGCAAGATCTCCGGCTGCTGTCACACCTGAAGGGCCTGATCCGATGACTGCCACCTTGTGACCGTTCATCTCCTTTGCAGGCTCTGGCTTGATTCCGTTCTCACGAGCCCAGTCAGCAACAAATCTCTCAAGCTTACCGATGGATATCGCCTCGCCCTTGATTCCTCTGATACACTTCTGCTCACACTGTGTCTCCTGTGGGCATACACGTCCACATACAGCAGGAAGTGCTGATGACTCGCTGATGATCTTGAACGCCTCAGCGAAGTTGCCCTCCTTGACCTGAGCTATAAATCCAGGGATATTGATAGATACAGGACAGCCATTCATGCATGGGGCATTCTTGCATCCTATACATCTTGAAGCCTCAGCCATAGCCTCCTCTTCATTATATCCGTAACAAACCTCTTCAAAATTCTTTGCACGTACCTGTGGCTCCTGCTCGCGAACCGGCACTCTCTTCCAAACATCTACTTCTATAGCCATTACTTGTCACCTCCACAGTTTCCACATCCGCCATGATGTGTATCGCCCTCTTTTGCTGCAAGGAATGCTCTGCCCTCTACAGTCTTGTAGAGCTGCTGACGCTGCATAGCCTCCTCAAAGTTCACCTTGTGTCCGTCGAACTCTGGTCCGTCTACACATGCGAACTTGACCTCTCCACCTACTGTTACACGGCAGGCACCACACATACCTGTTCCGTCTACCATGATAGGGTTAAGGCTGACAACTGTAGGAATCTCAAGCTCCTTTGTGAGCTTACATACAAACTTCATCATGATCATAGGTCCGATAGCAACACATACATCATACTTGTTGCCAGCGTCTACAAGCTTCTGGATCTCATTGGTAACGACACCCTTGCTTCCATATGAACCGTCATCTGTTGTGATATACAGGTTGCCGGCTACCTTCTTCATCTTATCCTCAAGAATGATGAGTGACTTGTTTCTTCCTCCGACGATGACATCAGCATCGATACCCTGCTCGTGGAGCCACTTTACCTGTGGGTATACAGGCGCTGTTCCAACACCACCTGCAACGAACAGAATCTTCTTTTTCTTGAGTTCTTCTATATCCTCCTTACAGAACTCTGATGGACATCCAAGTGGTCCAACGAAATCCGCAAATGAATCTCCAACCTTCTTATTCTTCATCATCTCTGTAGCAGCTCCAACTACCTGGAATACTATAGTGATGGTTCCGTCCTCTCTTGAGTAATCACAGATAGTGAGAGGGATTCTCTCTCCATCCTCTGAACCTCTGACAATTACAAACTGTCCCGGAAGACATTTATTTGCAACTCGTGGTGCAACCACGTCCATGAGGTATATGGTCTCTGTCAACTGTTCAACCTTAGTAATCTTATACACTCTGTGCTCCGTCCTTTCCGACAGCCAAATCTGACTGTTATGATCATTTTATTCTGTAAATGGGTGCAAATGCCCCCTATTTATACACGTACGTACTTAATTTAGCAAAAAATATCAACAAAATCAAGGTATATGTAAAAATAGCACTGTTTTAAAAATGATCCTCAGGTGCAAAAAATCCCGCCAAAAGAGAAAATTTTCTCTCTGGCAGGGACTATTATATCTTACTTTATATTACTGTCTCTTTCTCTTCGCCTTGGCCTTGAGTGCTTCCTCTTTCCTTCTCTCGTTTTCCTGAATTATAAGCTTCTTCATTCCCTCCAGCTTTTTCTGGTTCAGCCTTATCTGCTCAAGCTCGCTCTCCGCTGCCTGCTGTGCCTCTTTGCTCTGGAAGGTGACAAACTTGTCAAATGCTCCCGGATAGGCAAATGTCTTTTCTACATTATTATAAGAAAATACAATTCTTATATGGCTTCCATCACATTCCATCACACTGCCTTCACCAAACTTCACATGGTTTACTTTTTCATTCTCAAACATTATTACATCCTCCTATCCATATTATTTCCATCTACAATACAAATGAAACAGACGCACTAAAATTGCTATATGATACGCCTGCCTGTTTCGATTCGCAAGGCTTACTCTGATCACCAAATGTTCTTCCTGCTACTAAATATACTGTAACAAAAAAATCGGCACTTTTTCCAGTTAAAAATGCCGACTTTTTTATTTTCGTGAAAATAGTCACTACGAGTCATGGTTTTTGTTCATTATTGTTTTCTCAAACACATGAAACATACAAAAATGTGCTCATATTTTTACCAAGCCATATTGTGCACTTTTAATCTATCTTACATTTGCTTTGAGAAGTTCCGCAACCTCCGTCTCTGTTGCAAGTGAGAGTGCCTTTGCTGCCAACTCATCTGCTTCAGCCTTCGACCACTTGGCTATCGTTCCTCTTGTCGCAAGGACTGAAGTGGCACTGACTGAAAACTCTCCCAGTCCAAATGATATGAGGAGAGGTATGAGCAACGGATCTGCTGCCGCCTCACCGCACATGCCTACCATGATGCCCACTGCATTTGCCGCCTCAATGATATTCTTCATGGAACGGAGGACTGCAGGATTGTAGGATGAGTACAGATAAGCAACCTTAGCGTTGCCTCTGTCAACCGCCATAGTGTACTGCGTCAGGTCATTTGTGCCTATGCTGAAGAAGTCTGCCTCCTTTGCGAGCAGGTCTGCTATGAGACTTGCCGCAGGAGTCTCTATCATTGCACCGACCTGGATATCCTTGTTGTATGCTATATTCTCAGCGTCAAGCTCCGCCATGAGTTCCTTAACAAGAGCCTTCACACTTCTGATCTCATCAACACATGTGACAAGCGGTACCATAATCTTGATATCGCCAAATGCACTCGCACGGAGAAGTGCCCTCAGCTGTACTCTGTATGAATCTTTATTCTGCAGACAATATCTCACTGCTCTGAAACCTAAGAACGGATTGTCCTCTTTCTCAAGTCCAAGGTATGGGATATCCTTGTCACCGCCCACATCAAGGGTTCTGATGATAACCTCTCTGCCCTCCATGTTCTCAGCAGCCGCCTTGTACGCCTGGAACTGCTCTTCCTCAGATGGGAGCTCCGATGCGCCCATGAACAGAAACTCTGTTCTGAAAAGGCCAACGCCCTCTCCGTCACATGCAGCAACCTGCTTTGCATCCTCCGGATTACCAATATTGCCATACAAATGTACCTTTACACCGTCAGCTGTAACTGTATCTTTGCCTCTATATACCTCAAGGAGAGCCTTGTCGCTAAGATATTTCTCTCTCTTTGCCTGATATTCGTCTATCTCTTCCTGTGACGGATCAAGTATGCAGATTCCATCGCATCCGTCAACTACTGCTGTCATACCATCTGAAACCTTGTCCACTATTCCGTCCACGCTGAGTACCGCCGGTATCTCCAGCGCCCTCGCAAGAATAGCAGAGTGGGATGTCTTGCCTCCAACCGCAGTGATGATTCCTGCCACATTCTCCTTGACGATTCCCGCTGTCATGGATGGGGTGAGATCCTCAGCCACAAGAATCGTTCCGGCTGGAACCTCTGATATGTTCACGTCCGGCGTGCCAGTAAGTATCTTGAGCATTCTCACCTTGATGTCGCCGATATCCGTTGCTCTCTGTCTTGTGAGCTCATCATCCGCCATCTGGAACATTCCTGCAAACATGTCACATGTACTCTCAAATGCCGCCTCTGCACAGGTTCCGCTCATGATGGCACCTTTTGTTATCTCATCCATCCCCGGATCTGTGAGGAGAAGTATGTGTCCTTCAAGTATCTCGGCATTGTGCTCTCCGACACTCTCCTTCATAGCCTCTGCCATGGCATGAGTCTTCTCTGTAAATGCTGCAACTGCATCGTCATATCTCTTGATCTCTGCATCTGTATCTGTGATCGTTCTGTTCTCATATTCCGGCTTTGCGTCAGATATGATCACAACCTTTCCAACGCCGTAGCCGGCTGAACCCGCGATTCCTTTTTTCATAAGAAAACCTCCAATTATTTTATATACAACAAATGGTACTCAATCTGAGTACCATTTGTCCGTAACATTTACTGAAGTCTGATATCAGATTTCACTTATCATTTTCCTACTGCGACGTTAGAACATCTACTCGCTCTACTCGCCGAATCCTGACTCGATGAGCTCAACTGCCTTTGCAAGAGCCTCCTTCTCGTCTGCACCATCACACTCTACTGTAACCTCAGCACCACACTTGATGCATGCTGCGATGATCAGCATCACGCTCTTGGCATTGATCTTCTTGCCTGCTACGTCGAGAGTTACTGCGCATGAGAACTTTGTCATCTCCTTTGCAAACACTCCTGCTGGTCTCATATGAAGTCCCTGTTCATTTACTACTTTTACTGTCTGTGCTACCATAATTTCTTCTCCTTCTTTTACGGACGGACCACCGGTATTCATTATGAAGCTTTGGGCTAATGACACATCCTTTTCAGGGTCGCTCCCGCTTATTTCGACCTGCAGCGGTACTAAGGTGCCGCTTATCGCGCCACCTAAGGACCGGCGGTCTCAAATTCCCTTCAAAGGATGTGTCAGTATCCAGCAGCCAATCTATTCTGTGCGTGGTCCTGTCTCTTAATAAAATCTTATATTTGTGGAATTTCGTGAAATAATCCTGTTTCATTCTAACCATATGGTATCACAGCCAGATGACCTGCCATCTTTACTTGATCCATATTTTTATCAGATTTCTTTCGCAAACCCCAATTGTATAAATTATAACATTCTGTCGTTTTTTGTGCATTACTTTTGTGCATTTTTTACTCCTGCACGTTTCTCTTGATAAGACCGAGCATGATACATGTGATCACTGATCCAACAAGCCATGAGATAATATATGGTAACCAGTTGCCTACGGTTGCGAATACGAAAATTCCGCCGTGAGGTGCCATCAGTGTACATTTGAACGCTGCTGACATTCCACCTGCAACTGCTGCGCCTACGAGTGTACATGGTATTACGTGGAGTGGATCTGCTGCTGCAAATGGTATTGCGCCCTCTGTGATGAATCCACACGCCATTACGATGTTTGATACTGTTGAGTTTCTCTCTGCCTTTGTGAACTTCTTAGGGAAGAAGATGCATGCAAGGGCAATTCCGAGTGGAGGTACCATACCACCTATCATCACTGATGCCATTGAGATATAGCATGCCTGAACTGCCGGGTCTGAGAGCTGTGCGCCACCTGCTACAAGCTCTGACGCTGTTGCCAGAACCATTGTTCCGTATACGTAAGCTGCCTTGTTGATAGGACCGCCCATGTCTATCGCCATCATACCTCCGAGGATGATTCCAAGTGGGATGAGAAGGTTTTTATTTGCAAGGGCTGTCAGCATATCTGAAAGTCCTGTATTGATCAATCCAATAATCGGATTGAGTACAAATATCATAAGTACTGCAACTATAAACATACCAACAAGTGGATATATAAGTGTTGGCTTGATTCCCTCCAGCGACTTAGGGAATTTGGAGCAGATCTTTCTAAGAAGAAGAACCACATATCCTGCAAGGAAACCTGCTGCGATACCGCCGAGGAAGCCTGATACTGTGTTTCCGCCGCCTTCTGCGACGAAACCAAACTTTGATATAAATGACTGGAATCCGCCAAGGTTATCTCCTGCCCATACATAACCTGATAGTGCTGCATTACCGGAAGATGCCAGGATACCACCTAGGAAACCAACCGCAAGTCCCGGTCTGTCCGCTATGGACTCTGCTATAAATCCTGCAAGTACTGGAACCATCACGCCCATCGCCAGGCCACCGGCATACTTGAAGAATGCTGAGAGCGGCGTCATGGAACCGAAATTGGCACCACCTGTTGCACCATATCCGCAAAGTGTATCTATAAGGAATGCAAGAGCTGTGAGGATACCACCGCCGATTACGAATGGGAGCATGTGTGATACTCCGTTCATAAGATGCTTGTATATTCTGCTTCCTACACTGCCATTTGCACTGCTTGACTCTTTTCTGCCGCCCTCCTCGTGATGAACAGGAACCTGACCATCCACGATCTTCTGGATGAGCTCCTCAGGCTTGTGTATTCCATCTGCTACTCTTGTGAAAAGAACCGGCTTTCCATCAAATCTTGCTGTTTCAACATTCTTATCAGCCGCAACTATGATACCATCACAATTTGCGATCTCTTCATCAGTAAGAATATTTTTTGCTCCGCCTGAGCCATTTGTCTCAGCCTTTAAAGCATATCCCATCTTGGCGCCGGCCTTCTCAAGTGCCTCGGCTGCCATATATGTGTGAGCTATTCCTGTAGGACACGCTGTAACTGCAAGTACTCTGAACCCTTTCTTCTCAGGAGCCTTCTCAACCGTCTTTTCCTCAGTCTTCTCCGCTGTCTCCTCTGGGAACTTTGCGTTCTCGTATTTGTCAACGACTGCAAGGAATGCATCCTTGTCTGCTGCCTTCAGAAGCTCTGCTCTGAAGTCCTCATCCATGAGGAGCATAGACAGTCTTGAAAGTACCTCAAGATGTACATCTGATCCGCTCTCTGGTGCTGCGATCATGAAGAACAGGTTTGATGGCTGTCCGTCAAGTGAGTCGTAATCAACTCCATCTGGAACTGTCATAGCTGCAAGTCCAGGTCTCTTGACTGCCTTGTTCTTGGAGTGAGGGATCGCTATTCCTTCTCCTATAGCTGTTGAGCCCTCTTCCTCTCTCTTAAGTATTCCTTCTTTGTATGTTTTCTTGTCTGAGATGTTGCCTGCTGCATCGTGCAGGTTTACAAGGTAGTCGATCGCTGCATCCTTTGAATCTACCTTTACACCCAGAGCAATGCTTTCCTTTGATAAAAGCTCTGTGATTCTCATAAGCGTAACCTCCTCTTAAATAATCAGCCGCATCCACATATGCTGCTGTGCGATATCTGAATCTCCTAAGTATTCCCTCTCACGACGGAACACGTACGTTTTACTATAATTGCTTGTAGAGTTCTTCTACTTTGTCCGCTGTGGCAAGGCCTTCTGAAAATGCTGTGGCACTTCCGGTTGCTGTTCCTCTCTTCAGCGCTTCCATGTAATCGTGATCCTTCAGGTAGCTTGCTGTAAAACCTGCCACCATAGAATCACCTGCCCCTACTGAGTTCACAACTGTTCCCTTTGGAACTCCGATCTTGTGAACCTCTCCTGTCTCTGTGATAAGTATTGCTCCATCCCCTGCCATGGATATGAGTACATTTCTTGCACCCATGACCTGAAGCTTCTTCGCATACTCAACAATCTCGTCGTCTGTCTTTAAGACAACTCCGAACATCTCGCCAAGCTCATGGTTATTCGGCTTGATGAGGAATGGATGGAACTTCAATACATTGAGCAAAAGATCCTTTGTCGCATCCACCACGATGTCGATGTTCCTGTTCATAAGCTTCTCCATGATCTGCTCGTATATGTCAGATGGAAGTGATGCTGGTATGGTTCCCGCAAGTATCAGGCAATCTCCCGACTGGAGCTTGTCTAGCTTGTCAAACATCTGCTGAAGCTCATCTTTCTTAATGTCGGGTCCCTGTCCGTTGATCTCCGTCTCCTGTTCTGCCTTGATCTTGACGTTTATCCTGCTGAGACCATTCTTCAGCTGGATAAAATCTGTCCTAACTCCCATGGCCTTGACTCCGTCCTCAATCTCCTTACCGGTAAATCCGGCAACAAAACCGAGAGCTACGGAATCAACTCCTATGTTCTTAAGTACGGTTGAGACATTGATACCTTTGCCGCCATAGAATATGGCTTCTGACTTACTTCTGTTCACCATTCCAAGCTCAAGGCTGTCCATCTTGACAACATAATCGAGCGCCGGATTGAATGTCACCGTATAAATCATTATCTGAGTACCTCCTTTACAACTGTGGCGTCTATGTACTTATCATTTACAAGTCTGTCAGTGATAATACAGGCTTTTTCGATTGCCGCAAATGTCACTGCCGTCACCTTGTCGAACTTGCTGCTGTCGGCAAGGACTATGCTGGCATAAGATCTGTTCACCGCTTCCATCTTCACCATAGCCTCTTCCACATCGACCGTTGTGAATCCATAATCCATATGGATTCCATTTGTTCCAAGAAAGCACTTTGTGAAATTGAACTTTTTCATGGAATTGACCGCCTCGGCTCCGATGATTGCCTCTGTGATCGGCTTTACAAGTCCGCCTATCATATACGTTCTGAGGTTCTTCTTGAGAAGCCGCTTGGCATGTGCTATTCCATTGGTGACAAATGTAGCATTTGTTTCGCCGATATAGTCGATCATGAGAGCCGTGCTGGTTCCTGCATCTATAAATATGAAATCTTCATCATTGATCATAGTTGCCGCGTATTTTGCAATGGCACTTTTCTCTTCGACGTTGAGCTGTGCCTTGGCTGAAACCGGTGCCTCATTGGTGATATATTCATGCTCAATCGCCTTGGCACCACCATGGAATCTCTTGATCTTACCCATATCGTCCAGAGCTATCAAATCTCTTCTTATAGTAGATTCTGACGCTCCCGTGATCTCCGTGAACTCTGCAACTGTCATAGACTTTCTCTCTTTCAGTGCATCTAAAATCGCTGTGTATCTATCCTCGGTCATCATAATAATTGCCTCCTGCCTTTTAAGTATGTCTCCTGTATATGTGTTTTCGTGTTTGTGTATTTTCTTTTTTCGTGGCTTTTCAGAATGCATATATCTGCATCCGGTGCTTTTAACTTTTCTTTAGGATAACATATTTTTTGACTGTTTTCAATTATTTGTGATTGTTTCAAGGTGATTTTTACTTGATTTCAGTCACTTTCAATCAATCTATATGCATAATATCATCGTAAATGAAGATTGTCAATCATTATTCTGCATATTTTTGAAGATTTCTGAATTATTTTGATTGTTTTTGACTATTTGCAGGTTTGGTACTCGTTTTGCAGCTTCCAACACACAAAAATAAGACACAGACCAAATCTGATCCGTGCCTTACTCTGCGTTATCAATCTATGATTATTCTGCCACATCCGCAGGATTGACATGCACCATCACATGCTTTACCTTTGGAAAATTCTTCTCTATTCCCTCATGGACCTCTTCCGCTATCTCATGCGCATGTCTTAATGTATATGAACCGTTTACACCTATCTCCACATCTACATATATTTTGTTGCCAAATATCCTTGTGTGAAGAAGATCAACACTGAGAACTTCTTTCTGGGCGAGCACAAAATCCCTCATCTCTTTCTCTGTCTCTTCATCGCATGAGTGATCCACCATCTTATCCATGGCATCCTTGAAGATATCGTATGCCGCCTTAGCTATGAATACAAAGATAACAATACTTGCAATGGAATCCATAACCGGGAATCCCATCATCGCACCACCGATACCGACAAGCGCGCCGACCGATGACAGCGCATCTGATCGGTGATGCCATGCATCTGCCATAAGTGCGCTTGAATCTATCTTCTTCGCATAGTGTCTTGTGTACCAGTACATTATCTCCTTTGTGACAATGGATACAACAGCCGCCACCAGTGCCAGCATCCCCGGTTTCTGCAGGCTTTGGTAATTGCCACCGATTATGTCCTTAACCGCCTGCGAGCCGATCTTGATACCGGTATACAGCAGCACTATAGACAACACGATCGCTGCCACACACTCAAGCCTCTCATGGCCGTAAGGATGCTCCTTGTCGGATTCCTTCGACGCTAGTTTTACTCCAATTATCACTATTATGGTGCTGAACACGTCTGATGCTGAATGTACCGCATCACTTATCATTGCATTTGAATGTGCAAATATTCCCGCAAATAATTTGAATACTGACAACAGTACGTTCTGTACTATCGTTATAAACGATACTTTATTTGCAACCTTTTTAAACTCATCCTCTGATACGGCAGATGCCGCCATCGTGTTTATTTTGTTTGCGCTTTCCATATAATCAGCCATCCTTTCCTAATGAACACCAGTCTATTGATAATCACCTTAATCAAAAGACCGATGCTGTGCGATCAATAAATTTCAGAAAGCTCTTATCACTAAATATATGTGGGAGATTTTATAGAATGTCTAAAAGAGTATAAAAAAACACCCACGACTCAGTATTAGTAACTACTGTCCCGTGGATGTAAAGATTCCACTGCCATGATGGCCCGACTCCTTGGCTTACACCAATGGTCTGCTCAGTTTGTACTGTAGATTTATATGCAGTGCAAAGAGTTAATTTAGGTTACCATCTATGGCAGTCTATGTCAATATTTATTTTCAGATCAAAACTCTTTTTCAAAACTGAACTTAATATCCTTGAGATCAAGTCCATTCGATTTCACATACAGTCGGAGCACATTGAATCTGCCGTAAAATTTGACCTCTTTCCTGATCACAACATCCTTGCCGTCAGTTCCGTTAAATGTGAAGTTGCTCACAGGGAATCCGTTGAAAAACAGGGTACACGGCAGCTGGGCAAGCTTTTCGAGTGTCGAGCTTCCCCTCAGGCTCACCTCATACTCTCCCGGATGTTCAACATCAAGGGCTATGACATAATTCGTGTCGGCGGTGCTGGCCTTCTCTGTCAGATCTATAAGTATATCTCTGTCGACATTGATGTATTCCACATCATCAATTGAAAAATCGTCCGCCTGCTTTGGACGGTTTATTATCTCTACCTCTACAGGCTCTCCCACAAGACGCTTAAATGCATTCGTATTCATGGCAAAGTTACACACATTCTTTGCAATTCTCTGAAGCTCAGCTCTCAATATACGTCCGTCCTGAAGTGCCTCTATGACATTATCTCCGCCCATGTTCTTCGAGCCGTCCGGGCAGCACATATACATGTCATTCTGTGCCTGTATCATAGTCGCAAAGTCATTTGCATCCGGCTCCATACCCCTGCGGTTGATGGATGCCCACCAATCTGTCATGACCACGCCTGTAAATCCCCACTCATTTCTGAGTATCGTGGTATTCAGATCATAACTTCCTGCGGTGTAGAGACCATTTACCAGACCATATGTTGTCATAACAGAGTCGGCATATCCCGACTTGACAGCTATCTCAAATCCCTTCAGGTATATCTCCCTGAGTGCCCTCTGGGAGATGACCGAGTCCGTCGTATGGCGGTGATACTCCTGATTATTTCCGCAGAAATGCTTGATCGTTCCGGACACGCCGCTGGACTTAAGTCCCTCTAACTGTGCAGTTGCAATGGAACCCGTAAGGTATGGATCCTCGGAGAAATACTCAAAGTTTCGTCCATTAAGCGGGTGACGGTGGATATTCATTCCCGGTCCAAGAAGAACCTCAACCTTATTTGCTGTCATCTCAAGTCCGAGAAGTGCATACAGTCTGGTGTTCAATTCTTTGTTAAATGAACATCCGCACAGAGTGCCATTTGGAAGTGAGAATGCCTTCATACCTGAGTCGAGTCTCATTCCCGATGGTCCGTCATCACAGCACACCGACGGAATCTTATGTGCGATCAAATTTGGCGATACCCCGGCAAATGCTGACGCTGTTCCCGCCGTCACAAGAGAACTTCCCATTCCCTCGCCGCGGACAAAGCATGCCAGATCCTCATCATCAAACTGCGCTATGAACTCATCCATGGTGGCCCTGCCTTCCCTTACATCAAGAAGCGTAATTCCCTTGTCACCGGTAACCGGTATCTCCTCCGGCAGTTCCTGCTCTCTCCTGTCATACATATCAACAGTGACTAGAGGTGTCTCCTCATACTCTATAAGCATCCTGCCGTTCTCATCACAGAATGGTTTCATGCGGTCAAACTTCTCATAAGGTGCAAGTGCCTCCTGAAGCTTCTGAAGCTCCACAGTCTCGGCAAGCTCAAAGAACAGACACTCTGTTGTATTTCTTATGCTGTTTCCTACATGGATAGTGTAGTCTCCAGCTTCAAGCACATAACAGTTTCTATGGCCCGTGACTCCCGAATCGTCAAATGATGCCATACGGTCAAGCGGAATCTCAAACTTCAACTCATCGCTGAGTCCCGGAACAAGCTCCTTTGTCTTTGCAAAATCAATGAGTACTCTGGATGGCTTGCCAAGCCTGCCCTGTGGCATCTCACCGTACACCTGGACAACCTCCTTGCCAAGTCTCTTTCCTGTATTTGTGACTTTGACACAGATATTCGCCACACCTTTTTCAAAATCCATGCTTGCATGCTTTACACCGATTTTGAAGTCTGTGTATGACAATCCATATCCAAACGGATATCTGACCTTATCCTTTGCAAATGTCTCAAAGTAACGGTATCCCACATAGATATCCTCAGCGTAGAAGTTTCTCTCTTCGCCGCCGAAATTGTCATACGCAGGATAATCCTTGATATCGTAGGCTATCGTGTCTGTGAGTTTTCCTGAAGGGCTGACATCTCCTACGAGGACATCAGCCACTCCATATCCTCCGACCATTCCACCCTGCCATACATACATGCAGGCATCCGGGGAAATCGTGTCAAGAAATGACATATCTATAAGACCGCCGACATTCAAGAGAACGACCATCTTCTGGAAATTCTCTCTGACAAGTCTAAGCATATCTGTCTCTATATCAGTGAGCATAAATGCTCCTTTTTCAAGTGTATTGTCCTTGTCCTCACCAGCTGTTCTTGCAATTATCACTATGGCTGAATCCGACTCGCCGGCAGCCTCCTGCACGAGCTCATCTGTAACCGGCATCTCCGCCTGTGACCACGGCTCCTGTCCCCAGCCAAGTCCCAACTCCACAGGATGTTCCTTATCCCATGCGGCATAAGTCTCTGCCAATTTCTGATTGACATTCACATCCTTGCACTCATTAAGTGCATCAAGGATTCCTACCACTCTGGCAACATTCACCATGCCGCCCGAACCGGTTCCACTCTTATAATAATGGTTCTGCATACGTCCAAATACAGAAACCGTCTCTCCCTGCTTAAGTGGCAGAGCTTTGTTGTCGTTCTTTAACAGAACCAGTCCCTCTGCAGCCATCTCACGGGCTGTCTTCTCATATACTGCCCAGTCAAGTACTCTATCTTCCATGTATTTAACCTCCGTTGGGTATTTCAAACTTTTTGTGTTTTTCTTGCAATTTATATTTTACAGTCAGTTTCGTTTATTTGATATGGAAAAGTTGTTTTATTGCATTACCTGATGACATAACTTTTCTACTGCTTTACATATCTCTGGTTTCTGCTGTTAGGTTTATCAGGCAATGTCATCTTTATCAGTCCAAGCTCCATCGCCGGATTTATATAATTGTTTCTAAGGGTCTCTTTGGACTTAAGCCCCAACGCCTCCATTATGGAATTCGACGTATACGGAACATCATATTCCATGACCGCCAGCATCCGCTTCACATACTCTGAAACTTCAGAATTTGATCTGTTTACCTGCAAGATGACTTCATCCAAAATCTGATTTATCATATTGAGCATGAATTCTATAAATATGTCCGAGTTGCCTTTTGTATGACATACCGCTATCGCATCATAATATTCATTCTGAAACCGCTCAATCTGGCTCTCCAGCGGTATATATTCAAATACGCTTCTCCACCTATATAAGAGAACTGTATGCCACAATCTTGCCATTCTTCCATTTCCATCTGCAAATGGGTGAATAAACACAAACTCATAATGAAATATTGCAGATAAAATAAGTGGGTGAATAACTCCCTCATTTTCTTTAACCCACTGCATAAGATCCCGCATAAGTTCATTTATCATATGTGGTGGAGGAGCTACAAATATACACTCGCTGCCTGAAAAAACTCCCTCATTGCCTTTTCTGAATACACCGGACTCGTGGACGGTCCTGTACGTCAATATTCCATGAATCCTTTTCAGGTCTGATATACTTGTAGGGTCTATTTCAGGGATCTCCTCATATGCTGCGTAAGCATTTTTCACTTCCTGTATTTCTGTTTGATCTCCAAGAACAAGATGTCCATTTATTACATCTCTGACATCACTTAATGACAGTGAATTTGCCTCTATCTTTAGCGAAGAATGAATTGATCTTATTCTGTTGTTTCTACGCAAATGTGGTTTTGACTCCAGCTCTTTATGACTGGTAATACTTCCAACTTTTTCAGATATCTCTGAAACAAGTTCAAGCATTTTATTCGATATCGTATATGGTGGTACATAACCGCTCATCAGCTCACCTCCATCTTGCTTATTATCTTGCTTACTATCTTACCAATTTATTGTGGGATTTTCAATGAGATTTGTATATGCAATTTTGTGTCAGAAGTAGTTTTCTTATATTTTCTTTTTACTTACTCCAGCCCAAACGATTTATTAATTTAATATATCATCGCATAACCGCTTTAGTAACTTATTTTTTATGCAATAACATCTTTTATGTTACTAATCAACTTTTTATGTAACTATACACAAAATGGACTGCCAATTTATGGCAGTCCACACACAATACTATCTTTCATGATGTAATACAATTTAAATTCTTTAAAATCAAGCAGCTCCCGCCCATGCACCTTTAAAACTTTGGGCGTATCTAATCTTACATATCACATTCCTAATAATTCTTTTTTCTTTGCTTCAAATTCCTCTTGAGTGATAATTCCGTCATCAAGCAGCTTTTTGTATTTTCTAATATCATCAGCCTGATCACTATCTGTACTCTCACTAGTTTTTCTATTAGCAATTATATTCCCCAATTTGTCATATATGTCTTTATAATTTTTAATAAAAACGAATGATATATTTCCAGAAGGAGATGATATACTAATTCCCTTAAACAGCAACCCTACCATACCTATACTCGTAACACTATCCAGTGGTATGTCTATTCTTTTCTTAAATTTTGCCATACCATAGACTCTTTTTGTTGTAACCGTTATCGAGCACGTTCCTATGCACCACACAGCAAATGCAATACATAATACAATCACATATACAACCACCCCTGTCAGAGCCCAAAACTCATCAAAAAGTCTCATAACAAACGCTGCCAATGCTGCAGCAACAGCTAGCACTAAACCATAAACCAATATTCTTGTTATAACACCTTTAACATTCCTACTATCACTACTTATTATTACTTTTTCATCCATACTAATTTCTCCTTATCCTATCCACACATCTCCGGTACTAACGCACTAAAAAATGTACCACTTACTTTTGCTATCAGAATAAACATTTCTTCCTTTGCTTTCTTTTTATTTATCTTTGCCATTTGCAGCAATTCACCGCCCTTAATTGTACAATCATAAGCGTTTGCGCCATATGTGTTAGATAAATTGTTTCTTTGAATCAAGCCTGCTTTCGACAATTCATATAACATTCTTTTGAATTGTGGCTGTTCAACCCTAATATCGGTACACGAAATATACTTATATTGACTGATAGCCTTCAACAAAATATATCTTCTATCTGCCGAGTCCTCCAGCTTGCAATTTCTCATATTAAATGGATATCTTGTGCCACTTAAAACTCTAAATTCTCCGCTGTTTGTCAACTCTATTCCTGGAATTTCTCTATACCGTTTTCTCACCGTCCTCTCACTAACACCCGAATTTCTTACAAATTCATCAAAAGAAATATATTTCACATTGTCTGCCAAGTGCATCCCCCCGTTCTCTTTTATTAATATCTTATCGCCTCTCATTTTAACGGAATATCCGTTAAAAGTCAAATTGTATGAATATTTGTAATATA